>Ga0207931_1000240_pt1 | contig 20742 bp, 14 predicted proteins | sample NGESurdeep092012_2_FD_184478 | JGI IMG/M metagenome (GOLD analysis project Ga0207931, IMG submission 184478) | Arctic peat soil microbial communities from Barrow, Alaska - NGEE Surface sample 415-1 deep-092012 (SPAdes) | ecosystem: Environmental > Terrestrial > Soil > Wetlands > Peat ...
ACGTGATCCGTTAAAAGATGACGGTGCCGAGAAATCGGCCGAAGTGTGGGTCAATGAGCTGCGGCTCAGTGACTTTAAGGAGGATGGGGGATGGGCCGCCAACGCTCAGATGCAGGCCCGGCTGGCTGACCTTGGTACTTTAAATCTCGTGGGGCGGACAAGTACACCGGGATGGGGAAGCATCGATAAAAAAGTCAATGAACGCAGCAAGGAGACGGTCATCCAGTACGATATGTCATCAAACCTTGAGCTTGGGAAGTTTTTCCCCGAAAAGGCAGGCATTCGTATACCTGTTTATCTGGGTTTATCAGCGAACAGGGTAAGACCCGAATATGACCCGCTGGATCCTGATGTCCCCCTTAATGTTTCGCTGGCAAATGCTGAGAACAAGGCTGTCAGAGATTCAATCCTTAATATTGCTGAAGTTTATTTGCGTCGCCGTACCCTGACCGTCAGCAACGCCGGAACAACACACAGGGGGGAGAAACCTCATGCATGGGATCCGGCAAACGTCTCCGCCAGCTATGCATTTAACGAGGTTTACAGCTCAAGCACAAAAACTGAGATTGATGTCGAAAAAACTTACCGCGGAGGCATTGCCTATGATTATGAGGCAAACCCGAAAAATCACACTCCCTTCCAGAAGTCGGGAGCGTTCAGTTCACCGGCATTCAAACTGATCAAGGATTTCAATATATATCTCTTCCCGAAACATATCACCCTCAGAACTGATATCTACCGTTATTACAACGAGATCAAGACACGCAATATCAGTAATCCCAATCTGCTGATCAAGCCTGTCTTTACAAAAGACTTTAAATGGTCGTGGGATTATAATATAAAGTATGACATCACCAAACAGTTGAAAGTCGACATAACGGCCAGTACCATTGCCCGCATCGACGAGCCGTTAGGGGGGGTGGATAAGGTACGCTACCCCGATATCTACGATGTATGGCGCGATTCCGTTATGTCAAGTTTATCCCATTTTGGCAGGACAACAAACTACTTTCACCTTTTAAATCTTAATTATAATATTCCCGTGAACAAGCTTCCGCTTTTATCATGGGTGACTTCCAATGTACGATACAATTCGAGATATGACTGGCTGGCAGGTACTGTATTTCCCGAATCAGCCCATATCATACCGGGTAATACCATCAAGAACTCAGGTAACGGACAGCTGACGGTACAGGCCAACATGACCAATCTTTATACCAAGGTCAAGTTCCTCAAGGAAGTTGAGGCTACGACACAGCCGGGAGCAAAACGCAGAATGAGCCTTGGATATGAGGAAGTCACTCACACGAGGAACGGTGTGCCCCTCAAGGCCGGGAAGGCCAGGATTGTCAACCATAATCTTAAAACGAAAGATGTTGTTGTCACTGTGACCGGGCCTGACGGCACGCCTGTGAGCGGGAAATTCGAGATCGTCTCTGATATGAGGATTGACTATACAGCTGATGCTGATGTAGCCAATGCCAGGATAATTGTGAAAGGCCGGGTGGAGAAGAAACCAAGCATGGCCAGCGTTGCCGGCCGGTATGTTGTGCGTGCCCTCATGATGCTGCGTAACGTTTCCGGGACATATACCCTTGAGCAGGGCCATATATTACCGGGCTATCTCCCGGGAGAAAGTTTTATGGGACAGCAAAACTACGGTGGAATGTCTGCACCGGGGTTGCGCTTCCTGCTTGGATTCACTGATGAAAGGTTCTTTGATGAGGCAGTCGTCAACGGATGGATCACAAGGGACACCATGTTAAGTAATTCTGCCGTATACAACCAGCGTAATCAGCTCAATCTGAGGGCAAATATTGAACCGTTCCCCGGCCTTCGCATTGATATCACCGCAGACCGCCGTTACTCGGAGACGGTATCGTCATATCTGACCGCTGACCGTAACGGTCATTTCCCTGACAGTACCCGCAACACCCGCATTACCGGTAACTATACCATCTCAGTGATATCATGGGGCACAGCCTTTGAGAAGATACCCAAGTCAGGTGATTATCTTTCAAAGACTTTTGAAAAGTTCAGGGAAAATACCACCATCATTTCACAGAGGAGGGGCCATGAGCGCAGTGCTGCTGACCCGAATTATGATCCGAACTATGATCCGCTCACCGGAGAAACAATCACCGGCCCCTATGCCAACGGTTACGGGATGACGTCGGGAGAAGTGCTTGTACCAGCCTTCCTGGCGGCATATACCAAGCGCGATGCGAATAAGATAACACTGTCAACTTTTCCATCATGGGTTCACATGATGCCTAACTGGCGCATCAATTTCGAAGGACTTACAAAGTTCGAGGCAGTGCGCAAAGTGTTTAACTCAGTGAGTTTATCGCATCAGTACAGGTCGACCTACACCATTGGATCATTCAACACAAACCTGTATTATGATCCTGATGCCAACGGTATAAGCATTGTACGTGACATGAAATCAAACTTCATCCCGATGTATGAGGTAAATGCCGTCACCATTAACGAACAGTTCAGCCCGTTCATAAACATTGACCTTGGCTGGAAAAACTCACTTACAACGAGGTTGGAATACCGCAAGTCGCGCACTGTCACACTTAACCTGACAAGCAACCAGGTTGCCGATATCAGGAATGAAGAGATCACCATCGGGGCCGGTTACAGGTTTGACGACGTCGCCATTACCCTTAAGTCACGTACCGGACAGCGGGCACTGAAGAGCGATCTGAATCTGAGGCTTGATCTTTCAATAAGGGATAACAAGACCCTGGCCCGCAAACTGATAGAAGAGGTCAACCAGCCTGTTGCCGGCCAGAAGGTCTTCACTGCAGGAATCACCGCAGACTATGTTCTGAGTGACAGGTTCAATCTGCAGATCTATGCAGATCATAATCTTAATAATCCTTTTGTGGCCAACACCTTCCGCACATCAAACACCAACTTCGGTTTCAGCCTCAGGTTTACCCTGGTTCAGTGACATAGCCCCCCCTGAATTCTAAAAAATATGCAAATCAGGGTTTAAATATCAAAAAAAATGTATTTTTGACATCCTGACATTAATACTGAATAGTTTAACTAATAAATCATAAGGTGATGAATGTTCCCGCAAATCTTAAGTATACCAAGGATCATGAGTGGGTTCTTGTTGAAGGAAAAGAGGCTACTATAGGCATTACTGACTTTGCTCAGCATGAGCTCGGCGATATCGTTTTCATTGAGATCGAAACGCTGGGAGAGAAGCTGGGGCATGGTGAGGTTTTTGGGACGGTGGAGGCAGTAAAGACAGTATCAGACCTGTTTATGCCACTCAGCGGCACAGTGACCATGAAGAACTCAGAGCTTGACGAATCGGCAGAGCTTGTCAACAGTGATCCTTACGGCAAAGGGTGGATGATAAAAGTGGCTGTTGATGATCTGTCAGAGATGGATGCACTGATGGATGCCGAAGCTTATAAGAAACTGATCGGAGCGTAAAACCATTATTATACAAAAAAAGCTGCCCCGGCAGCTTTCTTTGTCTAAAGTGTTTTCTTCACCTGTACCGTCTGGTACCCCTCAACTATATCTCCGACTTTTATATCATTGAAGTCATTGATATTCAATCCGCACTCATAACCGGAAGTAACTTCCTTCACGTCATCCTTAAACCGTTTCAGTGACCCGAGTTCGCCAGTGTAGACAACGATGCCGTCACGTATAACCCTTACTTTGGTGTTACGTGTCACCTTGCCGTCGCGGACAAAGCATCCGGCGATAGTTCCGACTTTTCCGATCTTGAATACCTCCCGGACCTCAATAGTGGCCACTATCTCTTCCTTGATCTCAGGTGAAAGCATGCCTTCCATTGCTGCCCTGATCTCCTCTATGGCATCATAGATGATTGAATAGAGCCGGATATCTATACCTTCCTTCTCGGCAAGCTTCCTGGCGCTGAACGAAGGCCTGACCTGGAAGCCAACCACTACAGCATTGGAAGCAGCGGCGAGCAGTATGTCTGACTCAGATATCTGACCCACGGCTTTGTGGATGATGTTGACCTGTATCTCTTCAGTGGAGAGCTTGATAAGTGAATCACTCAAAGCCTCAACTGATCCGTCAACATCACCTTTGACAATGATATTAAGCTCCTGGAAGTTTCCAATAGCTATACGACGGCCGATCTCATCAAGGGTGATATGCTTCTGTGTGCGCAAGCCCTGTTCTCTCTGCAGCTGCGCTCTCTTTGTAGCTATCTCTTTCGCCTCATTGGCAGATTCCATGACATTGAATTTGTCGCCGGCCTGCGGTGCCCCGTTAAGACCGACGATGAGCACCGGCATTGAGGGACCGGCTTCGTCAACCTTCTGGTTACGTTCGTTGTACATAGCCTTGATGTGGCCATAGCAGCTTCCTGCCAGGACAACATCGCCGATATGAAGTGTACCGGCCTTCACAAGTATGGTCGCCATAAATCCGCGTCCCTTGTCGAGTGAAGACTCAAGAACAGTGCCCAGTGCGAGTTTGGCAGGATTGGCTTTCAGATCAAGCATCTCAGCCTGCAGGAGGATCTTTTCAAGAAGAAGCTCAATATTTGTTCCGCTCTTGGCTGATATCTCCTGTGACTGGTATTTGCCTCCCCATTCCTCAACCAGGAAATTCATGGTGGCAAGCTCTTCACGTATTTTGTCAGGATTAGCTGTCTGCTTGTCAATCTTGTTTATGGCAAAGATTATAGGCACACCTGCCGCATGTGCGTGGTTGATGGCCTCACGTGTCTGAGGCATGACGCCGTCATCGGCAGCCACAACGATAATGACGATGTCAGTTATCTGTGCTCCTCTGGCACGCATTGCTGTGAAAGCTTCGTGACCGGGTGTATCAAGGAAAGTGATGATCTTCTGGTTATCAAGCAGCACACTGTAAGCACCAATGTGCTGTGTGATGCCTCCCGCCTCGCCGGCGATAACGTTGGTATTACGGATATAGTCAAGCAGCTTCGTCTTGCCATGGTCAACATGTCCCATGACAGTCACGATAGGCGGACGCGGGGTGAGATTCGTTTCCTCATCTTCCTCTTCCCTTACGGCTTCCTGTAGTTCAGCGCTGACAAACTCAACGGTGAACCCGAATTCTTCTGCCACAAGGGCCATCGTCTCTGCATCAAGCCGCTGGTTTATTGACACAATAAGGCCGAGGCTCATACATGTTGATATGATGTCAATCACCGGAACGTCCATCATCGTTGCCAGCTCATTGACAGAGACAAACTCAGTGACCTTGAGAACACTCTTTTCGAGTTCCTTCTTCTCAGTGTCATCCTTCATCCTCTGGCTGATGGCATCTCTCTTGTCACGACGGTATTTGGCTACCTTGGACTTGCTCTTGCTCATGAGCAGGTTCACGTCCCTGATGTTCTTGTCGACATCTTCCTTGTCGACCTCCGGACGGAGTACACGGAACGGTTTTTTCCTCTCGCCGCGATGATCCCTTGCACCAACCGTCGGCTTCTTGTCTTTTTTTGCTTCGGTGACCTGACCCGGCGTCTCGTTCAGAGCCACTTTCTCACGCGGCTTGGCTTTTATCCTCTCACGTTTCCTCTTGTCATCATGCTTCTGCCGCGCTTCTGCTATCTGTTCCCTGGTTTTTTTGATTTCAGGAATAAGCTCTATCTTATCAATTATCTTCGGGCCTGTGAGCTTCTCATATCCGGGGCGATAGATCTCAGCCTCTTTAGGCTCCTGTGGAATGACTGTTTCTGCCGGAGCTTCCTTCGTTTCCGCTTCAGCTACCGGCTGTTCCACTACCGGTTCAGGCTCTGGCGTGACAGCTTCCGGTGCAGCTTTTTTCGAATCACCCTTCTTAGCCGCTTTTTCAGGCCTGGCGGCGAGTTTGTCAAGGTCAACCTTGCCAACCACCCTCGGTTCCTTCTTCGAGACAACTGTTTCAGTTTCGGCTTCAGAAAGTTTGGCTTTTGCAGTGGCCGGCTCGGGTACTTTGACTTTTTCCTGTGTGGCCTCAGGCTCTTTCTTCACCGGTTTTGCGGGTGTGGTAAGATCAATCTTTCCTACGGTCTTGACCTCCGGTTTTCTTACTTCGGTGTGAAGATCAATATGCTTCTTGATACCGGAGATGTCAGTAATTAGGAAATCTTCATCCGGCTCGGTTGATTCGCCTTCCTTCCCCGCCTCCCTGTCTTCAATGGAGAGTGACTTCTTAAGGGTCACCTTCTCTTTTAGAGCCAGTTTCTCGGCATCCTTTTTGACACTGAGATCGCCGCTGTACTCTTTCAGTATCAACGTATAAGCCTCAGGGGGAATTTTGCCGTTGGGGTCATTGCTGATGTCAAATCCCTTTTTATGGAGGAATTCAACAATAGTCTGGATCCCAACATTGAATTCGCGGGCTGCCTTGCTTAAACGTATGGCCTTTTTATCTTCAGTCATATATCCCTTTATAATAACCTCTTATGTAAGTATTCAATTATTTCTTCTTTAAACGGAAGAAGGTTATTCTTTTTCAAATTCTGCCTTGAGAATATTCACAACATCCTTAACTGTTTCCTCTTCAAGGTCTGTTCTCTTTACAAGATCATGTACAGTAAGCCTGAGCACGCTACGGGCTGTGTCGCAACCGATGGCTTTCAGCTCATCAATTACCCATCCTTCGATCTCATCTGCAAACTCATCGAGAGAGACGTCTTCCTCATCCTCATTGTCCGGCTCACGGTATACTTCTATATCATACCCTGTAAGCTGTCCTGCCAGCTTAATATTCAGTCCGCCCTTGCCGATAGCCAGTGAGACCTCGCTGGGTTTGAGGTATATCTCTGCCTTCTTCTCTGATTCAATGATCTTGATGGAAGATATTTTTGCAGGGTTGAGCGCCCTGGTGATGAAGAGCTGGTTGTTTGAGGTGAAGTTGATGACATCAATGTTCTCATTGCGCAGTTCACGAACTATGCCGTGTATTCTTGATCCTTTCATACCCACGCAAGCACCGACGGGGTCAATGCGTTCATCATACGATTCAACTGCCACCTTGGCTCTTTCACCTGGAACTCTTACGATCTTTTTTATGGTGATCAGCCCGTCGAATATCTCCGGAACCTCAAGTTCAAAAAGTCTCTCAAGGAAGACGGGAGAAGTACGGCTGAGAATGATATTGGGGGTGTTATTCTTCATTTCGACCCTTATGACAACTGCACGGATGGTGTCACCCTTGCGGAAATGGTCTGACGGTATCTGTTCTCCCTTCGGAAGGATGAGCTCATTACCGTCATCATCAAGGACCAGGGTCTCACGTTTCCACACCTGGTATACCTCGCCGGTCACAATGTCACCGATGCGGTCTTTATATTTGAGATAGATATTGTTCTTCTCAAGGTCAAGTATACGTGCCACGAGGTTCTGCCTCAGAGCCAGGATTGCACGGCGGCCGAAGTCCAGGAATTTAACCTCGTCAGAGACCTCTTCACCAACTTCATAGTCCTCATCAATCTTATGAGCCTCTGAAAGGGGTATCTGAGTGTTGGGGTCAGTGAATGCTACGTCATCAACAACCTCACGGTTTCGCCATATCTCAAAGTCGCCCTTGTCGATATTGACAATTATGTCGAAATTATCAGCCGATCCGTATTTTTTTGCCAGCATACCCCTGAAGACATCCTCAAGCACACTCATCATGGTGGGCCTGTCAATGTTTTTCAGCTCCTTGAATTCTGAAAAGGTATCGATTAAATTAACGTTTTCCATTGTGGTAATGAATTCTGTTATTTGAATGATATAATTACTTTAACTGACTTAACATCCTCAAAATTAAATGATCTGATCACCGAGGCATCTTCCTTTTTCTTTTGCTTCGTATCAACTCTGAGATCAAAGCCGCCGTGAGTGACATTCATCAGGGTACCCTTCTCACGTGAGCCGTCATTTGAAACCACATCAACCATTCGGCCTTCGTTCTTGCGGTATTGTTCAATGACCATGAGCGGCATATCAAGCCCGGGTGAAGAGACATTGAGCTCAAAATCGCCCACCTCTTCTCCAAGCTCCGAGCTTATATATCTGCTCATTTCAGCGCAGTCGTCTATTGTCACACCCTCATTCCTGTCAATGAGTACAGTGATCCTGCCGGTGCTGCTCAGCCTGACATCAACCAGAAAAATACCGGTACCGCTGATGTGGTTCTCAGCCAGCTTCCTGATATGATCTTTTGTAATCATAGTCTGTTTTTTGATAACAAAATAGGGGACTTTTGTCCCCTAGGCCATTCGTACCCCTCTATTCGGGTGCAAAGATAATATCATTTTTTAAATAAACAAAAGGAGCGGTGTGTGAATAATTAACAATTGCGTTGTATGTGAAGCTTTTCTGAAGTAATTTTGTGCCTGTTAAATGTTTTGGAATACTAAATCAGCCCCGTTTGACGAATAAGAAGAAGATCATCAATGACCCTGTGTACGGATTTATCAGTATGCCGTGTGATCTCATTTTTGATCTTGTGAGTCACCCATGGTTCCAGAGGCTGAGGAACATCAGACAGCTTGGCCTTTCAAGCTATGTGTATCCCGGTGCAGTTCACAGCAGGTTCCAGCACAGCCTTGGCGCCATGTATCTGACTACCCAGGCGATACACACTCTGCGGACAAAGAATATTGAAATAACCCCTGCGGAGGAGGAGGCTGTTCTTGCTGCCATCCTGCTGCATGACATAGGGCACGGGCCTTTTTCACACGCCCTTGAGCACTCTCTTGTCGAAGATATGCCTCACGAAAGGATGTCACTGATGATAATGGAGGAGCTGAACCGTCAGTTTGACGGGAGATTGACTGATGCGATAGATGTTTTCCGGGGAACATATCCGAAAAAATTTTTCCATGATCTGGTGACCGGACAAATGGACATGGACAGGATGGATTACCTGCGCCGCGATAGCTTTTTTACCGGTGTAATCGAGGGTTCGGTGGGATCAGACAGGATCATCAGGATGCTCAACGTTGCTGATGACCGGCTGGTGGTTGACGAGAAAGGCATCTATTCAGTTGAGAAGTTCCTTATAGCCAGACGGATGATGTACTGGCAGGTATACAACCACCGTACTGTTGTATCAGCTGAAAAGCTCCTGACAAACCTGCTGATCAGAGCGAGGGAGGTTACCGGTAAGGGGACTGTCCTCTTTGCAACACCTGCGCTGTCATACTTCCTTCAGCAGCGGCACATCCCGGACGGTGCAGAAGATACAACGGAGATGATCAGCCAGTTCACGGCGCTTGACGAGAGCGACATCATGTCCGCCACCAAGGTATGGATGACAGCCGGCGACCGTATCCTGGCTGACCTGTGCCGGCGCCTGGTCACCAGGGACCTGCTGGGGATTGAGCTTCAAAATATTCCCTTTGACGACATGAAGGTGGCGGAACTGGAGCAAAGGGCAAAAGACGCCCTGAAGCTGAATGATAATGAGATCAGATTTTACGTTAACACCGGAGACGTATATAACCAGACTTATGCCCCCGGTACACCGGAGGTACGTATTCTCCTTAAGAACGGCACCATAAAAGATATCACCGCTGTCTCTGACCTCTTTGACAAGGATGCACTTTCAGAGAAAGTCACAAAATATTATCTCTGTTATCCGAAAGAAATATTTAAAAATTAAAAAATACTTAAATGGAATTTACAGCCGCAATGATAGCCCAAATGCTAAAGGGCACGGTTGAAGGGGATCCCGAAACCAGACTTAACACAATAGCAAAGATCGAAGAGGGACATGAAGGGGCACTCTCATTCCTTTCCAATCCCAAATATGAACAGTTTATTTATACGACGGGTTCTTCAGCCATCCTGGTGAGGAACGACTTCAAGCCCGCAAAGGAAATAAAGGCCACACTGATAAGGGTTGAAGACCCATATAAGGCTGTTGCAATATTGCTTACAATGTATGAACAGGCTAAGGCCGTAAAGAAGGGTATACATCCGACAGCTGTAATAAATGAGACTGCCAGTGTTGGGAAGGATGTATACATAGGTCCCTATGCGGTAGTATCGGAGAATGCCGTCATAGGAGACGGATGTAATCTCTATCCTCATGTTTATATCGGCGACAGGGTGAAGGTCGGGAAAAACTGTACCCTTCACCCGGGAGTGAAGGTTTATAAAGAGTGTATCATAGGTAATGATTGTATACTTCATGCCGGCGCTGTGATAGGCGCTGACGGCTTCGGCTTTGCACCTCTGGCCGGAAACAATTATATGAAGATACCACAGATCGGGAATGTCATTCTGGAAGATAATGTTGAATTAGGAGCCAACACATGCATTGACCGTGCAACTCTGGGATCGACATTAATACACCGGGGTGTTAAAATTGACAATCTGGTGCAGATTGGCCATAACGTTGAAATCGGAGAAAATACTGTTATGGCAGCCCAGACAGGAATTGCGGGATCTACAAAACTGGGGAAGAACTGTATGTTAGGAGGCCAGGTAGGAATAGTTGGACATATTTCAATCGCAGACGGATGCAAGATTGGAGCACAGTCAGGGATAGCTGAATCAGTTAAGGAGGAAAACGCAAACATATTTGGATATCCTGCCATTAACAGCCGACAGTTTATGAGAAACCACGTATACATTCTCAGACTGCCTGAGCTGAATAAGAAAGTTGACGAACTTTCAAAGGCAGTGGATGCATTAAAAAACAGATAGTATTTTAGTGACGTTCCAAAGGAATTCATTTGACTCTCATACTGATATATTCGTTTCCTCTGGGACATCCGGAAATTTTTAACTTTATTTGTACCGTTTTTTAATAAAGTTATCAATGGTTGAAAAGCAGAAGACCCTGTATAAAGATGTGACTATTAAAGGCAAGGGGTTGCATACAGGAGTTGATGTCGCCATAACTTTAAAACCGGCACCTGCAAATCACGGATTCAAGTTTTGTCGCATCGATCTTCCGGGCCGTCCGGTGATTGATGCCATAGCTGACCACGTAACTGAGACCTCGAGAGGCACGACCCTTGTTCAGAATAATGCATCTGTTGCAACCATTGAGCATGTCCTGGCCGCTTTTTCGGGTATGAAGATTGATAACGCCTTCATCGAGATTGACGGCCCGGAAGCTCCGATCATGGGAGGCAACGCGTATGCTTTTGTCCAGGCAATTAAAGAAGCAGGAGTGGTTGAGCTTAAAGAAGAGCGCAATTACTTTAAGGTTAAGGAGAAGATTACCTTCTCTGATGAGGAGCATGGGGTTGACCTCATAGTATATCCTGATGATCATTTCAGTGTCGATGTTCTCATTGACTACAACTCAAAAATCCTGGGTAACCAATATGCGATTCTTGATAACATTGATGATTTTGAGAGGGAGATATGCACGAGCCGCACCTTTGTCTTTTTTCACGAGCTGGAAACGTTGTTTCTCAAAGGGATGATCAAGGGCGGAGACCTTGACAATGCCATTGTGATACTCGAAAGGGAAGTGGACCAGGCTGAGATAGACCGCATATCCAGGCTTTTCAATAAGCCCGGCATCACCGAACATAATGACGGTGTGCTTAACAACACAAAACTAAAATATCCTAATGAACCTGCCAGGCACAAGCTGCTTGATATGATGGGTGATCTCGCGCTTGTCGGTCAGCCTATCAAAGGCAAAGTAGTTGCAACCCGTCCGGGCCATTACTCAAACACAAGACTTGCAAGGCTGATCCGCCAGCAGATAAAGAGGCAGTCTACAAAGAGGGAGATCCCGCTGCTTGATACACGCAAGCCGCCAGTGATGGATATTGAGCAGATAAAAAAGCTTCTTCCCCACCGTTACCCTATGCTGATGGTGGACAGGATCATTGAACTGACGGAAAATCATATCATCGGGATAAAGAACACAACCTATAATGAAGCCTTTTTTCAGGGTCATTTTCCTGACGAGCATGTATTCCCCGGAGTATTGCTTATTGAGACAATGGCACAGGTAGGTGGGCTGCTTGTGCTCCATAATGTTAATGAACCGGAGAAATACTCAACCTATTTCCTGAAGGTTGACCGGATGAAGTTCAAGCATAAGGTTGTACCGGGTGATACCATAGTAATAAGGTGCGATCTCACGGAGCCCATCCGCAGGAATGTTGTGATCATGTACAGCCAGGCCTTTGTAGGTGAAAAGCTGGTGGCTGAAGGCGAGATGACCGCACAGGTGATAAAGAATAAATAAAAATATATGATATCATCTTTAGCATATATTGATCCAAAAGCGCAGCTTGGAAAAGATGTCACTGTGGAGCCTTTTGCCTTAATACGGGGAGATGTTGTCATCGGCGACGGCACATGGATAGGACCTCATGCAGTTATTTATGACGGTGCACGCATAGGAAACAATTGTCGTATTTTCAACGGTGCTTCAATCTCAGCAATACCGCAGGACCTCAAGTTCAAAGGTGAGGAGACCACATTGGAAATAGGTGACAACACAACTGTAAGAGAGTTCGCAACACTTAACCGCGGCACCAGGGCCAAGGGTAAAACGGTTATCGGGAACAATTGCCTGATTATGGCTTATTCTCATGTGGCGCATGACTGTGTTATCGGTAACAATGTGGTTTTGGTTGTTCAGACAATGCTTGGTGGTGAGGTGATTGTAGATGACTGGGCCATTATCGCCGGTGGAAGCGGGGCACATCAGTTTGTGCATATCGGGACTCATTCGATTACCGGAGGAGGATCTCTGATCGTCATGGATATCCCGCCATATGTCAAGGCAGGCAGGAATCCTCTTTCATTTATGGGTATTAACTCTGTGGGACTTGAACGCAGAGGGTTCAGCAAGGAAAAGATACATGAGATACACGAGATATACAGGGCGATATACAATATGGGGAAGAACAGGACTCAGGCTTTCCAGTATATTGAAGAGAATTTTGCCCCGACGTTTGAAAGAGATCAGATAATTGAATTTTTCAGGAACTCCGGAAGGGGAGTCATAAGGGGGCGTTAAGCCCCTTTTTTTTGGCAGGGGTATAAAACACGAATGGGAACCATACTTACGTATAAGTTCCCATTCCGACGAGTGACAGCCATGACCGTCACCATCGCCATGCTACCGTTATAGTAGCCGGTTCATCTCTGTTACTCCTGCCTTTCCGAAGTCTGTCGATATCCCCGGAGGGACTGCGGACCTTGTTCCGGTGCTTCTTCTGTTTTCTGTACTGGCCTTGCGGTTTTCCAGGTCGCATGATGAAACGCGGAGCCATGAACCCTTGAGACCGGACACTCCCCGAAGGGATAGCTGCTGTCCTGCCCGGATCATCTCCATCCTTTCCTCGCCGGTTTGGATGGCATGATGTTCCTTTCTCTGAGCGGGCGTTTGCGCTGCCTTATTAGCTTTTAGCCTGCGTTTACGTTGCTTTCAACTCGCGATTGTTACACCGTTTGAAGATTGCCCCCGTCAGACCGCCAGGATGGGAAGGCCTCTCAGCCTGCACCCGTGACGGACGCTTCAAGACCGTGATCTTTCAGCGTGAGACTCTGAAGTCTGATGTAGTTTCAGATTGATAGTTAAACCATTTGAAAGAACCTTCTTACCTCAGAGCGACCTTTTATCGCTCACATGGTCTAACAAATATAATAGGATAAGCTTTACCTGACAAATATTTTAAGCTAAAAATCCCATAATAGAAAGAACAGGAAATAAACAGGTTTATTAACATCATTATAGTGTTATTAATCAGTCAATTGGCATTAAAAAACACGGGTTATCAACAAATGTTGATAACCCGGTATGTTTGAGATTTGTAAGTGTCTGTTATTCAAGTATCACCTTCTTGTCTTTGGGATGTTTCACACTATAGGTGAGAATGATCTCTTTGGTCTCGCGGGGCTCAACCCTGAGGTTCCAGCTGACTTCTCCTGTGACAGCATTGAGCTTTCCTCCGGTAAGCTCAAGTGCTTCAACGGTGATATCACTGTTCTGCGACAGCGGTATCTGATCGCGCAGCTTGATCTCAGCAGTCTGGCTCTTATTGTTTCTTACTGAGATAAGGAAGGAGAGTGTTTCAACCTTGTTGGCACCGATCAGCTTCTGAGATGTGAAGTCTTTCCTTCTCTCACGCTTGATTGTAATATTGTTATCAGCTCCGAGAGATACCGGAAGAGTATCAGTGAGCTCTGCCGTATTGATAAACCCTTTGCCGGTAAAAGTATTATTGAAATAAATATTTGATTCACCGGGCAGGAGGTTATACTCGTCCCAGTCTGTTATATAACCCATGAGGAAGGCTGATGTACTCAGCTTGGGCGTGGCAGCATAGCTGTACGTGGCCGGCACGGTTAGCCGCTGCAGCTCCACCGCCTGCGGCTTTCCGTCAGAAAGGATAGTCTGTGCAACATTCACGTCGAAGCTGAAGCTGATATTGGATTCGCTCACTGTCACAGGAAGCGGAGCGCTTTCAGCTTCCATCATTACGGCATCTTCGGTCTTGGACTGGGGCACATTTGACCTTCCTTTGGTTCCATATGCAACCACTTCGTCAAGGCGCATCTGGTTGTAGAAATCGATGAACCACGGATAAAGTTCCGGCAGGGCGCCCGCTGTCATAGGTGATGCATTTGAGAGACCCACCTTAACATCCTTCCAGTCGATACCGCTGTTCTGCCAGATATTTGCCCTGTAGATTATTGAAGCAGGCGATGCTATGTCATCAACCCTGATGTCATAGGTCGGGTACCAGCCGGCATTCATCACAACATAGGAAAGTTCAAGCTTTCCGGTGGTAGTTTTTGTCCCGGCAACTGTCACGACTATCTCACCTGTGGGCAGCTTCGATTTGTCAACCGTAGTTGCAAGCTGGTTCTCAAGCTGTCTCTTCTCCTCATCGTAACCTTTAATAAGCCTTTTCTTCTTAAGTATTGTTGTCTTTATTGATTCTGTATTTGAGGTGTATATATCAAGCAATGCCTTGAGCTGTTCCGGGGTGATAGTCGATTTGTTGGTAACCACGTCATAGTTTGCCTTGAGAAAATTTTCCTTCTCAAGAAGCACATCAATGGCGGTATTTTCATCCTCAATCTTATTGGCCAGTACCTCGATCTTATTACGGAGTCCCTTTATGACTTCCGTCTCTGCCGGGTTTTCAAGGTAGTTGTTGCGGTGGTTGACTCCCAAGATCATGAAGTCTCCCTCTCCCTTTACCTGAATGCTGTTGACGTCAATATAAGGCGAAAGACCACCGGCTACAATATCTATGGTTCCGGACTGCACCGTGAAAGGCAGCTCGCCGTAAAGCTGAGCGCCCTGCCTGAAGACGGTTACCTGGCTGACCGTTGAGGCGATATACTTCTCCTGACCTTCTATGGTGGATGCAGAGATGGCCAAAGCCAATAGTACTACAAATAAGAATTTTTTCATTTCCATGTAATTTTTTATAAAGGTATTCAAAAAGAAGGGTTTCTGAAAGATTGTCAAAAAGCTTGCCAGCTTTCCAAAAAAAAAGGGAGGGCAACTCAAATACCCTCCCTGAATGTAAACTGAAAATCAAACCTAACCATTATAATCTTTAAGAACGCTCATCAGCTTCTGACGTGCGAAGAAAATACGGCTCTTCACGGTTCCGAGCTTGAGACTGAGCTTTTCTGCAATCTCTTCATATTTAAATCCTTCCAGATGCATCCGGAAGGGGAGGCGGTAATCGGCATGCAGAGCCTCAATGGCTTTCTGTATCTCGTCCTCGGCATAAGACGAATCGGGTGAGATGCTTCCCTTGTCAGAGGGAAGGTTAATGAAATAGAGCTCCTGCGTACCGTCCATCATTGTGTTCTCCCTCATCTTGCGGCGGTAGTTGTTGATGAAGGTGTTTTTCATTATTGTGAAGATCCATGCCTTAAGATTAGTGGCATCCACAAATTTATCCTGGTTCTGTATAGCTTTCAGGAAAGTATCCTGGACAAGGTCGAGCGCGTTGTCGCGGTTGAGTGTGAGGCTGAGGGCGTACTTCTGAAGATTGCCCTTCAGACTTATTATGCTTGATGTGAATTCATGTGCAGTCATTTCTCAGCGTTTTAAACTATTTGTTGATGCAAAATTAAACACATAATTAAGGATATGCAAATCCGAATATCTTTTATTATGAGATTTTGATCTTAAATTAGATAAATTCTAAATAGTATATGATTGATAATTAAGCTAAAACGATATATATGTCTAAATTAGGACAAGGAAGTATTTTTTGATTTCTAGCACATTTAAATATCCCTACTCTTTATACACAATTCTACAAACAGGTCGCCCTTACAGGGCTGATACGGATTAATGAATATTATCTACAAACAGTAAGCTCCTACGGAGCTATCAGCCGCATAGCGGCTTACTGTTTGTAGAATTAATGTAAATGACCATTATCCTAGCCGCAGAGGCTTACTGTTTGTAGGTAAGAATTCAATCTTCAACCCCGTGGGGGTGACCTGTCTCATTTTATCTTTTCGTTATCTTTACAAAAAACAACAAATGGAACTAAAAGAATACCCTTCGGGCAAGACAGCCATTTATAATTTTAAAACTGCGGATAAACCCAAGGCAATCATACTTCTGGTGCATGGCTTTGGAGAGCATGCCGGCAGATACAGCGACTGGGCTGCAAAGTTTAATGAAGAAGGTGTCTCGCTGAGAGCATTTGACCTTCCCGGTCACGGTAATTCCGAAGGCAGGCGCGGCGTAATGCCGCCGTTTGAGGTATTGTATGACACAATCGACATAATGATAAAAGAGATTGCTGCCGAGCTGCCGGGTGTCCCTCAGTTTATTTATGGCCACAGCCTCGGCGGTGGCATCGTGCTTGACTATCTGATCCAAAGAAAACCTGATTTGAAGGGCGCTATTGTTACATCACCTTGGATAAGGCTGGCTTATGAGCCTACCAGGATCAAAAAGCTGATTGCCTCAGTCGCGAGTAAGATTATGCCGGGAATGACACAGCCATCGGGACTAAAAACGGAGGATCTTTCCCGTGATCCGAAAGTAGTGGAATCCTACAGGAACGATTCCCTGGTACATGGTACAATCTCTGCAGGGATCTTTGGTTCTATAACTGATGCCGGAAAGGAGATACTTAGCCGTGCTTCAGAAATCACCCTGCCGCTGCTGCTTGTTCACGGGAGGGATGACAGGATAACCTCGGCTGCAGCAACAATGGAGGTCGCTGCGGCTGCCCCTAAAGCAACGCTGAAGCTTTGGGACGGAGGGTATCATGAGCTTCACAATGATCTCGTCAGGGATGATCATTTTGACTTCATCATTGAGTGGATTGAAACATTATTATAATAGGTAAGATGGAACTGCGAACTGAAGTACCCCTTCCGGTTTCACCCGGCAAGATCACCTTCAGCACCCCGGTAATGTTTCTGGGCTCGTGTTTTGCGAATGATATAGGCTACAGGCTTGCCTCCGGCAAGCTTGACGTGATGACCAACCCGCATGGTACTCTCTTCAATCCTTTTTCGGTGGCAGGTGCTCTTGACAGGTTCGCAGCATCACACCGGTACACAGAAAAGGATATCTACCTCTACCAGAACCGTTACATGAGCCTTGATCATCATACAGCCTTCTCGTCGTATGACCGTGATGTTCTTATCAGACGACTGAACGATGTAAGCCGTGCAGCCTCTGAATTCATTCGTAGGGCATCTTTTCTCTTTGTTACATTCGGTACCTCTTATATCTACACCCTCAGGGAGAGCGGAGCCATCGTGGCCAACTGTCATAAACTGCCGTCCTCGCTTTTTGAACGCAGGCAGGCGGCCTCATCGGAGATAGCTGCACGATGGATTGAAACGCTTGACCGCCTCGCGGAAATTAATTCCGGACTAAGAATATGGTTCACTGTCAGTCCTGTCCGTCATCTGAGTGACGGGGCCCATGCAAACCAGGTCAGCAAGGCTCATCTTCTCCTTGCTGTCGAGGAGCTGCTGGCCCATCCTTCCGTTGAGGGATATTTCCCTGCTTACGAGATATTCATGGATGACCTCCGCGATTACAGGTATTACGGTTCCGATATGGTCCACCCGTCAGAAACGGCAATCGACTATGTCTGGGAAAAATTCGCCTCTGTCTTTTTTGACAGCCCTGCTCTCCGCTTATGGAATGAGGCAGCAAGGATCACAAGGGCGATGGCCCACCGCATTACCGGCGGAAAGCAGGAGGCAGCTAAATTTGCTTCTACAATGCTTGGAAGAATAACCGAACTGAAGGCAAAAGCGCCCTTCATAGACCTCTCTTCCGAGGAGACATATTTCAAGGGGATGCTGTAAAAAATTGCTGGTCTTTCTAACTATTTAAATCAGAGACTGTCAGCCCATTCTGCCAGCCCGGCAGGAGAACAGACAGCTTCTGTTTTACCGCTGCTCCATGTTACGCTGCTGTCATATCTTCCGGTGACCAGCACTTTCCTCAGCTTCAACTCTCCGGCCAGTGAGCGGCAGAATTTTTTTACCTCATCATCAGGCTCCGAAGCCGGCACGTTGACAACCAGGATATTAAAGGGCTTTACTGAATGTATTCCACTTATGTCTGCTGCCGGGAGTGTACTTTCCGTGTAAACGACGTCAATCCCTCTTTTCCTGAGGAGGTATTTAAGAAATACAAGATTATTTTCCGCCTCAGCATCACCCAGATTGATGATTGCAGCGCTTTCGCCCGTAAGGTGCGTGTCAGTGACCATATCTTCTGATACAATCATTGTCCTGATCACATGCCTGATAAACTGTTCCTGCGGTCTTGAGATGCAGCCGGTCAGCCATAATGCCTTTGCCTTCTGCATCAGTGGGTAAAAGACCTCGATATAAGCTTCCCTCATACTTTTTTCCTGTACAAAGAGGTTCAGCCTCTCCCTGAACTCTTCCTCGCTGAACCTCAGCGCTGAAATTATAAGCTCACCCGGTTTGAAGTTACCATCACCAGTTTCATCCCCTGAACCATTCTTAAGTACTTCATGCAGCAGGTCGTTGTCACTCATCCGTGCAATCTTTGAAATCTTCAGACCATTGCGGTTAAGCATTGAGACTGTGATGAGCTTTTTAAGTTCTTCTTCGGTATAATATCTTATGTTCGAAATGCTTCTTTCGGGCGTGAGTATTCCGTATCTCTTCTCCCACATCCTGATAGTGTGGGCTTTTATGCCACAGTTGTTTTCCAGGTCCTTAATGGAATATGTTCTGCTTCCAGCATTCATTTTTCTTAATGTTACTTACTCAGTGATAATAACAATAATAAGCTGCAATAGTTTAAGTATTGTCCCTCTGTTTCAGCCTTTTCTCTGTTTTTTCAAGATTTTTCTGCGGGTCTGCACCGGGGTTCTCAATGGCTTCATTTTACTAAGGGAACGACTTTAACATAATCCAAAAAAGTCGTAAATTCGCAGTTCATTGGAATTTGATGACGGAATTACAGAGCGTAAAGCAGAGATTTGGTATCATCGGTAATAATGAAGGGCTGAACCGGGCACTTGACATTGCCGTGCAGGTAGCCCCTACTGACCTCTCTGTGCTCATCTCAGGCGAGAGCGGTACCGGCAAGGAAGTGTTTCCCCAGGTGATACATAACTTCAGCCTGCGAAAGCATGGCCCTTATATAGCGGTCAACTGCGGTGCAATTCCTGAGGGTACAATTGATTCAGAGCTCTTTGGTCATGAAAAGGGTGCTTTTACCGGCGCAACAGACAGCAGGAAAGGTTATTTTGAAGTTGCCAACGGAGGTACGGTATTTCTTGATGAAGTGGCAGAGTTGCCTCTTTCAACCCAGGTGAGACTTCTGAGGGTACTCGAATCCGGTGAGTTTATCAGGGTTGGTTCCTCAAAGGTTCAGAAGACTGACGTCAGGGTAATAACAGCCACAAATATCGATATTGTCAATGCGGTCGCATCGGGAAGGTTCCGTGAAGACCTGTTCTACAGGCTTAATACGGTGCCGGTTCGTGTGCCGCCATTGCGTGAAAGAGGTGAGGATATCATTCTTCTCTTCCGTAAATTCTCGGTTGACTTCGCCGAACGATACCGTATGCCTGCCATCAGACCCGACAGCCAGGCAAGGGAGATGCTGTTGAATTACTATTGGCCGGGTAATGTACGGCAACTTAAAAATATAGCAGAGCAGATTTCAGTGATTGAGCAGGACCGTGAGGTGACAGCTGTCATGCTTACTCATTATCTACCTGATTTCCAGAGCGGACGCCTTCCTGTGCCCATAAGAAGCACGGAAGACAAAGGCTTCAGCTCGGAAAGGGAAATACTCTATAAGGTTCTTTTCGATATGAAAAGCGATATGCATGATCTGAAGAACCTTGTTTATGAAATGCTCAGCTCAGGAGGAGAAGTTAACAACCTCACTGAAACTGGCGCCAGGGCAGTGCGTAATCTCTTCAATGACAATGTCATGCAAAAAGAGGCCGTTGAACCTGTGCGACCTGTACCGGTCAGCTTCGGCACGCCCAGGGAAAGGAATGATATACAGGATACTGAGGAGGTGGTTGAGGAATCCCTCTCACTCACTGACCGGGAGAAGGAGCTGATAAAAAAAGCTCTTGACAAGAACAATGGCAAGCGAAAGCTGGCTGCAGCTGAGCTGGGTATCTCAGAGAGAACTTTATACAGGAAAATAAAGGAGTATGGTCTTGAAGCATAAACTTGCCGGGATATTGCTACCTGTGGTTCTCCTTATCGTGGCAGAGAGCTGCGGAGTAAAAGTAGCATACAAGTTCACCGGGGCATCCATTTCGCCTGCAGTCAAGACCTT
>Ga0207931_1000241_pt1 | contig 20742 bp, 18 predicted proteins | sample NGESurdeep092012_2_FD_184478 | JGI IMG/M metagenome (GOLD analysis project Ga0207931, IMG submission 184478) | Arctic peat soil microbial communities from Barrow, Alaska - NGEE Surface sample 415-1 deep-092012 (SPAdes) | ecosystem: Environmental > Terrestrial > Soil > Wetlands > Peat ...
ATGTTCGAAAACATATAAAGGTGATGGTGGCCATTCCAATGGCCTTGAACAGGAATTAAGGATAAACAGAAAAGCCATAAATCCCGGATAGAACCATCTGCCTTTTTGCATCATACTAATTCAGAATGATATGCTTTTCAGCAAATCTATTTAAAACTCAATTGAATTCCAAGTCCAGGGATTCGCTCTTTTTTAAGTGGACCCAGGCACAAAATGAAAAAGGCAGTTATCACACTGCCTTGTCGTGGGCCCAGCTGGGCTCGAACCAGCGACCCCCTGATTATGAGTCAGGTGCTGCTAACCAGCTGAGCTATGGGCCCGGTTAAACAGGGGGCAAATATAATACAGATTCGGTTTATGTGCAAATTGTAGCGACGCCCTACTAGGTCGTCGTTACGCGGGATAAATAAATTATTTGTTGATGTAATCAAACAGCACCTCTCCCGCCTCGTCAAGGTCATTGCCGAAGGTGATGAGTCCGCCGCGGTCGCCAGCCATCACTATAATACGCTTTTCAAAAACATCCGGCTCGCTGAAAATACGGATCATCTCACGGGCCATGGCCGGAGTGCCGTATTCGACTTTAGGATCAGTGGTGGGTACCTTGTTCATCAGCTCCTCCCACAGGATGGTCGAGTGAACATGGATGACAGCATTGGTGCCCGGATCTGCTGTATAGATAGCAGCGTGAGTGAGAGACTCTGAGGAAGCCTTCAGCGGCCCGCTGCACATGACGGCATTGTCGTCAATATTGTATGATGATACCTTTACATAGTGACCAGGCTCAAGCTCGGGGATGTCACCCGTTGATGACCCTGTGATGATGAACTGTTGCGATTTGCCGATGCGTATGCTTATGTTTCCGAAACCAACACCGTTCTCAAACGCCCCGACAAGGTCAAGATTAAAAAGGATCTCCCTCCAGTGATTGATGATCTCATATTGCTCATCTGAGATTACGGGTCCCGATTGGCTCCAGTAGCAATTGAACTTGACAAAACCTTCCATATTATTATAATGATATTTTCAAAATTGCTTCTTTCCTTCCCCAGGCTTCACTGGTGAGGTTTCTCCAAGGAATTGAATTGTAAAATTAAAAATAATTAGGATGATTCAGATTATTGACGGAGACGTTGCATACTATGTCTCTGTTTTTTATGAAAAAGCGGGTTTTCGAATTTCCGCCCTGTTTGTTCTATTTATTTCGAAATAATTGATTATCTTTGCTTAAGGTTGGATTTTTATGGTCAATAAAGATGATTATAGAATTAAGATCATCCTGACTGCAAGCAGGATCTTTAGTCATTATGGCTTCAGGAAGACCACAATGGAAGAGATCTCAAAAGCTCTTAAAAAAGGTAAAAGTTCAATATATTATTATTTCGCGAGCAAGGAAGATATCTTTAAAGCTGTGGTTTTGTACGAGGCCAACCAGCTGCGCACTCAGCTTACCAATGCCATCAAGGAAGTGGATTCTCCGCCGGAAAAATTACGCAATTATATATTCGTCAGGATGAGGGCGTTTGAGAAGCTCTCGAACTACTACAATGCCGTGTTTGACAAGAATCTTGATCATTACGAATTCATTGAGAAGATCAGATCGCGATATGACAGGGAAGAGCTCGCAATTCTGAGGTTGCTTGTTTATGTCGGTAACCGGCGCGGCGTTTTCGAGATAGAAGACAGCGAATATACTGCCATGGCTATCCAGACAATGCTGAAGGGCATGGAGGTTCCTCTTTTCTGGCGCAAGCGGGAGATAGACATCAATAACCGTCTTGACGCCATATTACATCTGATTTTTTACGGCATTAACAAAAGACCGTAATCCGGGTCATTTTTGGCTTGCTGCAGGCTCCGGAATTTTTCTGAATGCCCAGATCAGAATTACTATTCCTGCAATGATGAATGGTATGCTGAGGAGCTGACCCATATTGAATTTCATTCCTGCCTCAAATGCCACCTGGTCTTCCTTGACATATTCCACAAAGAAACGAAAACCAAATACTATGATAAGGAATAGTCCGAACAGCAACCCCGGCCTTTGTTTTCCCAGGTTTTTCCAGTAGACCCTCATAAGAATCAGGAAGGTGATAAGGTAGGCAAGGGCTTCATATATCTGCGTCGGGTGTTTGGGTGCGTGCTCCCCGTTACGGAGAAACACAAATCCCCAGGGCAATGTGGTTTCAACACCGTATATCTCTGAGTTCATTAGATTTCCCAGCCTTATCAGGCAGCCTGCCAGTGCCACGACAATCACCACACGGTCAATGGCCCAGATAAATGTCTTTTTCTCTTTCCTTGCAAACAGCCAGAGCGCTATTAGTATTCCTATTGCTGCGCCATGGCTCGCAAGGCCTCCGTGCCATACCTTCAGGATCTCAATGGGGTTGGCAAGATAATAGGCGGGTTCATAGAATAAACAATGGCCCAGCCTGGCTCCGACGATCGTTCCGATTGCAACATAAACCGTCAGCCTGTCAAGAGTTGCATCAGTCAGCCCCTCGTTCCTGAAGATTTTTCTCATGATGTAATAACCGAAGACAAATCCGGAGGCGAAGAGCAGGCCATACCATCTTATAGCAAAATGGCCAATACGGAAGATCTCAGGATTGACATCCCATGTTATGATCTGTGGTATCATTTGTTGTTAGTTTGGAGCTCAAAATTAGCAAAAAAGTGAAGGATCCCAGTTCCGGGCAACAATAAATTACGTAACAAAATTTGATGTAAGTTTGCAGATAGTGGATGGCAGGAGATACATATCAGGAAGGCTGGGCGTGACGGTACTGGTAATGTTTTTTATTTTATCCTGCGCCAAGATAAGCTCCCCCACAGGCGGACCCAAGGACCTTGACCTTCCGGTAATAGTGAAGAGTCAGCCCGAAAACGGCACGGTGATGTTCACCGGAAAATCATTCACGGTAACATTTAACGAATATGTGATCCTTGACAAGATCACTGAAAAATTCATGGTGTCACCGCCTGTGAAAACAAAACCTGTAGTCAGGCTGAAAGGCAAGAATCTCCTGGTAAGCTGGGAAGACAAACTGTCTGACAGTACAACTTACACCTTCTATTTCCAGGATGCAATACGTGACAACAACGAAAATAATCCCATCCCGAACTTCCAGTATGTTTTTTCAACAGGTCCTGTCCTTGACTCTCTGTCGCTGTCCGGAAATGTTTTCGGAGCCTTTGATCTTGAGGTGGTGCCGGATGCTCTCGTTACAATGTATTCCAATCTGTCAGATACGGCCCCGGCCAGGCTGCTTCCTGCCTATATTTCCAGGCCTGACGCATCCGGGGGCTTTATGATAAACAATATAAAACCGGGGCACTACAGGCTTTACGCAGTCAGGGACCTCAATGGCAATAAACTGTATGATCTTGATGATGAGACCTTTGCTTTTAGTGATTCGATCATTGACATCACTCCGGAGACAAATTTTAATATAACTCCTGATACCATTAAATATAAACCTGCGAACGCCACTGAAACAACCAAAGCAGATATATTCACATTTGGTACTCACCGGCTTTATGCCTTCACCAGGGAATTAAAGAAACAATACCTGAAGTACACTGAAAGAAAGAGCAGCGGGTCTGTCGGATTTGGCCTTGCCCTTCCTTCTGACTCCGGACAGGTCTCAATAGTCCTTACCGGTGCAGCACCGGATTCATGGTTTATGGAAAACAATGCCAGTCGTGACACATTCATGGTATGGATAACAAGTCCCGAAATGTATGACCGGGATACCATTCAGGCACTGCTGACATATCCATTCACCGACAGCACCAAAACACTCATACAAAAAACAGATACAATCATTTTCAGGTTCCGGAAGCCGGAGCCTCCGAGAGGAGGTACGAAAAAAATACCGGCATTATCCCTGGCGACAAACGTGGGCACTAAAATTAAACCCGGCACAATGCCGGCATTCACAGCCCCGGCACCCCTTAAAGAGCCTGACACATCGCGGATAATCATGATGCAGATTGTAGATACCGTAAAGACCAGGATCAGGGCGGAGTTCATAAAGGACAGTACGAATTCACGGCGCATTCTGATGAAAACACCGCTGAAAGCCGGGGGCATCTATACCCTTCTTTGTCTGAGAGGTGCTTTTACGGACATTTACGGGAATGCTACGGACTCAACATTTTACAAGATTAACGTCGGTACCCCGGAAGATTACGGCAGTGTTGCTTCAAAGATATCGGGCTATGAGGGCGATGTGATAATTCAGCTTCTTGATAATAAAGAAAAGGTGCTGAAGGAAGCCTTTATTAAAAGCCCGGGGCAGGTTAAGTTCGAGCTTATTGATAAAGGCCGTTACAGACTGAAAGCTATCTATGACATTGATTCAAACAGGAGGTGGACAACGGGAGACTTCAGCCTGATGAGGAACCCCGAGCCGGTCTCATATTACCCCGGCGAACTTGATGTAAAAATAAACTGGGACCTGGAACAGGACTGGGACCTGAGTGTCATGTACAGCAAGGATGTGTCCCTGAGAACCAAACCAGTGTCTAAAAGGTAAAGAAATATGGCGACGCGAAGAAAGTTCATACAAAATACTGTTATAGCCGGGGCGGCACTCAGTGCAGGCATTCCTGCATTCTCGTCCGTTCCTGTCAGTAAATGGGTTTCCCGCAGACCGGAAAAAAGGCTGCGTAAATTTCAAAGCAAAGCAGTTGAGGAGACTATCGGGGAAATACAGGCATTTCTTGGCGATACGGAACTGGCATGGCTCTTCGGGAACTGCTTTCCAAATACACTTGACACGACTGTAAACTACTCTAAGAAAAACGGCGGACCCGACACTTTTGTCATCACCGGCGATATCAATGCAATGTGGCTGCGCGATTCGACAGCCCAGGTATGGCCATATATTTCCCTGGCCGCTTCAGACAACAATCTTAAAGAGCTTATTGCAGGGGTTATCAACAGGCAGGTAAAATGCATCTTAATTGATCCTTATGCCAATGCCTTTAATGATGGTCCGGGCAAAAGTGAGTGGATGAATGACCTTACGGAAATGAAGCCGGAACTTCATGAGCGTAAATGGGAAATAGATTCGCTTTGTTATCCTGTCAGGCTTGCATACGGTTTTTGGAAAGCGACAGGGGATACATCAGTTTTTGATGCTTCATGGACTGAGGCCATGCACCTTATCATACGTACGTTCATTCAGCAGCAGCGAAAGGAAGACCGTGGGCCGTACCACTTCCAGAGAGTCACAGGATGGCAGACAGACACCGTCGCCGGAGGAGGCTATGGTAATCCCGTGAATCCCGTGGGATTAATAGTCTCAATTTTCAGACCCTCCGATGATGCGACAATATGGCCGTTCCTGATACCGTCAAACTATTTTGCAGTCAGGTCTCTCAGGCAGATAGCTGAAATAGCTGGAGCTGTTGTCAAAGACGAAAAGCTCCGCAGTGATGCCACTTCGTTGGCGGACGAGGTTGAGGCAGCCCTTCTAAAATACGGTACGGCAGTTCACCCGCAGCATGGAGAGATCATCCCATACGAGACTGACGGATATTACAATTTCAATTTCATGGATGATGCCAATGTACCCAGCCTGCTGGCAATGCCATATCTCGGTACGGTTGATCGCAATGATCCGCTTTATCTGCGGACAAGGGACTTCGTGCTGAGCAAAAGCAATCCATATTACTTTTCCGGTATCATGGGTCACGGGGTAGGAAGTCCGCATACCGGACCAGACCGCATATGGCCCATATCAATCACAATGAGAGCGCTCACTGCAGTTAATGATTATGATATTGTCTCTTCACTTAAGATGCTGCAGACCACTCATGCTGCAACCGGATTTATGCATGAGTCGTTTATGAAAGATGATCCTACAAAATTCACGAGAAAGTGGTTCGCATGGGCAAACACCCTGTTCGGTGAGCTGGTGCTTGACACCTACCGGACCAAACCTGAACTGTTGAAAGAAATTTAAACTGATATAAGATGAAAGACATTGTTGCCGGAGTTGATATAGGCGGAACAAACACCATTATCGGATTTGTTGATTCTGAGGGTCATATACTCGCTGAGGGCAGGCTCTCAACTCCTGATTATGCTTTTGCAGATGACTTTGTCGCTGCCCTTGATCAGAAGCTGAAAGAGATGATGGAGGGTCGTGATGATCTGAACCTCATCGGTATAGGCATTGGGGCGCCCAATGCCAATTTCAACAAGGGCACCATTGAGCTGGCTCCGAATCTCAGGTGGAAGGGAATAATTCCGCTGGTTAAAATAACCGAGCAACGCACAGGACTTAAGACACGTATCACTAATGATGCCAATGCTGCGGCGCTTGGCGAGATGATGTTCGGTGGCGGCAAAGGCATGAAGAATTTTGTCATCCTGACCCTTGGCACAGGTTTGGGCAGCGGTATTGTCGTTGACGGGGATGTTGTCTACGGCCATACAGGCTTTGCAGGTGAACTGGGTCATATGACAGTCGTGGAGGGAGGAAGGGTATGTGGTTGCGGCCGCCGCGGCTGCCTCGAGACCTATGCCTCGGCCACCGGCCTGGTGCGGACTGTGATTTGCCTGCTCAGCGACCGCCGCGATGAAAGCGTTTTGCGTGATCTTAAAAGCAGGGATATAACCTCGCGCAGAGTGGCTGAAGCCGCGGCGGCCGGCGACATCATCGCAATGGAAGCCCTTGACCAGACTGCACGCATGATCGCTCTCGGCATTGCCAACGCTGTCATCTTCTCAAGTCCCGAGACAATATTCCTGTTTGGAGGACTGGCCAAGGCGGGTGATGCTCTTTTCGTGCCCGTAAGAAAATATGCGGACGAACTTGTGATGCCTGTCTTCAGAGGGACTTTCAACATACTTCCATCGGGTTTGCCAGAGGCGAATGCGGCTACACTTGGATCTTCGGCATTGATCTGGAAGGAAATGAAATAAGCAAAATCAATCCGGATGAAAGTTATCGAAGTCAGCAGATTGAAATCCGAAAAAACATACCCGTCTATGGCTGAAGTATCAGCCAGGCTTGATGAGATTGGCCCGGGACATTCAGTTGAAACGGTGAACTGGGGATCGTTTCCTTACAAACCCGAAGTGAGATTCAATATTGCCTGGGGCGACCGCGGGATTTACCTTAAATATTACGTGAGAGAAACAAATGTCAAGGCGGAGAAAACTCTTACCAACGAAATGGTGTGCGAGGACTCCTGCGTTGAATTTTTTATAGCACCATCAGATGATGGCATATACTACAATCTTGAGTTCAATCCGATAGGTACCGTATTAATGGGTGCCGGCCATGGCAGGCATGACAGTGCAAGAGCAGATGCCCGGATACTGAAGGGCATCCGTCGCATCACAACATTAGGCACTGAGCCGTTTGCCGAGATAAGCGGTGATATCAGATGGTCATTGACAATTGCCATTCCACTGGAAACCTTTTACCATCATAAAATCAGTGATCTGAGCGGAAAGAGCTTCAGGGCCAATTTCTACAAATGCGGTGACAGGCTTAGCAATCCGCATTATGTGACCTGGAATCCTGTCGGAACAGAAAAACCCGATTTTCACCAGCCGGAGTATTTTGGAACACTTAGATTCGTTTAATATGATCAAAGGTAATGCAGTAATAGGCCAATCAGGAGGCCCGACATCAGTAATCAATTCCAGCCTGGCAGGTGTCATCACCGCTTCAAAATCTTCAGGCATCATTGACGATATTTACGGCATGAACTACGGCATTGAAGGCCTGATGAATGAGGTTTTTTTTGACCTTGCAGCGCAGCCTGATGAAATAATAAAGGGATTGCGCCGCACACCCTCCTCGGCCCTGGGCTCGTCACGGCACAAGGTGAAAGAGGAAGATCTTCCGAAAATACTTGCTGTTCTGAAGAAATATGATATCCGTTTCTTCTTTCTGATAGGGGGGAATGACACGATGGATACTATCAACAAAGTGGAGACATATTGCCGGGGGGCGGGATACAACCTCACGGGAATTGGTATTCCAAAGACCGTTGACAATGATCTTTTCGGCACTGACCATACTCCGGGCTTTGCCTCTGCCGCATGGTCAAATATTCTCAACGTCATGCAGGCCGGGATGCACGCGCGCGACATGAAGAAGGTTGACCAGTTTGTTGTTTACCAGACGATAGGACGTGATGCCGGATGGCTTGCAGCTGCTACAGCAATGGCCAGACGTGATGAGGATGATGCTCCTCACCTGATCTATATGCCTGAGCATCCTTTCATCACTGATAAGTTTCTTGCTGATGCTGACAGTTGCCTGAAACGTTACGGCTGGTTGTCGGTGGTCTGCGGTGAGGGGCTGAAGTTTCCTGATGGGACACCTGTAAGCGCCTCGGTGGTGAAGGATACCTTCAATAACACCGAATTTGGAGCCACGGGCGGAGCTAGTGTTGCAATGAACCTCCATCGCATGTTGACCTCCGAATTCGGGCTCAGGGGAGAGTTCCAGATTACAGAATCCCTGATAATGAGCGATTATGTCAGGGCTCTTCCTCTTGATCTTGAGGAAGCATATCGTTGCGGCACGGAGGCCGTCAGGCTTGCTGAAAACGGAGAAACAGGATACATGGTAAATATCATAAGATCGTCGGATGACCCATACGCCGTCACCTATGGCAAAGTGCCGCTGAATGATGTGGCTGTCGCTGCAAAACCGATGCCCGATGAATATTTCAACAAAGAGGGTAATTTTGTCTCGGAGGCTTTCATGAAATACATGAAACCGCTCACGGGAACGCTTCCTGATTTTGCAAGGCTGAAGAAGATTATGGTAAAAAAATAAAGTCAGAAAAAATGGCAACAGAATTCAACAAGGTAGCGCTGTCAATCAATGCTCACCCTGATGATGCAGAAGCATGGAATGCAGGGGTGCTTAAGCTTTTGCATGACAAAGGATATAAAATAGTAATTGCTACTATGACCGGTGGTGATCTGGGAGGATGCAACATGAGCATGGAAGAGACAGCAAGGGTACGGTTTAATGAGGCAAAGGCTGCCGCAGCCATCCTTGACGCTGAATATTATTACCTGGGAGGCATCGATGGCGCTCTTTATGATACTTATGAGCTGCGCTTGAAGACTATCTCACTTATACGCAAAGTCCAGGCGGGCATCATTTTCACACACTTGCCCAACGACTATCATCCTGATCACCGGGCCACTGCGGCCATTGTAGAGGCTGCGGCCATGGTGGCATCACTTGACCCGGTGCCAGTTTCTGAGAAGCCACTTAAAATAACACCTCTTTTATACCACTCCTCACCGCTCACCCTGAGTGATCCGCTGGGAGGTCAGCTGACTCCGCCGCACTTTTTTGTGGACGTCACCAGTGCTGTAGAAACTAAAATAGAAATGCTTGGCAAGCATGTTTCACAGCTCGAGCTGATGAAGCACATGCACAAAATAGATGATTTCTTCGGATATGTGCTTGAAGGAAACAAAAATTATGGTAAAATGGCGGGCGTTGAGTATGCCGAAGTTTACTGGCAGCATCTTGGCGGAGGCTTTCAGAAAGATCCGCAGGTACAGCGTGACCTAAGGGAATTCATTGTAAAACACTAAAAAATAAACATATGAATCTTACAGAGAAGAAGTACAGCAAGTTTGCTCTTGTTCGTGAAATGATGGAAACACCCGGAATCATCAGATCCTTTGACCCAAAGGTCTCCGGACGCTTTATAAAATCTTTCAAATCCAAGAGAGGATTATTTCTTACAGGAGAGGGAAGCAGCAGGTTGTTCCCGGCAAAGAGAACAATTTTTGCCAACCTCAAAAAGGATTTCCTTCTGCCTGTCATTACTGAGGGTTGTACCCAGTCGCTGGAGTACAACCTGAAGGACTTCGTCGTCTTCGTTGCTTCTAACTCCGGCCAGACCAAGGAGGTTATTCGCCTTGCCAGTTCGCTCAAAAAGAAAAAACACAATGCTGTGTTTGGGCTGACTGCCAATCATAATACCAAGCTTGAAGAGTTCACACAGGGAACGCATGTTCTTAAATGCGGTAAGGAAGATGCTGTAGCTGCAACCAAATCAGTGATTGAGCAGGGACTCTTCTATGATTCTCTTCTCCGTAACCTGGGAAAGGAAAAGATGATCGGATTAACTAAAGCTGCTGCTCAGGCAGAAGAGGTGCTGACTGCAAAGATCGACAGGAAGATAATTGACCTGATCAGCAAGGCAGACATGATCTATTTTGTTGGCCGGGATAACGGTGTAGCAGCGGAGCTTGCCCTGAAAACAAATGAGATCACCAGGAAAAAGTCGGCATTTTACGAGGGCACATTTGCCCTTCATGGCATCGAGGAGGTAATGAATAAAAACGAGGTGCTCATCTGGGTTGATCCCTTCGATTATGACCAGGATAAATTTATGGAATGTATTGTTAAAGGTGCCGGAGTGAATGTGATCGCCATTTCAAAAAAGAAAACAATATTTCCCACAATTGTCATTCCGGATGGCGGCCAATATGCTGAATATATACAGCTTCTCGCAGGCTGGAATGTTCTTGTTGAGACCGGCATTTCTCTGAAGATAGATCTTGACCATCCGAAGAGAGCAAGGAAAGTGGGTAATGAATACGTTCCGGAATAGGATAGCCTGAGAGGCAATTTACTGCCCTGACATTTATTTTCACCGGTTTAATCTAAACCTTATATTTACGTTTAGTTTTAAAAGTAATTCTCACTATGGGAAAAGAACGTGTTGTTGTCGGCATAGACATAGGAGGTACCAATACTGTCTTTGGCATTGTTGACAGAGCAGGCAAGATTCTTGCAGAAGATAACCTCACGACGACGCATTATGATGAGCCTGAAGTTTTTGTTGCAGCATTATATGAGAAAATTCAGATCACCCGGTTAAAAGCCGGGAAAGAAGTTGAGATACTGGGTTTTGGAATAGGTGCGCCGATGGGCAACATTAACAAGGGCACGATTGAGTATCCTGCTGACCTGCCGTGGAAAGGGATCATACCTTTGGCTGATATTTTTGCCAGGCACACACCGCTGCCAGTCATCGTCACCAACGATGCCAATGCTGCTGCTGTTGGTGAGATGATCTACGGCGGAGCAAAGGGGATGAAGAACTTTGTGGTCATCACTCTTGGCACAGGGCTCGGCAGCGGGTTTGTCGTTGACGGCAAATTAGTATATGGTCATGACGGTTTTGCAGGCGAGATAGGACATACGTCGATCAGACCTGGCCAGTCAAACCGCGATTGCGGATGCGGGCGCAAAGGGTGCCTTGAAACATATGTTTCCGCTTCAGGACTGAAGCGCACTGTACTGAAGATCATGGCAGACAGGCTTGAACAAAGCGAGCTGCGCAAGCTCAGTTTTGAAGAGCTTGACTCAAAAAAGATCTATGAAGCCGCGCGGCGCGGGGACCCTATAGCCCTCGAAGCTTTTGAGCACACCGGTGCGATGCTGGGTTATAAGCTTGCTGACGTGGTGGCTCATACTAACCCTGAGGCTATCTTCCTCTTCGGAGGATTGGCGCTGGCAAAGGATCTGATCTTTGAGCCGGCAAAGAAGCACATGGAAGAGAACCTGCTTTACATCTACCGTGACAAGGTCAAGCTGCTTCCCTCGGAGCTCAGCACACATAATGCTGCCGTGCTTGGCGCCAGCTCGCTTGTCTGGTCTGAGATCGGAGAAAGGTAAAAAGGCAGGGAGCTAATGAATAATTACAGTCTACCTGAAATGATCAATTATATCATAGGCGGCCTTCTCGTTGTCATTGTCTTTTCAATTGCTTATGCTTATCTGAAGCCCCATAAGCTTCATCACTCCAGGCCCATCTCAACCTTTGCACTCAAAGCCAGCTACCTTGTTTATCTCCTGGTGACACTTCTTGTCATGTATTTTGCCAGCCTCAGGGGCGGAGGCTTGAGTAATGTCTTCGACGGCCCGGAATTCTTCATCTTTCTGCTCGTACTTTTTATTCCCACAATAGGGATCTTATCCCGGAAGATCACACATTTCAGCAATAAAAGAGTACGTTATAACCTGATATTCACTGCAGTAAATATCGTAATGACTGTTACGGTTCTTTTGCTTTACAGGTATTGAATTCTTCAAACAGTTATAAAAGCTTACCTTTGTTTTTGAAACCAGAAAAACTCCATCGTCATGATCAAAGAAAGATTCATAACCTATGTAGAGGAGAGCATAAAGAAAAACTGGAATATTGAAGCGCTCTCAAATTATCACGAGAAGGGCTATACGTATAAAGAGATAGCTGAAATCATTGTCAGGCACCATATTGTCTTCAGGGAGTATGGCATTGAGGAGGGCGACAAAATTGCTCTCGTGGGAAGGAACTCTGCGAACTGGTGCGCAATGTACCTTGCAGTTGTGACCTATGGTGCAGTAGTTGTTCCCATCCTCCCTGACTTCAGGCCGGAGGATATGCAAAACATCATCAACCATTCAGATTCCAGGATGCTCTTTATAGACGAAAAGCTATGGGAAAGCCTGGAGGCTGACAGGATGAAGGCAATTATGTGTGTCGTAAGCCTTGATACTTTCGAACTGATTTTGAGCCAGTCTGACAAGTTGTCCGGCATCTATGCCTCTGCAAAATCTCTGTTCAGCAAAGCTTACCCTGATTTCAAGCCTGAGGATATTAAATTCTCCGGTATCGACAATGAAAAGCTTGCTGTTATCAGCTACACGTCAGGCACCACAGGCTTCTCAAAAGGGGTGATGATACCTCACAGGAGCCTTGCCGCGAACATCCGATATGCACAGGCCAACATGCCACTTGATCCGGGCGATCCTGTTGTTTCATTCCTGCCCCTGGCCCATACGTACGGCTGTGCCTTTGAATTTCTCTTCCCGTTTACATACGGATGCCACATCACCATCCTGACAAAGACACCTTCACCTCAAATCCTTATTCAGGCATTCAAGGAAATAAAACCAAGACTGATACTGTCGGTTCCTCTGGTGATTGAAAAGGTTTACAAGAAGCAAATCCTGACAGTCATTACCAAGCCGCTCATGAAGATACTTCTGAAAGTGCCGGGAATAAATAAGGTACTTCACAACAAAATCAGGGAGAAGCTGACTGTCAGCTTTGGCGGCCGCTTTAAGGAAATAGTTATCGGCGGAGCAGCTTTTAATGCCGATGCTGAAAAATTCTTCAAGACAATAAAGCTACCTTTCAGTATCGGTTACGGAATGACCGAATGCGGGCCGCTGATCAGCTACGATCCGTGGGTCACCAACAGGCTGGGCTCATGCGGCAAAGCCGTTGATACCCTTGAGGTGAAAATTGACTCACCTGATCCTGAAAAAATTGTGGGGGAAATCATTCTCCGCGGTGATAATGTGATGCACGGTTACTACAAAAATGAGGCAGCAACAAAAGAGGTGATCGATGAGAATGGCTGGATGCACACAGGCGACCTCGGCGTCATTGACAAAGACGGATATATTTATATAAAAGGCAGAAGTAAGAATATGCTGCTGGGACCCTCCGGAAAAAATATATATCCCGAGGAAATAGAATCCCTTATAAATAACTATAAATACGTGACCGAATCTGTTGTCATTTCCGAGGAACAAAAGCTGGTTGCACTGATATACCCTGATTATGAACAGATTAATAAAGACGGGATCTCGGAGGCTAATATAAACGAAGCCCTTGACAGCATACGCCGGGATGTCAATAGTCATCTGCCGGAATATATGGCCGTGACAAAATTCCGTGTCCATCCCGAAGAGTTTGTAAAGACACCCAAGAGGAGCATCAAACGGTATCTCTACATGAAGGAATGATGGATGAGAGTGAAGAAGTATTGTATTATAGTTGCCGGCGGAAGCGGACGCAGAATGAAGTCTGCTACCCCGAAGCAGTTTCTCCTCCTCGGGGGGAGGCCGCTGCTGATGCGTACGATTGAGAGATTTAATTCATTTGATAATACCATTGAAATTATTTTAGTTCTTCCGTCAGAACATCATTCTTTATGGCGTGGCCTTATAAGGGAGTATTCATTTAATATCAGTCATAAAGTGGTTTCAGGCGGGGAGGAGCGGTTTCACTCAGTGAAAGCAGGGCTGAGCTGTGTGAACGAGACCTCGCTTGTTGCTGTCCATGACGGGGTGAGACCCCTCGTAAGTCATGACACCATATGGCGATGTTTTGCCGATGCCGAGGAATTTGGCACAGCCGTGCCCTTTGTTGAACCTGCTGATTCCGTCAGGATCATTGCGGGTGATGACAGCAGGCCTTACCCAAGGAACGAAGTGCGTCTCATTCAAACGCCCCAGGTCTTCCGCAGCAGCCTCATCCTATCTGCATATGACCGTGATTTTGATCCGTCATTCTCTGATGATGCAACAGTTGCAGAGGCGGCCGGAGTGACAATACACCTGACACATGGAAACAGGGAGAATATTAAAATAACCACACCTGAAGACCTGACGGTAGCCCATGCCCTGCTCGGTATAATGAATTAGAAAAACGCGAAGCCTGATGGAACACGAGAGCACACCTGATTATAAAAAGCTGGAAGTAAAGAAAGTTGAAAAAGCTGATAAAGAGATCATCGGACTGCTGAAGGAAACCGTTCTTGGCGCCGAAGGGGGCATGCGATACTCTATGCAGAACACAGAAGAGAGGATTAAATCTTATGGTGCCGGTCTCTCATTCATGGCTCTCTACAAGAAAAACAGCCTGAAAGGCGTCATCGGTCTCTGCAGACGGAAAACATTGAATTGCGGAATACCTTATGAGTCAACGCATCTTCGGTATCTTTCCATGAAAAGTGCCTTTCAGACAGAACAGGCACCTGATCACCGTAGTGACAGATTCCCGGCTGTTGAAGATAACTTCAAGCAAAAGATACTCTCCCTTTTCAAAGGATCACCACTTGATGAGACAGTACCCGGTGAGACAGTAGCTCCGCATGTGATGTATGCTTATGTTGAAAGCAAGAACGAGAGATCAAAGAACCTGATAAACCAGGCGGGGTATGAATATATCCGCTCATTTCTCACAGTGGCTTTCAGCCGGTTCAATCCCCGGCGCAACCCGGCCGTCACCCGACTGCGACCAGAGGAGGAACCTGCCATGGGTCGCCTCCTGGAAGAACAGTACAGGAATTATTGCTTCTACTCGGATGAATTTTCATTTCTTGACCATAAGTATTATGTTCTTAAAAAGGACAACGTGATAGTTGCCGGCGTTTGTGCTATACCGGCACGGTACAGGGTCGTGAATGTACCAGGTCTGTGGGGATGGCTGATGATGAAGGTAATGCCTGTAACGCCGTTATTCAAAAGGCTTTTTCAACCCGAAGAATTCAGATATATCATACTGAGTGCAATTTATTGCCGCAAGGGGAGTGAAGACCTGCTGCCGGACCTCTTCGAGGCAGTATGTGCAGAAGAGGGTTACCATACGGCGCTAACATGGCATGATGATCATTCAGAACTGTTCGAAGTCCTGAGAACAAACAGAAGAATGGGAGCCCTGAACAGAATGCTGAACGCCAAACCGGGACTGATATATGCCTCATTCTCAGGAATGCAGACAGGAGAAACGGATAAGTTTTATGAATGCCCGGCATATATTTCAGGATTTGATTTTTCATAACCTTATTTAATAACTTATCATGACAACCGTATACAGGCGCTTTCAAAGAGGCTATGTTGCTGTACTGATGCTTATATGCATCACTCTGACAGCTGCTGCACAGCAGAAAAGTGAAGACAGAATGAAATGGTTCGGAGATGCACGGCTCGGCATCTTCATTCACTGGGGCATTTATTCAGTCAACGGCATAGATGAATCATGGTCGTTTTATAACGAACAGATTTCCTATGATGATTATATGAAGCAGTTAAACGGATTTACTGCCTCTGATTATGACCCTGAGGCTTGGGTAAAACTGATAAAGGAGAGCGGAGCCAGATATGCGGTGCTGACCTCAAAACATCACGATGGTGTTGCTCTGTGGGATACGAAGCTGAGCAGGCTGAATGTAGTTGATTCAACCCCTGCGGCACGCGATCTTATCAGACCATTTATCAATGCTCTGCGGAAATCGGGATTGAAAGCAGGGCTTTACTATTCACTGCTTGACTGGTCGCATCCTGATTATCCAAACATGACAAGGAGTGTGAAGAGATATGATACTGACACGATCAGATGGGCGCGGTTTGTGAAGTTCAGCCATGGTCAGATTGCCGAGTTGGACCGGGAATTCAGGCCTGACCTGTGGTGGTTTGATGGGGATTGGGAACAGAGCGCCACGATGTGGCGGGCACCTGAGATCAGGAAAATGATACTTGATAGTAATCCTGACGCAATTATCAACTCCCGCCTGGCCGGTTACGGAGATTACGGCACGCCTGAGCAGGGGCTTCCTGTAAGACCTCCGCAGGAGAAATACTGGGAGCTTTGTATGACCATAAATGACTCCTGGGGCTATCAGGGCAAAGACAAGAACTATAAGAGTCCGTCGCAGGTGATACGGATATTTGCCGAATGTATTGGCATGGGAGGCAACCTCCTGCTTGACATCGGACCGAAACCTGATGGAACTATACCCGAAGAACAGGCAGAAGTTTTAAAAGAACTTGGCCGGTGGACATCCAAGCATAGTCAGGCTATTTTCGGTACTGTGGCCGGATTGCCGGAGGGATGTTTTGCAGGACCATCAACAATGAAATCTGACAGTACAGTTGTGTACCTTTTCTTTAACGGCAATGGCGGCGGCGAACTTATGCTTGAGGGTGTAAAGAACAGGATAAACAAGGCTTTTGTCGTAGGGAACGGCACAAATCTCAATGTAAAGGAATACCTGAGACCCTCATGGAGTGATCATGCCGGTGTGTATTTTATAAAAGTGCCGGAAGAGGTGCTGGATGATCAGATGACAGTGATAGGCCTCTCGCTCGACGGCAAATTGAAAACTGAATAATGGGCCCGCAATGAAGAGATCCACCTTGCTCAGGAGCAATCCGCCTTCGGACTATGCATGGGTGATGAAGGTTGAATTCTGAATCAGGATCTTATAAAAATAAGCCACACAGACCTTTAAATGATGCATTCGGGCATCCCGATCTGTGTGGCGTGACAGGGAAATGGGGGGAAGAACCTCCTGTCATGTTTTTTAATAAATTCCTTTTCTGTCTCCTGCGGACTTGATTTACAATCATAAAGATTGGATAAAATGTAATTCTTCCAAAAGGATTTGCCATCCGTTGTATGAACGGGTGGTTCTAATGTACGAGGGCACCTTTTTAAAAGATAACTCTCTTTTGGGCGGCCAATTTAGAAGTCGGTGATTCGGGTTTTCATGTGATCCATCAGCTGTTTGATCTTGTCACGTGAAATTTCGCAGCGGAACTCTTTGTCACCCTTGATGAAAATACATTGCTGCTGTCTGGTGTCGATGCGTGAAAGGAAGGCAGTGTTGACTATGCATGACCGCCCTGTCCTGTAAAATTGGTTTCCGAGATGCTCTTCCAGTGCACCCAGAAGGGTTGTTACGGTTTCGGTCCTTCCGGAGATGAAATGGAACGTTGAATAATTTCCATCGGCAGTGATAAAGACAACCTCTGCGGGATCAATGAATGCCACCCCTGTCACTCCTCTGAATATAAGCACTTTCTCATTGTCAAAAAGCCTGGAAGCCCTGTCAAGCGAATCTTTCCTTCCGGTATTGTTGAAGCGTCGAAACGTTTCCATAAGACGTTCGGGGTCAATGGGCTTGAGGAGGTAATCGAAAGCTGCATAGTCGAAGGCCTTGATGGCGTACTCATCATGAGCCGTGGTGAAGACTACATGAGGATTTACTTTCTTACGTTCCTTCAGATCATTCAGGATATCAAAACCGGATACCCACGGCATGCGTATATCGAGGAAGAGAATATCAGGATCATTTTTAATTATCAGATCTGCAGCAATGGTTGGATCTGATGTAGAAGCGATAACGGTTGCAATACCAGTAGCTTCGATAAGGCTGGCCAAAAGATCAAGGGATTCCTGCTCGTCCTCGACGATCATGGTTTTTATAATTTGATCATTCATAGACGGTTATGTTTGATACGGTGTTGTTTTATATTTACGGCGATATCAAAGGTATAATTCGACGGAAGGAATCCATGTACCTCAGTCCCTGATGGCTTACCGTTATCATACAGGTCAGTAAAGGTCAGTGTTGCCTTCTCACTGTTGGCCCTGTTTATCATTTCCATGCCGCTGATAATGTTTTTGAGCCCGAGACCGGCTCCATCCGTATTTAATTCAGAGGCTGCCTTACGGCCTATGCCATTATCACGGACAACAAATTCATGGCCATTTTTCACTTTATTCACCTCTATTTCTATCATCCCTTTGTCTTTCTTATTTTCGATGCCATGCTTAACGGCATTATCAACAATAGAATGAAGTATCATCTTTGGAACCAGGGTATTCAGATCGACATCTTCAGCAACTTTAATACTGTAGTCAAACCTGTCGCCGTAACGAAGTTTCTGAAGATCGAGGAAGCGTTTGACGAATTCCACCTCATCCTTGATGGGCTTAAGCAGCACGGAGCTGTCTGTCAATACTGACCGGAGAAGGCCGGAAATTTTAAGGAGATAGGCATAAGCTTTTTCCTTTTCGCCTTTCATTATCAGGGAGCCGACTGAAGAAACAGCATTAAAAGTAAAATGCGGATCCAGCTGGCTGATGACAGCGCTTAATTGCATTTTGTAGCTCTCGGCCTGTTGCCTGGCTATAGCCAGTCTTCTTTCATGAATACGCCGGCGGACCTGAAATGAAAGAAAAACAATCAGGGCTACGGCCATTAAAGAGGCCGCTATCTGTATGCCAAGCTTCTGGAAGAAAGTCGGAATGATATTGATAACCAGGGTCGCGGGCTCAGTGGTTTGCATTCCGTCAGAGTTAAATGCGTTCAGCTCAAATGTGTAATTTCCCGGAGAGAGGTCGCCAAGTACGACTGACTGTTCAGCAGTACGTGGCGACCATTCTTCATGCAGGCCGGACAGCCGGTACTGATACGTGACTTCTTCCGGATACCTGGTTGTGATACCGGTATAGTTTATCCTTAAGTCATTATTGCGGCCGCTAACCGACAGGCTGTTGTCCCGGCCATAAAACAGTGAGGTGTCAAGAACAGTAACCCAGCCGGTGGTTTTGTCGGGTATTTCAACTGAAGTTATATGTGTCACGGGAGGTTTGTTATTCTTCTTTATCCTGTCAGGATAGAAACAGATCAGCTTGTCATTTGCAAGCAACCACCAGTTTCCTTTAGCGTCTTTGACGATCCCGTTGTCCTGACAGTCGTTGCCATTGTAGCCACGGCTGCGCCCCAGTATTGTATAATAATCGGATTTTCCGGCATAATATTTTTCAAGGTCAATGATGCACAGGTCCAGCATGCGGCCAACAAGAAGCCGGTGGTCACCCAGGTCACGGATGACATTGGCGGCGCGGTTCATCTCCGCAGGAAGACCTTCTTTGAAAATTGGGTTATCCGGATCACAGATAAAAATCCCGTCCGATCCCGCGCTCCATATTTTACCTGTATAATCCTTGATGATACCCCATACCATCTCTGCCGGAGCAGGCGCGGGCCTGAACGGAGTGAAGCTCTTTCCGTCAAAGCGAACAATACCGTAATGACCGGCAAGCCAGTAGATGCCTTTATCGTCCCTTGCGATCCCTTCAACGACGCCATGGCCTGAAGACGACATCTCAGGGTAGAAATCCGTCTTTTCTCCTCTGATGTGGTATAATCCCGTACCGGTACCTATCAATATTGATTTGTCAACCGGATCTTCATAAATGGTACATACCTGTTCTCCTTCAGGGACAGGTTTAAATTTTCTGAATTTTTTTCCATTCCAGATAAGCACTCCCTCATTCGTTGAGATCCATACTTCACCATTTGAAAGTGTTGCGCTGCCCCTGAAGAAAACGGGGTCTCTTTTAAAAACGCCTTTGAAACCGCTCTTTTTAGTAAAATGTTCTCCCTTGAAATACTTAAGCTCACCATTTATTGATCCGATCCACAGGCCTCCTTCCGGATCAGCCGCTATTGCCCATGGGTTTAACGGGAGGCCGCTTTCTTTATCAAACTCGATAAAAGCGTCCGACACAAGCCTTTTAATTTTTGATTCAGTCAGCAGCCAGAGGGTACCGTCATGATCAACCATATTGAAGTTAACAGTGCCCTTGTCCCATTTAACAGGGATTGTTCCGGGAAACAGTGTTTTCATAATTGTGTCCGGGGGAAGAACCGGGTCACACATCAGTTCTGGAGTGGCCAAGACCGGCAAGCCACTGCTGCTGTTCATGTTCGGGACTTCATTCCATAGTGTTCTGCGGTTGCCATTAATGAGTTGAATGGAGTCTCTTATTTTATTTCTTGTAACCGGACCCGCATCAATGAGTGTAACAGATGTGTCTTTAAGCCTGTATACCGATGAATCAATGCTTATGAGATAAAGCGAGGAATCTCTTTTGTCAAAACAAAGGGGGGAAAATTTCTTTTCCTGAAACACAGGGTATATTTCTGTGTAATCATAGTATAAGCCATTTTCAAACAAAATCACTCTGGGGTAGTCTTTTTTACTTCCCCTCAGAAAAAAAGTGCCGGGCTTGCCGGTTGTGAAAGCCATGCCCACCTGTTTGATCAGTAATGAATCAGGTAAGGGGTATCCATAAAACGTTTTTCCGTTGAAT
>Ga0207931_1000245_pt1 | contig 20609 bp, 16 predicted proteins | sample NGESurdeep092012_2_FD_184478 | JGI IMG/M metagenome (GOLD analysis project Ga0207931, IMG submission 184478) | Arctic peat soil microbial communities from Barrow, Alaska - NGEE Surface sample 415-1 deep-092012 (SPAdes) | ecosystem: Environmental > Terrestrial > Soil > Wetlands > Peat ...
ATATGACATCAGCTCCAGACTCCGGGTATTACGATTCCGCAATTGCATTTACCGTTTTTCAACTTGTTTGATACAATCCGGAAGCCGCTTCTTTCAATTACCTTTTGCTTGCATGACGGGCACACAGTATCATCAATCCCAGTCCCGGGTACATTATCAATGTAAATATATTTCAGGCCTGCCTTTTGTGCAAGTGCGGCAGCAGTATTAAGGATGCCTATCGGGGTGGGCGGCAGATGCTCGAGCTTATACTGAGGCTGAAACCGGATGAAGTGTATTGGCGTCTCAGAGAAACCGTTGTCAGCAAGCCACCGGCACATCAACCCGATCTCATCCTCCTTGTCGGTCCAGCCAGGGACGATCAGGTTAGTTATCTCAAGCCAGACACCTTCATCCCTGTAAGTCTTAAGAGCGTCGAGAACAGGCTGCAGTTTGCCTGCATTGAGCTTAAGATAGGTACTGTCACTGAATGATTTAAGGTTGATATTGGCACCGTCGATGTACCGGCAGAGCTCCCTGAGAGGTTCTTTGTTGATATAACCGTTGGACACCATTATGTTCTTTATCCCTGCGGCACGTGCCAGCTTCGAGGTCTCATATACATATTCATAGAATGTTACAGGCTCGGAATATGTGTACGCTATAGACCTGCAGCCGCCTGACACGGCATTTGTCACTACATTTTCCGGAGGCATATCATAGTTGCTTGTCTTGTCAGGAGAGGTTTGTGAAATAGTCCAGTTCTGACAGTTGAGACAGGCAAAATTGCATCCGGCAGTGCCAATGGAAAATGCCGTTGAACCCGGAAGGAAATGATAGAGCGGTTTTTTCTCCACAGGATCAATATTTACCGCACAGGGATTACCGAAGGCCATAGTATACAACTTTGACTTCCTTACAACCCTGTTGTGGCAGTCACTTAACTCGCCCTCTTTCGGATTGCACTCATTGGGGCAGATCTTGCATACCACCCCGCGGGCACTTTCCTCCTGGTACATTGCAAGTCTTTCCCTGGGTGCTGGCTTCATGCCCTCCAGGCTGAGGGGAGCAAGAACACCTGCAGCCACAGCCAGTGAACCCTGCCTGGCGAACCTCCTTCTCGTGATCTTTCTGCCGCTGACTCCTATTGACATGCGTTAATGATTTACAGACTATAAAGCTAATGCTTAATGAACACTGATACAATAGTACAAGCTACTAAAATGAGGCCCGCAAGAATAAATGATGCATTGTCCATTCCTGCCAGCGGAACGACGATAGTTGACACGGTCAGGTAACCCAGTGCTGAGCCTGCCAGATCAGAGGCGTAGACTGCTCCTGTCCTTCCCTGACTGCCTGATGCTGTCAGTGTCCGGTATATCATTCCTGTCAGGAAGCCTGCTGCAAGGAGGAGGACAAAAATTAATGGCAGGACAAGCCAGGGAGAAGCAGTGACCAGTAATGGAATGAGAAATCCTGTACCACCATATATGATTGCCAGAATCAGCGGATATACAGTCATCTTCCTTTTCCTGGGGAAATGATCCATAGCGGCTCCGGCAGCCAGTCCGGCCATAAGCAAGGTGAGTATGAGAGCCGAAAGGATATAAATGTTACCTGCTGTTACCTGCAGTATGAAGATCATTATCATCCCGAAGCCTGACAGCCCGGCGGAGGAGGCGAACATCATAAAACCTCCCCTGCGGATGAAAACGAATGGGATAATGACCAGCAGGAACATCACAGCGATCATGACTCCATTCATACCCTTGCTTTCAAGTGAAAGCATATTGACAAACCACGATGAGACAGGTCTGATTGCCGTATTGATCGTGGCCGCACTGTCAATCTCCGAAATTATCAGCTGGCTTTTGCGCCTTACCTCATCATCATTAATATAATCACTGTTCACATAGCTGTTCTGAAATGCCCGTCTTCCAGCCATAACAGATATTGAATCCGACAGCGGACCATCAGACGCGATTATATAAAGGGAAGATCCGGGTATTAATACAACATTGTCAAATACCAAGTGAAGTGCTTTATAAACGGGTGACAATGCCTTGCGGTAGCTTTCCGGGGAATAGTTATAGACGGGCATGGGAGTACAGAGGAAAAGTCCTCCGGGTGAGAGATGCTCCTTGATCGCTCTGAAATACTCAACTGTAAAGAACCTGCTGACGGAGAGAGTTGAAGGCGGTGGTATGAGCTGCAGCACGGCGTCAAATATCCCTGGATTCCTTCTCAGGAAGGTAAGCGGGTCAATCTTCCTGACACTTATATTTATTCTGCCGGCCAGTGTGTCCCGTGCTCCCTCGACCGCTATTATCCCGGGATCATGTTCAAGGTATACAACCTCATTAATCTCATACTTTGTCAGTTGTTCGATATGTTTATTCAGACCGCCTGAGATCATCATTACCCTGTTGTACTTTTCTCTCTGCAGCAGGGCATAATGAATGTCCTCCTCATCTCTTATGATGTCACCTGAGTAGAAGAGGGGCCGGTGATCATAAAAAACTGTTTGCTCACCGCCATAAGTGCCTGTTGTAATGTTACCGTATGGTGTGTCAGTACTTTTTTCTGCATCCACTCCGCGTAACAGAAAGCTTCTTATGGCAGGGTCAGGACTGAATATCAGAATAATCACTCCAGAGAGTGCGGCGCATATCCACACTGTCCACCGGAGCCTGACCGGATAACTCAGCACTCCGATAGTGATGGCTGCTGATACGAGCAGAATCAGGATGTACAACTGATAATTGGAAATGTGAAAGGTCACGGTGACTGCGGTTAACAACCCTGCAACCACCGATCCTGCAGTCTCAATGCTAAAGCTGCTACCCGGAGCTGATCCGGCTCCGTACTGTCTTACTGAAGACAGTCTTATGAAGACAAAAGATGAAATGAAGGTTACTGGAGCCACGCTCACTGAAAGAATTATCAAGACCTTGAAAATTGACGGGGACTCGCCGGGATTAAGGAGCACATGGTTCATTAACATAAACAGCAGAGGTGCCAGCGCCATTCCAGCGATGAGCGTCCACACCATTTTTGCGAAACCTGATGAGCCTGGCTTTCCGCCCGCGACGGCTCCGGCGGCTGCAATGATAAGCCATGTCCAGAGGAATAGTCCCATGGAGATTTCGGTACCGCCTCCCAGTATGACAGCCTCACGCATGAGAATAAACTGAACGGCAGAGCTGGCAAAACCAGTCAGCATCAGCAGTATACCTGCAACACTGCTTTGTGTGTGGTTCCCATATTCAGCCTCCATGACATTCTCCTTATCTCCGCTTTTATTTCTGCTGAAATAGTAGCTGAGATGCCAGGTCAGGTGAATAATTACCGTAAAGGCCATAGCTAGACCGATCTCGACGTGCCAGTGGAGCAACGTTTCCGAGAAAGGTATGCTCCATTTGTACGTTATCTTCAGTGCCATGAAAAGACCGAAGAGAGCTGTGACAAAAAAAGTCGCCAGCAACAACCAGTTCCAGAATCTCCTGTGGGACTGCTTAGTGAGAAATCCGGCCGAAGACAGGAAAAGTGTAAACAGATAGATAACCAGTGTTGTCAGGCCTATGGGAAGGGCATGATACATCTCGGTACATTTTATTCCCCGAAGACATATGCTTCATATACAAAAATCTCAGTATCCTTATCTTTCCATCCGTCCCATCCAATGCCGGCCTTGTCACGTGCACAATAACCGAGAAAATCAGTTACGCTCCATCCTCTTTCAGAAGCTACCTGGGGCAGGAGGGTACCGGAGCTGTAACCCTTCTTGAGGTAAATGCCATGTTTTCCGATTTTTATCTCGTTGATGTCAGTTATCTTTTTCATCGGGCCCAGAACAGATATCTCAAGGTGTATATCAGGGTATTCGGCGATTGTAAGCGGAGAAAACCTGGGGTCACCGAAAGCTGCCTCCTGGGCCATTGAACTCACCACCTGCCAGAGCGGATCCGGAGAGGTGAACCGTCCGATACAACCTTTCAGAGCGCCATGGATCGAAATGGTGACGAAGGCTCCCAGAGGCTCTTTAAGACGCGGAGTCAGCTTTGATGGATCGACTTCCTGCGGCTTTTTTCCTTTCAGTTTTGCGGAGATAGATTCGCGGGCAATGCCAAGCAGTGTCTTTCTCTCCTCTGCCGTGAGGCTGAACTCATCAGCGGGAGCCATTTTATGAGCCGGAGAAACCTTGTCCTCTACTACGATGGCATTGTATCCCACGACCTGATCCTTGTCACCATGAGGTGAATTGCCCGAATTTGTATATTCGGCATTACGGAATGTCAGCCCTTCCTCTTCTTCGGTGAGGTAAAGGAGCACCAGCCCGGCAGTCCATCCGCACATGGCTGTAGAGAGGTTGTCTATGCCGGAGGCCTCAACTTCCCTGACAGTCTTCAGGAACAGATCAGGGTCCCCGGTCAGTATGGCGTCGCTTGTCAGTTTATCGGCTCTTTTAGCCTCGGTATATGAAGGATAATGAGAGAAATCGCTGCTGATGATAAAAAGGTTATGGTCATTGAACCAGGGCCTGAGCCCCGAAGCTATCAGATCAAGCATAGTGACATTTCGGGTACCTATCAGAATAGGCACTATCCTGGGAACCTTGCTGAAATGATACTGTATGAAAGGAAGCTGCACCTCGAGTGAGTGCTCCGGTATGTGAGCATCGTCCTTCTCGAAGAAAAATTTGCTGCTGCTTATCAGTTCTTTGCCCACCTCCGTGTTCACCTGCACCGTTCCCAGGGGTGTCACCATATTGCCTGATATAAAGACAGCCGCCCCGTCAAAGGCGTACCTGTGGCTTGCACCTATCAGGAATATATTGTCATATTCCGCATCAGCGGGCACTGCTGCAAAACCGGCAGCAGCAGTGTGGCCTGAGTAAACATATCCGGCATGCGGCACAATCAGCGCTCTTACCCGTGCATTGGGATTAGCTTTACTGAGTGAACTGAAGTATGCTGCAAGCTCGCTCCTGAGCTTGTCGCTTCCTGAAGGATAGAAACTGCCGGCCACAGCAGGCTGCCTGTCATGCCCTGTTCCCTGTCCGTAAATATTCATAAGCGGGAGTATTAATGTAATTAGGATAAGACGAACCGTTTTCATAAAACAGCTATTACAACCTGTAAAGTTATATTAAAAAAGCGGTAAAAAGGAGGAAAAAAAAAGTTAGATGAGAACGATATTCTCTTTGATGGTGTTTCCGTCTTCATCAATACCGTAAAGCCTGATGCCTACACTGCATGTGGCATCAGCTGTGACATCCAGGAACGGAGAGAGAGATTCCCTGACATCTTCCTCACCCATAGAGTCATATTCCTCAATATCAAAGTACAGATGAACAAAAAGAATATGATCGCTCTTTTTTATCTTAGTCAGCGCCTTTAGTATTTTCCCCATCCAGATAACTGAAGATGTGTTGAAATAATCAACGTTGAATTTAAGATTTGTGCTTTCAGCAGGATTTTTTACATACTCAACTGCCCATTTGTAGAGAGGTTCGAAAAAAGATGAAGCATTCTCCGGGAGAGATTTGCCGGTAAAGGCCAATATTCCCGTGTCAGCGACAAAATTAACCTGCGGAGTTTTAGAGGTCGCCTCTATTTTAATATCTTTAAGTTTAACCATAATATGATTAATTCCTTCCCTTGTCTCGCTTTATTGCCCCAAGCAACATTATAAAGATAACTTGTTTTTTTCGACATTAATTTTTCTTTCGTCAAAAAAATATGAACAGTTATCAACTTTTTTAAACTATTTATGAGACACCTGAGCGATTATTTGAGGCTATTCGTTAACAAGGAAATACTATCTTTGCAGCCGTAAATATTAAAGGATGGAAAACCTGCTCAGGAAGGGAGTAACAGAGGCTATCAGGAGCCTGTATAATGTCAGTGTCAACGATGACCTCCTTCAGATACAGAAGACCAGGAAAGAGTTTACGGGTGACCTGACTCTGGTTGCTTTTCCTCTCACAAGGATTTCCCATAAATCTCCTGAACTGACAGCGAAAGATATAGGGGAATTTCTGACTCAACACGTTGAAGCCGTGAGTGGTTTCAATGTGATAAAGGGATTTCTGAATGTCATTATTTCATCCGGTGAATGGGCAAAGCAACTGAAGATAATTTCGGAACAGAAGGAATATGGCTCTGTCAGTCCGGGTCCTGATGCATCTGTTATTGTCATTGAATACTCCTCGCCCAACACGAACAAACCGCTTCACCTGGGGCACATCCGGAATAACCTTCTGGGGTATTCTCTCTCCCGCATTTGCAGCTCTGCAGGGAATAAGATCATAAGAACAAATATCGTAAATGACAGGGGTATTCACATCTGCAAGTCAATGGTGGCATGGCAGCTTTATGCCAACGGAGCGACACCCGCCTCGACAGGGATGAAGGGCGATCATTTCGTAGGCGATTATTATGTTCTCTTTGAAAAGAATTACAGGGAACAGTCAGAAGCCCTCGTTGCTGCAGGGTCAACACCCGAGGAGGCACGTGATAACGCACCTCTTATGCTTGCTGCACGCCAGATGCTCCTGAAATGGGAGGCTGGCGACGAGGAGACGGTAAAGTTGTGGAACATGATGAACTCATGGGTTTATGAAGGCTTTGACGTGACTTATAAAGCCCTGGGCGTTGAGTTCGATAAAATATATTATGAGTCAGACACCTATAAAACCGGAAAGGAACTTGTCCTCCGTTCTCTTGCGGAAGGCAAGCTCATCAGGAAAGATGACGGCTCCGTCTGGATTGACCTCTCGGATGACAAGCTTGACCAGAAGCTTCTGCTGAGATCCGACGGCACAGCGGTATACATCACACAGGATCTCGGGACTGCAGTCATAAGATATAACGATTATCACTTTGACAGGCATATTTATGTTGTCGGAAATGAGCAGAACTACCATTTTCAGGTACTCGCCCTGACACTGCTCAGGATGGGATATAAATGGGCTGCCGGACTTCTTCATTTCTCTTATGGCATGGTTGAACTGCCGGAAGGCAGGATGAAATCGCGGGAAGGGAAGGTGGTGGATGCTGACGATCTGATAGATGAGATGACGGCCACCGCCAGGACGATGTCTCAGGAACTCGGGAAGCTGGGAGGCTACAGCGAGACAGAAAAAGAAAATATCTGCCGCAAGATAGGCCTCGGGGCACTGAAATACTTTATCCTTAAAGTTGACCCGAAAAAGAACATGACATTTAATCCGGCAGAATCAATTGATTTCAACGGCAATACAGGTCCTTTCATCCAGTATACCTATGCCCGGATCAGATCAGTGCTGAAAAAAGCCGGAGAGACCGGCATATCTTTCGGAGGGGAGAACTATGATGACCTCATTCCAAATCCCAAAGAAATAAATGTCATTAAATTGTTGAACGATTTTCCTTCTCTGGTTAAAGAAGCCGCCAGCGAACTGAGCCCTGCGCTTATTGCCAATTATTTATATGACCTTGCCAGGGAATTCAATCAGTTCTATCACGACTTCTCCATTCTAGGAGAAGAAAACAAAAAAGTGCGCGACTTCAGACTCAGACTGTCAGCTTTGACGGGAACTGTCCTTGAAAAAGGACTCTGGCTCCTGGGCATAGAAGCGCCGGAAAGAATGTAATCTCAAGAAATATAATTAGTTATGTTTGAAAACCTAAGCGAGAGACTTGAACGATCCTTTAAAATACTAAAAGGCGAAGGGACCATTTCTGAGATAAATGTTTCTGAGACTCTCAAGGATGTCCGCCGGGCATTGCTCGATGCCGACGTGAACTTTAAAATAGCAAAGCAGTTTACAGATACTGTCAAGCAGAAGGCTCTGGGGCAGAATGTGCTGAAATCTGTCAAGCCCTCACAGATGATGGTCAAGATCGTCCATGATGAGCTTGTTGATCTGATGGGAGGAGAGAGGGTCGACATAAATATTAAGGCCAATCCGTCAGTAATACTTATTGCCGGCCTTCAGGGAAGCGGAAAGACAACATTCAGTGCCAAGCTGGCAAAATATCTCAAGAGCAAACGCGGGAAAAATCCACTTCTGGTAGCAGGAGATGTTTACCGGCCTGCGGCCATAGAGCAGCTGAAGGTGCTCGGCTCGCAGATAGAGGTTCCGGTCTATACTGAGGATGGCAGCCGAAACCCTGTTGAGATAGCCCGTAACGCCATCAGGGAGGCGAAGAAAAGCGGCTATGACCTTGTTGTAATTGATACGGCGGGGCGATTGGCTGTGGATCAGCAGATGATGGACGAGATCGCTGCCGTGAAGACCGCAACCAGCCCGCACGAGACACTCTTCGTTGTTGATGCAATGACAGGGCAGGATGCAGTGAATACTGCGCTTGAGTTCAATGAGAGAATTGACTATGACGGTGTCGTCCTTACAAAACTGGACGGAGACACAAGGGGAGGAGCAGCACTGTCAATAAGGGCTGTGGTCAACAAACCAGTCAAGTTCATCAGCGCGGGAGAGAAAATGGATGCCATAGATATCTTTTACCCTGAGAGAATGGCAGACAGGATACTGGGTATGGGCGATATTGTTTCACTCGTCGAGAAGGCACAGGAGCAGTACGATGAGGTTGAGGCCAGGAAACTGCAGAAGAAGATAGCAAAGGATCAGTTCGACTTCAACGACTTTGTCTCGCAGATACATCAGATTAAGAAGATGGGTAACATGAAGGACCTGATGGGGATGATACCCGGCGTTGGCAAAGCCATAAAGAACCTTGATATTGATGATAATTCCTTCAGGGGTATTGAGGCGATAATTTCAAGCATGACCCCGGCGGAGAGATCTAACCCAATGCTACTTAACGGCAGTCGCAGAAAACGTATTGCCGAAGGCAGCGGTACAACAGTTATGGAGGTGAACAGACTCCTGAAACAGTTCGACGAGACACGGAAGATAATGAAGATGGTCGCCAAAGGAGGCGACCTGTCAAAACTGGCGCCAAGAAAGTAAAAGTCGAAAGTCAAAAGTCGAAAGACCCCTCAGACTCTGAGACTCTCAGACCCTCAGACCCTCGGACCCTCAGACAAAAACCGCAAATATGTATCAGCTTATAGACGGCAAGAAGACTGCAGCCGAAATAAAATCCGAGATTACTGCAACGGTAAGCAGCATGAAATCCAAAGGCATCCGTGTCCCTCACCTGGCAGCTGTACTCGTAGGCAATGATGGCGGCAGTGAGACCTATGTGTCACATAAGGTCAAAGACTGCGAAGAGGTGGGCTTCCTGTCAACGCTAGTGCGTTTCGATGCTTCCGTCAGCGAAACAGAACTCCTCGCCAAAGTCCGCGAGCTTAATGACGACCCTGAGATAGACGGGTTGATAGTCCAGCTTCCGTTACCTGAACATATTTCTGAATATAAAGTCATCGAGAGTATTTCGCCGTTGAAGGACGTGGATGGATTCCATCCCGTTAATGTGGGGAGGATGGTTGCGGGACTTCCGTCACTGGTGTCAGCCACACCGGCAGGTATCATGGAGTTGCTGAAAAGATATAACGTACCTCTGAAGGGAGCTGAGTGCGTGGTTGTGGGAAGAAGCAATATTGTCGGAAGACCCATCAGCATCCTTTTATCACAGAAAGGCGTCGATGCCACTGTTACGGTAGTGCACAGCCGTACACGGGATATAACCGCCATCCTGAGAAGAGCTGACATAATCATTGCTGCCATCGGGATACCCGGATTTATTAAAGCTGACATGGTTAAAGAAGGCGCCGTCATTATAGATGTGGGCACAACCCGGGTTGATGCCCCTGGTACTAAAGCAGGGTGGAGGTTAAAAGGCGATGTCGACTTTGATAATGTGGCGCCTAAATGTTCACTTATAACACCGGTGCCCGGTGGCGTGGGACCGATGACAAGGGTTTCACTGCTGCGGAATACCCTTAAAGCCTGCAGGAGATGAAGGATCAGTCACCCGGCAGATAAATACCGGTGAAGTACAGGTCAAAGCCACCCTTGCCTCCCGGACGGTCGGAAGAGAAGATCATGAACATGTTATCAAAATAAAGGTCGATGCCTATCACCGGCCGGTATTCATTGGCAGAGGTATTGACAGCCGGACCAGGATTTACCGGAGAGCTCCATTTGCCTCCTTTAAAAACAGAATAATAAAGGTCGAAGTCTTCGCCCGGATCCCCTCCAGGTCTGTCCGAGGCAAAGAACATGTATTTGCCAATTACGAACGGGCACTTGTCATTGTAATCGCTGCAGAGGCTGTCGACTTTTACAGGAACTGCCGGAGCAGAAGTGAACCACTCATCCAGACTAGTGGCCGGGGGCTTGACCATCATGTAAATATCAAAATTTCCCGACCTGTCTGAACAGAAATATGCGGTATCCAGGGTACTGTTGAGTGACAGGTAAACATCATTGTAATCTGAATTGAAGACAGCGGCAGGAACCGGGTCAGGAACAGAAGGGACAGGTGAATAAACGGGCATATAACCTGTGTAAACAAGATCGAGACCTGAACCTTCCACTTCCGTGGCAGCGACCATATATTCTTTACCGTTATAGGAATTGAAGAATCTGTATGGTCCGAACTCATTACCGGTAGTGTTGAAAGCAGAAGTCAGCTCATCAAGAAAAGCGTCCGGCTTCATCGCGCCTTCCAGGCTGAATGTTCCGGTTGTCTGTCCGAAGGTGTACCATATGACTCCATGTGTAAGGTCAAACTCACCTCCCGCGCTCTGCCGGTTTGAAGAAAAAACTAAAGGCCGCTGAGTCGATATTGTTGAAGCCTCCAGAGCTGTGTTGTAGTCATCAAACTGTGTGTTCAGCCCTTCGATGGCTATAACCGAATCAGGGAAGAAGCCGGTCCTGTATTTTATTTTCAGGGGCTCTTCCTCACATCCTGCAATAATGGCGAGGGTGATTAAACCTAATATCGTATTTAATACCTTCCCGGTTGTCATCATAACCTTTTAAACTGATGGAAGTGCCTCAAAGTTGCAAATCCGGGATATTAAAAATAAAACCGGGCCAGTAGAGCCCGGTTTCAGAAGGTAGAATTTAGGTTAATTCTAGGGTAATATTTGGTTTGAGGGTAATATTCTGATTCCAATACTAAGATGCAAAGCAGCACCGGAAGGTTGCGTCAGACAAAAAGAATTTTCCCAAACCTCTGGTAATCATGTTTAAAAAAAGTTAACACTGTTGATAATTGAATTTAATTTAAAGTGCACGGATGAGATTATGTTATACATTTGCAGGATATTTTTGGGGAGAATGGAAGAAGAGAAATATGGTTTCGTCCACGACAGTGAAGTGGAAGAGGTTATTCTTCGGTTTGAAAAGATGAGGAAGAATAAGGAAACCTGTTATTTTGATGTGATTGAATTTGAGGCGATTATCGATTACTATCTTGAGGGTAATAATCCTATGAACGCTTTTGAAGCCACATCTTTCGCGTGTGAGCTTCATCCAAATTCGGTACCCATACAGATACGCAAAGCAAGGGTGCTGCTTGAGAAAGGCAGAGCCACTGAAGCACTCGCCATTGCCAGGCTTCTCGAAAATATTGAGCCCGGCAACTATGATATTTATGTGTGCAAAGGCACGGCACTGGCTATGCTGGGAGATATTGCCGGTGCCAGGAAAGTGTTCAACATGGCACTTGAATCCGATTCTGAAGACCAGGAAACAATACTTTACAGCATCACTTCAGTACTTCAGAACCTCAACTACTATGAGGAGATGATACCCTACCTTCTTATGCTGGCGAAACTCGAGCCTGACTTTGCGGCTCATACATACGATCTCGCCTATGCTTATGAGAAGAAAGGCGATTACAGGAAAAGCATCAAGTATTACACAAGGTACCTCGATGAGGAACCATACTCTGACAGTGCATGGTATAACCTCGGCATAATATACAACAAGACAGGCGAATACGGCAGGGCTCTCGAAGCTTACGATTATGCACTGGCTATTAATCCGGAAAACACATTTGCCCTCTTCAACAAGGCCAACATTCTCAGCAACCTTGAAAAATACAGGGAGGCAATGGATGTTTACCGCGAATTTGTGGAAGAGGAGCCTGACAGCCTCGAAGGGCTTACCTACCTGGCTGAGTGCTATGACAAAACAGGCAACGAGGAGATGGCACGAAAATATTACTTTGAGGCTATTGAGCTTACTCCTGATTTTCCTGACCCCTGGTATGGCCTTGGTCTGCTCGCAATTTCACGCGACAAGGCAGGTGACAGCATCTCGCCAATAAAGAAGGCAATACAGCTTGATCCCAATAATCCCGATTACTGGTTTACACTGGGTAAGGCATATATAATGCTGGGAAACGTCAAACAGGCCGTCAAGTGCTTCAGCGAGACACTCAGACTCGACGGTTATTATGATGAGGCATGGATAGAAACGGGAATAATAATGATGATGACGGGCGCGTATGCCGGCGCAATACGCATACTCAGGAAAGCAAAGAAGGTCAGTGGTGATGTTCCCGGTATTTATTTCCTGCTTGCATCTGCATTTCTTCACAGAGGAAACAAAACCGAGGCCCTTAAAGCATTAAATAAAGCCGCCAGGCTCGATGCCGGACTATTTGCAGAATATGCCGTTCTTCTGCCTGAAGAAATACTCACGCCGGCAATGAAACGACTCTTCAGGAAAACAAAATGATCCAGATATGAAAAAGGTAAGACAATTGCTTACTCATATTCCTGAAAGACCTTCAAAACCCAGAAAGGAAGGCCTTACCATGGTAATGGATAAAGGGCTGAGCCTGAGGGAGGCAGAGGATTTTGCAGAGGTAGGAAGCGAATATGCCGATTTTATCAAGCTAGGCTTCGGCACGTCTGTGATCACACCTGACGTTGATAAAAAGATAAAAGCCTATCATAAGGCCGGGTTAATTGTGTACCTGGGCGGAACGCTTTTCGAAGCATTCATAATCAGGGGATTGTACAAGGAATATGTCGAGCTGTTGAAGGAATCAGGCATTAAGATGGCTGAGATATCCGACGGATCATATGAGTTTGAACATAGTGACAAGCTTGAATATATCAGAAAATTGTCAAAGGAGTTTACGGTCATCTCTGAAGTAGGATCAAAGAAAAAGAACATCATCTATACCCCTGAACAGTGGGTTGAGATGATGAAGTCAGAGCTTGATGCGGGATCAGTCAAAGTTATAGCCGAAGCACGCGAATCAGGTACAGTTGGCATTTATAACGATGACGGTTCGGTGAACCCTGACCTGATCAAAACCATTTCAAAGGAAATAGGATTTAATAACGTCCTCTGGGAGGCTCCGCAGAAACCGCAACAGGCCTGGTTCATACAGAACTTCGGTGCAAATGTCAACCTGGGCAATATAGCCCCTAACGAGATAATTGCACTTGAATCCCTTAGACTTGGACTGAGGAGCGACACGTTCTTCAGCTTTCTTCCGGCCGAAATGAAATGAGGCTCTTCGGTATAATAGGATACCCTCTCGGTCATTCATTCTCTCAAAAGTACTTTACTGAAAAATTCACCAGGGAGAACCTGCCTGATCATATTTACAGAAAATTCGAGCTGGCTTCAATCGATCAGCTTCCTTACCTGCTTGAAAGAGAACAGGATCTCTGCGGGTTTAATGTCACCATACCTTATAAGGTTCAGGTAATCACCTACCTGGATGAGGTTGACAGTGTAGCCGCCGAAATAGGTGCAGTGAATACTGTCAGGGTCAAACACCGCGACGGACAGGCACATCTTAAAGGATACAATACTGACGCCCCGGCATTCAGGGAGTCACTGCTTAAAAACCTTATCACACTGCCTGAATCAGCCCTGGTACTTGGAACCGGCGGCGCCTCAAGGAGCGTTATCCATACGCTGATTGATCTGAACATAAGGGCTATACCTGTATCCAGAAAACCCGTAAAAGGCGGTTATTCATATGATGAGCTTCCGGGAGAAATAATAAGCGAAGCGGGACTAATTGTCAACACCACTCCTCTGGGAACTTCACCTGCCACTGAGGTTTCTGCTCCGATTGATTACAGTTCACTAAGGGAAGGACAAGTGCTTTTTGACCTTATCTATAATCCTCCTGTAACACAATTTCTTCGGATGGGAGAGGAGCATGGTTGCCAGACCGTAAACGGTGAGGAGATGTTCCTGATACAGGCTGAGATGGCGTGGCAGGTCTGGAATTCAGAGATCAGATAAACAAAGCTTCAGGGTACTCAATTCCAGTCAGCGATAAGCCCTGGGCAGGAGCAGACTGCCCGGCGAGACCGCGGTCTTTGCCCCCGAGGATTCCTTTAAAGTCGCTGATTGACAGTTTACCTCTTCCTGCCGGGATGAGCGTTCCCACAATAGCCCTTACCATATTCCTGAGAAAACGATCAGCTTTAATGCTAAAAACAAGACGCCCCGGCTCTTCATCCCAGTGTGCGTAACTTACCTTGCAGATATTGGTTTTGTTGCCTCCGTGCAGCCTGCTGAAGCTGGTGAAATCGTTGTGATTCAGCAATATGGCAGAAGCCTGGTTAAGCAAGGAAAGGTCAAGCTTCCAGTAAAGAAGCCAGGCTGTTTCAGCTGTAAACGGATCCTTGACGGTAGTTATAGTGTATTGATAGGTTCTTGAAAGTGCATCAAAACGGGCATTGGCATCAGGTTTTACCCTGACAATTTTTTTAAGCGCAATATCGCCTGGAAGAAAACTGTTCAGATTATAGAATATCTGACTGTCCCTGTCAAGATCACTCTTTACCGAGTCAAAATGAGCACAGAAAAACGAAGCATGCACTCCTGTGTCTGTCCTTCCGGCACCTGTCAGTGTTATCTGTTCTCCAAGGACAGTGCCAAGTGCCTTGTTTAAAATACCTTGTACAGTGTGTTTGCCTGGCTGTACCTGCCAGCCGTTATATGCCGTTCCCTTAAAGGATAAAAAAATGAAATATCTCGTCACCGAACCCATATTTCGTAAAGATAGATAAAGAACTTTGTTGCTGCTGCGGCTTTTAAGTAAATTGCACAGTTATTAATACTTCAGCAATGAGTGAAATGGTCATTAAACGCGGTTTCGCGAGCGACAACAATTCAGGGGTTCACCCTGCCGTAATGAATGAATTGATACGTGCCAATCACGGGCATGTGGTGGGCTATGGCGGTGACCCGTTCACTGAAAAAGCGACAGAAATGCTCCGGGAGGAACTTGGCATGGAAGTTGAGATTTACTTCGTCTTCACCGGCACAGCAGCCAATGTGCTGGGACTGGCAGGTGTGACAAGACCGTGGAATTCAGTTATAACCTCATATACAGCTCATATCGAGGGTGATGAATGCGGTGCACCTGAAAAGTTCACAGGCTGCAAAGTGCTGACCGTTGATACACCTGACGGGAAGATCAGTCCCGGGCTATTGACAAAGCACATGCATGGTTTTGATTTTGAGCATCATAGCCAGCCTGCTGTCATTTCGATTTCCCAGTCGACCGAAATGGGGACCCTGTATACTGTGGATGAGATCAAAGCATTGGCCGACTATGCCCACAGCTATAATATGCTGATTCATATGGATGGAGCGCGATTGGCTAATGCTGCTGTCGGTCTGGGGCTTCCGTTCAGATCTTTCACCACTGATGGCGGAGTTGATATACTCTCTTTTGGCGGCACAAAGAATGGCATGATGTACGGGGAAGCAGTTTGCTTCCTTAAACCGGGTCTGACCCATGGCTTCAAGTACATCCGGAAGCAGGGGATGCAACTTGCTTCAAAGATGCGTTTCATCGCTGCACAATATATCGCCTACCTGACTAACGATCTCTGGAGGGAGTGCGCATCGCATTCAAATATGATGGCAAAAGAGCTTGAGAAAAGGCTGCTGACGGTTAAGGGCATCACAATAACCCAGAAGGTTGAATCAAATGGCATTTTTGTTATTATGCCACGTGATGTTGCAGAACGGATCAGCAGGGAATATTTCTTCTATCCATGGAATGAACAGCTGTCGGAATATCGCCTTATGACCAGCTGGGATACAACTTTAGATGATATCGGTCATTTTACAGATCGGCTGACTGTTATGATGTCTGAGAAATAGCCGGGTATTACTCGTATAGATCGGCTATTGCGGTCTTACCGTAGTCCCAGTACAGAACTGAAGTATCACCCTCCAGCTGCCTGTAATATGCAGGAGTGACCACAGTGCCGTCAGGCTTTATAAGGGTCCTTTCGTAAACAGCATAGGCAGGATTGAAAATAATATTGGTAACCCCGATAGTGTAAAGAATCTCAGTTGAACCTTCGGCAGGGGCATCTTGCTTTACCTTTACCTCCAGCTTGTTAAAGGTCAGCAAGTCACGGAGAAATTCCATTCTCTTTTTTGTTATTCCGCTTTCAACTATTGTACAGCGGATGCCGTCTATCTCTCCGACCTGATGCCTGGCATTGGTGATTGGTGTCATAATGGTTAAGATTAGATGCCGTAACTTAAATTCCTTATCATTTCAAAGAGACCGCTTGCAAACCCTGTGACCACGATGCCAGCAATGCAGATTGCGAGACCCAGCTTTGACATAAAATCACTTTTGAAATAAGTTATTGGATTCTCACTTTTATTGATAAACATTGCCTTGACCACAAGCAGATAATAGTACAATGCCACTATGGTATTAAGCACTGCGATAGTAACGAGGACATAGAAACCTTTTTCAGCCGCTGCAGCAAAAAGGAAGAATTTGCCGAAGAACCCTGCCACAGGAGGTATGCCTGCCAGCGAAAACATGGCAAGCATCATTGTAAGGCTGAGTTTTGGATTGGTTCTGTACAGTCCGTCATAATCATCCATGCTTTCCTTACCGGTCCTTTCGGATATGATCGAGACAATGCCGAAAGCGGCCAGATTAGTGAATATATATATAAGAGCATAATAGATCACCGTGGTCATTCCCAGCTTGCTCCCGCTAATGAAACCGAGCAGGAAGAACCCAGCCTGGGCAATTGATGAAAATGCAAGGAATCTTTTCATGTTTTTTTGCCTGAGTGCAAAGAGGTTTCCTATTGTTATCGTCATTACTGCAATCACCCAGATCACCTTTTGCCAGGTATCTATGATAACCGGGAAAACATTATAGAGGATTATTATGAAGATAAATGCTGCGGCGCCCTTGCTTATTACGGAAAGATAAGCTGCAATGCTGACCGGAGCACCTTCGTACACATCAGCAGTCCACAGGTGGAAAGGAACCAATGACATTTTAAAGCCCATTCCGGAAAAGAAGAATATGAACCCGAGAATTGTGAGGGCTGCTGTTGAGGGCCTGGCTGCAATATCTGCAAAATACAGTGATCCGACAGTTCCGTATATCATTGAGAGACCGTACAGGAGTATTCCGGATGACAATGATGAAGACAGGATCAGCTTTATACCTGCTTCAGCCGATCTGTTTTTATATCTTTCAAAAGCTGCCAGTGCTGCAAGAGGAATCGTAGCCAGCTCAATACCGATATAGAACATCAGGAAATGACCTGCAGAGATCATGAAATACATTCCCAGAAGAGTGGAGATCAATAGCATGAAGTATTCGTGAATCCTGTCCCTGTTTTCAGGTCTGCCAAGCCAGGTAAATGACTGGATGAGTACGATGAGGGTTCCTATATTCAGGATATTCTTCATTAAAGTGGTTGTGCGCCCTGCCTGGTACATCCCTCCGAAAAGTGTTCCCTCAGGAGCCGGCAGCATACCGATGGCAGTCACGACCGCAAAAAGAACCACCGCAAACCCCCTGAACTTTTCCTTCTTTTTTTCACCGGTGAAAACTTCCGCCACCAGGATTATCAGAAAGGCTAAAGTCAGAACCAGCTCGTGGCGCATCATCAAAAAATTATCAAGACTCATTTTACCGCTGGATTAATTATTCTCCTGTTATACAATATATTACATAAGCTTTTCAACAATAGGCATAATGCTGTCCCTTATGATGCCTGACAATCCCGATGGTATCATACCTATATAAACAATGCCTGTCATAAGTGCAAGAATGGACAGTTTTTCATACCATCTGGCATCATTAAACTCGCTGTAATGCGGATCCCTGACAGGCCCGAGAAGAAGTATGGCAATAACCCTCAGGATATATACCGCTGTTATAACTATCGAAGTGATTGCAATAATCGTGGCTACTCTGTGGAATGTATCCGGATGCTCAAATGATCCAAAGAAAATATTCATCTCTGCCACAAATCCGCTGAGACCGGGCAGTCCAAGTGAGGCAAGACCAGCTATGACGTATGCCACGCCCAGGAAGGGTATAACTTTCATCAGTCCACCCATCTCGCTTATTATTCTAGTGTGTGTCCTTCCATAGATCATACCGATCAAAGCGAAGAAGAGGGCTGTCATAAGACCATGTGATACCATCTGGATAACAGCACCGGTCATCGCTGTCCGGTTCATCATCAGTATCGCAAAGAGCACCAGGCCGCAGTGACTCACGGAAGAGTATGCGTTGATATACTTCAGATCCTTCTGCACTATGGCGCCAAAAGCACCATAAACAACGCTTATTGTTGTCAGGATAATAAATATCCATGCCATTTCATTTGCGGCTTCAGGCATAAGGAACATGGCTACCCTGAAACAGCCGTAGCCTCCGAGCTTCATTAAGACACCGGCATGAAGCATAGAGACGGCAGTAGGAGCAGAGGAGTGTCCGTCAGGTGACCAGGTATGCAGCGGGAACAAAGCCCCGAGAACGCCAAAACCGACAAAAGTCAGCGGGAAGAACCACCTCTGAGCCTGAATTGGGATGGTGATCTTTGAAATCTCGATAATATTGAACGTAAGCTCGCCGCCATCAGGAGCTGAGTTAAAATAGATCCCGAATATTCCGATCATAAGCAGGGCAGAACCCCCCATAAGCATAAGCGTCAGCTTCATGGCAGCGTATTCCTTGGGTCCGCTTCCCCATATCCCGATCAGGATATACATTGGTATAACCGCAAGCTCATAAAAAAGAAACATCGTGAACAGATCAAGCGAGATGAAAAATCCAAACACACCTGTTGCAAGAAGTATGAGCGAGATAAAAAATTCCTTCTTCAGATCTTCCATCTCCCACGACGCAAAGACCCCTGCAAAAACAACAATTGAGGTCAGAGCTATCATTGCTACTGATATCCCGTCAACACCTACAGTGTAGTAAATATTCAGGCTCCTGAACCATTCATAGCTGCTTATCAGGAGCATCTGATCAGTATTGCCGGCCTTTCGCTCCGAGAGATACATGAAGACTATTATGAAGGCTGTGATAAGCTGAATTCCCATACCTATCGCTGATACGACTCTCGCCTGCCGTGCGTCTTTAACAAGCAGAATGCCTGTGATTGTCAGGAGCGGAATAATTACTAGACAGGATAATATATTCATATTGAGATATTTTTCTAAGTCTGATTCTTATTTTATCAGGTAAATGAAAAACAGGACAAGTGCAACCGCTCCGGTAACAAAAACAAATCCGTATTGCTGCAGCTGGCCCGACTGTAAGCCTTTGATCCTGTTAGACACAGTCTGTGTCACCCATGCAATGCCGTTCATTGTGCCGTCGACTATATGTCTGTCAAACCATGCTACCGGTTGTGAGATACGCCTGAATATTATCTTTTTTGTAATAAAAAGGTACAGCTCATCAATATAGAACTTATTGTATGCCCACTTATAGCTGTGCCTGAACGTTGAAGCAAGCCTGTCAGGAAGCGTGTTTTCTTTCCTGTAGATCACCCAGGCAATTGCAATACCTGTAAGGGCGATAATGAGCGATGGTACCGCAACGCTCCATTCAATATGTGACTCAAACGGCGTACCGTCTGTGGTCACCAGCCTGTTGAAAGGAAGCAAACCTGAGAACACCGAACCGAAGGCAAGGATGATCAGAGGAACGGTCATTGTTGCAGGAGATTCATGGGGAGTGTGATCGTACTGCCTGTCATGCCCGTGGAATATTGAAAAATAGAGCCTGAACATGTAGAACGCTGTCAGTCCTGCCACAAGATACTCAATGGCAAACAGCACCTTATTATGATGGAAGGCCGCTGTGAGTATCTCATCCTTGCTGAAGAAGCCTGAAAGCGGAAACAGTCCTGCAATAGTGAGGCAGGCGATAAGGAAGGTGATGTTGGTTATCGGGAGGTATTTCCTGAGTCCTCCCATTTCAGTCATATAATTGCTGTGTACAGCATGAATGACGGAGCCGGCACCGAGGAATAAAAGTGCCTTGAACATTGCATGGTTGAACAGATGCCAGTTTGATGCCATGAAACCGAGGCCCTCATGTCCGCCGTACCCGGAGACTCCAAGGCTGAATATCATATAACCTATCTGGGAGATCGTGGAATAGGCGAGGACCCTCTTGATATCTGTTTGGGTCATAGCTATCACGGCAGCAAAGAGGGAAGAGAAAGCTCCCACCCATGAGATGATATGCAGTGCCTCGGGAGCTGCGAAATAATATACCGGAAACATTCTGGCAACCAGGTAAACACCGGCTACCACCATAGTGGCTGCATGTATGAGAGCAGATACCGGCGTAGGGCCTTCCATGGCGTCAGGAAGCCATATATGCAGCGGAAACATGGCTGACTTGCCGGCGCCTCCA
>Ga0207931_1000246_pt1 | contig 20568 bp, 21 predicted proteins | sample NGESurdeep092012_2_FD_184478 | JGI IMG/M metagenome (GOLD analysis project Ga0207931, IMG submission 184478) | Arctic peat soil microbial communities from Barrow, Alaska - NGEE Surface sample 415-1 deep-092012 (SPAdes) | ecosystem: Environmental > Terrestrial > Soil > Wetlands > Peat ...
AGGAGGTCGGTGACCTCTTCGGGCGTGGCGAGTTCTTCCTTCCCGAGCTGGTCCAGGGCGCCGAGGCGATGAAGGCTGCCGTCGCCGTCCTGCAGCCCGCCATCGACGCCGCCGGCGGGGGGCGCACGACCCTCGGCGTGGCCGTCGCCGGCACGGTCGCCGGCGATATCCATGAGATCGGCAAGACGATCGTCTGCAGTATGCTCAGTGCGGCCGGCTTCACGGTCACCGACGTTGGCTGCGACGTCCCGGTCGTGACGTTCGTGGAGAAGGTCAAGGAGATCAAGCCCGACCTGCTGTTGCTTTCGGCGTTGCTCACGACAACGATGCCGAACCAGCAGAAGACGATCGAGGCGCTCAAGGCGGCTGGCCTGCGCGAGGGCGTCAAGGTGATGATCGGCGGCGCCCCCACGACCCGTGCCTGGGCCGACGAGATCGGCGCCGACGGCTACTCTGAAGACGCGATCGAGGCCGTCGCCACCGCCAAGTCGTTGCTCGGCGTGGCCTGAGCCTGGGCCGACAAGACGTGTGCGAGAGGGGGCGGCCCGCGGGCCGCCCCCTCTCGCTTCCGCCTCGACCTGGTCGAGATCTCGGCAGTGCGACCCGGAGATCGCGTGCCGCCCGCCGGCCACGCTTGTCTCTCGACCCGCGTAGTGGGCGATATACTCCTTGTGGCATGACCGACCAGCTCGACAGTTACCTCGCCGAAGTCGAGGCACGCTTCGCCGCCTCGGTCGACTTCACCGTTGGCCTTGAGGAGGAGTTTCAGATCCTCGACCCGGCGACGCTTGCTCTGACGAATCGCTTCGAGGAGTTGCGCGACGACGGCGCCGGCCTCGAGGGCCGTATCGCCGGCGAGTTGATCTCGTCGGAGATCGAGATCGCAACGCTGCGCTGCGAGAGCTTCGCCGAGGCCGCCGCGCAACTCGGCTGTAATCGTGGTGCGCTGCTGGCGCTCGCCGAGCGCCACGGCGTGGCGCTCGGCGCCACCGGCACGCACCCGTTCTCGCGCTGGCAGGATCAGCGAATCATCGACACGCCGCACTACCTCGCGGTCGAGGATCGGCTCAAGTACGTCGCCTGGCGCAACAACACGTGGAGCGGCCACGTGCACGTCGGCGTGCGCGGCACCGACCGCGCGATTGCCATCTGCGACGCGATGCGCGGGTACCTGCCGCACTTGCTGGCGCTGTCGGCGAACTCGCCGTTTATCGAAAGTGTCTGGACGCAACTGCACTCCGCTCGCGTGCAGACCTTCCTCAAGATGTTCCCACGCTGCGGTATCCCCGACGCATTCGGCAGGTGGGCGGAACACCGGCGGTACTACGAACTGCTCGTGCGCACCGGGTGCATCGAGGAGTTCACGCAGATCTGGTGGGCCGTGCGTCCGCATCACAAATGGGGCACCGTCGAGGTGCGCATCTGCGACGTGCAGACGGAGCCTTGGCAGGCGCTGGCCGTCGCTGCCTTGGCTGTCGGCCTGATTGCCACGCTCGCCGCGTCGTACGACGACGGCCGCCCGCTGCCGGTGCTGGAGACGCGCTTCATCGAGGAGAACTATTGGCGTGCGATCCGCTTCGGACTGGACGGCAAGCTCGTCGATTTCGCCCGCGGCGTCGAGGTCGCGGCGCCCGACGCGGTGCGGACGCTCGTCGAGTCGGTCGGCCCGGCGGCCGACCGACTCGGGCTGCGCCCGCACATCGACGACGTCGAACGCTTACTGCGCGAAGGCAACGGCGCCCAGCGTCAGTCTAAGGCTCACGTTGAGGGTAAGAGTATCGAATCGGTGTACGCCGAGACCGTCGCACGAGTGCGTGCAACAGCGGGCGGCGGCGCGGCGCCGGAGAAGGGAGTGAGATGAGCGACGGAGATGACGAGCGCCCGCCTCAGGAATCATCCGGCGACGAGCGCGATGGTCCGCGCCAGCCGCTCAGCGACGATGAGCGCGCGCGTCTGGTAGAGGAGGAGCTCAAGCGACTCAAGGTCGCCGAGCTTGCGCGGGACATGATGGTGAGTCTCGTCGCCGTCGGTTACCAGAAGCTCGGTCTGACGACGGAGACGCGTCCATTGCGCGACCTCGACGACGCCCGACTGGCGATCGAGGTGCTGCGCGGGATGATCGACGTGTTGGCGAGAGAGCGCGGCGCGGCGGATATCGAGGCGTTTCGCTCGACGCTGGACGCGATGCAGCTCAACTACGTGCGCGCCGCCGGCTCCGACAGTGCGGCGTCGGAGAAGGGCGAGAGTCAATCGCCTGCGAACACGAGCAAGACGGAGGCTGGCGGGTCGGAGACCACTGAACGCGACAAACCGCCGGCGAAGGCGAGGAAGAAGCAAGCCAAGGGCAAGAAGCCGGCGGCCGAAGGCGGGCCGGCTTCTGACGGCTAGTCGATAGTGCCGATCGGCCCGTAAAGTCCGGGCCGGCGATCGACAAAGTACGTGTGGCCGCCGCGGTCGCCGCCGCGGGCACGGTCGACTTCCGCTGCGTCGAGGTCGACGACGAGCAGCGCGTCCTCGCCGCCGGCTTGGGCGAGCGTGTCGCCATACGGACCGACGACGCGGCTCTCCCCGAGAAACTCGATCGTGCCGTTCGTGCCCGCCTGGCCTGCGGCGGCCAGAAAGCAGCCGTTCTCCAGCGCGCGCGCCGCCGTGGCGATGTGCCACACGTCGGCTCGTGGCCGGCCCCAAGCGGCGGGCACCAGGAGCAATCGGGCGCCCGCCAGAGCGAGGCAGCGTGACACCTCCGGAAAGCCGAGCTCGTAGCAGACGGCGACGCCGCACGACCAGCCGGCGACCGTGCCGTTCCAAAAGCGGTCGCCCGGCGTGAACCACTTCTTCTCACCGCGGAACAGGTGCGTCTTGGCGTAGAGATCCGGCGGCTTGCCCGGACGGAGCACCGCGACGGCGTTGAGAAGAAACTCGCGGCGAAAGACCGGCGTGCCGAGCACGACGCTGACGCCGAGCTGGTCCACGGCAGCCTGCATCCGCTCGAGCGCGGCCGGCACGCCGGCCGCGCGTCGCACCATCTCCTCGTCGAGGTAGTAGCCCGTGAGGTACAGCTCGGGGAAGAGCGCCAATTCGGCGCCGCGGTCGGCGGCCTCCTGCAGCGACGTCAGACCGCGCGCCAGATTGCGCGCCAGGTCTGGCGGAGAGTCACGGTGCTGGACGACCGCGAGTCGCATCGGATCAGGCGCCGGCGAGCGCCCAGAAGCGCCGCTGCGAGCCCAGCAAGAGCGCGATGCAATCGTCGACCGCCGGCAGGACGAGGCGGTGTGGTCCGGCCTGGAGACCGACCGAGCCGTTGCTGCAGCGACCGCAGCCGAGCAGGATCGTGCGCTCGCCCGGTGTGGCCGCGATGCGTTCGTTGAGGGTCGCCCGCAGGCGCTCCGGATGGTCGTGGAGAAGGCCGTCGATGAACTCCACCTCGAGGTCGCCAGCGACCCTGAGGACTTCGTCGCGCAGCACATTGCAGGCGATGATCTTCGGCGCGGGGATCATGCAGTCATCGTAGCAGACAGGCGCCGGTCAGTCGTCCGCGCGCCCGCGTTCGCGCTTCATCTCGTACATCCGCCGGTCGGCTTCGCGAAGCAGCGTGTCGACGGCGTCGGCCGCCGCCGTGTGCATGCCCATGCTCGCCGACAACAGGACATCGTTCTTCCCGGTGCGGTTGCGCCGCGCGATCGACTCTGTGACCTTCTCGGCGACGTGCGCGGCGCCCGCACGATCGGTGTCCGGCATCAGGACGACGAACTCGTCCCCTCCGTAGCGCGCCACGGTGTCGACACCGCGGCAGCTCTCCGAAAGCAGCCGGGCGAGCGCGCACAATAGTCCGTCTCCCTCGCTATGTCCGTGACGGTCGTTGATCTGCTTGAGGTTGTCGATATCGACGAACAGGATGCTCACCGTGCCGCCGTTGCGGGCGAGCTCCTTACTCGAACGCTCGAGCGCCATCTCGAGATAGCTTCGGTTGTAGACGCCGGTGAGCCCGTCGTGCCGCGCCATCTGCTCCTGCTCGTTCATCAGGCGGCGGTTCTCGAGCGCGATGCCGCAGTGGATCGCGAACGTGTGCAGGAGGGTCTTCTCGTCGTCGCTGAAATGGCGCGGTTTGTCGAAGTACACTGAGATCGCGCCGTACGTACCCATGTGACTCTCGAGCGGGGCAGTCATGAACGCTCGGTAGCCACCCTCACCGACGAGCACGGTGTCGACGAGCGGCTCCTCGTCGACATCGTCGACGGCGACCGTCTCAGATGTCGTGATCGCCCGGCCCGAGACAGAATCTCCCACGGGAATGACGAACAGGCGGCGATACTCCTCGCTCAAGTTGTATACGGCTTCGGCGCCCAATTCTTCGCCGCGGCAGACCAGTAGCGCCGATTTCTCCGCGCCGAGCAAGCGGGCGGCCTCCACCAGCACCGTGCGCGCCGTGTCGGGCGAGCCGAGGCTCCGGTTGACTCGCTCCGCCGCTTCGAGCAGGCGCCGCTCGCGGGCGGCGCTCTCCGCCTGCTCGCGGAAGAGAAGGGCATGGTCGATCGCCGACGCGAGCTGCGCGCCGGCCGCGGTCGCGAAGTAGATATCGTCGGCGGAGTACGAGCGCGGCGCGTGCGAGGCGGCGACGAGCACGCCGAGCAGCCGGCCTTGCGCCTTGAGCGGCGCCGCGAGCATCGAGATGATGCCCTCGCGGCGCGTGAACGGCAGCGGCGCCTGACTGAGCGGCACGTCGTCGATGACGACGGTCTGCTGCTCCTTGACGACCATGCCGACGATGCCCTGGTCGACGGTGAGTTCGAAGATGCGCTCGGCGTACCAGCTCGACAAACCCCGGTGTGCTGCCACCCGCAGAAGTTGACCGTCCGCGAGCGCCAGCCATCCGGCGCTCACCTGAAGGATCTCGAGGACCTTGTCGAGACCGAGATTGAGCAGCGTGTCGAGGTCGAGCGACGAGTTGACCGCGGTGACGATCGCGTTGAGCGCGACGAGCTCCTGATTGCGGCGCTCGACCTCGATCGCGAGCTCAGCCGGCGCCCGCGAGTAGTCGGAGAGCCGGCAGGCCGCGCACGTGTCGAGCGCGATCTCCTTGGTCGCGCCGAGCACGAAGGGATCGCGTTTGCGACAATGCCAGACCTCGATCGTGTCTCCGTCGAGGTCGGCCCTATATGCGTCGAGGAATTTGCACTCCATGTGAGCGGCTATAGTAGCATTGAGCCCAACATTTCGTCGGACAGCCAGCGGCGAGGGTACGGTCGGGCTGAAGGAGGCACGTGTGATCGTCAACAGACTACTTGTCGCCGGCGCCGGGCAGATGGGCGCCGGCGTCGTCCAGGTCGCCGCTCTGAGCGGTCTCGAGGTCGTGATGACGGACGTTGCCGACGAGTTCATCGAACGCGGCATGAAGGGCATCAGCGCGCGACTTGCGCGGCTCGTCGAGAAGGGCAAGATCGATGCGGCCGAGCGCGACACCGCGCTCGGCCGCATCGTCGCCGGCACGGACCTCGCTCTGGGCAGGGACGCCGACTTCTTCATCGAGGCCGCGCCGGAGACGCTCGAGATCAAGCGCGAGCTGCTCGGCACGGTGAGCGCCCTGCTCAAACCCGAAGCGATCATCGCGACCAACACATCGAGTCTCTCGGTGACCGCGCTTGCCGCCTTCACCGACCGTCCCGACCGCTTCGTCGGCGTGCACTTCTTCAACCCGGTGCCGGTGATGGCGCTGGTCGAGGTCGTGCGCGGCCGTGAGACCAGCGACGTGACGGTCGCCGCCGCGCGCGCGTTCGCCGAGAGCGTCGGCAAGACGCCGATCACGGTCACCGATTCGCCCGGATTCGTCGTCAACCGCATCCTCTTCCCGATGATCAACGAAGCCGTGTGGGCGCTCTCCCAGGGCGTCGCCAGCGTCGAGGAGATCGACGTCGGCATGCGGCTGGGCGCGAACTTCCCGATGGGCCCGCTGGCGCTCGCCGACCTCGTCGGCCTCGACACGACCGAGGCGATCCTCGAGACGCTGCAGCGCGACCTTGGCGATGCCAGGTTCCGGCCTTGCCCACTGCTCGGCAAGCACGTCTCCGCCGGCAGACTCGGACGCAAGTCGGGCGCCGGCTTCTACACCTACGGCTGAGGCGCCGGCGGCCGGCAAAGGAGGCTCTGTGAGCGAACGCACCGGGTTCGTGCAGGTCTACACCGGCGACGGCAAGGGCAAGACGACGGCGGCGCTCGGGCTGGCTCTGCGCGCCCGCGGTCACGGGCTGCGTGTGATCATGATCCAATTCATGAAGGCCGACCCCGACTGGGGCGAGATCCGCATGGCCGGCGAGATCGGCCTCGACGTTCTGCAGGCCGGACTCGATCACTGGGTGATCAAGGGCGAGGCGACGGCAGAGGACCTCGCCGCCGCCGCCGCGGGCTTCGCTAAAGCGCGCGAGATCGTGCTCATGGGCGTGCATGACGTTGTCATCTTGGACGAGCTCGTGACGGCCGTGTTCTTCGAGCTCGTCCCGCTCGCCGACGTCCTCGCCTTGATGCGCGACAAGCCGCAGGCGGTGGAGCTCGTGCTTACCGGCCGGCGGGCGCCGGCGGAGATCGTCGCCGCCGCCGACCTCGTTACCGAGATGACGCCGGTGAAGCATTACTACGACGCCGGCATCGAGGCGCGACCCGGGATCGAGTTCTAGACCCGCGCACCGGCCTCAGTTCAGCGTGATGACGCTCCCGGTGATCGCCGCCGCGCTGTCGCCGGCGAGGTAGGCGACGGTCGCGGCGATCGCCTCCGGCGCCGCGTTGCCGGCGGCGATCGCGTTGACGCGGATGCCGGCGCCGGCGAGGTCGCGCGCCATCGCGGTCGTCATGTGGCGCACGGCACCGGCGGCCACAGCGCCGGCGAACGGTCCCGGGTCGCTGCCGATCAGCACAAAGGTTCCACCCTGTGCGGCGTTCATCACGCGGGCGGCGCGCTGGCACACGAGGAACGGCGCTCTCACGGTGCTTGCGACCGCCCGGTCGAAGTCGGCGTCGCCGACCTCGAGCACTGTGCCCGCTGGGGCCGCGGGCGCGACGACGACGACCACGTCCAGGCGGCCGAAGACGCGCATCGTCTCCCCGAGCAACGCCTCGACGTCGCGCGTTCGGGCGACGTCGGCCGGCAGACCGTAGACCGGCACGCCGTGCATCTCGAGCTCGCTCTCGGCACGCTCCACCGCCTCCGCGTCGATATCGCAGAACACGATGCCGGCGCCGAGCGCCGCCAGGTGATGCGCGCAGGTCAGGCCGACACCCGACGCCGCGTTGGTGACGACTGCAGTCTTGCCGGATAGGTCCACGGCGCTCTCCCGATCGACGCTTCCAGCGGGCCGGCGCACGCCGGCCCGCCCGGCCGGTGTCTGAGTATAGCGCAGCCCGGGCGCCTCCCCCGCGTGCGACGGTGATACGATTCCGAGTGTGACGCACACGCTCATCTATCCTTACATCTCCGTTCACAACGAGGCTGGCCATCTCGCCATCGGCGGCTGCGACGTCGTCGAGCTCGCCGCCGCGTACGGCACGCCGCTCTTCATCTACGACGAGCAGACGCTGCGCGACCAGTGCCGCGCCTACAAAACGGCGTTCTCGAGTCGCACCGAACTCTGTGAGATCGTTTACGCGAGCAAGGCGTTCAGCTGCCGGGCGATGTGCTCGTCCGCGACGTGCTGATCGCTCCGCCGGAGCCGGGCGATGTGCTCGTCACGCCGACCACCGGGGCGTACGGTTACGCGCTGGCGAACAACTACAATGGGCAACCCCGCCCCGCCGTCGTGATGGTCGGAGATGGCGAGACGCGGGTGATCATCGACCGGGAGACGACGGACGACGTCGTCCGACTGCAGCGCCCGCTTCGGGCCTGAGCGGAGGGTGGGACAGTGGAACGAGTAGGGATCGGACTCTTGGGGTACGGCACGGTCGGCGCGGGCGTCGGCAAGCTCCTCCGCGAGAACGCCGACGAGATCCGCCTCGCCACGGGCAAGGATGTGTACCTGCGGCGCGTCTGCGAGAAGGACCCCGGCTTTCGCGCCGAGGGGCTCGATGCCGCCCTGCTCACCGCCAATTTCGACGATCTCGTCGGCGACCCCGAGATCGACATCGTCGTCGAGCTGATCGGCGGCATCGAACCGGCGCGTACCTTCCAGCTCGCCGCGCTGAAGGCGGGCAAGGCGGTCGTGACCGCCAACAAGCAGCTCCTCTCCCAGCACGGCGCCGAGCTCTTGCAGACCGCCGAAGACAACGGCGTTCACCTGCGCTTCGAGGCCAGCGCCGTCGGCGCCGTGCCGGTGATCAAGGTCCTCCGCGAGTCGCTCGCGGCCGCCGAGGTCACCGGCATCATGGGCATCGTCAACGGCACCACCAATTACATCCTCTCGGCGATGGCACAGACGGGCGCGGAATACGGCCCGACGCTCAGGAGAGCACAGGAGCTCGGCTATGCCGAGGCAGACCCGACCGAAGACGTGTCCGGCAAGGACGCGGCGGCGAAGATGGCGATCCTCGCGTCGATCGCCTTCCACAGCCGCGTCAACCTCGCCGACGTCGAGCACGAGGGCATCGAGAGCGTCACCGACGCCGACGTCGCGCACGGCAAGGCGCTGGGCCTCGTGCCCAAGCTGCTTGGCGTCGCCAAGCTCATCGACGGGCGCATGAACGTGCGCGTCTACCCGAGCTTCATTCCGGCCGACCATCCGCTTGCCGGCGTGTCCGGCGCCTACAACGCCGTCTTCCTCGAGAGCGAGGCATTCGACAAGCTGATGCTCTTCGGGCCCGGAGCCGGCGGGACGCCGACCGCCTCTGCCGTGATCGGCGACATCATCTCGATCGTCAACACCGCGAAGACGGGCTTCGTGCGCAACTGCACCTGCTACAAGAGTCTCGGCTTCTATCCGAACGGTGAGGTGGTGTCGAGCTTCTACGCGCGGCTTCAAGTGGCCGACAAGTCCGGCGTGCTCGCGCAGATCTCGAGCTTGTTCGGCGACGAAGACGTGAGCATCCGCTCGATGGTGCAGACCGGTGCCGGCGAGAATGCCGAGCTCGTGCTCGTGTTCCATCCGGTCAAGGAAGCGGCGTTCTTCCGCGCGCTCGAGCGCGTCGGCGCGCTGCCGGTCGTGCACGGCAAACCGAGCGTGATCAGGCTGGAAGGCTGAGATGCGCGGCGACGGCGTCATCGCGCACTACCGTGACTACCTGCCGGTGACCGACGCGACGCCGGTGATCACGCTCGGCGAGGGCGACACGCCGCTGTTGCCGGCGCGCAACCTCGGGGCGGCGCTCGGCGTCGAGGTCTACCTCAAGTACGAAGGCCTCAACCCGACCTGCTCGTTCAAAGACCGAGGCATGACGATGGCGATCTCCAAGGTCGCTGAGGAGGGTGTGCCGGCGATCATCTGCGCCTCCACCGGCAACACCAGCGCCTCGGCGGCGGCCTACGCGGCGCAGGCCGGCATTCGCGCCGTGGTCGTCATCCCCGAGGGCAAGATCGCGATGGGCAAGCTTGCCCAAACCGTCGCCTACGGCGCGCACGTGATCTCGATCCCGGGCAACTTCGACGTCGCGTTCGAGGTCGTGCGCGAGGCGGCGAGGATCATGCCGATCGCGCTCGTGAACTCGATCAACCCGTACCGTATCGAAGGCCAGAAGACGGGCGCGTTCGAGATCTGCGACGTGCTCGGCGACGCCCCCCAGTACCTCGCGATCCCGGTGGGCAACGCGGGCAACATCACCAGCTACTGGAAGGGATTCAGAGAGTATCGCGATGCCGGCGTCAGCAAGAGCCTGCCGAAGATGATCGGCTTTCAGGCCGCCGGCGCGGCGCCGCTCGTGCTCGGCCACGTCGTCGAGCGGCCGGAGACGATCGCCACGGCGATCCGTATCGGCAATCCGGCGCGCGGCGAGGAGGCACTCGCCGCCGCGCGCGACAGCGGCGGGTTCATCGACATGGTGACCGACGACGAGATCGTCGATGCCTACAAGTTGGTGGCGGCCACCGAGGGCATCTTCTGCGAGCCGGGATCGGCCGCGTCGATCGCCGGAGTGCGTAAGGCGCGCGCCGACGGGCGCGTGCCCGCCGGCGCGCGCGTCGTCTGCATCCTCACTGGCCACGGTCTCAAGGACCCCGACACGGCGGTGCGCACGGCGGAGAAGCCGATCTTCACCGAGGACGCGATGACGGAGATCGAGCGCGTGCTCGCAGTGCGGACGGTCTGATGCGCAAGCGGCTGCTGCTCGTGCCCGACGGGATGGCCGACGACCACCTCGAGGAGCTCGGCGGCAAGACACCGCTCCAGGCCGCGCGCACCCCGGTCATGGACGCGCTTGCGCGACGCGGCACTGTCGGCCTCGTGCGCACGATCCCCAACGGCATGCCGCCGGGCAGCGATGTCGCCAACCTCTCCGTGCTGGGCTACGACGCCCGTGCGCTCTACACCGGACGCTCACCGCTCGAGGCCGCCAACATCGGCGTCGATCTCGGCGCCGATGACGTCGCCTACCGCTGCAACTTCGTCACGATCGACGATGGCGTGATGCGCGACAACACCGCCGGGCACATCGACAGCGCCACCGCCGGCGAGCTGATCGTCGCGCTCGAGGACGTGCTCGGCGGCGGACCGTTCGAGTTTTACGCCGGCGTCGGCTATCGCAACCTCATGGTGTGGCGGGGCGGCGAGGAGGTCGCCTGCACGCCGCCCCACGACATCCTCGACCGGCCAGTCGCCGGATACGCGCCGCGCGGCGTCGCCGCCGAGGCGCTCGTCGAACTCGCTGAACGCGCCCACGACGTGCTCGCGGGGCTGCGCCCGGTCACCGACGTGTGGTTCTGGGGCGAAGGCCGGGCGCCGAGCCTCCCGCCGTTTCGCGATCTCTATGGGCTGAGTGGTGCGGTCGTCGCCGCCGTCGACCTCGTGCGCGGCCTCGGCCGGCACGCCGGTTTCGAGGTGCTCGCGGTGCCCGGCGCCACCGGCGGCCTCGACACCGACTATGGTGCCAAGGCGCGCGCCGCGCTCGACGCCCTCGGGCGCCACGACTTCGTCTTCGTCCACGTCGAGGCGCCCGATGAAGCCGCACACATGGGCGATATCGCCGCCAAGATCGGCGCGATCGAGCATGTCGACGCGGAGGTGCTGGCGCCGCTCGCCGCGCGTGCCGATCTCGCCCTGCTGGTGCTCCCCGATCACTTCACGCCGGTGCACGCGCGCACGCACGTGAGCGCACCGGTGCCGTTCGTGTTCGCCGGTTGTGCGCCGGCCGCGGCGCGGCCGGCGCCCGCGTTCGACGAAGATGCGGCGCGCGCCACGGGGCTGGTCCTCGCCGACGGTCCCGAGTTGATGCGCCGCTTCCTGGCGGCGACCGCATAGGCCTTGTGCGACCGGTAGTCGGTCAAGCTGTAGTTGGTGGAGGGAGTCTCCGATAACCGTTGAAGTGACACCACAGCGATGAGCACCAAGGGAAACAAGCGCGACATCGTCGTCGGCGACGAGCACTTCGCCGCGGTCGACGACGACCGCCCCGTCTCGCCAAGTGCCGAGCGCTATGTGATGAGCGAGTCGCGCGCCCGCCGCCTGACGATCAAGGAGGGCGAGCTCTTCACCTACGTCGACGCCATGGGCCACATGCCCAAGACGGAGCATTCGGCGCTCGGCCTGTACTACCACGACACGCGCTTCCTCAGCCATCACGAGATGACGCTCGGCGGCCGCTCGCCGGTGCTCCTCTCGTCGACCGCGGATCGCAACTACGCCAGCTCGATGGAGTTCACGAATCTCGAGATGCGGTCCGCCGACGGTAGCCACATCCCGCAGTCGACGATCCACGTGCGCTGCACTCGCTTCGTCGCCGACCGCGTGCACGAGCTGCTGCGCGTGCGGAACTACCACGATCGACCCGTGCAGGTCGTCCTCGACCTGTACTTCGAAGCCGATTTCGCCGATCTCTTCGAAGTACGCGGCACGCGCCGCCGGCGGCGCGGCACGCTGTTCGCGCCGAAGGTCGACGGCAGGACCCTGACGCTCGCCTACCTCGGTCTCGACGAGGTGCTGCGCAAGACCGTGATCACGTTCGAGCAGGCGCCGGCATCGATCGAAGCCGGCAAGGTGCGCTTCGTGCTGCCGCTGGCGCCGCGCGAGCGGCGCATCCTGAGCTTCGCGATCGACGTTGTCGTTCCCGATTCGCCACCACTGCGGGAAGGCGATTTCAACGCGAAGCTGGGCGGCATGCGCCGTGACTACGAGCGCTGGATGGCCGAGTCGGCCGACGTGTTCGCCGACAACGAGCAGTTCATGGGCGTGCTGCGGCGCTCTCAGTCAGACCTGCGCATGCTGCTCGCCAAGACACGGTACGGCACGCTGCCGCTGGCCGGTGTGCCGTGGTTCGTGGCGCCCTTCGGGCGCGACGCGATCATCACGGCGATCGAAGCGTTGATCCTCGATCCGCGCTTCGCCGTGGACACGGTGCGCGCCTTGACCAAGCTCCAGGGCACGACCGACAACGCCTTCCGCGAGGAGGAGCCCGGCAAGATCCCGCACGAGATCCGACAGGGCGAGCTCGCCAACCTCAAGGCGGTGCCGCAGACGCCGTACTATGGCGCCGCCGACACGACCCCTCTCTACCTGCTGCTTCTCTGCGAGGTCGTCATGTGGACCGGCGATCTCGAGTTCTTCGAGCTGCTGCGCGAGCACATCGAGGCGGCGCTCACCTGGATCGACCGGTACGGCGACGCCGACGGCGACGGCTTCGTGGAGTACCAGCGCCGCTCGCGCGCCGGACTGCTCAACCAGGGCTGGCGCGACGCTCACAACGCCGTCGTCCATGCGGACGGCAGTATCGCTCAGGGGCCGATCGCGCTTGCCGAGGTGCAAGGCTACGTGTACCACGCCAAGCGCCGCCTCGCCTCACTCTACGGGCAGCTCGGCGATGTCGAGCTCTCGGAGCGGCTGCAAGCCGAGGCGCAAGAGCTCAAGCGGCGCTTCAACGAACGCTTCTGGATGGATGACGAGGAGTATGTGGCGATGGCGCTGGACGGAGACAAGCGTCAGGTCAAGACCGTCGCTTCGACCGCCGGCCACTGTCTCTGGTCACGGATCGTCGATGACGAGCTGGTACCGGCCGTCGTGCGCCGTCTGATGTCGCCGGACATGTTCTCGGGTTGGGGCGTGCGCACGATGAGCAAGGCGGCCGCGGCCTACAACCCGGTGAGCTTCTACAACGGCAGCGTCTGGCCGTTCGACAACGCGATCCTCGTGCGCGGCCTCAAGAAGCTCGGCTATGCGCAGGAGGCGAACCGCATCACGACCGGCGTGTACGAAGCGGCGCTTGCCTACGAGAACAGCCGCCTGCCGGAGCTCTTCTGCGGTTTCACGCGCCGCGCCGTGAACCGACCGGTCACGTTCCCGATGGCGTGTTCGCCGTATGCGGCCTCGGCCGGCGCGATGTTGCTGATGCTGCAGTCGATGCTCGGGCTCTACGCCGCCGCCGAGGAGAACGTTCTGTACGTGCACAGCCCGGCGCTGCCGAAGTGGCTCTCCGAAGTCACCGTGAGTAACCTGCGTCTCGGCCGCTCGACGCTCAGTCTGCGCTTTCACCGCGAGGGCAGCCAGACTTCGTTCGCGGTGCGCGACAAGCAAGGGCCGGCGCGCATCGTCGTCGTCGAATAGCGCGCCGTCAAGTCCATTGCGCAGACTCGACCGTGGCGCTGCCCCGGGTCTGGTTGTACCATCGCAGGGTCATGGCCAAGAAGGACACCGCCACCGCCCGCCAGCCGGCTCGCGACTCGCGCGAGAGCCGGCGGCTGACGGTGGCGCACATCTCCGACCTGCACGCGGGGTCGCCTTACTTCGTGCCCAACCTCATGGATCGCGCCGTCGTCGAGGTCAACGAGCTCGCCCCGGACATCGTGCTCGTCACCGGCGACCTCACCGAGATGGGCTTCAAGCAGGAGTACCTGCTCGCCAAGAGTTACCTCGACCGGATCGAGTGTCCCGATCTCCTCGTGATCCCCGGCAACCACGACTCGCGGCACGTCGGCTACGTGCACTTCGAGGAGCTCATCGGGCCGCGCAGCTGCACGCTCTCCAAGGAGGGCGTGACGATCGTCGGCATCGACTCGACCGAGCCGGACCTCGACCACGGCCACATCGGACGCGCGCGCTATCGCTGGCTGGAGGAGAAGTTTGCGCACGAGGCCCGGTTCCGCATTTTCATGCTGCACCACCACCTGCTGCCGATCCCCGGCACGGGGCGCGAACGCAACGTCGTCTACGATGCCGGCGACGCGCTCGAAGTGCTGCAGCACTGCAAGGTCAACCTGGTGCTCTCCGGGCACAAGCACGTGCCCTATGCCTGGCGGCTCGAGGACCTCTTCGTCGTGAACGCCGGGACGGCGTGCTCGTTGCGCCTGCGCGGCAACATCAAGCCCTGCTACAACGTGATCACGATCGGGGACGACCGGGTCGAGATCGTCCGCAAGCACCCCTTCCACGGCACCGAGGCGATGATCGCCTTCTCGCCGTCGACCCTGGCGTACGAGAAGTCCGTCTCGCTGCGCGAGCAAGAGGAGCGCTGATCGTCGAGCCATCGCTGCCGCGCGCCATCGCCTTGATCGATGGCGAGCACTACCCACCCGTCGTGCGCGCGGCGCTTGCCGCCCTCGGCGACCGCTACGCGTTCGTCGCGGCGCTCTTCGTCGGTGGCGGCGAGAAGCTGCGCGATGGGGCTTCGCAAGACTACGGCGTACCGGTACGCAGCGCGGCACCGGGCACGCCGAGCGAAGCCCTTGGCGCGCTGCTTGCGGCGCTGCTCGCCGAGACCGGCGCCGAGGTCGTCGTCGACCTCTCCGACGAGCCGCTGCTCGGCTACCGCGAGCGCTTTGCCCTGATCAGCGTCGCGCTCGTCGGCGGCGCGCGCTACGAGGGCGCCGACTTCGACTTCCGGCCGCAGGCCTTCACCCGCCTGGCGAGCAAGCCGGCGCTGGCGGTGATCGGCACCGGCAAGCGCGTCGGCAAGACGGCGGTGAGCGGCTTCGCCGCCCGCCGTCTTGCTCGAGTCTACGGGGCCGACGGCGTGCTCGTCGTCGCCATGGGTCGCGGCGGGCCGCCGCAACCGGAGGTCGTACGCGGCGCCGCCGGGCTGAGCGCGGCGGCGCTGCTCGCCGCCTCGCACGCCGGGCGACACGCCGCGTCCGACTGCTACGAAGACGCCGCCCTCGCCGGCGTCACGACGATCGGCTGCCGGCGGTGCGGGGGCGGCATGGCCGGCGCCGCCTTCGACTCCAACGTCGGCGATGCACTGCCGCTGGTCGAGCAGTCGTCGGCGGCGCTGGCGATCTTTGAGGGCAGCGGCGCCGTGATCCCGCCGGTCGCCGCCCAGGGCACGCTCTGCGTGAGCGCCGCGAACCAGCGGCTCGACTACGTCACCGGTTACCTCGGCGCCTATCGTCTGCTGCTCTCCGACCTTCTCGTGCTGACGATGTGCGAGCCGCCGTTCGCCGACCGCCGCCGCGTCGCCGAGCTGCGTGCCGATGCGCAGGCGGTGAAGCCGTCGCTGGAAGTCGTCGAAACGGTCTTTCGGCCGCGGCCGGCGGAGCCGGTCCGCGGCCGCCGCGTCGCCTACTTCACCACGGCGGCACCGGAGGCGCTGGCGCCGCTCGTCGGCCACCTCGAGCAGGAGTGCGGTGCCGAAGTCGTGGTCGCCTCCGGCGACCTCGCCTGCCGACCGGCGTTGGCGGCGGCGGTCGCGCGCGCCGAGGTCGCCGCCGACGTGTTCCTCACCGAGATCAAGGCGGCGGCGATCGACGTCGTCGCCGAAGCCGCCGATCGCGCTGGCAAAGCGCTCGTCTTCTGCGACAATGAACCGGTCGCCGTTGATGGCAGCGAACTGGGCGCGCGCATCGTGGCGCTCGCCGCGCGATGCGTCGAACGATTCGCGAGGGGGGAGTAGTGGTCAACGAGTCCGACTACGTGATCATCGACCCCGAAGCCAACCTGCCGTTCTCCAAGGGGCTGATGGCGCAGTCGCTGATGGCGACCGGGCTGCCGCCCGAGCGCGCCTACCTGGTCGCGTCGGCCGTTCAGCGCGTGCTGCGCCACACGCGCCGCCAGTCGATCACGCTGGCAGGTCTGCGCGCGATCGCCTGCGAGACGCTCGGCAAGGAAGACGGCGACGCGCTCATCGCGAGCCTCGTGCAGTGGCAGGAGCTACGGCGCATGGAGCGACCGCTGATCGTCCTCATCGGCGGCACGACCGGCGTGGGCAAGAGCACGCTCGCGACGCAGCTCGCCAACCGGCTCGGCATCACCCGCGTCGCCTCGACCGACACGGTGCGCCAGGTGATGCGCGCGTTCTTCTCGCGCGACCTGATGCCGGCGATCCACTTCTCGTCGTTCGCCGCCGCCGAGGCGGTGCGCGTGCCGGTGCCCAGGGGCACCAACCTCAGCAAGATGGGCTTCATCGAGCAGACGAAGAGCATCTCGGTCGGCGTCGAGGCGATCGTCGCGCGCGCGATCGAGGAGGCGCAGAGCACGATCCTCGAAGGCGTCCACCTCGTGCCGGGCTATCTCGATCGCGCGCGCTGGGGCGACGCGCTCGTGCTCGAGTACGTGCTCAGCGTCAGCGACGCGGGCATGCACCGCCGCCACTTCACTGTGCGCGAATGGGAGACCGGCGGGGTCCGCCCCTTGCGCCGTTACCTTCGCAGCTTCGCGCAGATCAGGCGGATCCAGAAGTACATCCTTGCGCGCGCCACCGAGCAGGGCGTGCCGGTGATCGACAACACGAGCCTCGATCAGACGATCAAGACGGTGATGGCCGACATCCTGCGCGCCGTCGGTGAGTACCAGCGCCCCGCTTCTTGACAAATTGTGCTGGCGCTTGCGCCGGAACGTGGTAAGCTGTGCACACCGCGCGACTTCCATAGACCTTCGAACAGTCGCATCATGGCGCGGTCCGTCGACAGATCCATCTCTTCTCGCTGTCGTTCCCGAGGTTCTCAATCAGTCTCGAAGGCGAAGGACGAAGAGGGTCCCGACGGGAACAAGTTAGCACGGGGCCAATCCCGAGCGCGATCCGCGCGACAGAGCCGATGGAGGCCGGTCAACACCATACCGATATGAGCACTCTCAAAGAACAAACCGATACAGACCCGCAGGCCGAACCGATGAGCACCACTTTGGCCGACGATCCCGTTGTCGCCGAGCCCGTTGCGGCCGAAGCCACCGCCGTGACCGAGGCGCCGCCGGCCGAAAAGCCGGCAGCGCCCGAGACCGGCGCGATCACGACCGGCGGCCGTCCCGACAACCAGGGCGGCGGCAAGGGCCGCGACCGCGGTCGCGGCCGCGACCGCGGCAAGGACCGCGGCGACCGCGGCGACCGCGACGAGCCGCGTGAGCGTCGCCCCGAAGGTCCTCCCGTCACCAAGACCGGCACCCTCGACATCCTCCCCGACGGCTTCGGCTTCCTGCGCACCAGCGGTTACACGCAAGGCGACGACGACGTGTACGTGTCGCTCTCGCAGATCCGCCGCTTCGGCCTGCGCCGCGGCGACGAGATCCAGGGCCAGGTGCGCGAGCCCAAGGACAACGAGAAGTACAACGCCCTTCTCAAGATCGACACGGTCAACGGCATGGACCCGGACGAGGCGCGCAAGCGACCGTTCTTCGAGCAGCTCACGCCGCTGTTCCCCGAGGAGCGGCTGCGTCTCGAGACCGAGGAGCACGACACGGCGACGCGCATCATGGACCTGCTCTGCCCGATCGGCAAGGGCCAGCGCGGCCTGATCGTCTCGCCGCCCAAGGCCGGCAAGACGACGATCCTCAAGAAGCTCGCCAACTCGATCACCGCCAACAACCCCGACGTGCATCTGATCGTGTTGCTCGTCGACGAGCGCCCAGAAGAAGTCACCGACATGAAGCGCTCGGTCAACGGCGAGGTCGTCGCCAGCACCTTCGACCAGCCGTCGGAGAACCATGTGCAGGTCACCGAACTCGTGCTCGACCGCGTCAAGCGGCTGGTCGAGATCGGCCGCGACGTCGTTGTGTTGCTCGACTCGATCACCCGCATGGCGCGCGCCTACAACCTCAACACGCCGGCCTCGGGCCGTATCCTCTCGGGCGGCGTCGACAGCACTGCCCTCTATCCGCCGAAAAAGTTCTTCGGAGCCGCCCGTAACATCGAAGAGGGCGGCTCGCTGACGATCCTCGCCACGGCGCTCGTCGACACCGGCTCGCGCATGGACGAGGTCATCTTCGAGGAGTTCAAGGGCACCGGCAACATGGAGATCCGTCTCGACCGCAAGCTCGCCGACAAGCGTGTCTTCCCGGCGATCGACATCGAGCTCACGGGCACACGCAAGGAGGAGCTGCTCATGGACGCCGCCGAGGCGGCCATGGTCTGGAAGCTCCGCGCCGTGCTGCACGCGCTCGAGCCCAACGCGGCGATCGAGCTGCTCATCAACAAGGTGCGCGAGACGAAGTCCAACGCGGAGTTCCTCACCCAGCTGCAGAAGAACTCACGCTGACCGCTCGCGCCGGTCGTGCTACCATACCTGCCCGGGCCCACGAGGACCCTGGTCGAGAAACGAAGGGAACGAGTTCCATGAAGAAGGGCATCCATCCGGACTATGTCGAGACGACGGTGCACTGCTCGTGCGGTGCCACCTTCACGACGCGCTCGACCAGGCCCGAGCTGCACGTCGAGCTCTGCTCGCAGTGCCACCCGTTCTACACCGGCAAACAGAAGCTCGTCGACGCGGGCGGCCGGGTCGAGCGCTTCCAGCGCCGCGCCAAGAAAGCGGAGTCGAAGTAGCCGCATGGCGGCGCGTCTGAGCGTCACGCTCCTGCAGCACACGCCCGACCCGGACCGCTCGGTGGCGATCGCGGGCCGGCTGTGTTACGCACCCGTTTCGGCCGCCGACCTCAAGCAGGAGATGACCGACGACGAGGTCGCCAAGCTCGTGCGCATCCTCGTTCGTTCCGGGCATCACTCCGCGCTCGAGCATGCGTCGTTCAGCTTCGCCGTCGACGGCGTCTCGCGCGCCTGTACCCACCAGCTGGTGCGCCATCGCCTCGCCTCCTACAACCAGCAGTCGCAGCGCTACGTGCATTTCGGCGGCGGCGACAGCTTCGTCGTGCCGCCGAAGATCGCCGCCAACGCCGCCGCCGGGAAGGTCTTCCTCGAGGCGATGGACCAGGCGCGCAGCGCCTACGATCGCCTCGTCGATCTCGGCCTCGCCGAGGGTCGCACGCGCGAGTCGGTGCAGGAGGACGCGCGCTTCGTGCTGCCCAACGCCGCGGAGACCAAGATCGTCGTCACGATGAACGCGCGCGAGCTGCGCCACTTCTTCAGGGTGCGCTGCTGCCATCGCGCGCAGTGGGAGATCAACGCCCTCGCCTGGCAGATGCGCACGATGCTCCGCGAGGTGTCGCCGTACCTCTTCGAGGGGACGGGCCCGGCGTGCCTGTACGGTTCGTGTGGCGAAGGCAAGATGACCTGCGGCGACCCGTATAAGCCCGAAGACGTCGACGGGCCGGCGGCCGCGGCGCGATGATCGCCACCGGCGTGCCAGGTCCGCGCGCCGCCTTCCGCCATCCAAGTTCGCTCCGAGGGCTGATCCGCCGCGTTCTGCTCATTCCTTTCGTTGCCGTCAGGCGCGCCCAGGTCGGCGGCCAGGCGGTGATCGAGGGCGTGATGATGCGCGGCACCGACCACTGGTCGCTGGCGGTGCGCAAGCCCGACGAGACGATCGCCCTGCACGATTGGCCGCTCGTCTCGTGGATGAAGCGCTACCCCGTGCTCAAGCTGCCGATCCTGCGCGGCGTCACGGCGCTGGTCGAGTCGCTGGCCATCGGCGTGCGCGCGATCTCGATCTCCGCCAACGAGTCCCTCGGAGAAGAGGAGCGGGACTTGAGCAAGAAGGAGATCGGCGTCACGCTGTTCGTCTCGCTCGTGCTCGCCGTCGCGCTGTTCTTCCTCGCCCCGCTCGGCCTCACCGGGCTGTTCCGCCATGCGCTCGGCACCGGCATCAGGTTCTGGCTGGTCGAGGGGCTCGTGCGCGTCACGATCTTCGTCATCTACCTGCTCATCGTGACGCGCATCCCCGACCTGCGCCGCGTGTTCGAGTATCACGGCGCCGAGCACATGTCGATCCACGCGCTCGAGCACGGCGATGTTCTCACGCCCGAAGCCTGCAAGAAGTACCGCACGCTGCACCTGCGCTGCGGCACGTCCTTCCTGCTCATCGTGATGGTCGTCTCGATCCTCGTCTTCGCGCTCGTGCGCTGGCCGGTCTGGTACCTGCTGATCCTCTCGCGCGTGATCCTCATCCCGTTGATCGCCGGTGTCTCCTACGAGATCGTCAAGGTCGCCGGGCGTCACGAAGACAGCCGTTTCGTGCGCATCGTGATGGCGCCGGGCCTGGCGCTGCAGTGGATGACGACCAAGCAGCCCGACACGGCGCAGCTCGAGGTCGCGCTCGCCGCGCTGGAGAAGATCATCGAGCTCGAGCCGCAGGACCGACCGCCGGTCAAGGGTGTGGAGGTCATGGCGTAGGCTGCCGCGGGCGGTCGC
>Ga0207931_1000249_pt1 | contig 20516 bp, 16 predicted proteins | sample NGESurdeep092012_2_FD_184478 | JGI IMG/M metagenome (GOLD analysis project Ga0207931, IMG submission 184478) | Arctic peat soil microbial communities from Barrow, Alaska - NGEE Surface sample 415-1 deep-092012 (SPAdes) | ecosystem: Environmental > Terrestrial > Soil > Wetlands > Peat ...
CCCTTTACCAGTCAGTCCTGATAGAAAAAGGATTATACAAACTTGAGGAAGCTCCGGTTACTGTTGCACCGGCTCCGGACGCTCCTGTTTCGTAAGAATAAATTTGCGCTTCATCTTCATAATTGAACATGGGTACAGGGCTTCATATCCTGTACCCTATTGTTTTAATGCAGCTTTGGTGAAGATATAGCCGGGTATTTGCTGGTTGAATTTGATAGAGGTGATATTGAATTCCGTTCCGTCACCCTGTTTGAGAACATCTTTATAAACTATTTTAGCAGGGAACCAGCGCCCGTCAATCTTCCTCACATCCGACATTGTAGTACGCTTCAGGAGCTGGCCGCTTCTGGCAAATAGCTCCTCTTTCAGGGGTACGAACCTTTCAGAGTCAACCCACATTTTTACAGAAGAATAGGCCACATTACTGACTTTTGCAGAAAGGTTAAGAATCCAGGTTTCCCTTCCGTCAATCACTTCTTCTCCGCTTATGACTGCTGAATAGATCTCCGTCAGCTTTCTGTCATCCATCATATCTTCGTAGGAAAGGTCAGAGCCCATGACCGACTGCCTTAGCATATGTCCGGATATCTGTATAATACGGTCTGTCGAAGGCGAATAAATCCAGAGCTGGCCCTCAAGCTTGAGCATTTTTGTTCCCTGCTCCCGTGGAGGAGTCAGGTATTCGGTAAACGACTTCTTATCTCCTTCGGCGTGGGTGCGGGATGTGATCGTCCTGGTTGACCGCGCTCCATGAATAGTCATGGTTGACTCAAATATTCTGTTCTCCGATGACATGTTCTGTTCAACCCTCTTCAGGATATCATCAGCGCTCTGTCCGGCCATTGATGCCGTTAGCATATATGTGGCTAACAGGAGGAATAAATTTTTCATGCTTCTGTGAATTATACTTCAAGTTCCTTAAACAACCTGGCTGTCTGTCTTTTGTAAATCCCGATACCTGATAGCAGGGTACCTATCATGGTAGAAAATAGTCCCGGGAAGAATCCCAGGTAGAAATCCAGCGGCGAGATCCTGGCTTTAATCTCAGTTGGCATCATTATGGAAGAACCCTTCATCAACCCTGATATGTCTATTCCATATTTCTGTATAAGCCATGCAAAGAGCAGGCCAAAAGCTGTGCCAATCACTGAACCGGCAATTCCGATCATCATCGATTCATAAATCATTGTGCGGTAGACATGATCCTTGTTTTCGCCCATAGCCAGCCGTATACCGACTTCGCCGTATCGGCGCAGCCCTCCAAGCAGTCCGGCGTTCCATAGGACAAGTGACATTGCCAGGATGAAAATGAGTGAGATATATTTCGACCATGATTTTGTCAGGTTAACATAAGTACCCATCGCCCCCTGCTGGCTCAGGCTCTTCATAACCGGAGTAAAATCATCACTTTTAGGACCGTTGGCTGAATTGAAGATTTGTGCATCGCTGACAGCAGTGTCATCAATATAAAAGCCGCCATTGAAAAATCCCAGGATTTCACTTGCAGCATCATCCATATCAAGGGCAAGTCTTACATCTTCAATGTCAGCAATGATTGTTCCGCGGTCAAGCGCTTCATGCCCCATCGATACCGTACCGGCGAGTGTGAAGTTATATATGGTCATGCTACCTGCTGCCGTTGAACCGATGAATGTTATTTTACCTCCCGGATCCACACTGAGTTTTCTTGAAAAGGCCTCACTCAGCAGTACCTCTCCTTGTTTCCCGGGCAGATGTCCTCTCACAAGTGATTTCTCCAGTTTAAGCCTCTTTATCTCTTTCGAGCCGGGAGTAAGCAGATCAAGGCCGATACCTGCTGCCGGCCCCTGGGATCTTGTCTCACCGTTTGTGTCAGGTACATCCACAAGGCCGCCAAACTGTATTCGCGGGGACCATTCCAGGCCGGTAAACTGTTTTTTCAGATCTGCGGTAAGAGAATTTACGTTGAGAAGAGCAAGGTCATTGGGCATCTGCTGGATATTGTCTGCATAACCCCTGGTTGTAACTTTAAGGTGTCCGTAAGAAAACCTGGCATTAAGTTCAATCAGGTCACCCATGAAACCTGTGATATATGCATGCATCAGTACAGTAAGTGCAACACCTATCGTTACAACCAGAACAGGCATCCGGCTGCGGCTCTTATCCCTTAATAATCCTTTGAGCAAAAACTTTATCATTGTACTTTCCCCCTTAAGGCTTCGGTTGGGTTCATTTTAGCGATTCGTCTTGATGGATAATAACTTACGATTGCGGTGACCGTCATTATGATCAGCACTGTTGAAATTACGAGGCCTGCACTGTAAACCGGATACAGGGTTTGTGCCATAGCCATCCCAAACTGGCTGGCATCCATCGGCATTGTCCATCCCACTTTGGCCTGCCAGGCAAGGAAGGGCATGCCGTAAACAGCAGAAAGGAGGGCCGCGAGAACTGAATACATGGTCCCTTCAACCGTAAAGAGCCCGACCACTTCCTTCCTGGTGTATCCGAGAGCTATATATGTACCTATTTCCTTCTGTCTCCTGAATATTGAAAGGACTTGTGTATCGAAAATGGCAAGCATGGCCAGTAAAATAAGAATGATATAGAACACTGAAATGCCGGCTGATTTAACTTTGATAAGCTCATCGACTGATTTTGTCAGCTCCGCCTTGCTTTTGTTGATCCATCCGTTATATCCCGGCCTGCCTGCTTCAGCGTTCCTGTACGTCAGTATTGTGGCCTCATCCTCCAATGACATCATGGACCGGAGCTTCTCAAGGGGTATGTAGATCTGACCCTGGTCGACAGCAGGAACGTTGGCATAAAAGATATCTGTTATGTAAATCTCCGCAGCATCAAATGTTCCGCCCGTGTCCCTCCACTGTATCATGACCCTGTCACCGATCCCCAGCTTCAGATTTCCTGCCATGAGCGATCCGATAACCGAAGGAATGGCATCGCTTATAACCGTGTCAAGCTTTTGTGTCGGCAAAAGGACAATATTCTGTCCGGGATCAATTCCTTTAATGATTACTGATTGTATCCTTCCCTGAGGGTAGATGGAGCCCTGGGCAATGAGGACCGCTTCTGCATCACCTTTATCAATTTCACCCCTGAGTTCCGCGGGGACAGGTGCATGGCTATCACTGAAAGTGAACGGATCATAAGGATCATAATCCTTCTGCCAGTACTGTCCTCCGCCAATTTCCCAGTTGGTCATATCAATTTTTGCCTGGTGATCCCAGCCTGTCATTATTCCTTTCATCCAGATGATGATAAGAAAGGAAAATGAGAGCACAATAACGTTCAGCCAGGTTCGCAGGCCGGCACCCATCAGGTTCCGGAATGCCAGTTTAAATGCCAGTTTCATGATTGCCCTTATTAACTTGTTACCCCCTCATCATTAATTACCTTCCCGTCAGCCAGGAATATTTTCCGGCGCAGGTAACTTATTACCTTTTCATCATGAGTAGCGAAAAGGAATGTGGTTTTAAGCTCTCTGTTCAGCACTTCCATGGTTTTGAGAATATTATGGGAGTTTGCCGCATCAAGGTTGGCAGTCGGCTCATCGGCCAGAACCAGGGAAGGTTTCTTCACCATCGCTCTTGCAATTGCCACTCTCTGGCACTCACCTCCTGAAAGCTGAGGAGGTTTCGACCTGATCTTGTCTATCAGCCCGAGCCATTCGATGGCTTCCAGAACCATCTTTTTTCTTTCAGCAGGGCCATAGTTCAGAAGCAAAAGGGGAAACTCAATATTCTCGTATACCGTATGAACAGCGAAGAGATTATAACTCTGAAAAATGAACCCCAGGTTTTGCTTGCGAAGCAGTGCCGCTTCCTTAGCTGACAGTTCGCCTATTGAATGATCCAGCACAGTGACACTGCCTGACGATGGAACATCAAGTGATCCGACAACATTAAGAAGAGTGGTCTTGCCTGATCCGCTTGGTCCTATCAATCCTGCAAATTCTCCTCTGCCAACTGTCAGATCAATTCCGTTCAGTGCCGTGAATTCACCCTTTCCCATGGGGAACTTCTTGACCAGTTTTTCAATTCTGATGATAGTTGAATTTTCCATCCTGAGATATTAATGATTAAATACAAACATTAACTGAAAGCCTTTACCTGCATATATAGCTCTTGTATCATTTTGTGCCGGAAGCTCATACAGATCGGGATTCCAATAAGCCATAAGATACAGGGAGATTTTGTCAAATTCTTTCTGCCACGTAAGAAAACTGTAAATATTTCTACTCTCCCATCCGTAATAAAAGATAGTGCTTAACTTGTCCGTAATCCCCAGCGGGTATGAAATGGTAATCAGGGAAAAATTGTTGGGATCTGAAAACGCAAAAGGATTCTTGTCATAGGTGAACATAAGATGTTCGAAGGCAGTATAAATTCCATTTCCTGCAGAAAAAGTATAATCGATACCTGCACTTGCTGCCAGCAAGTTTGATAAAGGTCCAATATCGACATGCTTATGTGTGAATGATCCTTCAATCCAGAAGCCCGCTTTGAGGTCCCATTTTGCATCGAACCCGTATTTGTCTTCGGGTATTTTCTCATATTGAGGGACTGAGCCTCCCGTTTCATGGCTGTCAGCAACTCTGTGATGGTATGTAAATGCAATTTCTCCGGCAGGCACGGGCAGCTGTAATCTTCCGCCGAACTCAGGTATGCTGCTGTTGACATTAATCATCTCCAGGCCGCTTCTGTTCTTATTGCCATACAATACCCACAGCCATAGATTGGCATTATTAAGGAAATAATATCGTCCCAGCAATCCCCATTGGCCATCAGTCAACTGAAGAGGATCACGCGGATCCAGCTGATCAAACCACCTCAGGGGCCTGAGCATGGCTGCGGAACCGAAGTTGAGTTGCTGCAGGCCAAGTCTTATCTCAAACTGGTCATCAGAATATCTTAACCAGGCACGGTATGGTTTTAGTATCCCTTCAGTATACAGTGTATCAAAGGGCCTCATCCCGGCAGTGCCGGCTATATTTCCCGAAAATTCAGCATCAAACAGTTGTCCTGAACGGGTTGTCAGTCCGTAGTTTACCTGCGGAATGTATCTTGCACCCGCCCACAGGGGCAGATCAGCGCGTAAGTTAATGTTTATCCATGATGATAACTGCCCGCTGAACCGGAAACCTTCCTGAGCGGTAATAATGAGGGATATTGTCAAGAAAAGTAGTGATATCTGAAGACGTTTTCCCGATAAAATACCTATCGTCAGGCCTGGTGCCGGACACTTCAGTTTGTTCATTCTGTAACAAAAGTAAATAAATCATTCCATGATTCTTTTCATGTATGATACGGATTTGTCGAACCTTAATTTTTTATAACTTTATTTGTTAATTAAAAATTAATGGAAATGAAAACAAAAGCATTGATTTTAATTCTGGCAGCAGCTTTCCTGGTCCCATATAATGCACAGGCCCAGTTAGGAAGTAAGCTGAAGAAGAAGCTGGAGGAGACTATCAGCAAAGCTACGGAGAAGGAAGTCCCCGAGGAAGCAGTTGACTCAACAGAAGAAAATGCAGAAAGCAAGGAAGTCGGCCGGCAGATAAGCCTTCCCAAACTCGGAGTGGGCAAAGTGACCGCCAAATACGAGGAAAATTATGATTTCAAAGGCCTTTTAAAGATGACAAATGAAATGTATGAGAAAGACAAACAGGAGGCCGTCGCTGAGACTGATATCTGGCTTGATGCCAGTACAAACAGTCTGGGAATGGAAACCACCACGGTAGCGACAAAGGACGATGCAACTTTGTTTACAGTAGCCATAGTTGACATGAAAAACAAGGTTATGATGACCTATAATATTGTTGATGGTGGCAAATCAGGTATGATAATGCCAATACCTGACTCTTTGCAGACAGAAGCTTCTGACGCAACCGTTGATCTGACGGATAATGTGAAGATACGTAAGACTGGCAATACACGCACCATCGTGGGTTATCGTTGCGATGAGTATGAGGTGACAGAGGAGGGATCGAATGAAACATCAAATGTCTGGACGACAGAGGATATAGACTTCAAAACCAACAGGAAGCTGCTGGGTGGTCAGCAGGGTATGCCGAAAGGCTTCGGCAAAGGTCAGCTCAAAGGTCTTACATTGGCCTCTGAAACATATGAGAAGGGACAGCTGACATCAAAGATGGAAGTCACCAAGATAGATATGGATGCCACCCACTCTATCTCAACAGCAGGTGCTACATTTATACAGATGAATTTTCTGAAGTGGGGGCAGAAGAAAAAGTAAGTATTAAACCTGAGCCCTGAGTCTTAGACCTTAGTCAACCTTGCAAACCGCAGTAATAGTTTCTTTGTTCCAGAGGTTTCAAATTCAATTAATGCAGTTGTATTAGGCGTTTCTCCTTCCACGGAGATGACTTTGCCTGTACCAAAACGTTCATGCGAGACGCAGTCTCCGGGGGCCAGCTCAATGACGGCAGCGGTAACGGCAGACATAGCAAAGCCAGCAGTTTTTTTCATCTGCGTCAGTTTCTTTTCTGCTTCAGCACCTGCGAATGTCTCACTTCTATCTCTGAAAGCATGATCATCAGGTCGTCCGGCATTTCTGAATGGCCTGCCGCTCTGCGGATAGTACAGGAAGTCATTTTCTATTTCACCGATGAAACGGCTTGGAGAGCTTCTCTCCAGCGATCCCCATTTGTACCTGTTGAGGGCATAGCTGAGGGTGACACGCCTGCATGCCCGTGTCAGTGCAACATAGAACAGCCGGCGCTCCTCCTCCAGCTCGCGGGGGTTGTAAAGGTTCATATTCGAAGGAAACAGGTTTTCCTCCAGGCCAACTATATAGACATACTTAAACTCGAGGCCCTTGGCTGAATGGATTGTCATCAGGGCTACCTTGTTCTTATCCTCCGGCTTCTCCATATCCTGGTCAGTCAGCAGAGATACTGTCTGCAGCCAGGTGGCAATATCAGCCGATTCACCGTTATTCACCGCGGCATCGGTGAATTCCCTGATACCGTTGAGGAGCTCCTGTATATTCTCAAGCCTGTCTATCCCTTCGGGCACTTGTCCCTGTCTGAGGTCAGTGATGATACCGCTGGCAGCAGCCATCCTTTCAGCCATATCAAATGCCGTAACTGTCTCTGCAGTTGCCATGACAGGAAGCATCAGGCCGGTGAACACAGCAAGCCTGGAACGTAATGCCGGAGTGAGGTATGTAAGACTGAGCTCAGGAGATGAGATTATTGACCATATGCTTGCATCCAGGTTCCTTGCAAGTTCAGTCAGCTTCTGAACGGTTGTGTCACCAATTCCCCTCCTGGGATAGTTGATAATGCGTTTCAGAGCCTCCTCATCATCCGGATTGACCACCAGCCTGAGGTATGCTATCAGGTCACGTACTTCCTTTCGTTCATAGAACGACTGCCCCCCGTATATTTTGTAGGGAATGTTCCGTTTACGCAGCATCTCCTCGAAGATCCGCGACTGGGCGTTGGTACGGTACAGGATCGCAAAGTCCTTCCATTCAAGTCGTTCACGCATCCGGGTGTCAAGGATATCGGACGCTGTGACAATTCCCTCTTCGCTGTCAATGGTTGTCTGCACTACCCTGATCTTTTCACCCTCTTCGTTCTTTGAATATATGGTCTTCTTTATCTGACCGATGTTCTTTTCAATGACACTGTTTGCTGCATTGACGATTGTCCGTGTCGAACGGTAGTTCTGCTCAAGCTTGAACAGATGATAGTCGGGGTAGTCATTTTTAAAATTGAGAATGTTCTCGATACGTGCTCCGCGGAACGAGTAGATGCTCTGTGCGTCATCACCCACCACACACAGGTTACGGTGCAGTTCAGAAAGTTTATGGACAATAACATACTGAGCATAGTTGGTATCCTGGTATTCATCAACGAGGACGTAGTCAAACCGGTTACGGTACTGTTCGAGCACTGCCGGGAAGTCACGGAAAAGGATATTGATGTTCATCAGCAGGTCATCAAAATCCATCGCATTGGCTTTGAAGCATCTGGCAGCATAACGTCTGTAAATTGTTCCAAGCTCGGGTACCCTTGATGCTTTGTCAGCCTCAAGGAGCTGATCTGCCGAACCATACTGCTGGGCAGTTATCAGATTGTTTTTTGCATGAGATATCCTGGCGGCTATGGAGGCAGGCTTATAAACAGAGTCATCAAGGTTCATCTCCCTGATGATGGTGCGTATCAGGCTGCGGGAGTTATCCTGGTCATAAATAGTGAAATTGCTTTTGTATCCGAGGAAATGACCGTCGATTCTCAGGAACCGTGCAAATATGGAATGAAACGTACCCATCCATAGGCTGTGTGCTGTCTCAAAACCCACTATTTTATTGATCCGCTCTTTCATCTCCCCGGCGGCTTTATTGGTAAAAGTAAGCGCAAGGATACGGTAGGCAGGAATACCTTTCTGGAGAAGGTGAGCCACACGGTAGGTCAGCACGCGTGTCTTGCCTGATCCGGCTCCGGCAATGACCATCGCCGGTCCTTCAGTGTTGATAACGGCATCGTGTTGTGCCGCATTAAGCTCTTTCAGGTAATCGCGAAACATGTGAGAGAAAGCAGATTTACTAACCTCAAAGAACGGCATTTTTTTATTAGGTTTGCATATCATTTTTGGTTGTTAATCCGTTTAGTAAGCGTGTCAAGATACCTGACCTTTATAATCCTGCTTTTACCGCTTGCCCTGCAGGCGCAGATAACTGCTCCTGAAAGCCATGCCACACGAATGACTGACTACCCGGTGACAGCAAGGCAGGATCCTGTTTTCATTTTCTGCGTCACCGATGTCGGAGACAAAGGCACACTGATTGCTGCCAGCCCTGGAGGCACAGCGCCGTTTACATTTGTGTGGACCATGTACGACCAGACAGGTAAAAGCTTCTCGATACCCGTGAAGACCGAGACGGGAGTGACCTCCACCGCCGTCGGTCTCTCGGAGGGCGGATATATGGTAAGCATAACTGACGGAGGTGGTTACAGTACCCAGCTGTATGCCTGGGTTGACCTCGATAAACCTGTTGCTAATGCTGCACTACTGAACTATACTTGTGACTATGTCGCTCTTGATGGTACGGCAGCACCTGATAACTTTGACTATTTTGATCCTTCTTCAGGCGCTTCAAAGAGGTTGCCAGACGGAATTAAACATCTTTGGTCTTCAACTCCCGAGTCGCTAATTCCGCGTGCTGATGTTTTGCTCGATCCCGTGATAGGCACCCCACCCCTGGTCGATGTCAGGTATACTCTTCAGGTTACCGACAGTTTCGGATGCTCAGCCACATCTTCTTTTGACTATACTTCGATACAGGTGAAAGCCGATTTTGATGCAGAGCCGACAGATGGCGAAGCACCGCTTGAGGTTATTTTTACTGACAAATCAGTCAGAGCTGATAAATATACGTGGAACTTCGGAGATGATTCAACCTCTGCTTCATCCGATCCGGGATCACATATCTTTTATGTTCCGGGAGAATACACGGTAACGCTGACAATAGAAAGTGAACTCTTTTGCACTGATAGCGCTACCAAAATAATAAAGGTGGAACCTTCCGGCCTGAGCGCACCAAACGTCTTCACACCCAATGATGATGGTATCAACGACTACTTCGTCCCTGAAAAAAAATCATTGAAATTCATAACCCTGCAGATCTTCTCAAAGAGCGGTCGCCGGGTATACAGTTATGAGGGCAGCGGTGAAGAAATTCAAGCCTGGCAGGGGTGGGACGGCAAAGTAAACCATTCAGAACGCTTTGCCGAGCCCGGGGCTTATTACTTCGTGTTAAGAGCTGTCGGTTATGATGATGTGAAGTACGAAGGGAGTAAGTACCGTGGTGTCGTCTACCTGTTCCGTTAAGTTTATGGTTCCTTGTTCCTTGTTTCTGGTCTGAAGGTTCTGCTGTCTAGCAATCGTGCAATTGTGCAATCGTGCAATCCACTCCTTAAATCCTAAATCGATATTCTTTGTTCGACATTCTACTTGCCACATACACCTTGCTCCATGCCCCCTGCCCCTTGCTCTTTGCCTGATTCGCTATTAGCCGGCGTTTTCCGTCACTTCGATGGATTTTTTTTATAATTAGCGAAAAAAAACTTGTGAAACTAAAAAAGTTTTCTGATTTTTGCGGGCGTTTTCAACCCAGCATGAGTCAGTCAGAAGAATACGATGCCAGAATTCTTGCCGGTGCGGCTGAATTATTCCGCATCTATGGCATCAAAGCCGTAACGATGGATACCATAGCTAATCATCTGGGTATCTCAAAACGGACCATATACGAAAGGTTCAAAGATAAAGATGAAATGCTTTTTGCTGTATTAGATTCCATGATCTTAAAGCAGAAGGAAAAAATCGACGATATTTTAAATTCATCTCCAAATGTAATTGCAGCAATATTTACTCTGTTGACCATTGGAAGAGAACATGCCGCTTCCCTGAACCCGCTGATAAGCTTCGACCTTCGAAAGTATCACAATGCCGTTCTCCTTCGGATGAAAGAGAAGTGTGAGGACCCAAACTATGAGGGATCCCTGAAAATCATTGTAAAAGGAAAGGAACAGGGACTTTTCAGGCAGGATGTAAATAATGAGATCGTAAGCAGATTTATTTCGGAATTGAGCTCAATGATTTCAGACAGCCGGCTTTTCCCGCCGGAAATGTTTTTACAGCGTGATCTGATGAAGAATGTGATTATAAACTTCCTGAGGGGCATTTCAACCGGCGAGGGGATTAAGATTATTGACAAAATGGAGCCTGGTTTATAGATTAAAATAAGTAACAGTTAAACAGGATTATATGAAAAGAAGATTAAGTGCCTTTATTATTCCGGCTTTTATTGCCGCTGGTCAGTGGGTCACAGCTCAGGAGACTCCTGCTTCGCTTTCACTGTCAGTTGATCAGGCGGTGGAATATGCTCTTGACAGGAACAAGAGCGTTGCATCAGCAAAATATGACCTGCTTGCCTCTGAAAAAGCCAAATGGGAGGCAACTGCTGCTGGTTTGCCTAGCGTCGACGCAAGTGCCTCTTTCAATAATAACCTGGCCGTTATGACCAGGATCATTGACTTTAACGGGGTGCCAACTCCAATAAAGTTCGGTACCACATATGATGACGCGTATGGCATATCGGCCTCCACACTTGTTTTTAACGCCCCGTGGCTGGTCGGCATGCAAACTTCAAGACTTGCAGCTACGCTTGCCAGTCAGGGATTGACACAAACCAAAATAGAAACAACAGAAAGTGTCATAAATGCCTACCACCTGATCCTTACAGTCCAGGAAACCATAAAGGTATTAGATCAGAACCTGGCTAACCTTAATGAGATACTGACCTCAACCAGGGCTATGTATAGCGTTGGAATGGCAGAGGCTACTGATGTTGACCAGATGCAGTCGAACGTCTCGATGCTGAAAAACACCAGATCGTCCATGGAGCGATCCATGGAGTTGAATTATAACATGCTCAGGTTTCTTCTTGGTGTCGATAGGGGAACGGTGATAACTCTGACAGATAAACTTGATGATATTGTCACAGGCATCAATGTTGAAGCTCTTGCTGCCGATGAATTCAATCTTGAAAACAATATAAGCTATCAGCTTATCGAGAGCCAGGTTAAGATGTCAGAGCTGTCCCTTAAGGGAGCAAAAGCAACTGCATTTCCAACCCTTGCGGGTTCGATCTATTATACTAAGACGGGTATGGGGAATAAGCTTGGTAGCATGCAGTACTTCCCTTATTCAGCCGTTGGCTTTCAGCTTCAGGTCCCAATACTGGCATCTGGATCAAGGTATGCGAAGATTAAGAAAGCTCAGATAAATTATGAAAAAGCCCGGAACACAGAGTCAATGGTATCTGACCAGCTCCTTATTCAGGAGAAACAGCTGAGATATAATCTTTTAAGTGCCAATGACCAGTATAAGAGCCAGAAGGAAAATATTGAGATTGCAGCCAGGGTTCTGAACAGCATTCAGAATAAATATAATCAGGGGATGGCATCCAGTCTTGACCTTACACAGGCGAACAACAATTATCTGACATCGCAGAGCAATTATCTCAATGCAGTATTGAATCTACTGCAAACCAAGGTGTCATTTGACAAGCTTATGAACAAATACTAAATATAAAACAATAACTATTAATCCGCATACAAATGAATAGCAAAACTCTATCATTAATCCTTGCCGGAGGTATATTTTTTACAGCCTGCACCCCGAAAGAAAAGCCTGCCTCAGAGAAGGCAGGAGCAGCAGCGGCAGATGTAACAGCAGCCATCCCGGTCAGAGTAATGCCGGTGGCAAAGACAAAAATTTCCCGTACAATTGACTATACTGCTACTATCCAGGCTTATGAGGAGGTCAATATGGCTCCTTCTACACCTGGCCGTGTTGATAAGATATATGTCGAGGTTGGTAACAGGGTGCAAAAAGGGCAGAAGCTTTTTCTGATGGACCGTACCCAGTATTATGCCAGCAAAATTCAGTTGGCCAATCTCGAAAAGGACCTTGCCAGGATGGATACCCTGATGAAGGTAGGTAGCATTAAGGCTCAGACCTATGATCAGACAAAGGCACAGTATGAAGTAACAAAAACTAATGTGGACTTCATGGAGAAAAATACCCTGCTGGAGGCTCCGTTTGGCGGAATCATCACAGGCAAATATCTTGAAGACGGTGAGCTCTATTCAGGTGCCCCCGGAATGTCAGGAAAGGCAGCGGTGGTGACACTCATGCAGATCAATCCGGTGAAGGTCATAGTGAGCGTATCCGAACAGTATTATCCGCTCATTAAGAATGGTATGAGTGCACGCATTGTAGCTGATGTATACCCTGATAAAGAGTTCACAGGCAGGATCTTCAGGGTTCACCCCACAATTGATCCGATGTCCCGGACATTTCTCGCTGAGATACAAATCCCCAACGGCACTGAAATGCTGCGTCCCGGTATGTTTGCACGGGTTTATATCGATATGGGTGAGGTGGAAGCTTTTGTCGTGCCCTCAAGCTCTGTCCTTGTTCAGGAGGGCACCAACGACAGGTTCATTTTTGTTGCTGACGGCAATACTGCTTCACGCAGGCTTGTGAAACTGGGCAAGAGGTTTGACGATAAGGTTGAGATAGCCGAAGGTGAACTGAAGGAGGGTGATAACCTTGTGATTGACGGGCAGGCACGCCTCACAAATGGCCAGAGCATAGAGATAGCGAAATAACGATCAATAATTCAGAATTACCACCATGAGTATATATGCCGGTGCAGTAAAAAGACCCGTAACAACGATCCTTATTTTTGTGATCACAATGATTATCGGGCTCTACTCTCTGACGCAGCTCCCGGTTGACCTGTATCCTGAGATAGAACTTCCTTTCATCTCCGTTTATACCAGTTATCCGGGTGCGAGCGCATCAGATATTGAAACCAATGTAACGCGCCCCATTGAGAACAGCCTTAGCGCGGTGAGCGGACTGAAAGAGATAACCTCCACATCCAGCGACAATACTTCGGTTATCTTCCTTCAGTTTGAATATAAAACAAACCTTGATGAAGCGGCAAATGATATCCGAAGCAACCTGTCATTCATACAGCGTTACCTGCCTGAAGATGCCGAAGATCCGACAATACTGAAATTTAACTCCAGCATGATGCCGATAATTTATTACGCCATCACTGCAAAAGAGAGTTATAAAGGTCTTGAGAAAATACTTGACGAGAAAGTTGTCAACCCGCTGAACCGCATTGACGGGGTAGGCAACGTCGGGCTTTCAGGCGTGCCCGGAAGAGATATCTATATTGATGTGGATCCCCGCCGGATGGAAGCATACAACCTGACTATTGAACAGATCGGAAACATTCTTCGTGCTGAGAATATCAATATGCCCGCAGGTTTTGTGGAAATGGGCAAAAATGATTATCCCATCAGGATCCAGGGCGAGTTTGCCGAAAGCGACGTAATCAAGAATATTGTTGTCGGAAACTATGCCGGGAGCAATGTCCTGTTGAGCGATGTGGCTGTCGTCAATGATACTATCAGGGAGTCTAAGCTGATTACCAAGATCAACGGCCAGAGGGGAATGGATCTCTATATTCAGAAAATGTCGGGCGCCAACACTGTTCAGGTTTGTCGTGATGTCGACAATGAACTTAAGAAACTGACCAAGGATCTTCCTAACGACGTGAAGATAGAGAAGATCTTTGACACCTCCGATTTTATCCGCGGCTCCATAAATAACCTTACAGAGACATTGATGTATGCCGGTATCTTTGTCATCCTGGTCGTGCTCTTCTTCCTTGGAAGGTGGAGGGCTACATTCATCATTATTCTTACCATACCGATATCTCTACTCGTTGCTTTCGTCTATCTGCTTATTTCAGGCGCCTCGATAAACATTATCTCGCTGTCATCCCTTGCCATCGCTATAGGTATGGTGGTTGATGACGCAATTGTTGTGCTTGAGAACATTACAAGACATATTGAAAGAGGAAGCAGGCCCCGGGAGGCGGCTATCTATGCAACAAATGAAGTATGGCTGGCAGTAATTGTCACAACACTGACCGTTGTTGCCGTCTTCTTCCCGCTGACCTTTGTGAAAGGACTGACAGGCGTAATGTTCTCACAGCTTGGTATGATCGTTTCAATCACCATTGTTGTTTCTGTATTTGCTGCTATAACACTTACGCCTACCCTTAGCGCTCAGTTGCTGAAAGTACAACCTGTGCGCAAGGATGCGCCTTTTTATACATGGGACGGATCAATAAGAAAGTTCCTAAACTGGCTCGATAACTTCTACGTTAACTCTGTAAGCTGGGCATTGCATCACAAAAAGCTGGTGATCGGTGTTGCCATTTTGATCTTTGCCAGTTCAATGTATCTTTTCAAATTTATCGGCAAGGAATTCATGCCGCAGGCTGATGAATCGAGATGCACCGCCACTGTCGAGCTTCAGACCGGCACGAGGGTCAGCCAGACACTTATTGTTGCAGATCGCATTGATTCTTTAGTCCATGCCAACGTCCCTGAGATAAGACTCATCTCAACCTCCACAGGAAGTGATGATACGGGTGGTTTTGCTTCCATTTTCAGCCAGGGTGGCACACACATGATACAATATACTTTCAGACTCGTACCGGTAGGGGAAAGGTCAAGAACCGTTGAGGAAGTGGCTGAGAGCATCAGGCAGATACTTGCTCCTATGCCGGAAATTATTAACTATACTGTTTCTACCACTGAAAGTATGGGCATGGGAGGTATGGGAAGCAACACCGTGAACATCGAGATCTATGGTTTTGATATTACCCAGACAAATCTTATCGCCGAAGAACTTGCTTCAAGAGTGAAAAAGATCAAGGGTGCGGTCAACGTGCAGATTAGCCGTGATAAGTCCAAACCTGAGCTGCAGATAGCTTTTGATCACGACAAGCTTCTGATGCATGGCCTCACCACAGCGCAGGTTTCAACAATGATCAAGAACCGTGTCGATGGCCTTACAGCTACACGCTTGCGTCAGTTCGGGGATGAGTATGATGTTATTGTAAGATATAAGGAATCTGCCCGCAACAGCCTGACCGAGCTTGAAAACATCGGGATAACCACCCCTTCAGGACAGGTGATCAGGTTGGGCGAGATCGCATCAGTGAAAGAGTATTATACCCCTCCGAACATTGAAAGAAAAGGCAAGGAACGCATTGTTACTGTCTCAGTTACACCATACAAGAGACCTCTGAACCAAATTGTGGCTGACATACAAAAAGAGCTTGGCCAGGTGGCAATACCCACCGGAGTCACCGTCAACATCTCGGGATCGTATGAGGATATGCAGGAATCGTTCAAGGATATCGGCTTGCTGATGGTAGTGTCGCTGATACTCGTATATCTTGTCATGGCATCACAGTTTGAATCACTCAAGATGCCTCTGATCATAATGCTATCAATACCTTTTGCTTTCTCCGGAGTGGCCATCGCGCTCTTCATTTCAGGCGCGAGCCTCAGCATGATAGCCGCCATTGGAGCAATAATGCTGATTGGTATCGTGGTCAAGAACGCAATTGTGCTTGTCGACTTCATCAACCTTACTCGTGACCGCGGTGTGGAATTGTATAATGCCGTAATTGTTTCAGGACGGTCAAGGCTCAGACCTGTGCTTATGACTTCTGCAACGACTATCCTTGCAATGCTCCCGCTGGCATTAAACCCGGGAGAGGGTTCTGAACTGTGGCAACCCATGGGTATCGCAGTTATCGGAGGCCTCGTCTTCTCAACCCTTGTTACACTTATCCTCGTGCCCGTAGGTTATGTGCTTATGGCTCGCAGGGGCGAAAGGGACAAGAAACATACGGTGGCCTTCAGAGATATGAAGTTCCTGGATGACATACAAGAAAAATCAGTAAAAGAATGACTATGAAGGCAGTAATGATAATATACAACCTGGCTCTGACTGAAAAAATCGAGTACACACTTGAACATTTCGGGATCAGAGGATATACACAGTGGGATAATGTCGAAGGAACAGGGTCAGTGACCGGTGTCCCTCATCTCGGCACCCACACCTGGCCGGAGATAAACGGCGTGACGCTTACCTTTGTCGAACCTGAAAAGGTGCCCCCACTTCTCGAGGCAGTGAAACGCATTGATGAGATCAACAAGGATGTTGGCATCAGGGCGTTTGTATGGGAGGTGGAACAGACCGTCTGAAAATATTATCGTAAATATTACCGCGTAACGACGCCCTACCAGGGCGTCGCTACAATGTAAATATATCGGATTTTAGGAAATTCTATTCTTCCTCCTCATCGCCGGCGTATGCCTTAATGACGGCATCCTGAACTTCACCCGGCACTTGGGTGTACTCAGCAAATTTCATCGAGTACATTGCACGGCCACCAGTGAGAGAGCTCAATGCGGTGGAGTACCTGTTCATCTCGGCAAGAGGAACCTTGGCCTTGATGATCTCAAATCCCTTTTCACTTGCCATGCCAAGCACGAGTCCGCGACGACCCTGGAGGTCGCTTATGACATCACCCATACGGTCGCCTGGTACCATGATCTCAACATCATATACAGGCTCAAGGATCTTCGGGGAGGCATTCTTGAAGGCTGTGCTGAACGCATTACGACCTGCCAGACGGAATGATATTTCATTGGAGTCTACAGGGTGCATCTTGCCGTCGTAAACATAGACCCTTATATCACGGGCATATGAGCCTGTGAGCGGTCCCACCTCCATCTTTTCCATGATACCTTTCAGGATAGCCGGCATGAAACGGGCGTCGATTGATCCGCCGACGATGCAGTTCATATAAATGAGCTTACCGCCCCATGGAAGCTCGATCTCCTGCTTGTCGCGGTTTGCAAGCTTGATCTCCTTCCCGGCGATCTTCATCATTGACTTTGCTTCAGAACCTTCTTCATAAGGCTCAATTATCATATGCACCTCACCGAACTGGCCTGCACCACCCGACTGCTTCTTGTGCCTGTAATCAGCCTGGGCAGCTTTGGTGATGGTTTCGCGGTAAGGGATCTTGGGAGCAATGTACTGCGTTTCAATCTTGAATATATTGTCAAGATGCCATTTGAGAATGTTAAGATGGTATTCGCCCTGACCGTGAATAATGATCTGCTTCAGTTCCTTGGAGTACTCCACAACAATTGTCGGGTCTTCCTGGTGCATGCGGTTGAGTACTTCACCCATTTTCTCTTCATCACTCTCACTTACCGGCTTGATAGCTGTACGGTACTTCGGAGCCGGGAACATGATAGGCTCAAAGGTCCAGTCGTTGCCTGGAGCGTTCAGCGTATGATTGGTTTTTGTATTCTTAAGCTTTACGAATCCGCCTATATCACCTGCCTGGATCTCGGGCACCCTCGTACGGTTCTTGCCGGCACATACAAAGATCTGCGAGAGACGTTCCTTGGTTCCGTTGCTTGTATTTATGACATCAAGGTTCTCGGTTATTTTGCCTGACATCACCTTGAAATAGTTGACTTCGCCGATATGTTCCTCAATGGTGGTTTTGAAAACGAACACTGATGCAGGGCCGGCAGCAGAGCATTTTACTTCATTGCCCTTTGAGTTTTTCGGGGCAGGTAACTCTGCCGGCGACGGAGCCGCAGCGGCAATGAAATCAAGCAGCCTGTCAACGCCTATGTTACCTTTTGATGACAGGCAGAAGACCGGGTATATGCCTCTTTTAATCAATCCTTCATGTATGCCCTTGCCAATTTCCGCTTCCGACAGCTTGTCGTTGGCAAAGAAAAGTTCCATCAGCGCCTCATCGCTCTCAGCTACCTTTTCTGTCAGGGTTGCATGAAGCTCTTCAGCTTTGGCCTGGTGTTCGGCAGGTATATCGAGAACCTCGGCTTTGCCGCCTTCCTTGCCGTAACGCAGCATCTTCATGCTGATGACATCAACTATCGTGTTGAATCCTATACCCTCATTGACCGGGAACTGGGCAAGAATGACATTATTGCCGAAACGCTCATGAAGCATCTCTATTGATTTCTCAAAATTGGCCTTCTCATGATCAAGACCGTTTACCGTGATAATGAGTGGCTTGTGGAACTTTTCGGCATGCCTGAAATGGATCTCAGTACCCACCTCCACGCCGTTCTGGACATTGATGACCAGCATTACAGTATCAGCAGCATACATGGATGAGATGACGCCGCCCGAAAAATCATCAAGACCTGGGGTATCAATGATATTTATCTTTTTATCTTTTACTTCGGTGTAGAGTATAGCGGAAAAGATTGAGTTGCGGTTTTCCTGCTCTATCGGCTTATAGTCTGAGACGGTGTTTTTTGCTTCCACGGTACCCCGTCTCTCGATGACACCTCCATTGAAAAGCATTGCTTCCGCAAGAGTCGTCTTACCCGAGTTTGAATTCCCTAGCAGAGCAATGTTCCTAATGTGTTCTGTTGAGTATGTCTTCATCTTTGGCTTGATATTATATTATATAATGTATTATCGGCTTGTGGGGAGCGCAAAAATAACAATTTTTCAAAAGAGTACATAAAAGTTGCCTTTGTTTGAAAAATATTTATTTACTTTGCACCGGTTTTTTGAGAAACAGGAGTACCGGTCTCTCTTTCAAAGAGTAAGTTTACAAAAGAGATCAAGAGGAGAGGTCGGGAAGAAAATCCTGCAAATAACTTACAAACCAATAAGTTACATCTTCAGAAAACTTTGCCCTGTGGCACTGTGGCGGCTCTTTGCCGCTGCAATGATATCGGGTAGTGTATAAAAAATAAGCAGCCGATAGCTGCATTTTAAGAGATAAGGAAATTTTTGCATACCAATTTATAAAAGGGAAATTAATTTAAAAAAGAATTATGCCAACAATTCAGCAGTTAGTTAGAAAAGGCCGCAAGAAGCTGGTTGACAAGAGCAAGGCACCTGCCCTTGATTCATGCCCGCAGCGCAGGGGAGTATGTGTACGTGTATATACTACCACGCCAAAGAAACCTAACTCAGCCATGAGAAAAGTTGCCAGGGTAAGGCTGACGAACCAGAAAGAGGTCAACGCCTATATACCGGGTGAAGGACATAACCTCCAGGAGCACTCAATAGTGCTTATCAGAGGCGGTAGGGTAAAAGACCTCCCCGGTGTCCGTTATCACCTTGTCCGTGGCGCACTTGACACCTCCGGTGTTGATGGCCGTAGGCAGAGAAGGTCAAAATACGGAGCAAAAAGACCAAAGAAGTAACAGTTAAAGGATTCACAATATGAGAAAGGCAAAACCAAAGAAGAGGATCCTCTTACCGGACCCGAAATTCAACGATCCTTACGTTACCCGTTTCATCAATAATCTGATGTTCAGTGGTAAAAAGACCGTTGCCTTCAGGATTTTTTATGACTCACTTGATATAGTGGGTGACAAGATGAAGACTGTTGAAAAGTCTCCCATTGAGATCTGGAAACAGGCTCTTGATAACGTCACGCCTCACGTCGAGGTTAAAAGCCGCAGAGTGGGTGGCGCCACATTCCAGGTGCCCCTCGAAATACGGCCTGACCGCAAAGTCAGTCTGAGTATGAAAAACCTTATTTTCTTCGCCCGCAAACGAACCGGTCACAGTATGGCCGAGAAACTCGCCGCCGAGGTAATGGCAGCGTACAACCAGGAGGGCGGAGCCTTTAAAAAGAAAGAGGATACCCACCGTATGGCTGAGGCCAACAAGGCCTTCGCTCACTTCAGGTTCTGATCTGTCCGAAAACGTGGGAAACAATCAGCTAAGGATGAGTAACGATCTCAGATATACCAGGAACATTGGCATAATGGCCCATATAGATGCCGGGAAGACAACTACTTCCGAGCGCATACTGTATTATACGGGCCGTGTCCATCGTATCGGCGAAGTCGATGATGGCAATGCCACTATGGACTGGATGATACAGGAACAGGAGAGAGGGATCACCATCACATCTGCCGCTACAACCACTTTCTGGAAATACAGGGACCAGCTTTACAAGATCAACCTTATTGACACTCCGGGTCACGTTGACTTCACCGTTGAGGTTGAGAGGTC
>Ga0207931_1000250_pt1 | contig 20509 bp, 23 predicted proteins | sample NGESurdeep092012_2_FD_184478 | JGI IMG/M metagenome (GOLD analysis project Ga0207931, IMG submission 184478) | Arctic peat soil microbial communities from Barrow, Alaska - NGEE Surface sample 415-1 deep-092012 (SPAdes) | ecosystem: Environmental > Terrestrial > Soil > Wetlands > Peat ...
GGGATTATACTATAGCTGCCCGTCACCTTCAAGGTGACGGGCACATGTTATACTCACAGAGTGAACATCGCCATGCTTTCCTACCACACCTGCCCGCTGGCCACCCTGGGCGGCAAAGACACCGGCGGGATGAATGTCTACGTGCGCGGCCTGACGCTGGAACTGGGCCGCATGGGTATCCACGTGGATGTGTTCACCCGCTCGCAGGATGAACACGTGCCGCACGTGCTGCACGACCTGGGGTTTGGCAACCGCGTCGTCCACGTGCCAGCCGGGCCTGAGGTCCCGTTACCGAAGCGGGAACTGGCCGGGTATATTCCGCAGTTTGTGGATGGCGTCCACCAGTTCACCGAGGAGAAGGGGATCAAGTACGATCTGCTCCACAGCCATTATTGGATGTCGGGCCTGGCCGCCGGAGCGTTGTCGGACCTGTGGTCGGGTGTGCCGATCCTGCAAATGTTCCATACGCTGGGAGAGATGAAGAACCGTGTGGCCCGCAGCGAGGCGGAACGGGAAGGTGCCTACCGGCTGGATGGCGAGCGCCAGGTGCTCGCCCGCGCCGATCGCATCATCGCTGCTACGCTGGCCGAGCAAGCCCAACTCGAATGGCTCTACAAGGCGGATGTGAGCAAGATTACTGTCATCCCGCCCGGCGTGGATACCAGCCACTTTTATCCCATCCCGGGGGATGAAGCGCGACAATTTATTGGGCTGGCTCCGGATGCTCGCATGATTTTGTTTGTCGGACGCATCGAGCCGCTCAAGGGTGTGGACACGCTCATCCAGGCGGTCGCCTGCCTGCGGATTAAGAATTTGAAGGAACCGGTGCACCTGGCCGTCATCGGTGGCGACCCGGAGGCCGCCCCCGCTGAAATCAGTGAAGAGATGGTCCGTTTGCAGAAATTGTGCGACGATTTAACAGTCGGCAAGATGGTGGTCTTTCTCGGCAAGCGCGGACAGGATACCCTGCCGTATTATTACTCCGCCGCCGAAGTGGTGGTGATGCCCTCCCATTACGAGTCGTTTGGCATGGTGGCGCTGGAAGCCATGGCCTGCGGCACACCGGTCATCGCCTCACACGTGGGCGGGCTGGCCTTCCTGGTGCAGGATGGCCTGACGGGTTACACCGTCCCGGACGGCGACGACGACATCCTGTGCGAAAAACTGGCGCTCATCCTGGGCGATGAGTCCCTGCGCCAGCGGATGGGTCGTAACGCCGCAGAGTATGCCCGGAATTATGATTGGGAGAAGATCGCCAAGCAGATTTTGGGAGTGTATGAGGAGTTGATCGGGAGAAGATGATAACGGTTCTCGAGCATGAGAACAATGACATGCTCAATAGGAAAACGGTTGCGGGTGCTCATGACAGTATCCTCCGTGCTCTGGGACTATACTACTGACATATATCTCTGTCGAGCTTCCGGAAATGCCCGAAGATTCTATTCATCGAAAGCCGGGTCAACTGGCATTGATCCTCAGTTTCCTAATCATCGTCGTGGTGGGCTCTTGGCTAGCAGTTTCGCTCCTGGCTGTTACACTCAAGCTTATCCCGATTCCTCTTTGTTCTGGATGTTGTTAGCACATATAATTACAACGATGGCAGGCCATATGGTTATACGGACGGGCTAATTGCTTATAGATCTCCCTTATAACACCCTAAAATGGGATGTTATAAGGTGCTGCCTATTCCTTCATTTTCACATAAAACAATGTCGAACCGTCAATCTCCTGTGTGCGCATCTGGAATAAATCCTTGTAACTGGCGATCATCCTTGAGAGTTGCCGGTGGCCATAGGTGCGCGGGTCAAAGCCGGGATCCAGTTGGTACAGGGCGTTGCCCATGTGATCGAGGCGTGCCCAACCGTCTTCCTGCTGGGCAATTTCATAGGCCTGGCGGATGATCGGCATCGGGTCGTTCTCGTTGTCCGGTTCGGGGGTGGGTGCAGGAGTTCCGGTTGGCGCGGGAGTGCTGGCGGGTGCAGCGGAAGCCGCAGAAGGTTTTTTGCGCGGGCTTTGCCTTTGCGTAGCGGCACGGTGGGTTTTCTGTTCGGCCACCAGGTTGGACGTGTACACGAACACATCGCAGGCGTTAACGAACGGCTTGGGCGTCTTCTTCTCACCGATACCCATCACGAACACCCCGCTTTCGCGGATCCGGGTGGCGAGACGGGTATAGTCGCTGTCGCTGGAGACCAGGCAGAACCCGTCCACCACGCCGGAGTGGAGCAGGTCCATGGCGTCAATGATCATGGCACTGTCGGTGGCGTTCTTGCCGATGGTGTAACGGAACTGTTGGATGGGCTGGACGGCATGGAAGTTCAGCACGTCTTTCCAGGAGTTCATGCTGGAGGTGGTCCAGTCCCCGTAGATGCGGCGCACGGTGACCAGACCGTATTTTCCGGCCTCCACCAGTGTCTGCGGCAGGAGGTTGGCCTGTGCGTTATCGCCATCAATCAGGATTGCGATTTTATGTCTCGATTGGGAGGAGAGTTGTTCTTCAGGCATTTTATGTACTTTCTTTTCTATTTGTGCAGAGTATTGTTTAAACTTATTTATATTATAAGCGCTTTCCAGCAGGAAAGCTGCTTCCAGAAAGCGCAGGTTATGGACTGGTTGAAGTCAGAATTTATCATTAATATCAACCACGAATTGCGTAACCCTTCGACCAACCTGTTTGACCTTGGGCAGGTGAAGCTCCGTCCTGTTCAGCGCGATTTGAACGCGTTGATCCAGACCCTCGTAAATGATCGACGGTCGCCGGCAGAAGAACGCGGTCTTTCCTTATATATTTACCTTCAACCAGACCTCGCACTGGTTTGGTTGGACGAGCAGACGATTGTGAAGGTCATATCCAATCTCCTAATGAATGCCATGAACTATATCGCTCTTGGGGGAAAAGTCTTGGTGGCGACAATGACCAAAATATGTGACAATCAACTCTGGGTAGGTTTTCGTATTCATGATACAGGTCGAGGCATAGACAGCGAAGATTTGCCCCACCTGTTCGAACGTTTCTACCGTGTAAAGGCCGGTCATGATTCGGGAGCGCCGGGGACGGGCCATGGGCTGGAAATTGTCAAACAGATAGTGGAGCATCACCATGGACGAATCCATGTTGAGAATGGCGCGGGTGGGCAAGGGGCAGCATTCACAGTCTGGTTGCCAGCAAAACAGTCACAGTAAACCATCTAAATGGTCTCCCATTGAGCAGCGCCCCCGGAGAGGCTCGAACTCTCAACCACTGGATTCGAAGTCCATTACTCTATCCATTGAGCTACGGGGGCTGGCCCGGAAATTATACCCGAATTTTGGCCTTGTCCCATTTTGGGACGCATGTTATAATCTCGCCCCGCACCAGAAAGATAACATACTTTTTGTTAAGGAAGATTTCAGATGATTGATTTAAATCAAAACTTCAATACCACCAAGAACCCGAATATCCCCGATTTGAAAGCCGGGGATCAAGTAAGCGTACATGTACGCATCAAGGAAGGTGATCGTGAGCGTATTCAAGAGTTCAAAGGTACGGTCATTCGAATGCGCAAGGGCGGTAATAATGCCAACTTCACTGTCCGCCGCACGGCATCCAATGGGATCGGCGTGGAACGCACTTTCCTGCTGTTATCCCCGCGTATTGACAAGGTTGTGGTAGACCGCCACACCCACGTCCGCCGGGCACAGTTGTATTTCCTGCGTGGACTGACGGGCAAGAAGGCCCACCTCAAGCAGAAGTTCGAATAATTCGAAAATAGCTTACAATAAAAGGGTGCAGATGCGTTCTGCGCCCTTTTCTATTATTTGCGGAGAAGATATGGCCAATCCAATTATTGGCGTAACAACTTATCAAGGGAAAAACGACAATGGTTTACCTATCGTGGCTCTTCTGCGTGCTTATGTAGATGCACTGTTCCAGGCCGGGGGTGTACCGGTTTTAATTCCATCCTGTCTGACTGATGAAACTTGCCAAGCGCTCTGCGGACGCCTGGATGGAATCTTGTTTACCGGCGGAGGAGACATTGCCCTTGACCGGTTTAATGGCGAGCCACACCCGCGTGTAGACAACGTGGATGTAGAGAGGGATTCAATTGAATTATCTCTCCTGGATACCCTTGTACATGATGAAAAACCCTTCCTTGGAATTTGCCGGGGTTTTCAATTGACCAATGTGGGGCTTGGCGGAACGCTATATACGCATATCGAAGACCAAATGCCCAGCGCCTTGAAACACGATTATTATCCCGATTTTCCGCGCACTTACCTGGCGCATAAGGTTATTATGGAGGGTGGAACACGTCTGGCGAATATTCTGGGTGAGACGGAGTTATCTGTAAACAGCCTGCACCATCAAGGCGCGAAAGATATTCCTGCAGCGCTCAAGCCGGCGGCGTATGCTTTGGACGGTTTGGTTGAGGCGGTTGAACTACCAAACCACCCGTTTGGCATTGCCGTCCAGTGGCACCCAGAATGGCTGACTAACCAGCCAGCCACGCGACGATTATTCCGGGCATTTGTGGAGGCAGCCAGTAGTCACCGATGAGCAGCAACAGCGATATACGTCCGGTCGGAGTTTTTGATTCCGGGGTGGGGGGGCTTTCGGTACTGCGAGCCATCCGCCAACAATTACCGAATGAGTCCATACTATATTTTGGTGACCAGGGACATGTGCCATACGGGCCGCGATCACTGGAAGAAGTGAGGGAATTTTCTGAAGCGATTACCCGCTTTTTGTTGGACTTGGGAGCGAAGTTGATCGTAGCGGCATGTAACACGGCTTCGGCAGCCGCGCTCCATTATCTGCGCCAGGCATTTCCTGATGTTTTTTTTGTCGGTATGGAACCGGCGGTCAAACCGGCAGTGGAGAATACACGCACAGGGGTGGTTGGTGTACTGGCTACCCCGACAACCTTCCAGGGAGCGTTGTACGCCTCGGTCGTAGAACGTTTTGCTGGCAATGTGACCTTGCTTCAAAATACTTGTCCGGGACTGGTGCAGCAAATCGAGGACGGCGCGCTGGATAGCAGCGAAACCCGCGACATCCTCGAATCTGCGTTGCGTCCCATGATGGGCCGGGGAATTGACGCCGTTGTTTTGGGTTGTACACATTATCCATTCGTCATTCCGTTAATCCAGGAGATTGTCGGACCAGACGTGCGCGTAATTGACCCGGCGCCGGCGGTAGCGCGTCAGGTTGTCCGGTTGCTGGATTCAGCCGGGATGCGAGCGGCATGGACGAGGTCAGAAACGCTACGCTTTTTTACCAGCGGTAAAGTGACCCATTTTGAGGCTTTGCTGTCCAGGCTGCTTGACGAAACGGGGGAGATTCGGGAAGTTTTCTGGGAAAACAATGAAATCCGTATAAAGTAAACGAGCCAGGAAAGCGGGTAGTCCAGGTGCAAACTTATTCGAAGGGAGCGGAGTAGAATTCGCAGGTGGCCATAGGGTTTACGCGGGGAACGCATAAAGCGATGATAGAGAGGGAGGAATTCTGGTCGCCAACAATAAGGTAAACATTTTCGATTCTTTCCCTCTATCACGGAAATTACCAAAGACCTAATGCGAGTCGGTCCTCAAGATGGGATGTTCGAGAAAGTAGCTACGAGGTTTAGTAGGATTTGCTTCTGCTGCAAACTTTCCCCGACCCTTACGCGCAGCCGCACCACCGTACCTGCATAAGGAGCGCGCAGTTCATTTTGCATCTTCATAGATTCCAAAATAACAAGAATCTGTCCTTTTTCCACTTGTTGGCCTTCGTTGATTGGTACAGCAACTGCCAGGCCGGGCATTGGCGCCTTCAGAGTGAATTCACGGCCCGGGCTGGCAAGACCAGTCTCCGAGGTCCGAAGTCTCTTCTCGCGCTCGTCTTCGATGTTGACCGAATAGGAACGCCCCATTAATAAAACTTGCCAGCTCCCTTCGACGGGATAAACATATCCCTCGAAAGATTCGCCGTTCACGATCAATGAGTAGAGTGGTTGTCCGCTGACAGCAGCCAAATCCACCTCGAGGATTTCCTTTCCAAAGCGGATGCGGTGCTCATCCAGAATTTCAACCGGGAATTCCAGACCATCAACTTCAGCGATGTATTTCATCGGTTTGGCCTCATGCGACGGCCGGCCCACTTCCAGGTCGATTTTTGCCCTGGCTTCCCGTAGATTTGGGCACGGTGTTCCATCTGCACATGCGCAACCAGGGTCGCCATCAGCGCGGCGATATCCAGATACATTTCCCGGTTCTCTGCCGCATCCAGCATGGAGAATTGTTCTTCCACGAAACGCGTGTCATATTTGCCGGTGATGAACGGATAGGTATCCATCATGGTTTGATGGAAAGGGATGTTCGTGCGCACGCCGACAATTTTGTACTCTTCCAGGGCGCGCCGCATGCGGACGACGGCCTGGGAGCGCGTCTCACCCCAGACAATCATCTTCGAGATAAGAGGATCGTAGTAGGGCGAAATCTCAAAACCGGCATATACGCCCGTGTCTATGCGGACTCCCGGACCGGTCGGCGGTTGCGTGAGTGTGATGCGCCCTGAGGATGGCAAAAAACCGTTATAAGGGTCCTCGGCGTTGATGCGACATTCGATGGCTGCCCCACGCCAGCGAATGTCCTCCTGTTTGCGGCTCAATTGCCAACCAAAGGCAACCCGGATTTGTTCGGCAACGATATCCATGCCGGTGACGGTCTCGGTGACAGGGTGCTCTACTTGCAAGCGGGTGTTCATTTCCAGGAAATAGAAATTCCGGTCTTTATCCACTAGGAATTCAATCGTCCCAGCATTAGCATAGTCCACTGCGCGCGCGGCCTGGACTGCCACCGCTCCCATGCGTTGGCGTAGAGGCTCATCGTCGGATAAGAAGGGGGATGGAGATTCTTCGATGAGTTTTTGGTGACGGCGCTGGATGGAACACTCCCGCTCGCCAAGGTGGATAACATTCCCGAACTGGTCAGCCATGATTTGGAATTCGATGTGACGAGCCCCATCGACCAGTTTCTCCAAATAAACGTTTCCATCACCGAAAGACGATTCCGCTTCGCGCCGTGCCGACTGGATCAGGTCCGGCATCTCTTCTAAATTCCGGACATCCCGCATTCCTTTTCCGCCGCCACCAGAGACGGCCTTGATGATTAATGGGAAACCAATTTTTGGAGCGAAGGCAAGCAGTTCGCCATCCCGGAGTGACCCTTCGCCTTCAGTACCAGGGACGACCGTAACCCCGGCCTTGGCTACAGTGGCCCTAGCGACCGCTTTGTCCCCCATCGCGGCGATAGACGATGCCTTGGGACCGATGAAGACCAACCCGGCGTTTGCGCAGGCAGCAGCAAAGTCGGCGCGTTCGGCCAGGAACCCATAACCAGGATGGACGGCATCTGCCGCGCACTTGCGGGCAATGCCAATAATCTTGTCGCCGCGTAGATAAGACTCACGAGCCGGGGATGGCCCAAGAAAATAGGCTTCGTCTGCATAGCGGACATGCAACGCCTGCCGATCGGCTTCGGAGTAGACTGCGACTGTCTTAATGCCGAGTTCACGGCAGGCGCGTATGATGCGAATAGCTATCTCACCGCGGTTGGCAATCAGGATTTTCTTAAACATTCTAAATTCGCGGCATTATACTCAACTCTTTTTCACCGACGAATTCGCTGAAGAAGCGGATTTGCAGGCTAAGTTGTTCGGCGAACAACTGCTGACCTGTGGGTGTGAAGAGCGGATTCTCCTCGCGATAGTGCTCAAGCCGTTGAATGCGCTCGCTGAGTTTGGCTGCCAACTTATCATATTCTTCAATGTCAGCGAAGCACCATTGCAGGATACGGTACGGACCAAAGCGATCTACGTTGTCAGCATCGCTTAGGATTTTTGCTTCCAATGTGTCAGGATTATCTTCATCTACATGGGTGGCAATGGCGTAGCAGATATTCTCGATCTGTGCCTGGTTGTATCCCAAGCTCTCCAAAACAGGGCGAGCTTTCGCTGCGCCAATGCGCCCATGTTCGCGGCTGTTATCAGCGTTAGTGTCGAACCAAGCAACATCATGGAGCAGGCAGGCAGCCACAATCGACTCCACGTCCGCAACTTCGTTTTCGGCAATAACCTTACCAAACTGTGCCACGCGCAGCGTGTGTTTCCAGCGATATTCGGCGGTGGAAAGATAGCGAATGAGGTTGGCTTTATCCTTATCCGAGCGGTTATGGAAGCTTTCATTCAAGTAAGTCTGGACAAATTCGGAAATCTTTTGCAGGCGGGAATTGAGTTCGGAAGTCATGTTTTTTCTTTCCAAAGGAGTTTTTTAAGGCCGGTATCCTGATTTGAGTAAATCAGGATTAAACCGATCGTATCTATAACGCCATGAGTCAGAATGTGCATCCAGAGATTATATCCACTCCAGATAAATATATCACCAAGAAGCAAACCAATAATGGCGGTGCTGATAGCCCCGCTTTTTCCCTAGTTCCAGTGTGCCAGCCCAAATACAACCGCACTAACCAATAAACCGATGGAAACAAATACTCCGCTTTTACCTATCAGGGAGCCAAGTGCAGACATCAGGAAGCCGCGGTAAATGCTCTCATCGAGAAAAGAGGCCAGGATCCATGCTACGGCCAGCATGAGGAGCAATTGTTTCCAGTTGCCCCGCATTTTCTCGAGGAAACTCAAGTCGTGGGGTCGACTGGTCTTTTTTTTCGGCAGCCGGTTCAATAATCAGAGTGGAAACAAATGCAATCAGGATCCCCAACACAAGACTCCAAAGGATTGTCGCCAGCCAGCTATTCGGCGCGGAGAATCCGATACCGCTCAGTTTCAGTCTGTCGAAGCCAATGGCAACACCGAGGATGATTACCGCAAGGATAATTCCGATACCGGGTTGCTTTTTGATGCCGGCTAGAACGACAATGACCGTGATGAGCACAAACAGTCCGAGGGAAAACCAAGCTGAAGTTAGCATAAAGGGCTCTGTGTCAGAGTGGAATATTCCCGTGTTTTTTCGATGGGTTGGAGTCGCGTTTGTTCTGTAGCATTTCCATGGCGTTGATCAAGCGTGGGCGGGTTTCACTCGGTTCGATGATATCGTCAAGGTAACCGCGCTTGGCAGCGATGTAGGGATTGGCAAATTTTTCGCGGTACTCATTGACCAGGTCCGCTTTGCGCTGTGCCGGGTCGTTGGTCTTTTCCATTTCTTTCCGGAAGACGATGCTGACGGCTCCATCGGGTCCCATAACGGCAATCTCGGCGCTTGGCCAGGCCAGGTTGATGTCGCCACGCAGGTGCTTGCTGGACATGACGATGTAAGCTCCACCATAAGCTTTGCGCAATACGATGGTCACTTTCGGGACGGTTGCTTCACAGTAAGCATAGAGCAGCTTCGCACCAGAACGGATGATACCACCATGTTCCTGGGTTGGGCCGGGCATGAAACCGGGGACGTCCACAAGAGTGACGACCGGGATGTTGAACGCATCACAAAAGCGGACGAAGCGGGCGGCCTTTTCGCTAGCATCAATATCGAGCACACCTGCCAGGATCTGCGGCTGGTTCGCCACAATCCCGACTGAGTGCCCCCCAAGACGTGCAAACCCAACAACGATATTCTGGGCGAAGGCTTCATGGATTTCGAAGAATTGATCGCTGTCAACCACGCGCCGGATGATTTCCTTAACGTCGTAAGGCTTTCCGGGGTCGTCTGGGATGATGGAATCGAGTGTCTTATCTGTACGGAGAGAGTCATCACCATTGGGCAAGAACGGAGGGTCTTCCAAGTTGTTTTGAGGCAAATAGGAAAGTAATTTACGGATGAGGTATAACGTGTCCGCTTCGCTTTCGGCAGCTACGTGACACACCCCGGATTTTTCGGCGTGGATAGCGGCACCGCCCAGTTCCTCAAACGTCACTTCCTCGTGCGTAACAGCTTTGACCACATCCGGGCCGGTCACGAACATATTTGACGTGCCGCGTACCATAAAGACGAAATCGGTAAGCGCCGGTGAATAGACTGCACCACCAGCACAAGGTCCGAGAATGGCCGAAATCTGAGGGATTACGCCCGAAGCCAGTGTGTTTTGTAGGAAGATGTCTGCGTATCCGACAAGTGACACCACGCCTTCCTGGATGCGCGCCCCACCCGAATCATTTAACCCAATAACCGGCGCGCCATTCTTAATCGCCAGTTCCAGGATTTTGCAAATTTTACCGGCGTGTACTTCGCCCAGACTGCCGCCAAGGACGGTGAAATCCTGCGAAAAGACGTACACTAACCGCCCATCAATTGTACCCCAGCCGGTCACCACGCTGTCACCTGAGTATTCTAGTCCATCCAGACCAAAATCGTGCGTACGATGGACAACGAACGCGTCAGTCTCATGGAATGAACCTTTGTCGAGTAGCAGGTCCAAGCGTTCGCGTGCGGTCAGTTTACCCTTCTGGTGTTGAGCTTCGATGCGTTCGGACCCGCCGCCCAGGCGCGTCCTGGCTTTGCGATCGCGCAGGTCTCGGATTCTTTCGGAACTTTTCATTTAAGTCTCCAGAAGGGAATGAGTAAATAGTTATTCATGACTAGTTCCCTTTTTACTGAAATATGCACGCGTTTTGGGGTTGAGTAATAGGGGCGCGAAGAATCCTGCAAGCAGAACGGTGAACGCCAATGCAAATGGCCAATTGGCATGTGGGACCTGCAAGGCCAGTCTGTCGAACCAATACCAGGACCCGTAAATGGCCGTACCGCCAATGGTCCCCGCCCAGGCCCAGGTTTTTCCTTGCCAAATTCCTCTGGTGAGGAATACTGCGGCAAGCAGCCAAAAACCACCACTGATGGCGATATATAACGGATATGGGCTGTAATCTTCCAATATCTTCCAAAAGAAAACGGCTTCGCTAAGGCGCAGGCCATTGCTGATTGCAGCGGAAACAACAATTAGCACCAGGAACTTTACACTAAAAGGCCGCTTCATCGATTAAGAATGAACAATACTTCCAGCGCTGTGGTTAATCGCTTATGCTTTTCGGGTTTCTGGATAAAGGAGAGAATTTTATCGGTGATTTTCATTTTTTTATATGTGTTCATTGGGATGGTTTGTTCAAGTATAATCGATTTAATCCGGGTGTTGAGGTGCCTGGCGTTGAAAAAAAAGCCAGGCTAAAACAATCCGGGTCTTTGGGATTTCCTATGAAGAGAAAAAGATAAGGAGGGTTGGTCGAAGCCCGCCCAAGATCCCCCTTTAAACCAGTACCATGGCGATGCCTAATTAACAATATTTAAGGAGCGAAGATGAAAATCTTGATTGCAGCAGATATGGAAGGGGTATCCGGTGTCACGCGCTGGGAGGAGACGGATCCAGCCCACAACGAATATGCCCGTTTCCGCAGGATCATGACAGACGAGGTCAACGCGGCAATTACCGGTGCAGCCGAGGCTGGAGCAGACGAATTCGTTGTCGCGGACGGGCACGGTGACGGAACCAACATCTTGATTGAAGAACTGGATTTACGCGCCAGGCTGAATTCCGGCGGCGCCTCGCCGTTATCCATGATGCAGGGTATGGACCCGGAAACTGCGGGCGTATTATTCATTGGATACCACGCCCGTGGAGGATCACAGAACGCGGTTCTGGCACACACATGGTCCAGCGGACGGATAGCCAACGTCTGGCTGAACGGTGTATTAGTGGGAGAATATGGCTTGAACGCTGCCGCGGCTGGTCATTTTGGTGTACCGGTGCTGATGATCTCCGGCGACCAGACGGCTTGTGCCCAGGCAGTAGAACTGCTCGGTCCGTTGGAGACGGCTGTGGTCAAACAAGCTACAGGTTACTTTTCTGCTGAGTGTCGGTCTCCCAAAGTCACTTTGCCGATGATTGGTAAGGCTGCCAAACAAGCGGTCCTGCGCCTGAAAGACGGGATGGCTCCGCAGCCATTTATCGTAAAGACGCCGGTGAATGTAACAATAGAATTCCGTCAACCCGAGTCCGCGGACCGAGTAGTGCGCCTCCCCGGGGCAAGACGGTTGGATGGTTTGAGAATCGAGTTCATGGTCCCGGATATGCTGGCGGCATATGCAGGCTTCCGGACGGCGGTCAAACAATCCTACAATTAATATGGTAATTGGCGAGATGAATTCTGGAGTAGAATGAATCCATGAGCTGGTGGAAATCGCCAAAAACCTTTCCTCTGCGAATTTTCCTGATAGCGCTACTTCTGCGGCTTGTACCCGTTGTGGTCATGCGTAATATGAGCATCGGTCTGGACGATATGTTCCAGTACGATATGTTGGCGCGTTCGATCGCGGCCGGAGACGGCTACCGCTGGTACGCAGAACAGGATTTGCCGACCGTTTTGCCTTATTTGAAACTCGACCTGACTTCAATAGAATATGACCCGCGGGGTGTACTGACCTCCTTCCGCCCGCCGCTCTATCCGGCATTCCTGGCGCTGATCTATTTTGTGTTCGGAGTGGGGGTAAAGCGCTTTTTTATCGCCCGTCTGGTGCAGACAGTGCTGGCGGCTTCGATGGCTCCGCTGACATATGCTCTGGCGCGACACCTTTTTCCGAATCGTGAACCTGCTGCCCGTGTTTCGGCCTGTGTCATCACCCTATACCCGATGCTGGTCATCTATCCTCTTTCCCTTGCAACCGAGAATTTGTTCTTTGTGCTGGTGTTAAGTTCAATACTGGCATTGCTCAAGGCAAAGGAAAGCCTTGAGATTCCATTTGGGCAAACGGAAAAATTATTATCCTTTGTGGTTAGGTCCCGCTGGTTTATTCTGTCAGGCATCCTGCTCGGACTGACCTGCCTGACGCGTTCGGTGGCACAAATTTTTGCTGTCTTTGCAGTGGCATGGGTCTGGTTCTTTCTGAAAGAACGTAAGAAGGCGCTTGTGGTGCTGCTGATGACGGGCGTGGTCGTGGCTCCCTGGGTAGTGCGCAATTCACTTTTGTACGGACAGTTTACCGGGATTGAGTCTGCCATAGGCTATGACCTCTATCTCGGATATCATCCACAGGGAACGGGAACGTTCCAATACCCACAGTCACTTGACCTGATGACGATGATGAACGATGCCGAACGAGACAAGGTTGGCATTCAAAAAACTCTCGAATTTATCAAAGCCGACCCGGGACGCGTCTTTACCCTGTTCCTGGATCGGACAGGATATTTCTTCGGACTGGAACGCCGTGCGCTGACATTTTTTTATTCCAACGATTTTTTTGGGTATATCCCAGCCACGGCGTTGGGAGGCATCTTTGCCTTATTTTGTCTGCCATTCGTTTTTGTTAGTACATCGGGCGTGGCGGGTTTGGCGCTGACACACTGGCGCAAAGAGACCTGGTTGATGATGCTATTCTTAGCCGGGTATATTACCCCGCATTTGCTTATTATTGCCGAGGACCGCTTTCACCTGGCCATTGTCCCGTTCCTTGCGATTCTCGCCGCTCAATGCTGGTCTGGAGGCGGGTTGTCCATTCGCCAACATTGGGCCGGGTCGAAGGGCGGGAAGGTCGCGCTGATCCTGGCATCAGTAGCGATCTTGCTCCTGCTGGCAAACTGGGGACTGGAGCTCGGGCGCGACGCCGACAAACTGGCCTTGCTCTTCGGCCCGAATGGAAATCAAGCCTATTTCTCATATTGAGGTGTCATGCGCAAATTATTTGGTGAAAGACTTCACCTGGATTGGAAAATTGCAATTCTTACCATCATCAGCACACTCGTGCTGATGATGGATTATTATCACTACCCACTCCTGCCATGGAATAAGTGGTTTTCCGGCTGGGAGGTTACCGGGCTTTCGATGAAGGTAATCGACCGGACTCTGCTGTATTTCATCATCCCAATGTTTTTTATTCTGGTGATCTTCCGCGAAAACCCCAAAGACTATGGGTTTACTTTCGGCGACTGGAAGGCCGGGATAGTCATCACGTTGGGCGCGATAGTTTTAATTGCGCCAATCCTGTGGCTGGTGGGACGTGGCGACGCCTCGATGCAGAATTATTACAAACCAATGGTTGCAGGCTTGCCATGGAGCACTTTCCTTGATCTGTTTGGCTGGGAATTCATTTTTCGCGGCTGGCTGCTCTTTGGCTACGCCCGCAAATTCGGACCGGAAGCGCTCTGGCTGCAGGCTGTCCCGTTTGCGCTGGCTCATATGGGTAAGCCGGAATTGGAGACGCTTTCGACCATCTTTGGAGGATTTGCCTTTGGCTGGGTGGCCTGGCGGACGAAGTCATTCGTTTACCCATTACTCATCCACTGGTTCGTTGCTTCATTTTTAATTGTTGTCGCGGCAGGTTTACTTGGCTGAGTTTACTGTTCGCCCAGCTTCACGGGAGGATTTTCCAACGATCCGATCGCTCATCCATGCTGTCCGGATCAATCCAATCGGTCTGGATTGGCGGCGATTCCTGGTGGCGGTGGCGCCGCAGGGCAACCTGCTTGGTTGCGGACAGATCAAGCCGCATGCTGACGGATCGCGGGAGATGGCATCCATCGCGGTCCAGGAGCAGGCCCGAAATCAAGGTGTCGCACGGGCAGTTATCGAGGCACTCCTTGCGCTTGAGCCGGAACGACCTTTATACTTAATGTGTCGCGCCCGGTTGAAGCTGTTTTATGTTAAATTCAGATTTCATTCCATAGAGCTGGAGGAAATGCCTCCTTTCTTTCGGCGAATTAGTCGCGCCGAACGGATTTTCAACTCGAAAGCGCAGCTTGACGACCGGTTGCTGGTGATGAGTTTAGATTAAGGGAGAGAGTATGAAAACATTTTTGAACCTTGTCATTGGGATTCTGATTGGCTTACTGGCCGCAGGTGGCCTCTGGCTGGTAGCCTCACGTCCGCTGGGTGACCCGATAGCCTTATTGCCAACCTCTACGCCGGGCATGCTTACAGTCTATGTCAGTGGAGCGGTGGCGACTCCGGGCGTGTATTCGCTCCCGGAAGGCAGCCGTGTGGATGCTGCAATCCAGGCTGCGGGCGGGTTTATCCCCGGTGCAGAATCGGAGAGCATCAACCTGGCGGCTTTGCTAGAAGACGGGCAACAGATCGACGTGTCGGGAATTGTCAGTACGAGCCACGTCAATGCGGGGCGGGTGAATATTAATACGGCCACAGTCTCGGAACTGGATGCGCTGCCGGGTATCGGTCCCACGACTGCCCAGATGATTGTGGATTATCGCCTCCAGCATGGCCCATTCCAAATCATCCAAGATATCCAAAATGTGCCCGGTATCGGTCCCGCAACTTATGACCGAATCAAAGACTACATCACGTTAGAGCCTTAAAATGCCTTTTGACCACTTTGACTTGATCGCCGGTCTTTATAACCGAGCAGCGCAGTTCAGCGCACCTGCGCCATTACTTGATTTGCTTGCTTTGCCACCAAGCGGCCTGATGCTTGATGCAGGTGGCGGGACGGGGCGCGTTGCTGAGGCTCTGCGCAGTATGGTACGGGAGGTGGTGGTTGCGGATTTGTCGCGCGGTATGTTACGCCACGCTGCAGATAAGGGTTTGGCGACAGCCTGTGCCCTAGCGGAACATCTCCCGTTTGCTTCCAGTGCCTTCGACCGGATAATCATGGTCGACGCGCTGCACCACGTCTTTGACCAGCGCCAAACAGCCACCGAACTCTGGCGAGTCCTCTCTCCAGACGGGAGGATCGTCATCATTGAGCCAGATATCCACAAGTTTGCGGTTAAGTTGATTGCCATCGGAGAAAAAATGTTATTCATGCGCAGCCATTTTCTCCCCGCAGAAAAAATCGCGGCTCTCTTCGCGAACCAGATTACCCATATGGGGGTTTTCTTTGATGAATCCAATGTTTGGGTTTGGGCCGAAAAAGCAAGGGAAATGTAATTTTGTTATTCTCGAAAAAGTGCTACAATTTTCTCAATAACCTGATGAATAGGAGGCTTATTATGAACGATAAATCAAAGAAGCTTAGGAGAATAGCGAGCTGGACGGCCGCTATCTTTGCGACGATATTTGCGGTTGTGATGACAGTACTCTGGATACCGCTGTACAACGCGGGCGCATCTGCTTTCGCTGCGATTGGGCAAGCGTTCGCTGCGGGCTGGGTGCTGATTCTGGTTGTACTTGTAATGTGCGTTGGAGTCTATGTGGTTTATTCCATTTACCTCAATAGCAAGAAATAATAGCTCTCGCACTTCAGTAGTGGCGAATCCGCGCCTAAAGCGTGATGACTTTCCCAGCACGAAGTTGTGCTTCGAGAATGTCGGTCATACCACCGATAATTCCAATTTTAACTTTATCTGCCAATCCAAAATAATTCAGACAAGTTGAACAGACGATCAGCCGGATACCTTTCTTTTCCAGCGCGACCAGTTGTTCCAAAACCGGCGAACCATCTAAAACCATTTTGACTCCCTCGGTATAGAAACAGATCGCTGCGGGGAAATCTTCACCTTGACCCAGAAGCTGCAGGTATTTGCCAATCAACATCAGTTGTAACTCCTCGGGTCCTTTCCCCATGCCGTTACCCGAAACTAAAATGACCGTGTCGTTCGTAGACATGATTTACTCCTCCTGGATACCATTCCGATAAGTTTTCAGCCATTCGCGTGCCTCGTGGACCTTGTCTTTAGGGACAAAAATCTGGACACGTCCCAACCCATCAACTGTCACTGGAATGGTTGTATGTCCGACAGATTCCTGGACAAGTTCCACATCAATACCTTCGGCCTCGAGCAGACTTTCAATCATCTCAGCATCCCAACGACCGTTAACTTCCGCAAGTTTTTCATACGTTAATTGGTCCATACTCATATCTCCTGACTTATTATATTCCAAGCCATTTTGCCGTAGCGCGCGGCAACTCCGCTAGCGACCCGACTCTCAGCGTGCACTGCGGCAGGGACTCAATAAACATCTTGCCGTAAGCTTTGGTCAATACCCGCCGGTCGAGGATGGCGACGACGCCGCGGTCTGATTGGGTGCGGATGAGCCGCCCAAAGCCCTGGCGGAAGCGCAGAATTGCCTCCGGGAGGTGATATTCATTGAAGGGATCTTCAAAGGTCTCGGAGCGCGCCGCCACCAGCGGGTCAGACGGGACGGCAAAAGGTAGTTTGACGATAACCAGCACCGAGAGCGCTTCGCCGGGAATATCCACCCCTTCCCAGAAGGAACGCGTCCCAAGCAGCACGGCGCGTTCGGAGCTTTTGAAGGATTCGAGCAAAGCGTTTGGCGAGGCGCCCTCGCCCTGTTCGTAGACGGTGATGTCACTTTGCGCAAGGGGGGCGCTAATATTTTTCGATGTGCGCTTTAGCTGTGCGTAGGATGTGAACAGCACCAGGGTCCGGCCGCCGCTGGCTTTGCAGAGTTGGACAAGCGTCCGGTCCAGTTGGCGCTGGTAATCCGGTGCGTTTGGTTCCGCAATATCATTGGCAATATAAAGCAAAGCTGCGCCCTCGTAGTCGAAGGGAGAACCAAGGGCCAATTCGTCGGCTTCGTCAGCAGACAGGGTGTTGCGGATGTAGCTGAATTCGCCGTGCGTGGTCAGCGTGGCAGAGGTAAGGATGACGCAACGCTTCTCATGCCAGAGATATTTTTCCACCAACGTGCCAACACGGATGGGGGCAGCGTTCAAACCAATCCGGTTATTGTTGGGGTTGACTTCCACCCAGTAAACGTAATCGGCAGCGGGATCGGAAATCATCGAGCCGACCATGCTCTCGGCCTCATTCAACCGCCGATAGAGATTGCCCAGATTGCTGATCACATCTTCCAGTGACTCCACGCCATCCGAAAATAGTTCTGCCGCGCCTTTTTGGATTTCACCCAGGATGGTGATAAGCAGGACGAGTGTTTCGCTGGCAGCGCCCCAGGCAATTTCCACAGCATCCCAGCCGGGCTGCGTGCGCGTGGAAGGCACGATGCGTTGCTGGTAGCTATAGGAACTGGTGGGCTGGCCCTCGCGCTGGAAGGCAACGAATTCAGCCAGGGCATCAAAGAAGATGCGCGTTTGTTCTTGCAGGCGATAGATTAAATCAGTGGCACGCTCGATTTTTTGGTTCAACAGCGCAAAATCCGACGGGCGGATCTGGTTGCGCGTGGCGGTTAGCAAATGCCCCAAAATACCGGAACTGGAGCCGCCGGCTTCCCGGATCAGGCGTTCCATGTCAAACTGGGTCAGGCGGAAAGAAAGAGCATCGGTGGTGGCGGCTTCCAGGTGGTGGCCTTCATCCACGATAACATGCTCATATTCTGGCAAGACGCGGTTGCCGACGGCCACATCGGTCAGCAACAAAGCGTGGTTGACAATCAGGATATGGGCGTTCAGCGAAGCCTGTTTGGCGCGGAAGAATGGGCAGGCTCCACCGGTTCGTTCCAGGCAGGTCTCACTGGTGCAGGCGTCGTCCTCGGCGGACATATGCACCCAAACGTCGCGCTCGGAGGGACCGGTCAGGTTGATCTCGGTCCGGTCGCCGCTGGTGTTATCCAGCAGCCAGACCAGCACCTTTGACAGCACGCGCATCTCGTCAGCGTTGGCGGGGCCGCGATGACGCAAGAGTTCCAGGCGGCGCGGGCAGAGGTAGTTCGAGCGTCCTTTTAGCACCGCAGCCCGCAAGTCCAGGCCGAGGGCGGCGCATAGGTCGGGGATGTCTTTTTTGATGAGTTGGTCTTGCAAGTTGATGGTATTGGTCGAAATAACCACGCGGGTATTGTTCTGCAAGGCGAACAGTGCCGCCGGGACAAGATAGGCAAACGACTTGCCCACGCCGGTGCCGGCCTCGACCATCAGGTGCTGTCCGTAAGATAGAGCATTGGCGACTGCCCGCAGCATCTCCACTTGCTGCGGGCGATATTCGTAACTTTCGAAGAATTGTGAGAACGGACCGCCATGCTCCAGGACGGAGGCCGCTTCTTCCGGATCGATTGGAACGGGTTCCTTGGGGACTTGGATTGGCGGAGCCTTGTGTTTCTTATCCTCCGCATCGAAAAGCGGACCCCTGACCTGTTCACCGCGTACCCGTTTTGCCTGAACGCTCGTTTGCGTTCGCGACCGCAGGGCCTGATTAAAGGCCCAGGCCCCGTCCCACTCGATGGGTTCGCTATGCCGGACGATTTCGGTTAGCAGGTCGGCAGGCAATTCCCGAGCCTGAGCGTATAGCCTTTGGAACGCTGCCGCGGTGACGCGGGCGTCGTCCAGGGCGCGGTGGGTGGCGGGCAGGGGAATGCCGAGTTGTTGGCCGAGCGCACCCAGGTTGTAGCGGCTGGCGGAGGGCAGCAGTATCGCCGCCAGTTCGTAGGTGTCAATATTTTCGTTGAGTTCGAATAATTTATATTTTTTTAAGAAAGACAAATCAAACTGGATATTATGCCCCAGGATGGGAGCGTCGCCGATGAAAGCAGCCAGTTCGTCCAGTACGTCGCGAATGGGCGGCGCCTGGCGCACCATCTCGTCGCTGATGCCGGTCAGGCCGGTGATGAACTCCGGGATGTGTCTTCCGGGGTTAATGAGCGTTGTGAACTCATCTTCGATGCGATTCCCCTCAAACCGGACCGCGCCAATTTCGATAATGGCATCTGTTTGTGAGTCCAAACCAGTGGTTTCAAGGTCCAAGGCGACGATGGGTATCATAGAATAAGTGTTACTTTCATCTATCGTTCAGACGTATTAGAATTGAGAGGAGTATAGAACAAATGAACACTCATGCAGATATTGTAACATCAAAGGAAGTCCAGAAAAACCTAGTTTACCTCTACATGGGCGAGGTGAATGCATGCAGCCGCGCAACCTACCTGTTCGCTTCGAACAAGGTTGCCCGCAAAATCGGCGCGGCGGATGCTTACTTATTTGCCTGGACCCAGCTTAGGAACGAGCATACCACCATGATCAAGCGTTGGCTCTTGGAAACAGGTAAGACCACGAGCGCCCACAAGACCTTGGCGGCCGTCAAGGGCATTCTTGAAAAGGCGTTCGACCTGGAACTGATCAATGCCGATGATTACCTTCGGGCGATCAAACCCTGCAAGGTAAAGGTGAATAAGCAGTTACGCGCCGCTTTTGGCCGGATGCTCACAGAAGAGGAACTCGACGCGCTTCTTGCCACATGCGACAAGGGCAGCCCAGCGCGCGCCACTCGTGACAGGGCAATCATCAGCATATTCCGACAGGTAGGAACGCGCCTGGCGGAAGTCTCTAACTTGACCCTGGCGGACTATGCGCCGGATGGCCGGCAGCCGGTAGAAGATACCCCGGCGGCGACGTTCGAGGTCTGCTTCCCGTTGGATGGCCCGGCGGGCATGGAAGCCCTGTTGGAGCAGGAATAGGGCGGTGTATTTCTCCCAGGTCAAGTCTTCAGACGGGGAGAGTTGAACGCGATTCCCGGCGATCACAAAGCAGCCCCGTGCGACGAGTTCGTCCAGGGCCGCCTCGCCATAGACGTTGAGATACCAATGAAGCTGCTTGTAGATGGCCTGCAGGTAACCCGTCCGGTAGAGGGCCGAGTAGAGGTCCTGGCAGGAGCGCATAGGGTAATTGTCCGGTAAATCCTGCCAGCGGAG
>Ga0207931_1000251_pt1 | contig 20423 bp, 17 predicted proteins | sample NGESurdeep092012_2_FD_184478 | JGI IMG/M metagenome (GOLD analysis project Ga0207931, IMG submission 184478) | Arctic peat soil microbial communities from Barrow, Alaska - NGEE Surface sample 415-1 deep-092012 (SPAdes) | ecosystem: Environmental > Terrestrial > Soil > Wetlands > Peat ...
CACCCCGTCCCGATCCGCCAAATGGCGGACGGGACACCCCTCCTAACTTATGATGGGAAATTTCCATTCTAACTCCTTCGCTCTTTGCCCCATGCTCCATGCTCTATGCTGCCTCAAAAAACATTATTTTTGCTAAATGCTGATCATAGATACGCATTGCCATATATACCTGCCGGAGTTTGACAATGACCGCGGGGAAGTGGTTGAAAGGTCAGTCAGAGACGGCGTCCGTACCATCCTTATGCCCAATATTGATTCATCTTCGGTTGCGCCCATGCTGGCTGCTGAAAAAAACTACCCTGGCATCTGCATGCCGATGATGGCACTCCATCCAACCTCTGTCAAGGGAAACTACCGTCTCGAGCTTGAAGGGGTGGAGACCAGGCTGGCTGAACATAAATATTATGGTATAGGTGAGACCGGCATTGATCTTTACTGGGACAAGACCTTCATCAACGAGCAGCTGATCTCGTTCAGGCGCCATCTTGAGCTTGCTGAGGATTACAGCCTTCCGGTGATCATACACGCGCGGGATTCCCTTGAGATTATCATCAAAGAGATAAAGTCATTCGGCACCGGCCGCGTGGAAGGAGTATTTCATGCCTTCCCCGGAAGCATCAATGAAGCAAGACAGGTTATGGAAATGGGTTTTCTGATAGGCATCGGCGGGGTAATCACATTCCGGAACAGCCGCTTGGGTGATGCTGCAATAGAGGCAGGTATAAATAATATCGTACTTGAGACAGACGCACCCTATCTTGCCCCTGTACCTCATCGGGGTAAAAGGAATGAGAGCAGTTTTCTGACGCTGGTCGTGGAAAAGCTTTCTGAACTGCTGGCAATCGCTCCTGCGGAAGTGGCCGACAGAACCACCGCAAACGCAAAAAGGCTGTTTAAAATTTAAAAGGATGGATAAGAGTATCTCTATACTTATTATATATACCGGGGGCACCATAGGGATGGTCAATGATCCGGTGACAGGAGCTCTTGTGCCAATAGACTTCAGGCATATTTCAGGGCAGGTTCCCGAACTGCGCCGTTTCGGATTTAATCTTGAGTCTGTAACCTTTGAACCGGTTATAGATTCTTCGGATGTCAGTCCTGAGACATGGATCAGGATTGCTGACACGATTTATGATAATTACGATCATTTTGACGGTTTCGTGGTGTTGCATGGTACAGACACTATGGCATATTCGGCTTCAGCTTTGAGTTTCATGCTGTCAGGACTTGAGAAGCCTGTCATCTTCACCGGGGCCCAGCTGCCAATAGGTGTTCTTCGTACTGACGGGAAGGAGAATCTCATCACTGCCATTGAGATTGCTGCCGCCCGCGAAAACGGGCTGCCACTTGTGCCCGAGGTATGTATATATTTCGAAAACAAACTGTTACGTGGTAACAGAACCATCAAGTTCAGCGCCGAGCATTTTAATGCTTTCAGTTCACCCAACCTGCCTCCGCTTGCCGAGGCAGGACTTCAGATACGTTATAACCGGAACCTTATAAGATATCCGACCGTCAGGCGACCGCTTACTGTTTCAGCAAAATTTGACACAGGAGTGGCAGTATTGAGGCTTTTCCCCGGAATCGGTCATAGTGTAGTCAGTGCAGTACTTAAAACAAATGGGCTGCACGGACTCATTCTTGAGACCTATGGTACGGGCAATGCACCCACACTCGACTGGTTTCTGGATGAAATACGCTCATTTATAGCCGAGGGGGGGATAGTACTCAATGTTACTCAATGCCCGGCCGGTGCGGTTGAGATGGGTCTTTATGAGACATCCGCAGGACTGCGTGCTGCAGGTGTGATAAGCGGTAAGGACATTACTACCGAGGCTGCGGTGACAAAGATGATGATACTTCTTGGAAGCTCTTTGCCAAAGGCTAAGGTTGAGATAATGCTTTCGAAAGCACTCAGCGGTGAAATGAGCTGAGCCCCTTGCTGTCATCATTTTTTTTGTAAATTGCGCCGTTTTTCCGGAGAGATGCAAGAGTGGCTTAATTGGCACGCCTGGAAAGCGTGTGTACCTCAAAAGGGTACCGGGGGTTCGAATCCCCCTCTCTCCGCAACACATGACTGACCCCGCTGACGGCGGGGTTATTTATTTTACCGACAACGCGTTGAAGACTTGTCTTCATAAGCGGAGGAGGTGAAATAAATAAGACCTGAAAGGTCAGTCATGTGTTGCAGGTATTCCCCTTGGGAATCAGCGAAGCTAACCCCCCTCTCTCCGCTCCGGCAATGAAGGCCGGAGCAGGTATTCCCCTTGGGGATCAGCGAAGCTAATCCCCCCTCGCGTTATTGATTACCACAGACCATCCCCTAACGACTACCTACTCTATATACACATCTTTTTATTTTATTGACTTACAGAACTATAATTGACAGGCCACCCCCACGGGGTTGAAGATGGAATTCTTACCTCAATTCTACAAACAGTAAGCCGCTATGCGGCTAACAACTCCATGGGAGCTGCCTGTTTGTAGCGATAATGGTCATTAAAATTTATCAGCCCTGTAAGGGCGACCTGTTTAAAGTAATTGTGTATAAAGAGTAGTAACGACGCCCAGATTGGGCGTCGCTAAACCTGAATTTCCATTGCAGTAGTGATCCCGGAGCGACTCGAACGCTCAACCAACAGAACCGGAATCTGCTATTCTATCCATTGAACTACGGGACCATTCAGGCTGCAAAAGTAACCCGACAACAGCACTTTTCAAAACTTATCGGACAAATATGACCGCCTCACCCCTATCTTCTGACATATTTTGCCAACTTTTTCCTATTTTCGCAACCCATAAGCCCAACCTGATAACGGACATGAAGGATTATATTTTCACCGAAATAGAGAAGAAATGGCAGGAGTACTGGGAAAAACACAAGACCTTCAGAACTGCTGATGATTTTTCCAATCCCAACAAGTTCTATGTCCTTGACATGTACCCCTACCCTTCAGGTGCCGGACTTCATGTGGGTCATCCCGAAGGTTATACTGCCACCGATATCGTTGCACGCTATAAGCGCATGAAGGGCTTTAACGTTCTTCATCCCATGGGCTGGGATGCGTTCGGTCTCCCCGCTGAACAGTATGCCATCCAGACCGGCACACACCCTGCAGTGACCACCCGCCGGAACTGTGACACCTTCCGCAGACAGATAAAGGAACTTGGACTGAGCTATGACTGGGAACGTGAAATAAACACTACTGATCCGGGCTATTTTAAATGGACACAATGGATATTCATCAAACTCTATAATACCTGGTACGATCAGAAAACAGACCGCGGCCGTGATATAAATGAGCTCGCTATACCACTCGATGTGCTCAAGGCAGGTGATGAGGCAAGGAGGAAATACATTGATTCAAAGCGACTGGCTTACTATGATGATGCACAGATATGGTACTGTCCGTCATGCCGTATCGTCTGCGCCAATGAAGAAGTACTGAACGACGGCACACATGAAAAATGCGGTAACAGGGTCGTACGGCGTAACCTCAAGCAGTGGATGCTGCGCATACCACAGTATGCCGAGAGACTCCTTCGCGATCTCGATAACCTCGACTGGCCGGAAGGCATCAAGGAAATGCAACGCAACTGGATAGGACGCTCAACCGGCGCGGAGGTGGATTTTAAAGTCGACGGAAAAAAAGATATTATTAGTGTCTACACGACAAGACCTGACACCCTTTTCGGTGCTACTTACATGGTGCTGGCTCCGGAAAATCCTCTGGTGGCAGTAATATCCGCTCCTGATAAGAAGAAGGAAGTGGAAGCATATATCAACGCCTCTTCACTTAAATCCGAACTCGACAGAACTGACCTCTCCAAAGAAAAGACCGGCGTCTTCACCGGCGCATATGCTGTCAATCCTGTCAATAACAAGAAAATACCTGTCTGGGTAGCCGATTATGTTTTAATGGGATACGGTACCGGGGCTATCATGGCTGTACCGGCTCATGATGATCGCGACTTCGAGTTTGCAAAAAAATTCGGACTGGAGATCAGATGCATTCTCTCTCCTGATGTAACAGACAGGGAACAGAAAGAGAAGATTATCGCCGGCAATGAATGCTGGACGGGAGATGGTGAGTATATTAACTCGTCAGACAATGAGCAGGGCATCACACTCAATGGCCTGAGCATGGAAAAAGGCATTGCCACCATCACAAACTGGATAGAACAGAAAAATATAGGCATCCACAGGGTCAACTACAAGCTGCGCGACTGGCTCTTCAGCCGCCAGCGTTATTGGGGAGAACCGTTTCCTGTCATACACTGGGACGATGGCCGCATAACCCTCATGGATGAGAGCGAACTGCCCCTCAAGCTCCCCGATCTTGAGGTGATTGAGCCGGGTGAGAACGGCGAATCCCCGCTGGCCAATGCCACCGAATGGCTGTATGTCACAGATAAGGACGGTCGCCGGGGAAGACGCGAGACTAATACTATGCCGCAGTGGGCCGGATCGTGCTGGTACTACCTAAGGTTCATCGATCCAAAGAACGATGATGCCATCTTTGACAAAACCCTGGAAAAATACTGGATGCCAGTTGATCTCTACATCGGCGGAGCTGAACATGCCGTACTGCACCTCCTCTACAGCCGCTTCTGGCATAAAGTGCTTTTTGACCTGGGAATCGTTTCAACCAGTGAGCCCTTCCTCAAGCTATTCAACCAGGGCATGATCCTGGCCTTCGCCTATGAGACACCGTCAGGTGCCAAGGTATCATCGGACCAGATCAGTGAACGCGACGGTAAGTATTATAATTCGGAAACTGGTGAAGAGGTAAAGCAGATTGTGGCAAAAATGTCAAAGAGCCTCAAGAATGTCATTAATCCCGATGATGTGGTCAAAAACTACGGAGCTGATTCACTTCGGCTGTATGAGATGTTCATGGGCCCCCTGGAGGCCACAAAACCATGGGATGACAAAGGTGTCAAAGGAGTTCTCGGTTTCCTTGCCAGGGCATACCGCCTGATAGCCAGTGAAGAGAACATCACACATGGGGAGGAAGATCCTGAAATACTAAGGGCGCTTCATCAGGTGATCAGAAAGGTGACTGACGATATTGAGAATCTTCATTTCAACACAGCTGTTTCAGCAATGATGATCTTCCTGAATACGGCCATGAAGAAGGGAAAGATCACCCATGATACTGCCCTCACCTTTATTAAGATAATGTCTCCGTTTGCCCCTCATCTTGGAGAAGAGCTCTGGCATCTGACAGGCAATAAGGATACAATAGCATTTGAACCGTGGCCGCAGGCTGAGGAGAAGTATCTCAGGACCGACACCTTCGAATGCCCGGTATCCGTCAACGGGAAAATGAGGTTTAAAATTGAACTTCCCGTTGATCTGCCTCAGGAAGAGGTTAAAAAAATTGTACTGTCTGACGAGAGAGCAAAAAAATGGATCGGCACAGCCACCCCAAAAGTAATCATAGTTCCAAACCGCATTGTAAATATTGTTATATGAGGATACCGAAGATCAGGCTTGCCATTCTTGCAGTCTCATACCTTTTGCTGGCATCATGTATCCAGCAATCACCGGCAAAAAAAAGCATAGCGGCCGAACCGTCCGATACAGTTAAAACCGTTGCAGGAGCACCTGATACCGTCAGTCTCATTCACGGTATACCTGTAGACTCTTATAATATCGTTACAGGAAAAGTCAGGAGAAACCAGTTCATCTCCACAATCCTTGCCTCCTATAATGTTCCATGGAACACCATTGAAGAGCTCCTCAGAGAGAACAGGAAGGTATTTGATCCGCGAAAAGTACGCACAGGAAGCAGCTACTCGGTTTTTCTGACAAGGGACACACTGAACAGGGCAGATTACTTCATTTATGAACATGATCCTACAGTCAGTTATGTCTTCTCACTGAAAGACACTCTGTCAGTTTTAAGGTATGATGCTAAAGTAAAGAAATTGCTGAAGTATTCATCAGGATCAATTTCTACCTCGCTCTGGGAGGCAGCCATGGAGAAGAATCTCAATCCCAACCTTTCAGCTGAGTTGTCAGATATATATGCATGGACTATTGACTTCTTCGGCCTCCAGCAGGGTGACAGGTTCAAGGTCATTTATGAAGAAGAGTTCATCGGAGAAGAGTCTATAGGTATCAGCAAGATACATGCAGCTCTCTTCGAACATGCAGGCAACTCAATTTATGCCATACCTTTCATTCAGGACAGCACAATGTCATTTTATGACACAACCGGAGCCAGTCTGCGGAAGGCTTTTCTCAAAGCGCCGCTGAGGTACTCGCGTATCAGCTCGCGGTTTTCAGGGGCCAGGTATCATCCTGTTCTGAAGATTGTCAGGCCGCACCACGGAGTTGACTATGCTGCACCGGCAGGTACGCCGGTTGTATCAATCGGAGACGGAAGAGTCACGCAGACCGCCTTCGAGAACGGGTCAGGAAGAATAGTCCGCATAACACATAACAGCGTATATTCAACGGCCTACATGCACCTCTCGCGATTCGGTCCGGGAATAGCGCCCGGAGTCTATGTGAAGCAGGGCCAGGTGATAGGTTATGTTGGAAGTTCAGGGCTGTCAACAGGCCCTCATCTCGATTTCAGGTTCTATCATAACGGATATGCAGTTAATCCGCTTAAGGTGGATGCCCCACCCGTCAATCCTGTTGCTCCTGAAGCGATGGGAGAGTTTCAGAAGGTGGCAGATGGTTATATAGATCTTCTCGAAACAATCAGCTACTGATCAGCAAGGTTGTCGACAAGCTTGCTAATCACCACAGGATAATGTTCATACTCTAGGGCATGCACCCGGGTGGCGAGTGTGTCTGCATTATCACCGGGCAACACCGGGCACTTTGCCTGAAATATTATATCTCCCGAGTCATAACGTTCATTGACATAATGAATGGTTATCCCGCTCTCAGTGCATCCTGCGTCGAGTACTGCCCTGTGTACCCTGTCGCCGTACATTCCCTTGCCGCCGAAACGTGGCAGAAGAGCAGGATGAATATTGACAATACGCCACTTGTATTCCTCTATTATACGTGAAGGAACCAGCCAGAGAAAACCTGCGAGAACTATAAGATCAGCGTTCCTCCTTTGCAGGGTAAAAAGAACCTCTTCCGTCTCGTAAAACTGTTTGTGGTCGAAAAAAAATGAATCAACGCCGAGTGCAGCAGCCCTTTCCAGTACCATGGCCTGAGGCTTGTTTGACAAAACCAGTACAACTTTCGCTTTCTTTTCGTTCGAAAAGTATCTTATTATATTTTCCGCATTGGTTCCGGCACCTGATGCAAAAATTACTATATTCTTCATTATCTGATATTTACTGTTTTAAATAGCATAACGTGCCGCCACAGAGTAATCTATATTAAAATATTGATTTATATTTACTTATATTTATGTCAACGTAAATTTCCGTCAATTTGCTTGAATAATACTGTACAAATATATTTCTTTGCAGAGTTTTTAAAACGAGTATTAACGTAAAATTGAATAGTATGTCGGACATTTCAACAAGAGTAAAAAAGATCATCGTTGAGAAGCTTGGCGTTGATGAAGCAGAGGTCACCCCTGAAGCTCATTTCACAAATGACCTCGGAGCAGATTCTCTTGACACTGTCGAGCTGATCATGGAATTCGAAAAGGAATTCAATATCGGAATTCCTGATGATCAGGCAGAAAGTATCAGCACAGTAGGCGACGCTATAAAGTACATCGAAGAGAACGCAAAATAGTTTTCTTCCAATAATCTATAATGAGGCGGGTTGTAGTTACCGGGATGGGGGCCCTTACCCCCGTCGGCAACACTCTGCAGGATTACTGGAAAGGTCTTGTTGATGGGGTCAGTGGTGCATGTCTTATCACACACTTTGACACCACAAAGTTCAAGACAAAGTTTGCCTGTGAACTTAAAGGCTTTGATCCTGCAAACTTTTTTGAAAAGAAAGAAGCCCGCAAAATGGATCGTTACACCCAGTATGCCTTTGTGGCTGCTGATGAAGCGATCAAAGATGCAAAACTTGATCCTGATGCTACTGATAAAGACCGTTCAGGTGTAATATGGGCTTCAGGAACAGGCGGAATTGAGACATTGTATGAAGAGATAAAGAGCTTCGCGGAAGGCGATGGAACTCCCCGCTTCAGCCCTTTCTTCATTCCCAAAATGATCAGTGACATTGCTGCAGGAATGCTCTCCATCAAGTATGGCTTCCGGGGACCTAATTTTGCCACTGTATCAGCCTGTGCCTCATCAACTAATGCCCTCATAGACGCCTATTACTATATCCTCCTGGGAAAGGCTGATGTTTTTGTTACCGGCGGTTCCGAATCAGCTATCAATCCTGTGGGGGTGGGCGGATTTAATGCCATGCAGGCTCTGTCAACCAACAATGATGAGTATGCGACCGCATCACGTCCTTTTGATATTACCAGGGATGGTTTCGTCATTGGTGAAGGCGCCGGGGCGCTTATCCTTGAAGAGTTAGAGCATGCCAGAGCCAGGGGTGCGAAGATCTATGCAGAAATAATCGGTTCAGGTCTGACAGCTGATGCCTATCATATCACTGCTCCCCATCCCGACGGAATGGGAGCAGTCAATGTAATGAAACAGGCTATCCTTGAGGCTAAGCTTACACCCGTGGATGTTGATTATATAAACGTTCACGGGACCTCCACACCTCTCGGAGACATTGCCGAGACCAAGGCTATCCTTTCACTCTTCGGGGAGCATGCTTACAAGCTGAACATCAGTGCAACCAAGTCAATGACCGGGCATCTTCTCGGTGCTGCCGGTGCTGTAGAAGCCATTGCCACAGTGATGGCTGTCGTAAATGATATTGTTCCACCTACAATCAACTTCAGAAATCCTGACCCTGCCATAGATCAGAATCTGAATCTGACTCTGAACAAGGCACAGCACAGACCCGTGAAGGTGGCGCTTAGCAATACCTTTGGCTTCGGAGGGCATAATGCCTCGATCTTGATCAGGAAATTCGAAGAATAGTGTTCCTCCTTCGTAGGAAAGAAAATAACACTTTTGTTCATGACAGGCGCGACTTCCGATCCAGCCTGAAACAGCTCCTTGGCTTCAAGCCGGTCAACCTTCGCCTTTATGAGAAGGCTTTCATACACCGCTCAGCTTCATATACCAGGCCTGACGGCACCAGAATAAACAATGAGAGGCTTGAATATCTCGGAGATGCAATAATTGACAGCATCATCTCGGATTATCTCTTCCATCTTTATCCTGAGGCAAGGGAGGGTTTTCTGACCAAGACCAGGGCCCGGATTGTCAGCCGGGAGACACTCAACCAGCTTGGTACTTCAATGAACCTCGACAAACTGATTGTCTCGAACCTGTCATCTCGGGTCACCCCGCCCAACCTGTTCGGAAACACGCTGGAAGCACTGATCGGGGCGCTTTTTATAGATACCGGATATGCCCGAACGCATCGCTTCTTTATTGAGAAAGTCCTGAAAAAGTACCTCAACCTTGATGAAATGCTTTCTTCGGAGACTGACTATAAAAGCCTCATTCTTGAATATTGCCAGAAGAACAAATTGAGTCTGCATTATACATTACAGGAAAATGCTGTTCAGAATAATTCCCACGCGCTGTTCATTGTTACCCTTGAGATCAATAATGAGACGGTGGCGCAGGGCGAAGGTGCAACAAAGAAAGAAGCTGAACAGGAAGCATCTATGAATGCCTGGAACAAGACAAGAGTAACACAGATATGAGCCCGGTAAAAAAAATAACCAGACACACCATCAAATCGAATGAGACTCCTGCTTTTCTGTTCCTGGGGATTGTCTCTTCTGAGCCAGACTACCGTCTGTCAGTGATGCTGAACAGGCATCTGGGCATTGACCTCAGGAAAGGACCGCAAGAGGTATCTGCAGGCACTGGTAGTGAAACTCATTCTTTCTCAGTATTCACGACAACTTCACCGGCCCTCTCTCTTATTTCTAACAGAAGCGTGGGCATCACCCTTTTGAAAAAACTGAAAAATATTGACTTCCTGCTCCTGATAAACGGAGTTATCGACAGAAAGCAGGCTGAAAGTCTGACAGCATCAGTAAGAAACATCCCGGAAGTAACAGCAGTATTCCTGTTTGACAGCAGAGATTTCAGCGACAGAAACATCGCCCTGCTGGTTCAATAAAAGAGGAAAAGGAGGCAATTTCTTGTCTCCTCTTCAATTTTAACCCTAAAACTAACCTAACCTATGAAAAAAACTCCAATATACTTTGTACAATTTTCGTGCCAATAACGATACAAATATAAGCGACGATTCCGGACTTCTTTCTTAATGTTATGTTAATTTATTGATATTTAACACTTTTTTAACTATTACAGCCCATGAATTTTTCTTATAAATGGTTTTAAATTTCGTTAATCCGCTGTAATAAAACTCTTAAGAGTTACCTTTGTCATAATATGAAGCGTGAGTTTATAGTCCTCCTGGCAGTATTTTTCTTTCTGGCTATTTCTGCCCTGGTTTTCATCCAGGTAAGGTGGATCCACAGTGTATCAGGTGCTGAGGACCAGGCTTTCAGGTTTGGGGTAAACGATGCTTTAAAGGAAGTCGTATCGGAGCTCGAAAAAGCAGAGACATATAACCGGATCATCAGTGAAATCAACCCGGTCGCTCAGGGAGATCAGGCTGATGACCTGAACGGTGAGACTGAGCAGCCATCGATGGAGGCGAGACTTCTCGAGAAATATGGTTTCCACCCGGGTGTCAGGTCAGTGATCGTAAACAGGGCCGGACGAACATATCTTCTCAGATCTGATAGTCTATCGGCAGAATCATTTATGGGTGAAACCGAACCTGAAGCACAGAGCCTTACTGCCGGTGCCACTTCCCGCATGACAAACAAGGTAATATCAATAGAGAACATTGTTAGCCGCATTCTTCATGAGACACCGCCGCTGAGAGACCGCTTCACTTCTGAAAAGCTTAACGGGCTCATAAGAAAATCGCTTGATGCTGTTGGCATCCACCTGGCATACGAGTGCGCCGTGAGGGGCGATAACGGCGGAATAATATACCGTACACCTGATTATAGTGAGAGCTCCGGCGCAAACAAGTATCTTCGCCAGCTCTTTCCCAACGACCCTGTGCCCGGCAACAATGTCCTTTCAATATATTTTCCTGACGAAGAAGAATACAAATTCAGGCAGATAGCCTTTATGGCAATCGCGTCAATGCTTATCATGCTCTTCCTGATAATCCTTTCAACCAGCACATTTATTGTAATCTTCCGCCAGAAAAGGCTCTCGGAGATCAAGGGCGATTTCATAAATAACATGACCCATGAGCTGAAAACCCCGATCGCTACCATATCACTGGCATCGCAGATGCTCGCTGATCCAAAAATTCCGGAGAAGTCAAGAGACACTGCAGGGCTTGCTTCTGTTATTAATGAGGAAAGTAACAGGCTGAGGATCCTTGTTGAAAAGGTACTTCAGACGGCAATTTTCGAAAAAGCCAGACTTGAACTTGATAAAAGCACAACTGATATTCACGACGTGATCCTCAGGGCTGTTGATGCATTCAAACTGCAGGTGAACGAACGCGGCGGAGTGATATCAACCTTTCTCAACGTACCTGATCCCATAGTAACCGTTGATGAATCCAACTTTTTCAATGTTCTCCTCAACCTGATCGACAACTCTCTCAAGTATACTAACCGAACACCTGAGATAACCGTCACTACCGGAGGTTATCATAAAGGCATCACAATCACTGTTTCTGACAACGGCATAGGTATTCCAAGGGAGCACCAAAGACATATTTTTGAGAAATTCTACAGAGTACCTGCAGGCAATACCCATACTATCAAAGGTTTCGGGCTTGGACTCAGTTATGTCAAAAAGATCATTGAAGAGCACCACGGTACAATTAAAGTTGAAAGCCAGATTAACAAAGGCACCAAAATAATCATACACATTCCAAAAGACCAGCCAAAATGAAAAAAGTAAGCATCCTACTTGCTGAGGACGATCCCAACCTGGGTCAGCTGCTGAAGAATTACCTCACGCTTAAAGTGTACGAACCAACTCTGGTAACTGACGGCGCACAGGCATTGAAGCTTTTCAGGAAAGACAAGTTCACACTTTGTCTTCTTGATGTGATGATGCCCGAGATGGACGGGTTTACGCTGGCAAAGGAGATAAGAGCCATTGATCCGAATATTCCGGTCATATTCCTTACCGCGAAGAACCTGAAGCAGGATGTCATTGAAGGATTTAAGTCAGGAGCTGATGATTACCTCACCAAACCTTTTTCAATGGAGGAGCTGATATGCCGTATCGAAGCCATCCTCCGCCGTTCCACTAAACGGGAGGCTGAAGCTCCAATGGATCATTATACTATCGGAGGTTTCACTTTTGATGTCGCCAAACAGCTTTTGACCTTTAAAGGCCAGTCACATAAGCTGACGACCAAGGAATCTGAACTCCTTGAACTTCTCTGTCGTAACCGCAATCAGGTACTGGAGCGCAATTTTGCCCTTAAGTCGATTTGGATTGATGATAACTACTTCAATGCCAGAAGTATGGATGTATATATCACCAAGCTTCGCAAGTATCTCAGCAAAGATATGAAGATTGAGATACTGAACATTCACGGCAAGGGATACAAGCTGCTCTGCTAAAAAAAATACCCCGCACGAAAATATCGTACGGGGTATGAGTTTAGGTCAGTTTAAGGGGTATTCGAACAAGTTGTATTCTTCCCGGTCCAAAACTATTAATGCGCTAATTTAAAACAAATTCCTGATTTCCAATACATCCGATCATTTTTCTCAACTCAGTCAAGTTTCAGTACCGCAAGAAAAGCCTGCTGAGGAACTTCAACATTACCTATTTGCCGCATACGTTTCTTGCCTTTCTTCTGTTTTTCAAGGAGTTTTCTCTTACGGGTGATATCGCCTCCGTAGCATTTTGCGGTGACATCCTTACGCACAGCCTTGACCGTCTCGCGCGCAATTATCTTTGCTCCGATAGCTGCCTGTATGGCTATATCAAACTGCTGTCTGGGTATCAGTTCTCGAAGTTTCTCACACATCCTCCTTCCAAAATCATAGGCATGACCGCGGTAAATAAGCGTTGAAAGAGCGTCTACCATTTCACCGTTAAGCAGTATGTCAAGCCTTACAAGATCCGCTTTCTTATAATCTGTTATGTGATAGTCAAAAGAAGCATAACCCTTCGAAATGCTCTTCAGCTTGTCATAAAAATCAAATACTATTTCCGAGAGAGGCATGTCGAATGTCACCTCAACGCGGTCACTTGTAAGGTACACCTGGTTTTTCAGGATTCCTCTTTTGTCAATGCACAACTTCAGGATCGAACCGATGTACTCCGATTTTGAGATAACCTGTGCATGGATGTACGGCTCTTCTATCTCGTCAATGGTGGTTACCGGAGGCATACCTGAAGGATTATGCACATCGATTATGTCACCTTTTGTTGTCAGAACCCTGAACGATACGTTGGGCACGGTGGTGATGACATCCATGTCAAATTCCCTGTTGAGCCGTTCCTGGACTATTTCCATATGCAGCAATCCAAGAAAACCGCACCGGAATCCAAAGCCCAGGGCAGCCGACGACTCCGGAACAAAAGTCAGTGACGCGTCATTGAGCTGCAGCTTTTCTATTGAGGCCCGCAGATCTTCATAATCGTCGGCATCAACCGGGTAAATACCTGCGAAGACCATGGGCTTCACATCAGCAAATCCTGATATAGCCACCTGGCATGGACGGGCAACATGTGTGATGGTGTCTCCGACCTTCACCTCCACTGAGTTTTTTATTCCTGAAATGATATATCCGACATCTCCGACACTGAGAACGCCACGCGGTTCGCGTTTAATTTTCAGTACACCGATTTCATCAGCATCGTACTCACTGCCGGTATTTACAAATTTCACCGTGTCATGGGTGTGTATGGTACCGTTGGCGATTTTGAAATAAGCGATGATTCCTCTGAAAGAATTGAACACAGAGTCAAAGATAAGGGCCTGTAACGGAGCCTCGGGGTCGCCCTTGGGCGGCGGAATCTTCGCAACGATCTCCTCCAGAATACGGTCAACACCCAACCCGGTCCGGGCGCTGGCCTCTATAATGTCATCCCGGCTGCATCCGATAAGGTCGACAATCTGGTCCTTAACCTCCTCTGGCATCGCGCTGGCAGAATCCATCTTGTTAAGCACCGGGATTATTTCCAGGCCATGTTCAATGGCCATATAAAGGTTTGAGATGGTCTGAGCCTGGATGCCCTGGGTGGCGTCCACTACCAGCAAAGCTCCTTCACAGGCGGCTATCGAGCGCGAAACTTCATATGAGAAGTCAACATGCCCCGGAGTATCGATAAGATTTAGAAAATACTTTTTCCCGTCCTGCTCATAATCCATCTGTATCGCATGGCTCTTGATCGTGATACCCCTTTCCCTCTCAAGATCCATATCGTCAAGAACCTGATCCTGAAAATCACGCGCATCAATGGTATTGGTCTTTTCAAGGAGCCTGTCTGCAAGAGTGCTCTTGCCATGATCAATATGTGCAATAATACAGAAGTTGCGTATGTTATTCATCAGGCCGGGCCGGTTCATTTCAGGTGCAAATATATACAATTTGCCCCTTTATGCTTTTAAGATCTTAAGAAGGGATCTCGCATTTCAGCTTCTTCAGCTCATTGCGGAAAAAAATGAATGTGATGACCGCGGCTGCCATATCAGATACCGGGTTTGCGATCCAGACACCCTCTACTCCCCAGAACTTCGGAAGCAGGAGGATCAGAGGCAAAAGCACAATTATCTGTCTCAGCAAGGAAAGGAAGGTCGCAAGCTTCGCTTTGCCTACTGCCTGAAAATAGCTGGAAGCGATAATCTGGAAGCCAACCACAGGCAGAACTGCGCAGTAGATACGCAGGCCCATGACGCCGGCGGTCCTGAGTTCTGCATTGTTCGAGTTAAAAATGCTTATAACCACTCCGGGGATAAGCATGCAGATGAGCCACCCTCCTGTTGCAACCATAATAGCGAATTTGATCGCCTTTAACACTGTCTCTTTTACACGGCAGTAGAGCCCTGCCCCATAATTGAAGCCGATGATAGGCTGAATGGCCATATTTATCGATATTATGGTCATCACAAGCATCATGGTAGAGCTGCTGACGATGCCCATCGCCCCGACAGAAATGTCTCCTCCGTATTTAATGAACCGCGTATTCATTATGGCCGTGACAATACTCGCTGCTACATTCATGGCAAATGGAGCAAAACCAATAGATATTATATGTTTAATAATATAGGTGTCAGGGTAAATGTTCGAGAAGCGGAGTTTTATGACGCTCCTTTTGCTCCTGAAGTGGATCAGCACCCATACACAAAGTACAAATTGTGAAAATATCGTTGCGTAAGCAGCGCCTTTGACACCCATATCAAATCCAAAAATAAGAATCGGGTCAAGGACGATGTTTATGCCGGCGCTGATCAGAATAGAGATCATCGCAATGCGCGGATTGCCTTCTGCCCTGATGATATTATTAAGAGCATAGCCTGTAATCGAGAATGGTACTCCGGCCAGGATGATGACAAAATAGTCAGATGCATATTTCAGCGTCTCAGGTCCTGCACCGAAAATCATAAGTACCTTGTTGCGCACCAGGAATCCCACTATCATAAGGATTACGCCAATGGCGAAAGCCATGAAAACCGCATTCCCAAGTATCCTGTTCGCCTTGCCATAATCTTTTTCACCCAGGCTGAGTGAGATGCGCACTCCCGATCCCATGCCTACCAGCATACCGAAAGCCATGATGATGATCATCAGCGGGAATATCACGCTCAGGCCTGCAAGGGCAAGGGCATCAACGCCCTGGCCAATGTAGATACGGTCAACGATGTTATACAGGGCGCTTGCCATCATCCCGGTAAAAGCCGGGACAAAGTAGCTCCACATAAGTTTCCCGATCTTTTGGTGTTCAAGGTCTCCGACCTGCCGCGGGTCTGCCATTTTTGAAAATTAGTTACGCAAAGATGAGAGGAAATCCGGAATTATGAATTATTGAATAAAAAAAGCTGCTTCCGTTCAGGAGCAGCTTCTTGTTATAGTATTGGTTTTTCTACATCATTCCAGGCATTCCGCCGCCACCCATTCCCGGGTTCGGAGCCGGATTCTCTTCCTTTTCCTCAACAACGACTGCCTCGGTAGTAAGAAGCATGCCTGCTATTGATGCTGCGTTTTCGAGAGCTATCCTTGCAACTTTAGCAGGATCAATAACACCGGTCTTGAACAAATGCTCATATTTATCGGTCTGTGCATTATACCCGAAGTCATCTTTACCTTCACGCACTTTCTGCATAATTACAGCGCCTTCCTTGCCTGCATTTATTGCTATCTGACGCAGAGGCTCTTCAATAGCTCTCTTGACGATGTCTATACCAGTGTTCTGGTCATCGTTTTCGCCTTTAAGTCCTTCGAGCAGCGGAATAGCACGTATATATGCAACACCGCCACCGGGGACGATACCCTCTTCAATTGCAGCACGGGTTGCATGGAGAGCGTCATCAACGCGGTCCTTCTTCTCCTTCATTTCAACCTCTGATGCAGCACCTATATAAAGCACAGCCACACCACCGGCAAGCTTGGCAAGCCTCTCCTGAAGTTTCTCCTTGTCATAATCAGAGGTGGTAGTAGTGATCTGTTGTTTGATCTGGCCTACGCGGGCCTGTATCATTGATTTCTCACCTGCTCCGTTAACGATGGTTGTGTTTTCCTTGTTTACGGTCACTTTGTCAGCAACACCCAGGTCGCTCATGGTGGCATTCTCAAGCTTCATGCCTCTCTCTTCCGAGATTACGGTACCGCCTGTCAGAATGGCTATGTCTTCAAGCATCTCTTTCCTTCTGTCTCCGAATCCCGGAGCCTTGACAGCGCAGACTTTCAATGAGCCTCTCAGGCGGTTGACCACCAGGGTGGCAAGAGCTTCGCCCTCAACATCCTCTGCAATGATCATGAGCGGACGCCCGCTGCGGGCTGTCTCCTCAAGTACAGGCAGGAGATCTTTCATTGAAGAGATCTTTTTGTCATGGATCAGGATATAGGGATTTTCCAGCTCAACTTCCATTTTGTCAGGATTAGTGACAAAATAGGCTGAGATGTAACCGCGGTCGAACTGCATACCTTCAACGACCTCTACTTTGGTCTCAGTACCTTTGGCCTCTTCAACGGTGATGACACCCTCTTTCTTGACTTTGTCCATCGCCATGGCGATGAGCTTGCCGATCTCTTCGTCATTGTTGGCAGATATCCGTGCCACCTGCTCTATTTTTTTCAGGTCATCGCCAACGGACTGTGACTGGCTCTTAAGGCTTTCAATAACTTTTGCGACAGCCTTGTCAATGCCTCTCTTCAGGTCCATTGGATTAGCGCCTGCAGTGACGTTCTTGAGACCCACAGTGATCATGCTCTGCGCAAGAACAGTAGCTGTCGTAGTTCCGTCACCGGCATTATCGGAGGTTTTGGATGCAACTTCCTTCATCATCTGAGCACCCATATTCTGACATGGATCTGACAGTTCGATTTCCTTTGCCACCGTTACACCATCCTTGGTGATCTGGGGTGCTCCAAATTTCTTCTCAAGCACAACGTTACGGCCTTTCGGACCAAGCGTTACCTTCACGGCATCAGCCATACGATCAACACCTTCCTTCAAAAGGTTACGTGCTTCAATATTGAATTTAATTTCTTTTGCCATTGTTATTCTGTTTTACTGTTATTACGAAATATAAAGGACATCAGACTGTGACAGAAGGAGATAATCTGTTCCGTCAATGGTCAGCTCCTGACCGGAGTATTTGCCATAGAGTACAACATCACCCTTTTTGAGTTCCATTTCTTCATCCTTCTTGGCAGAACCTACAAGAATAACGGTGCCTGCGCGGGGTTTTTCCTTTGCTGAATCCGGGATAATAATACCACTGGCGGTCTTCTCTTCTGCCTCATGAGGCTTGATGAGAACCTTACCTGCCAGCACTTTTCCTTTTAATTGTGCCATTTTCATTAGTTTTATAAGTTAAACAATATTTTTCCTGCTTGAGAATTTCATAATCTGTGCCAAACGGATTTTGACAAAAAAAAGTGTCAGTTCATGACAAACTGACGCTTTCATATAATATTAATGTCATTCTTATTTATTTTCGCTGTCGGTCTTTTGTCCTTCCTGGGGAACGGGTGTCGGGAGTGTAGGGACGGCTGTAGGATCCTGGGCTCTCTCAATTGAAGACTTGATGACTGACTCTTTGCTCTGGCCCCTTGGTATAGTTGCGGTAGCAACCAGGCAAAGGATTACTATCGCTGCGCCCAGCGTCCAGGTTGATTTTTCAAGAAAGTCGGCTGTTTTTCTTACACCCATGGACTGACCGGCAGACGTAAAGTTTGCTGCCAGTCCGCCTCCCTTTGAATTCTGCACCAGCACCACCATAATCACAAGTACGCACGCAATAAGCGCAAGAATTGAAACAAAAATATAAATGCCCATTGTTTATCTATTTAATTAAATCCTTAATCCTTTCAATACGGCCTGCAAAGTAAGCACTTTTTTCCGGAAATTGCAAAGAGAGCTTTTCATAAATATTTATCGCCCTGGTATAGTACCCCTGGTTAATGTAGATCTTTGCAAGTGTCTCGGTTATAAACCTGCCCTGCTCTTCCGTGCCTGGCTCTGACAGGTCTTTCACCGGCTGATTCTCTGCCAGCGGTATCCTCTCAAGGGTCGGTCTGCTCTGTATGAACCTGTCTATCAGATCCTGAGGCGTCAGTTGTTGTGCCGGCTCAGAAACCGGAGATTCATTGTCTGCAACAAGCTCCAGCAGTTCTTCACCTGCAGGTTCCTGTTCCATTATGTCGCTCGTGACAGGTACTTCAGTGTCCGGTGCAACCATTGCTTCAATCTCTGATACTTCAGCATCTGGTGCCACCAATGCTTCAATCTCTGATACTTCAGCATCCGGTGCAACCACTGCTTCAATCCCTGATACTTCAGCATCCGGCGTAACCGCTGCTTCAATCTCTGATACTTCAGTGTCCGGTGCAACCACTGTTTCAATCTCTGATACTTCAGCATCCGGTGTAACCACTGCTTCAATCTCTGATACTTCAGCATCCGGTACAACCACTGCTTCAATCTCTGATACTTCAGTGTCCGGTGCAACCACTGCTTCAATTTCATGCACTTCTTCCGGCGGCGAGGACAGTTCTTCAAGCCTTGCCTCAATCTCTGCCATAAGCTCTTCCCGTGTACGCCAGGCTGATCCTGCAGTGGCAGAAGTCTCTGCCTCTGTGGCAGGTGTGACCTCCGCGACTGCTTCTTCAGGTACAACTTCATCATGGGGGATTTCTGCCTGCAATGTTTCCACAGGCACTACATCACCCTGTATAACTTCTTCCTGTACTACTTCTTCATGCAGGGTTTCCGTTTGTGCAACCTCTTCCGGTGGAGTAACTACCTCTTGTACAACTTCCTCATGTGGAGCTTCCTCTTGTGCAACTTCCTCTTGTGGAGCTTCCTCTTGTGCAACTTCCTCTTGTGGAGCTTCCTCTTGTGCAACTTCCTCTTGTAGAGCTTCCTCGTGCGGAATCTCCTCGTATGTAGCTTCCTCTTTCTCAGCCTCAGCAGCCGGCTGCATAAAAAGATAATGATAAAGCACCTCCCTGTCTGAAACAGAGAGTGCTGAGGCTTTCAGCTGTGTGTCAAACCTGATATCAGCATTCTCCTTAAGACCGCGCAAAAGCAACATGTGAGCGGAATGAAACCAGGGAAAGAGAACGGTCAGTTCTCTCAGTCCTTCGAGATCACCCGGGCCGGGAAGTGCGCCGCCGGCAACGAACCGGTTGAATTCATTCCTGTTCATGTGCGTGTATCACCAATTGACAAAAGCTCTGTTAAAGATATCTTCAATCAGCATCTTTGAAATCTCTTCCGTAAGATTGGCCTCAACGGCACTAAGATCCAATGCGCTGTCGTAATCCTTATTCCTTGTGAAAGTCTGCTCAAAGCTAAGGTCAGGATCAACATTATTGACATACCTGACCCTGACAGTGATAGAAAAACGGTTCATGGCAGCCTGTTCATTACCGCTGACTGTTAAAGGCTGTGTTTTATAGTCAGTAATATCACCCTCAAAGCTGACATCACCTCCTGATGTTACCACTTCAAGGTTGGTCTGTGACTTGCACATATCCATCAGTGCATCGGTCAGTTTCTGTGTCAGTCCCGGCTGAACAAGGCTGGCCCTGTTCTGGAAGGTCGCAACGCTGAAGGTCTTGACTGCAGGCGAAATGGATGCCCCGGTGAACTTGTATGCTACTTTTACTCCGCAGCTCTCTGCCACGATAAGGAGAACCACAGGTAGCAAT
>Ga0207931_1000252_pt1 | contig 20399 bp, 17 predicted proteins | sample NGESurdeep092012_2_FD_184478 | JGI IMG/M metagenome (GOLD analysis project Ga0207931, IMG submission 184478) | Arctic peat soil microbial communities from Barrow, Alaska - NGEE Surface sample 415-1 deep-092012 (SPAdes) | ecosystem: Environmental > Terrestrial > Soil > Wetlands > Peat ...
GGTATGACAGCTGTATGCCTGATCACGTTGTCATAATAAATAGCAACGTCAGTTGTGCCTCCGCCGATGTCAACAAGCACCACTCCTGCCTCTTTCTCCTCGTCGGTCAGTACCGCCTCGGATGATGCCAGGGGCTCAAGGACCAGGCTCATCAGGTTCATGTCAGCCTTGTTGATACACCTCTCGGTATTACGGGCTGATGCTATCTGACCAATCACGATGTGGAAATTCGCTTCTAGTCGCTTGCCGCAAATGCCCACCGGATTGTTAATGCCAGACTCATTGTCAACAATGTAAGTCTGCGGGATGACATGTATTATCTCCTCTCCCACTTCAATGGGAAGTTTGAACATGTCAGCCGTAAGTCTGCGGATATCGTTTATGTCGATCTCCGTCTCATGGGAATCGCGCGTTATGTAACCGCGGGCCATCTTGCTTTTTATATGCCTTCCGGCAATACCTACAAAGACATCGGTAAGAACAATGCCTGTTCTTTCCTCAAGGTCATCAACCGTGGTCCTGATGGCCTTTACTGTCTCTTCGATGTTCAGCACCACACCACGCTTTACGCCTGTTGATGGTGTGTTGCTTAGTCCGAGGATCTCTATTCCTCCATTTCCGTCACAACGCCCGACAATGGCAACGATCTTTGTCGTTCCGATGTCAATGGCTGCTACTAACTGGTCTTTACTGCTCATAGTTTAATTATATGGTTGTTCAACAATTATCTTCTCTGGCAGACCACCTGCCCTTTATATTCAATGTTTACCACCTTGTACTTGTCCCATCCGACTAAAGGCATCGCTTCGCGGTAAAAAACAAGGAGGTTGTTCAGTTTCTCTTCATAGTTCTCGGCCTTGCCGAGACGTATTGTATGATTGCCGACTCGCGGCACCATTGTCACCCTGCCGTCACGCGACATGCTGAGACAGTCAATCATGGAGTTCCAGAAGCTGTTGCCCCTGATATAATTCACAAGCTCAAAGGCCCGCGCGAGGTTTTCTGTCTTTTCCGAATCATAAATGTTCGTGCCTGTCATCTGCTCGGGACTGAACAGCATATCTATCTCAAGGATATGAAGATGAGGGGTATAAAGATTATGACGGCGCATTATAATACCCTCACGGTCAATGAAGAAGTCGCCTCCGTACGATGCCACAACACGCATAACAGGATCACGCTGATCAGCGTAGATATGTAGTTTCTTATCTGCTGAGAAATATACTTCAGCCACCCTTAGTTCCTTGTATGTCTTTAACTTTTTTTCAATAACGGTGAGAGGTATTTCATTCATCTTTGAACCCGTAACCTGAATGCCTGTTGACCTTATCAACCCCATTAAGTCATCGGTGGTGACAAACTGGTGTTGCGTCGAGTCTGCAAGGTTTATAACTACCCCTGTGCACACTGCATCCTTGTTCCCGATGCTGACGAACAGCGGGGTGAGGAGCACGCATGCACCGGTAATTGCAACCAATATTTTCATCAACAGGCTCATGAGTATTTTCTCTTAAGCAACGTTGTTATAGGTTCAACAAAGCGGTCAATATCACCTGCCCCGATTGTTAACAGTACGCCTTCCCCAGCACTCTCAAGAACCGGGAGTAATTCTTCCTTTGTAACCACTCTCACATTTTTGTTTTTCATCCGTGCGGCTAACATCTCTGAGGAGATTCCCGGCAAAGGCAATTCTCTGGCAGGATAAATGGGGAGTAGCAGCACCTCATCAAGGCGATCGAGCGCAGCAGCGAAACCATCAGCAAAATCACGTGTGCGGCTGTAGAGGTGCGGCTGGAAGATTCCTGTAATATGTTTCTCCGGATAAAAATCGCGGACTGCGCTGACAAGAGCGTTTATCTCCTGGGGATGATGAGCATAATCATCAATATAGACCATGCGTTGCCCGTTGAACCTCACATCAAACCTGCGTATCACGCCTTCGTAATGAAGCAGGGCATTGCGTATAGCATCGGATTCAGCCCCGGCACACCACGAAGCTGCAGCTGCTGCGGTGGCATTAAGGATATTTACCATGCCCGGCATTGTAATGCGGATATTTTTAACAGGTTCGCCGGGAGTGATAAGGTCAAACCTGTAGATCCCATCGCCCTTTTCGATGCCGGTAGCTCTGAAGGAAGCCTCTTCACCTGTGCCGTAACTGTAAACCTTCGCCTCATCAGGCAGCTTCAGCCTGGGCAAAATATTTTCATGAAGGATAAGTGTGCCGTCCTTCTGAACGCAATGGCAGAAATCGCTGTAAGCATCCACCATTGCCTCGGCAGTGCCATAAATGTCAAGATGATCAGGATCAATGGCGGTTATAACCGCAATCACAGGTGAAAGCTGAAGGAAGGAACGGTCGAATTCATCAGCCTCCATCACTGTGTATCTGCTCTCGGTTAGAAGAAGGTTTGTATTATAATTCTTTGAGATACCGCCAAGAAAGGCTGAACAGTCTAATTGTGAAACGGTCAGGATATGAGCTATCATAGTGCTGACGGTTGTTTTGCCATGTGTCCCTGCAACGGCTATCGCATCTGTTTCACGGGAGATCTGTCCCAGTATCTCTGCTCTTTTATAAAGAGTGTACCCGTTATTAATGAAGTAGTTGAGAAGGATGTTGTCCTTAGGTATGGCCGGCGTATAAACAACCATCACCCTGTCGCGCTCCGTGGGATCGGAAAACAGTGTAGGCAAAGCATCGATATTATCTTCGTAAACTATATGGCAGCCTTCCTCCTCAAGTAAGTCAGTAAGCGGACTGTCTGTGCGGTCGTATCCGCATACACAGTAACCCCCGGCCAGGAAATAGCGGGCAAGTGCACTCATTCCGATGCCTCCTATGCCCAGGAAATAAAGACCTTCTATGTTTGTCAGTCCTCTCATCTTTTGACCAGTTTAAGCACTTCCCCGGCTATGACATCATCAGCATTTTTAATTGCCAGTTTCACAATATTCTCAGAGAGTTTTTCTCTCAGGGCGCTGTCCTTCAGTAACGAAAGTGCTGTTGTTATGAGCTCTGCCGGTGCTGCGGCGTCAGTCAAAAGCACAGCGGCCTCTTTTTTTACCAGCGCCATTGCGTTATGTGTCTGGTGATCTTCAGCCACGTTGGGTGAAGGAACGAGAATAACGGGTTTGCCGACCAGTGCCAGTTCGGAGATTGTTCCGGCGCCGGCACGCGATATGATGATATCGGCGGCGGCATAGGCCAGGTCCATGCGGCTGATAAAGCCTGTTACCCGGATATTCTTTGTTGCAGCCGCTTCCGTCAGCTCGCGCATGCGGTCATAATAATGACTGCCGGTCTGCCATATCATCTGAGCCCCGGATTCTTCAACACGGCCTATGCCGCCGCCGACACTGTTGTTGATTGTGCCGGCGCCAAGTGACCCGCCAAGAACGAGTATCACCGGCATGGTGCTGCTAAGCTTAAAATGATCCAATGCCTCGCTGAGCAGTGAAGCGAGGTTGTTAAATGCCTGCCTGACGGGATTCCCCGTCATTATAATCTTATCTTCCGGAAAGTATTTTCCCATCCCCTCATATGCCACACATATCTTCTCTGCCTTCTGTGCCAGCAGTTTGTTTGTGACACCGGCATAACTGTTCTGTTCCTGTATGAGAGTAGGTATATTCATTCTCTGGGCCTGCTTGAGAACAGGTCCTGATGCATATCCTCCCACCCCCACAACAACATCAGGTCTGAACCGGCGGATGATCTTCCTCGACTTCAGCATACTGTGGAAGAGTTTTCCGATGACCATTATGTTTTTCATGCTGATGCCCCTGACAAAACCCGCCACCGGTAACCCTGTTATCTCATAACCTGCTTCGGGTACCTTTTGCATCTCCATCCGGCCGGTGGCTCCGACAAAGAGTATCTCTGCCGCGGGCTCCATTCGCCTTAAAGCATTGGCTATGGCAATAGCCGGGAAGAGATGGCCTCCGGTGCCTCCTCCGCTGATGATGATCTTTATATTTTCACCTTTGCCGCTCATGCTAACCTGGTAGAGTCAGTACGTTCAATATCTGACAGTTTTTCGCTTCTCTCGCGGGCGTTCATCACCCTGGAGACACTCAGTATAGCTCCCAGAGAGAAGCTGATCATAAGCACAGAGGTACGTCCCCAGCTTATCATCGGTAAGGTCTGCCCCGTCACCGGGAAGAGCCCTACTGCTACAAGCATATTCAGGAAAGCCTGGAAAACGATCATGACCGTCAGACCCAGCACCATCAGGGCCGGGAAAGCATAATCGCATTTTCGCGCTATCTGTATACCACGGAACATCAGTGCGAGGTAACTCAGGATCACTATTATAGCTCCAAATAGCCCGTACTCCTCGACAATGATCGCAAAGATGAAGTCGGAATTCGACTGCGGGAGCATATTGCGCTGAGTGCTTCCGCCAGGCAACTTGCCAAAGAGTTTGCCCGTGGAGATGGCTATCTTCGCCTGATTGGACTGGTAATCTGCATCAGGATTGCTGTCTCCGCTGAAATATGTACCAATACGGTCCTTCCAGACCTCCACCCTGTTATCATCTTTCTTTATTATCAGCAACAATGCTGCGAAAAGTACAACCGCCGCCAGTCCCATACCTGCATAAGCCAGCAGGAATTTCACGGGCACACGTCCCACGAAAAGCACTATCATGCATATCAGGAATATCATCAGTGCCGTGGAGAGGTTCTCTGACATGATGAGAAGACACACTGCAGCTACAGGGGCAGCGAGTCTTATTGATACTATCCTGAAATTATTAAGTTCATGCTGATATACTGTCAGCCCCCGTGCCAGGTAAATCACGAGTGCCACCTTTGCCAGGTCCGATGTCTGAAGCCTGAGGCCGATTACAGGTATCTCAAGCCAGCGTGTAGCTTCGTTTAGGCTTACACCGGCAAACAGGGTTATAATAAGAAGCACTATCGCCACACCCAGCCCGATGGTGGCATATTGCATATATTTTATATAAGGTATCCAGTGTGTTACTACAATGATGAGCAGTCCCAGCATAAGCATAATGAACTGGGTTCTGAGAAAATAAAAGGTGTTGCCATGATGCGACGAGTAAGCTACCCCCACCGAGGAGCTATAGACGGACAGAAGCGACACGAGCATGAAGAGGGCTATCAGTCCCCACAGGTACCTGTCACCTCTAAAAAACCGTCTTACCGTCACATCAGCCATAGTCTACAGGTTTCTGACAGCCATTTTGAACTGGTGTCCGCGGTCTTCATAATTATTAAAAAGGTCAAAGCTTGCACATGCCGGAGAGAGAAGCACCGTATCACCCTTATGTGCCAGGTAATAGGCTGATCTCACCGCCTCCTCCATAGAGGTAGTCTCAACAATGGTAGGCACCAGTTCGGCGAATGAATTGATTATCTTTTGATTATCCTTGCCGAGGCATACGATCGCCTTCACTTTTTCCTTCACCACGGTGTTCAGTTCCGAGTAATCATTTCCCTTGTCTACACCCCCGGCTATCCAAATCACTTCCGTTTTCATGCACTCGAGAGCGTACCATGTGGAGTTGACATTGGTCGCTTTTGAATCATTGATGAAGTTTATACCTGCCACCATGATGACAGTCTCGAGCCGGTGCTCGACGCCCTGAAAATCTGTAAGGCTTTCACGTATTGTCTCCTTGCGGATATTCAGAACCTTGCCCGCGATGGCAGCTGCCATCGAGTTGTAGGTGTTATGGCGTCCTTTCAACGCCAGGTCATGAATGGTCATAAGGCTGGTTTTTGGGGTTATGTCAAGAATAAGGTTATCGTTTTCGATGAAGGCTGCCATTCCTTCGCTCTTGTCAAGCGAAAACGGCATTGAATGTGAAAGGAGCGTACGTTTCTCCACTTCCCTTATTGTCACGGGGTCATCGGCACACCATATGAAATAATCGGCGGAAGTCTGATTGCGGATCACACGCATTTTAGAATCGACATAGTTCTGCATCTCATGGTCGTATCTGTCAAGGTGATCAGGAGTGATATTCATAAGGATTGCGATGTCAGCTTTAAAATCATACATGCCGTCAAGCTGGAAGCTGCTCAACTCAATTACATAATAGTCATAGCCTCCCTCTGCTACTGCCAGTGCGAAGCTGTTGCCGACGTTGCCGGTCATTGCCACATTGAGCCCTGCCTTCTTCATCATGTGACTGATCAGGTTGGTAGTGGTTGTCTTTCCGTTGCTGCCTGTCACGCATATTTTTACAGCGTCAGTATATCTGCCTGCAAACTCAATCTCAGAGATGACAGGGATTTTCTTTTCACGCAAAGCGACTACGACCGGGTTATCTTCATGTAATCCCGGACTCTTGATAACCTCAGTGGCGTTCAATATCAGTTCAAGGCTGTGTTTACCCTCTTCAAAGGCAATCCTATGGGAGGCCAGAATCTCACGGTATTTGTCCTTAATTACCCCGCTGTCAGTGACGAATACATCAAAACCCTGCTTTTGTGCCAGCACTGCTGACCCCGCCCCGCTTTCTCCTGCTCCAAGTATTACTATCCTCTTCATTCCTTATCTTATCTTGAGTGTTACGACGCTGATCACCGCCAGAATTATTGCTATGATCCAGAAGCGTGTAACAATTTTCGGTTCAGCATATCCTTTTTTCTGGTAATGGTGGTGAAGAGGGGCCATGAGGAAAATGCGTTTGCCCTCACCGTATTTGCGTTTCGTTCTTTTAAACCAGCTCACCTGCAGTACTACCGACAGGCTCTCAAGCAGAAAAATTCCGCACAGAATAGGTATAAGTAGCTCTTTGCGGATTACAATGGCAAACACTGCTATGATGCCTCCCAGGGTCAGGCTGCCGATGTCACCCATGAAAACCTGTGCCGGATAGGAGTTATACCATAAAAATCCTACTGTGGCACCGGCAAAGGCGGCGGCGAAGATCATCAGTTCTCCGATGTTAGGTATATACATGATATTCAGGTAATCAGCAAAGACGATATTACCTGAGACATACGCCAGGATACCAAGGGTGATGCCAGCCACGGACGATGTACCTGTGGCCAGACCATCAAGACCATCCGTGAGATTGACCCCGTTTGATACAGCCACCACAACGAAGATCACCATCGCCATGAAGACTACCCATCCGAGGACCTGCTTCGTCTTGCCCTTGGCAAAGGGCACCAGCCATGAATAGTCGAACTCATTTTCCTTGACGAACGGAATAGTAGTCTTTGTAGATTTAATATTGACACCCATTGACTGCGGATGAATGCCTTCAGACTGTACATCAGACACATCCGCCGAGACCAACGTTGCAGCGGCGGGAGCAGTCACATTCACCCTTACCACAACATCATTGCTCAGATATAGAGTCAGCGCCACGATCAGGCCTAGCGAGACCTGCCCGATTATCTTGAAACGTCCTGCAAGTCCTTCCTTATTCTTTTTGAATATTTTAATGTAGTCATCCAGGAAGCCGATGAAACCAATCCAAATGGTTGTTATAAGCATCAGGATGATGTAAATATTATCCAGCTTTGCAAAGAGCAGTACCGGGATCAATATTGAGGCAATAATTATTATTCCTCCCATTGACGGCGTTCCCTGTTTCCTGTACTGGCCCTCGAGGTCAAGATTGCGTATTGTCTCGCCAATCTGCTTGCGCTGCAGAAAATCTATTATACGCCTACCGATGAGCATCGATATGATCAGCGAAGTAATGATGGCAGCAGCAGCTCTGAAAGAGATAAAGTTGAATACTCCTGCGCCGGGGAGACCGAGTGTATCTAGATATCTGAAGAGATAATACAACATATCAACTCATTTTAAATGCCTTACGTAGTTCTTCCCTGTCGTCAAAATGATGCCTGACACCCATCACCTCCTGGTATGTTTCATGGCCTTTACCAGCGACGATGATTATATCACCCGGAGAAGCAAATGTCACGGCGGCACGGATTGCATCAGCACGGCCGGTGATCCGTATAGTCCTGGCCATAGCGTCCGCGTCAAGTCCTGCCTGCATCTCATCAATAATCTTATCCGGGTCCTCGCTCCTTGGGTTATCTGAAGTGAGAATAACCCTGTCTGCCCGGTCCGCTGCCATGCGTGCCATCACCGGCCGCTTTGTACGGTCGCGGTCTCCGCCGGCGCCAAGTACCACTATAAGCCTGCCCTTTCCCTGTCTTAACCTGTTGACTGCCTCAATGACATTCTCAACTGCATCAGGAGTATGTGCATAGTCAACAATACCTGTGATACCGGCTGTTGAGCGGATGACCTCCATACGGCCAGCCACAGGATGAAGCGTGCTCAGTATCCTGAGAGCTTCAACTTTGTCAGCACCCAGCAGGACAGATGCACCGTACACAGCGAGAAGGTTAGAGGCATTGTAGTCGCCGAGAAAATGTGTCCAGACTTCTGTGCCGTTAATTTTAAGAAGCATCCCCTCAAATCCCTGTTCGGTTATGCTGCAGCGGAAGTCGGCCATGCCGTGCATAGAGAAGGTATGCTTGGACGCCCTGCAGTTTTGTATCATCACGCTGCCGTTTCGGTCGTCTGTGTTAACCAGCGCAAAGGCATGCGTAGAAAGGCCGTCAAAGAACTTTTTCTTTGCAGCGAGATAATTGTCAAATGTCAGGTGATAATCAAGATGATCATGGGTGAGGTTGGTGAAGATCCCTCCTGTAAAAGACAGTCCTGCTATGCGTTGCTGGTCGACTGCATGAGAGCTCACCTCCATGAAGACATATTCGCATCCCTTCTCCACCATGTCAGCCATCAGGGCGTTGAGCCTGACCGGATCAGGCGTGGTATGTGTGGCATCCTCACGCCTGTCATGAACATAATTGCAGACAGTTGAAAATAGTCCGCACTTATACCCGAGGGCCTCAAACATATTATAAAGCAAAGTAGCAATGGTGGTCTTGCCGTTTGTGCCTGTGACACCTGTCAGTTTTACCTTCCGGGAAGGGTAATCATAAAAAGCGGATGCGGTCAGGCCTGGTGCGGCCGTGGAGTCTTCAACAACGATCACTGTCACTCCCTCAGGAAGGGGCTCAGGCGGCGTTTCACAAATTATTGCCGAGGCTCCTTCACTGACTGCCTTCGCGATGAAAGCATGACCATCGCTCTTTGTTCCTCTAACAGCTATGAAAAGATTACCGGGCTTTACCGCTCGTGAATCAGCGGTGATACCGGTAATGGTAATATCCTCATCACCGTGAAGAGAGATAGCCTTAATATCTGTCAGTATATTCCTGAGCTTCATCGTAATCATAGTTTGAGTTCAATGGCCACTGTTGCTCCTCTGGATATCTTCACGCCTGGCTGCGGAGATTGTCTCACAACCTTTCCGCGGCCGCTGAAATGCACTCTTAATCCGTTATTCTCGAGGAGGTATATTGCATCACGCAATCCCATTCCTGTTACATTAGGCATTAATCCTTCCATGAGAGTCAGGTCAACAACCCTGAGTGTGTCTCCGTTCTCACGTGTTCTGACCCAATCGCTGTCAGTATTTCTCCTGGCTTTGATATTCAGCGTGCGAAGTGTCTTATTGATGTCTTCGTAGTATCCGTTGCCAGCATCCGGAGCTTTTTTAACCTTATCCTCCGTAGGAGCCAGCGCCATAAGGTTACGGTAGAAGCTGGTGGCAAATACTTTATCAGATATCTCCTTGAAGACCGGGCCTGCAACCACGTTACCGTAATAGACATAGTTTGACGGAGCATTGACAACCACGATACAGGAATAGATCGGATCATCTGCAGGGAAGTATCCTGCGAAGGAGGCCTGATAAGATATACGGGCTCCTGAGCGGTAACCATATTTGGTATTGGCTATCTGGGCAGTGCCGGTCTTACCGGCTATTTTATAGTTGCTGTTCTTTAGGTTTTTTGCAGTGCCGTTCTCCACCACACCTTCCAGAAGGCTGCGCGCCTTGTTGATCGTGGAACGGGAACAGATTGCATTGGTAATAACCTCTGAATCATATGTTTTTATTGGCCAGCTGCCGTCACGCACCTCGGTGACGAACCTGGGCTTGACCATTTTTCCTCCGTTAGCGACGGCATTATAAAACGTAAGTATCTGCAACGGGGTCATCTGCACCTCATAGCCATGAGCCATCATAGGAAGCGAAATTCCTGACCAGAGTTTTTCACCTGGATAGCGGATGACAGGCTTGCCTTCGCCTTTTATTTGAAGCCCAAGCGGTTTATTGATCTGCATCGAGTAGAGACGATCAACGAACCTCCGTGGATTGTCTTTATAGTTTTCATAAATGATCTTTGCAGTACCGACGTTTGACGAATGCTCGAACACCTCGCGGGCAGTGATTTTTCCAAGCCCCTCATCTTCGTGATCACGGATTATCTTGTCATAATATTTAACTGTACCGTCACCCGTGTTGATAGTATCATCGAGGTCGATTACGTCATCTTCGAGCGCAGCGATCATCGACATCAGCTTGAAAGTTGATCCGGGCTCGGTACTCTCGCCGACTGCGTAGTTATATGTTTCATGATACCCGCCATCCGACCCCTTTTCGAGATTGGCGATGGCTTTAATGTCACCGGTGCGGACCTCCATCACTACAACACACCCGTGATGTGCATTACTCTTTGAGAGCTGCCTGTAGAGGGCATTCTCAGCAACATCCTGCAGATCAAGGTCGATGGTGGTGACAATGTCATAACCGGGGCGCGCATGCACCGTCTCGAGGTTTTCAACATCAATCCATGCTCCGCCTGTGAGTCGCTGCTGGACCTTGAAGCCATCCTTGCCGGCGAGGTAGTTGTTGAAAGATCCTTCCAGCCCGACGATATTAACCGTACTGTCCTCCGTCACATATCCGATGGTTCTTTTTGCAAGCATGCCGTTGGGCATGATGCGACTATTCTCAGGCTGGTAGAGCAACCCTCCCCTGAATTTTCCGTGCCTGAATACCGGAAGCTTTTTAAGATAACTCAGGGTCTCATAGCTGACGTGCCTCTTGATGAGATAATACCTGTCGCCGCGCTTGCGTGCTCGTGACAGCTCCGATCTCCAGCCGTCAGGAGAATTTACTCCCACATATTTCGACAGGCCTCTGCAGAGACCACTGATACCGTTAGCCCAGGTAGTGTCAGCCATTCCTGAACTACGGGTATCCATATAGACAGTATAATAAGGGATTGAGCTTGCCAGGATGCGTCCGTCATCAGACAGGATGTCACCTCTGCCGGCCTTGTCTGTCTCCCTGCGGAAGACTATTTTTTCAGCCATGGCGGCCCACTTCTCCGATTGGACGAACTGAAGCACTATTATGCGGATGAACACAGCAAGAGCCATCACCACCACGATACCGTAAATGATGCCGGTACGGGCTAGTATCTGATCCTTTGGTTTCGTCTGCTTATTCATTCACAACTATTCTGAATGGTGGTTCACGAAGTTCTTCAAGCCCCAGGCCACGCTCTTTTACCAGGTCTATGATCTCACTCTGACGGCTCACGCCTCCCAGATCAGCCGAGACAGAGAGTGACTCAGCGCGCAAATCCCTTACTTCCTGTTCAAGAACGGTTATCTGACGCTCCATACGTTCAGCTCCAAACTTGTTGGCAATGAAGATTATGCCAAGCACAGCCAGGAGCAAAGCATACCTCATGTTATTGAGTATGAGCCTCTCAGTGATAAGGGTCCCGCTGATAAGTCCTTTCAGAAAGCCCTTGCCGCCTTTCTTCCGCGTGCTCTTCTGTGAACTCTTCTGTGTGCTCTTCTCTTCTTCCATAGCTGTCAGATCTTTTCTGCTATCCTCAGCCTCGCGCTGCGTGCTCTGCTGTTCTTTGACACCTCGTTATCAGAAGGAACTATCACCCTGTGGTTCACTGCCCTGAACGGTACTTTCAGGTTACCATAAAAGTCTTTTTCGCTTCTGCCCTCGAAATTGCCAGTGCGGATGAAGTTCTTCACAAGCCTGTCCTCAAGCGAGTGATATGTTATCACTACCAGGCGCCCACCGCTTTTAAGAAGCTGCAACGCCTGTTCAAGCATTTCCGTGAGCGCTTCCATCTCATGGTTAACTTCAATGCGCAGCGACTGGAAGAGTCTCGCATAGAATTTATTCTCCTGACCTTCCGGCACAAGTCCGTTGAGTGCCGAGGTGAGATCATTGACGGTAACGACAGGCTTGTTTGCCCGTGCTTTTACTATGGCGGTAGCGAGCCTGCGCGAATTAGTCAGTTCACCATAGCGATAGAAAAGGTCTGCCAGATGTTCCTCTTCGTATGTCTTAAGTATATCAGCTGCTTTCAGGGGAGCCCCCGGGTTCATTCGCATATCAAGAGCTGCATCGCTGCGGAATGAGAATCCCCTCTCCTGAGAATCAAACTGGTGAAATGATACTCCGAGGTCGGCTATCAGTCCGTCAATTGCATCGTAACCTAGATACCGCAGGTTGTTCTTCAGGTACCTGAAGTTCTGATTGAGGAAGGTCAGTCTCCCGTCATTGATAATGTTCGTTGCAGCATCAAGATCCTGGTCAAAGGCGATAAGTTTTCCTGTAGTAAGGTGTTCAAGTATTGACCTGGAATGGCCTCCGCCGCCAAAAGTAACGTCGACATAGATCCCGTCGGGCCTGAGGTTAAGCCCCGCTATGCTCTCAGCGAGCAGAGCTGGGAGGTGATATATCGTCATTATTCTGTTCCGGTATCAGGATTTCCAAGCAGCTTTTCTGCCAGGTTGGCAAAGTCATCAGAAGGCATGTCTATGCGGGCATATACCTCCTCAGCCCACATTTCTATTCGCCCATCCTGCCCGGCAAGAACAACATCCTTCCCTATGCCTGCCAGGTCAAGCAAACGGCGTGGTATGAGCAGCCTGTTGCTGCTGTCGAGTGCCACCTCAGCGGTACCCTTAAAGTAATTGCGGAGAAAGATATTGTGCTCCCTGTTGTATGGGTTGATCCTGCTGCGAATCTTGTCCAGTTGCCTGTTCCAGTCGTCGATTGAATAAAGAACGAGACACTTTTCGAAGATATCTCTTCTGACCACAAAGCGATCTTCAGCTGCGGGTGGCATCTGTTTCTTGAACGCGGCAGGGAGGATAACTCTTCCCTTTGCATCAAGTCTGCAATTATAATCGCCGATGAAAGTGGACATCAGGGTTGTTGTTTCAGAAGGCTAAAGTAGAAATAAATTTCCCACTTTTCTCCACTTTCCTCCATTTTTCTTCACTTTTGTTGAAAACTTTATATTTTTGGTTTGCAATGCATTGTATATTAGATATATACAAGGCTATTCTTTCCAAATCCTCTACGAGGAATGATTTTCCTGGTTGATGCTTTATCCTACAATACCGGATGCCCTACGGGCAACAGTGTGATATTTTACCGCGATTTGGTTATGGTTTTGCAGATGGTGTTCTGTAATTCCGGGCTTATACCGCGTGGCGGTTAAGCTATTGTAGATGATGACGTGTAATTCCGGGCTTATACCGCGTGGCGGTTAAGCTATTGTAGATGATGACGTATAATTCCAGGCTTATACCGCGTGGCGGTTAAGCTATTGTAGATGATGATGTATAATCCCAGGCTTATACCGCGTAGCGGTTGAAGTATTGTAGAATAGATGGAATATTAATTATAAATACCCTGTAGGGGTTTCAGTATTTTTATCCGGACGACACATTTAAACCCTGCTCATTCTTATCTTTGCATTCACCAGATTGTGAAGGATGGCAAACGAAAAAGCTCCGCTGCAGTTAGACGTCAAGGAGATTCTAAACAACAAGAATCCCAAGGTTGCAAGGTGGCTTCCGGGCTTTGTGGTGAGATACCTGAAACGTATTGTACACCAGGATGATATAAACGATATCATCAAAACTCACGGCCACCTTCGTGGCGCCCCTTTTAATGACGGTGCGCTTAGTTACATAGGAATAAAATACCGCGCTCACGGACTTGAAAACCTTCCGCCCGGCGGACGCAATATCTTCGTCTCAAATCATCCCCTCGGAGGTCTAGACGGCATGGTTTTCATGAGCGAGCTTTCGAAGCATTACAATGCAATAAAATTCCCCGTCAATGACATCCTTCTGTACATTGATAACTATTCGGATATTTTCCTTCCTGTAAATAAGGTCGGCACTTTTGACCGTGAAGCTGCAAAGCTCCTGGAAGAGGCTTATGCTTCTGACTGTCAATTACTTAATTTCCCGGCAGGAATCTGTTCCCGTAAGGTAAACGGAGTGATAACTGACCTTCAGTGGCAGAAGAGTTTCATCGTCAAAGCTGTACAGCACCATCGTGATATAGTGCCATGTTACTTCTCGGGTCGTAACAGCTCCTTTTTCTATAACCTCTCCAACATACGCCAGCGGCTTGGTATAAAGATAAATCTCGAGATGCTCTACCTGGCTGACGAGGTATTCAGGCAGAAGGGTAAGGATATCGACCTGTACTTCAGTGAAGCCATACCATGGCAGACATTCGACAAGTCGAAGAGTCCGCAGCAATGGGCAGATATTGTAAGAGAAAAAACTTACGGTTTGCAGAAAAGGTACTCAGCCGGTTAATCTTATTTTCTTAAATTTGACCTTCAATTAATAATATCATTGGATAATCAAATACATCATGACAATATGGAACCGCTTGGGGAGGCGGTTCCGGTAGCAGAGTTGATGACGGAGTTGTCAAGGGTAGGTATTTTGAGAAAAACCAACAACGCCAATAACGAAGTATATCTTTTTGACCATCGCAATTCATCCATCCTGATGCATGAGCTGGGCCGCATCAGGGAGCTGACCTTCCGACATGCCGGCGGCGGTACAGGCAAGGCGCTCGACCTCGATGAATATGACCTCGATCCTGATCATCCGCAGAAACAGCTGATTATCTGGGATCCTGACAATCGCGAAATAATTGGCGGCTACAGGTTTATTTTCCCCATGTATAAAGAGAAGGACTTTTCTGTTGACAGGTTTGCTTCATCATCATATTTCACATTCTCTCGGAAATTCATTAGAAAATACCTGCCCCACACCATGGAGCTCGGGCGCTCCTTTGTCAGACCGGAGTACCAGAGCACAGCAAGGGGACGAAAGAGCCTTTACGCCCTTGACAACCTGTGGGACGGCCTCGGTGCGATCATCATTGACAACCGTCAGATCAGGTATCTCTTCGGGAAAGTTACAATGTATACCCATTACAACGTGCAGGCAAGGAACATGATCCTTTACTTCATGCTCAAGTACTTCCCGGATAAGGATAAACTGGCAGTTCCGGATGATCCAATCAACCTTGATATCCACCAGGGAGAGATGAAACAGCTGTTTACCGGGAAGAATTTCAAGGAGGACTTAAAGATATTGTCACAGGAAGTCCGTAAACTCGGAGAAAATATTCCGCCTCTTATCAACGCTTATATGAACCTTTCGCCTTCAATGAAGTGCTTCGGTACTTTTATCAATCATCATTTCGGGAATGTAGAAGAGACGGGAATAATGATCACAGTACGTGATATTTACGTCGGAAAGATCAACCGCCACCTGGCCTCCTACCGTCAGGATTTTAACATCTCTCAATAATTGCCTGGTTTGAAGGTCTGAAGGTTAAGGTTTTGACTCAAGATTATTTACTTTTCTTAACTTTAAGTACTTTAGGCACTTTAGGCACTCTATGAACTCTAGTTCACTTTAGCTCACTCTAGCTAATTCTGAACTCTTTCCTAGTAAGCCCTGTCCTTAATTCCTTCCATGTAATTAACGAAAGCCCTGTTGACAACCCGGTTGCCTCCGGGAGTTGGATAGTTGCCTGTAAAGTACCAGTCGCCGGTGTGTCCCGGGCAAGCCTGGTGAAGGCCATCAACCGACTGATATACGATTTCAACCTCAGCAACTATTCCCGGAGCTCTCAGCATCAATGCTATCTGTTTTGATATTTCGTTGTCAGTGAATGGGGCATAAATTTCCTTCACGACATTTCTCATTTCAATATCAGGCTTTTGTAATTCCTTTTGTGCGCTTGCATAAACGTTTCTGATAATATCCTCACGCTCTCTTTTTTTCAGGAGTTCAATAGCTGCTTTGAATGCAATAAAATCACCCATCCTTGCCATGTCAATGCCGTAGCAGTCAGGGTAGCGTATCTGGGGCGAGGAAGAGACTATCACAATTTTTGCCGGTTCAAGGCGGTCTAGGATACGTATAATGCTCTCCCTTAAGGTGGTACCGCGAACAATTGAATCATCAATCACCACGAGGTTGTCGACACCTCTCCTGATTACTCCATAGGTGACATCATAAACATGTGCAACAAGATCATCTCGACTGTTGTCTTCAGTGATGAAGGTCCGGAGCTTTATATCTTTTACCGCAATCTTTTCTATGCGGGGTTTTACCTTAATGATCTTATCAAACTCATCGGCTGTCAGTGTTTTCCTGTGTTTCAGGATAGCCTCTTTCTTCCTGTTGTTGAGCCAGTCATCGATACCCTTTATCAGGCCGTAGAAGGCACTCTCAGCGGTATTCGGGATATAGGAAAAAACAGTATTCTCTATGTTATGATCCACAGCTGCCAGAACAGATTCAGTGAGAGTCTCTCCAAGCTTTTTGCGCTCGCGGTAAATGTGTTTGTCAGTGCCCCGGGAGAAATAGATCCTCTCAAAAGAGCACTTGGCCGGTTGTGCAGCAGGCAAAATTTCCTGCAACGACCATTCTCCTGACGCCTTTATAATCAGAGCCTTACCCGGATCAAGTTCGTTGACGTTGTCAGTCCTGATATTAAACACAGTCTGTATTACGGGCCTCTCAGAGGCCGCCACTACCACTTCATCGTCAGCATACCAGAAGGCAGGTCTGATGCCTGCAGGGTCACGCAGGACAAAGGCATCGCCGTGTCCGAGCATTCCGGCCATGACGTAACCGCCGTCCCAGCGACGGGCGGCATTGTTAAGCACAGAGGCAATATCAAGTTCCTTCTCAATGATAGGGGATATATCTCGCTTGGTATAACCCTTATCTTTATAATGCCGGTAGAGTCTTTCGACCTCCTCATCAAGGAAATGACCGACGTTCTCAAGTATTGTTATGGTATCTGAGAAGTCAACCGGGTTCTGGCCTATCTCAATGAGGTGGTTGAATATCACCTCCATATTTGTCAGATTGAAGTTACCGGCCATCACCAGGCTGCGTGAGCGCCAATTGTTCTCGCGGGTTACCGGGTGAACGCGGTCAATGTTGTAGTTACCGTACGTGCCGTACCTGAGATGGCCCAGCCAGACATCACACGGATTTTGTTCAATATCAGGATATATACGGTTAAATATTTCCTTTATGGCATTAGGTGCTGTGGAGCGCTGGCGGTGAATGTATCTTGTGCCCGGCTTCGCTCCAATGTGTATTCCGGCAAGACCTGCACCGTCCTGGCCCCTGTTGTGCTGTTTCTCCATCATGAGATACATCTTCTGGAGGCTGTAATCCCATGATCCGTATTTTTCAATATAGTATTCTGCGGGTCTGAGCAGTCTCATCAGTGCTATCCCGCATTCGTGTTTTATGCTTTCGCTCATTTTACCTTACCGGAGTTTTAAAAGCAATAACATCCCGTATAAGATAGGCGTCAGGATATCTTCTCTGTATGTCAAAGAAATCCGCAGCGGCCTCCTCACGGGTTCTGTAGTCACCCACCTTAACCTTGAACCAGTTGGGTTTGTCGAATATGAGGTATGTTCTGATATTGGGATAATCTTCCATGAAGCGCGCTCTAACCCTGTTGGCATCATCGCTTGCCGTGCGGTGACCGCCGCGGTAGATCTGTATGCGCCATCCATCGGCACCCTGTTTAGTGGCATTGGCAATGATGTGTCTGACTATCAGGGTATCAATTGCCGGGTCCTGAACTATCACCAGCCGCTCCGTTTCGTAGCGGGGGCGACCTTCGTTCATTATTCCAATGACGCTCATGCCTCCCTGGGCTGCCATTGAAAGCGGCAACAGAAGGAATGAAAATATGGCAGTAAGCGTTTTTTTCATCGCGCAAATATAATACACATTTTGTTCAGGAGCCTATTACTCCTCAAGGGCTTCTGCGACCTCATCGGTTATTTCGAGGTTGTGATATACAGCCTGCACATCATCGTCATCCTCAAGGGCTTCGATAAGTCTCAGTACCTTTCGTGCCGCTTCGACATCAAGTACCTTCGTCTCTTTGGGAACCCTTTTAAGCTTCGCCTCATCCGGCTCAATCTTCATATTTATGAGCTTGCGGTTAACGTTGCCGAAGTCGTCCTTGGCACAGGTAATCGTAACCCATTCATCATCGACATCAATATCCTCAGCTCCGGCGTCAATCAATTCAAGTTCAAGGCTTTCAATTTCCTTATCAGATACATCCTCTGCAGCTACTGTAAAGACACCCTTGCGGTCAAAGAGAAAGGTGAGTGAGCCGTTAGGTCCGAGAGCACCGTTGTATTTGCCAAAAATATAGCGGATATTGGCCAGTGTGCGGTTTGTATTGTTAGTCAGTCCATCGACAAAAACAGCGATGCCGTGGGAGGCATAACCCTCATATGTTATCTCATGATAAGCCTCGGCATCAGCACCAGTGGCTTTTTTTATTGCTCTGTCAATGTTTTCCTTGGGCATGTTGGCGCCTTTGGCGTTCTGGATAGCCAGTCGCAGGCGCGAGTTACCCGCCGGGTCAGATCCACCCTCACGTACTGAGATCATAATCTCCTTGATGATCTTCGTAAAGATCTTTCCTCTCTTTGCATCAGTCGCTCCCTTCTTGCGCTTGATGGTTGACCATTTATTGTGACCTGACATATGGATAATGTTTTAACAGGATACAAAAATATGCAAAAGTTTCAATCCGCAGCTTTGGTATTATAAGATGTTATTGCGGTCTGAAAGTCTAAAGTCAAATAACGTTATGATCTTTGTAAATGTGTTCAATCCGCCCTGAAACTCTTAAACCCTGAAACCTGAAACATATCTGCGACCGCATGATCAGGGCCGAGCGTTAAAAAATGACCCTGTGGGTCATTTTAGCGACGGCGCCAGCTTGCAGGGCTGACAGAGCGAAGCGTCAGACTCTCAGACCCTTAGACCTTCAGACCTTCAGACAATTTTATTTTTCCTAAATTTGCCCCACTATTATGCCAAAGAAATACTACATAGAAACCTACGGCTGTCAGATGAATGTGGCTGACAGCGAGGTTGTTGCATCAATACTTGGTAAGGCCGGGTATGAGCCTGTCAAGGAGATTAAGAAGGCTGACTTGATCCTTGTCAACACCTGTTCTATTCGCGAAAACGCAGAGCAGCGTGTCTGGGGCAGGCTTGACCTTTTCAGAAGTGAAAAAAGAAAACGCCCGCAGGTTGTTGTGGGCGTATTGGGATGCATGGCAGAACGACTTAAGGAGAAACTTCTTGAAAGCGATAAGATGGTTGATTTGGTGGTGGGCCCTGATGCTTACCGAGATCTGCCCATGCTCTTAACTTCTGCCGGAGTAGGACAGACATCGGTAAACGTACTGCTGTCGCGCGAGGAGACCTATGCAGATATATCGCTAGTACGACTTGATAGCAACGGCGTCTCCGCCTTTATCTCCATCATGCGTGGGTGCAACAACATGTGCGCTTATTGTGTGGTGCCCTATACTCGTGGTGCCGAGCGCAGCCGGGATCCTGAAACGATTGTCCGTGAGGCCAGGGAAATATTTAACCAGGGGTACCGGGAGGTAACATTGCTGGGACAAAACGTAAATTCATATTCCTGGAACGATATTGGTTTTTCGAAATTGTTGGAAATAGTTGCCGGCATCTATCCTCTTTTGCGTGTGCGTTTCTCCACGTCCCATCCGAAGGATTTGTCGGACGAGGTGCTACAGGTCATGGCACGACATGATAATATTTGCAAACACATCCATCTGCCTGTTCAGAGCGGCAGCAGTGAAGTGCTTAAGAGAATGAACCGTAAATACACAAGAGAGTTGTATCTCGGCAGGATAGACGCCATCAACCGTATTCTGCCAGGTTGCGCAATATCAACTGATATTATCGCCGGTTTCTGCGGTGAGACTGAGGAAGAACATCAGGAGACGTTAAGCCTGATGAAAGAGGCTGGGTTTGACTTTGCATACATGTTCAAATACTCTGAGAGGCCGGATACCAAGGCTGCCCGTCAAATGAAGGATGATGTGCCAGAAGAAGTGAAGACACGAAGGCTGAATGAGATCATTACCCTGCAGAATAAGCTTTCTACTGAGAGCAAGAAAGCAGATGTTGGAAAGACATTTGAAGTGTTGGTCGAAGGCAACGCAAAAAAACCTACCGGTGCCTTAATGGGACGGACAACAGACAATAAAGTAGTTGTCTTACAGGCGGAAGGTGTGAAACCAGGTGATTATGTTAAAGTCTTGATCACTTCGGCAACGTCTGCCACTTT
>Ga0207931_1000254_pt1 | contig 20275 bp, 16 predicted proteins | sample NGESurdeep092012_2_FD_184478 | JGI IMG/M metagenome (GOLD analysis project Ga0207931, IMG submission 184478) | Arctic peat soil microbial communities from Barrow, Alaska - NGEE Surface sample 415-1 deep-092012 (SPAdes) | ecosystem: Environmental > Terrestrial > Soil > Wetlands > Peat ...
CTATAATCCCCGGATCACTTCGATAGATGTCAGTGCCGGCCAGAAATACTGGGTTCAGATAGACGGCAGCGGAGGCGGGACGACAGGGACTTTCTACCTTACCATGAGTATTCTGAGCGGTATTAATGATACCTTCCTTACGGATGAAGAAATAAAGGTTTACCCTCTGCCAGCCGAAGACATAGTGACAATAGAATCTGAAGCATTCACCGGCTGTTCTGCCATCAGGGTAGAACTTCTTGATTATGCCGGCAAGATTGTATACCAGGGAACGTTTTCTGAAAGCTCCGGATCACTGCAGCTCCCGGTGAACAATCTGGCACCTGGTGTATATCTCGCCCGTGTTTTCTTTGACGGCAAAGTTGCCGTGGTGAAGGTGGTCAGGTAATATCCGGTACATCTTACGGCTTGAAGATCATGCCTCAGCTTTTAAAAAGTATCTGTTTTCCCTGAGGGCACCCGGAACATATATCCATGTAAGCACGGCTTCTTATCACAGAATCCCTGAATGTCCTGTATTTTTCACCATGCCATATCCCGCTGAATGTCTGATCAGTGAGATTGCCCATGGTATGACCGGCAAATTTGTCGAAACAGCACGGTACGACATCGCCATCAGCTGTCACGACAGCAGAGGTCCACATCCTTAAGCATCCTCTTACCTTTGAACTCACTGGTTTCCACTTGCCCTCCGACTTGATATAGCGTGATCTCCCTGTGTCAGATGGCATCCAGACTTCTGCTCTTTCAATGTCAAGAACCTGCATGCTCTTTATCCTGAAATCAGCATTTACAGATGCTGCAAATGCTGCCACTGCTTCTATTTCATGTTCGTTGTACCTGCCAAGCAGCATCTGAAGTTCAATCCTGACCCTGGAGCCCCTGTTCTTAATAGTGTCAGCCAGACGGCGGATACCTTCAGTAACGCGTGTATGGTCACCGCCAGCGCGGTATTTATTATATGTAACTGCTGTTGCGCCGTCATACGGAATAATAATTTTCTTCAGCGGTGAACCGGCTAGTATCCTGCAGTTTTCCTCATTAAGAAAATGCCCGTTTGTTGATATCACGGGGTTCATTTTCCGGAAGAGACTGACAATTACAAAGAATTCAGGATGCATCATGGGTTCACCCTGAAAGTAGAGCCACGCAGATAATGTCCTGCCGGAAAGCTCTCCGGCAATCTTCTCTGCAATCGTTGTATCAATAAAATCCTTGTCCCTTTTCATGAGACCGGCACCTGTAACACACTCAGGACATGAGAGATTGCATCTGCTGCTCAGCTCAACATTTATTGCCGGAGGTAATGGCGGGGTGACAGAAAAGCCGGCATATCTCTTCATCCCGTAAGAGAAAACAGAGTAAATTGCATTCAGATGTGGAGCACGCATGATTTTGACAAATGAACAATTTTTTTCTTCAATGTATAGGGTAGAGGACACATTTCCGGTCATTAGTATGTAAAGATGATCCGGATTTAAAAACCAACACATTAAAGAACCATGAAAACAAGAATCTTTTTTTCAGTAATAGCTGCAACGCTCTTCTCCCTTATAACAGCAGGAGATCTGCTTGCAACTGGACCTTCGGCCAGGCCGAAGAAAGAACAGCAGCAGGTGACGGTCATCAGAGGAAAGGTGATCGATACCGAAACAGGCCTCCCGCTAGTTTTTGCGGGTGTAGCCGTACAGGGAAGCAATGTTTCAACTGTTACAAACCTTGACGGTGAGTTTATTCTTAAAGTCAGTGAGGCCGAAGCGGGAAAGGTAGAATTCTCCTTTATAGGGTACAAGAACAAGGTGATGGCTATTGAGGATATGAAAACCAACGGCCAGCGCAACGTCATTGAGCTTGAAACAGCAATGATCCCCATAAGAGAGATAATTGTCAAACCAATGGTGCCTGAAGAGATCCTCGAACAGGTGATCTCGCGTTTTAATGAAAACTATACCTCGGTCCCAAATGAAATGACCGGCTTCTATCGCGAGACAATCAAGAAAAACCGCAGCTACATTTCTATCGGTGAAGCCGTAGTGGAAATATTCAAGGCGCCTTACCAGAATGATCTCAGATTTGATGCCGTAAGGATCTACAAAGGAAGAAAGAGCAATGATGTCCAGAAGATGGACACCGTCCTCTTCAAGTTGCAGGGTGGCCCCACAACAACACTGTACCTTGACATAGTCAAGAATCCTGAGACATTCCTCACCAGGGAAGCCCTCAACCAGTATGATTTCGAGCTGTCTAGCATAGTTGCCATAGATGACCGCACAAACTATGTCATCAAATTCTTCCAGAAGCCTTCTATAACAACCCCGTTGTACCAGGGCACTCTGTACATAGACATTCAGACATACGCAATTGCAGAGGCAGAGTTTTCGTTTAACCTTGAAAACAAGGAACTGGCGGCATCTATGTTCATCAGGAAGAAACCCATCGGAATGAGGGTTACCCCTGAGGTCACATCATATCTTGTACGCTACCGCGAAGTGGATGGCAAATGGTATTTCGCCCACTCAAGGGCTGAGGTCAAGTTCAAGGTTGACTGGAAGAAGAAACTATTCAACACCAACTATACTACCATGTCAGAGCTGGCCATTACTGACCGCACCGAGGAAGACGTGGTCAAGTTCGCCTCAAAGGACAGGATCAAACCTACAGACTTCTTCACGGAAGAAGTGTCAGCTTTCGCAGATCCTGCGTTCTGGGGTGATTATAACGTCATTGAGCCTGACCAGAGTATCGAGGCAGCCATAAGAAGACTGAGCAGGAAAGTCAAGTTCAGTGACAGGACCGAATAAATAAGTATCATTACCGCATGAACGGTGACAGTGAGATAATCAGGAGGATCAGACAGGGAGACAAGCAGGAGTTTGAAAAACTGTTCCGGTCCTCCTATGCTTCCCTGGTCCGTTATGCGAAGACCATACTCAGGGACCATGACACAGCAGAAGAAGTTGTACAGGAACTCTTCTTCAGGCTGTGGCAGGACAGAGGCAACCTCTGGATTGAAAGTTCTTTGAACGGATATCTCTTCCGCTCCGTACATAACAGATCACTGCACTTTATTGAACATCAGAAAGTGGTCGACCGTCATGCCGGAGAGATTGCCGCCAGCGCTGAAGAAACAGTTGAGCCTGTTACCGAAGCAATATACTACAACGAATTACAGTCGAAGGTGGCAACAGTGCTTGAGAAGCTCCCCGAAAAATGCAGAGTAATATTCCGGATGAGCAGGTTCGAAGGATTGAAATACAATGAGATAGCCGTAAAACTTTCAGTATCGCTTAAGACCGTTGAATCAAATATGGGAAAGGCGCTTAAAGAATTCAGAAAAGCACTTGCAGAGCAATGAAAAAGAATAGAAAAATAGAAGAAATGACCGACCAGGAGTGGGCTGATGCAGCTGCATGGCTTTCAGGCGAAAAGACATCCGGTGATGATGCTGCCCGCATCCTGTTAAGTGAAGATACAGAGATAATGAAAAAATGGAATGATCTGAAAAACTCAGCTAATGATAATATTGACGTCGATAAAGCATGGAATAAACTCAACGGCAGGATCGAAGATGAAAAACCTGTTATTCCGATAAGCAGACCATCATTTGTACCGGCGTTCATCAGGATAGCGGCCATGGTGATAATAGTCGCGGGCCTTGGCTGGCTGCTGTTTGAAGTTGTATCACCGGAAAAAGTGACTGTGGCTTCTGCATTGGATGAGAAAAACATAGAGGTGCTTCTGAAAGATGGAAGTAAAATTTATCTCAACAGGAACAGCCGGCTGATCTATCCGGAAACCTTCGGAAACAATAACCGCAGGGTAACACTGAAGGGCGAAGCCTATTTCGACATTGCCCCAGATAAATCGAGGCCTTTCATAATTGATGCAGGGAACGCCAGAGTGAGAGTTCTCGGGACTTCATTCAATGTGATCACGGATAACGGTAACAACGAAGTGGAGGTATTTGTGACAACAGGAACAGTCATGCTGACCAGCAATGACGGTTCGCAGAGCCTGACACTTGAACCGGGTTATGTCGGGAAGCTTTCAGACTCAAGCACTTCGCGTGCCATTAACACCGACGCAAATTACCTCTCGTGGAATACTGACATGCTCAGGTACAACGGCGAGAGACTGGGGGTGGTATTTGCCGATCTGAAACGCTCATACAATATTGATATTGTAGCTGCTGATCCGTCAATTAATGACTACAGGATAACAACCACATTCGAGTTTAAGGATCTCCCCAAGGATACCATTATTAATATTATTTGCACTACCTTTAACCTTCATTCTGTCATTGAAGGCGGAACTTACAGCCTTCTGCCGGGACAGAAGTGATGAGATCTGATGTGGTCGACATGTACTGAGAAAAGGATATTGATCCTGCTCGCCGGCCTGCTCTTCTTCACTGTGCAGCTTTATCCTCAGGAGAATATCCTTGAAAGACAGGTGAAGCTGCCTGGCAGCAGTATCAGGGTTGCCAGAGCTCTCAGTGAGGTAAGCCGGCTGACAGGTTATGTTTTTACATATGACACAAAGATCATCAATGAGGACAGGGTCTTTACTCTTCCTCATGCTGACATACCGATCAGCGAACTTCTTGACTCGGTAACCGGTGACCCCGGCATCAGGTATTCAGTCATCGGAAAACATATTATCCTTTACCGTGACCTGACCACGTCCCCCACCCCTTCTTTATCCGATTCCACTTCAAGAGAGCAACAGTTCATCCTTGCCGGCAAGGTTACTGATGCCGAGACATCGGAACCACTGGCTTATGCTACCATAGGTATCAGTCACCGCGGCAGGGGCACGGTGACAAACAACAACGGCGATTTCATTCTGAAAATTACTGATGAGTGCCTGAATGACACCCTGTCTGTCTCCTACGTTGGCTATATGAATCGCCAGATCCCTGTAAGAAGCCTCCCGGGAAATGTAATGACAATAAGCATGGAGAGGGATTTTATTCCCATTCCGGAGATAATTATAAGAGTACAGGATCCGGAACTTATCATCAGAAAAACAATTTCTTCCATTGCTTCGAACTATGGTACTACCCCGGCACTTCTGACCGGCTTCTACCGCGAAGGTGTATACAGGAAGAAAGAACCACAGATATACTCGGAGGCAGTGGTGCAGATCTACAAGAGCCCCTACGCCAGGTCTCTGCAAAATGACCAGGTAAAAGTGATACGGAGCCGGAATATCGAAAACCTCGAAGCGGAAGACACCCTGGCAGTAAGGCTTAAGGCAGGACTGGGCTCCACCCTGACGCTTGACGGCATGAGGAACATGTTCGATTTCATGGACCCTCAGTTTTTCAATTACTATGAGTACCACCTGACAGATATTGTTACTATTGACGGAGAGACAGCCTTTGTCATTTCATTCAAACAGAAGGAATGGGTTACAGAACCGCTGATGAAGGGGGAGGTATATATCAATGTCGAGAACTACGGTGTAATGTTGGCCGAATTTGAGATTAATCCACAGTATGTGGCCCAGACCGGAGAATCTTATATAAGCAGGCTTCCGCATGATTACTCAATGAAGCCGGAGTATGTAAGATACCGCACACATTACCGCTGTGTTGATGGAAGATACTACCTGTCACATGTAAGGGGTGATCTTGGGTTCCTTGCAAAGGGACGGAAGAAAGTCTTCAGCAGCCGTTTCAATATCTTCTTTGAGCTGGCTATTACTGATTACAGGACCGGAGATGTTGTTCGTTTTGAACACGAGGAGCTTGCTCCGGTGCATTCAATTTTCTCAAAGACCATAACCGGTTATGATGCCGAATTCTGGAAATCCTTCGATTTCCTCAAGCCGGAAGATGACCTGATGGAGGCTCTTGAAAAGCTAAAGGTGAAGCTGGGCGAATTCAGTGATTGAAAAAGCTACTTATAGCTCTCCAGAATACTGTAGAGCGCTGTGAGATCGGGTGTTAGTATGATCTCCGTCCTTCTGTTCTTCTGGCGTGCGTCAACAGTCTTCCTGGCATCAACAGGCATATATTCGCTGCGGCCTGAGGCTACCAGGCGTTTGGGATTGATATTTGTGTCCTGAGTAAGCACCCTTACAACCGTTGTAGCCCTTTTAACACTCAGATCCCAGTTGTCGACGAGCTGCTGGCCCGAGGCAGCCCGGTATGGAACATCGTCTGTATGGCCTTCGATATTGATGGAAATATCCGGATTTTTTTCAAGCAGGGCTCCCAGCTTACGCAATGCGGCCCGTCCGTTGGCATCAATCTCGTAGCTTCCTGTCTTGAAGAGTAGCTTTTCATCCATTGACACATACACCTGTCCGTTCTTCATGGTCACTGAGAGGCCATTATCCTCAAAACCGTACAGCGCCTCTGACACTTTGGCTTTCAGCTCCCTGACAGCTTTCTGCTGTGCATCAAGCATCTTCTCCAGCTCTGTCAGGCGGGCGTTGCGCCTCTCAAGCTCATATGTAAGCTCTTCGAGTGAAGCCTTTTTTGTGTCAAGATTCATCTCGAGGTCACGCATCAGTTCTTCCTTCTTCTGAAGATCAGACTGTGCTGTTCTCAGCTCTGCCAGAAGACGTTGCGTTTCCTGCGCCTTTCCGCTGACAAGCTCCTCCTGGGCCCTCTGCAGGTCTGCATAACGTGTCGTCAGCCTTTCAAGCTCATCCTTTGACTGTGTGAGCTCAGTCTTAGCCTTGCTGATATCCGCGGTCAGCTTATCCGTATCCTCTGTGAGCTGTTTTGATTTGGTTGTAAGCTCCCTGTTCGACATTGATAACCATAGGTTTTCTGCTTTGAGCGAATCACGCTCAATAAGAAGCATGTTGGATTTGTCACTGAGGGAATTATATTTCTTTCCCGTAACGCATGAGCCCATGATTAACGCTATAAGAAGCACTGGCAAGATTGATTTCCGTGATACCATGACTGACTTTTTTTGACTTTACCTCTACCGCGAATTAAACAATAAAAGGTAAAACCTGTTGTTAATAGTTGAATGATTAATTAACAAAAACAATTATTTACCACCACTGCCGGGAACTCATATCTGAACACAAAAATCAAAATATGAGTATCTTTGCGCGGTCAGTTATGACCCATTTTTAAATGTCAGACAATACACGGCTGCTCGACAAAATAAACACTCCTGAAGATCTCAGGAAACTGAATGAGCTTGATCTGGTCAGGGTCAGTGATGAGCTCAGACAGTTTATCATTGACGAGGTCAGTACTAATCCAGGTCATTTCGGAGCCAGCCTCGGCGTTATTGAACTGACAGTCGCCCTGCATTATGTCTATAATACACCTTACGACAAGATCATATGGGATGTAGGTCATCAGGCTTACGGCCACAAGATTCTGACAGGCAGGAAAGACAGTTTTAAGTCAAACAGAAAATATAAGGGTATTAGCGGCTTTCCGCGAATGGCTGAAAGCGAGTATGACGCTTTTGGGGTTGGACATTCTTCAACCTCAATCTCGGCTGCCCTGGGGATTGCTGTGGCATCAAGGTCACAGGGGGAAAAGCGTAAAGTAGTAGCAGTAATAGGCGATGGAGCTCTGACCGGAGGACTTGCATTCGAGGGTTTAAACAATGCCGGAAATCAAAAAGCCGATCTGCTTGTCATCCTTAATGATAACAACATTTCTATTGATGCAAGTGTCGGGGCGCTGAAGGAGTATCTTCTTGACATAACCACAAGCAAAGCATACAACAGGTTCAAGGATAAGGTGTGGAATTTCCTTGGACTTTCAAGTCGCATGGGTTCAAAAGCGCGAATGCTGGCCTCGCAGATCGAGGGAAGCATAAAGGGTACCATGCTTGAAAGGAGCAACCTGTTTGAATCTATGAAATTCAGATATTTCGGTCCAATTGATGGTCATGATGTGCTCCATCTGGTAAGGGTACTGCAGGATATGAAAAGGATACCCGGTCCGAAGCTACTTCATTGTGTCACTGTGAAAGGGAAGGGCTTTCCGAAAGCTGAAGAGCATCAGACTGTCTTTCATGCTCCTGGAAAATTTGACAAATGCACTGGAGAGCTGATAAAACCCGCTGACTGTTCAAGGCACTCATTTTACCAGGATGTCTTCGGAGAAACAATCGTTGAGCTGGCACGTATGAATGACAAAATTGTGGGTATTACACCTGCCATGCCCACCGGGTGCTCGCTCAACATTATGATGAAAGAGATGCCTGACAGGACCTTTGATGTCGGCATTGCCGAACAGCATGCGGTGACATTTTCAGCAGGACTAGCATCGGACGGGCTTCTGCCTTTCTGCAATATCTATTCGACATTCATGCAGAGGGCTTATGATCAGGTGGTGCATGACGTTGCAATACAGGGACTTAAGGTTGTTTTCTGTCTCGACCGCGGTGGCCTGGTGGGGTCGGATGGTGCAACACATCACGGTTTATTCGATCTTGCCTTCATGCGTAACATCCCCGGAATGATAACTGCAGCGCCAATGGATGAGGTAGAGCTGCGCAACATGATGTACACCGCACAGCTTGAGAAGATTAAGGGACCGTTCAGCATTCGCTACCCGCGAGGAACAGGGTCCGTTTGCGACTGGAAGCAGCCGTTCGCAGAGATACCTGTCGGCAAGGCCAGGCTGATCAGTGACGGAAAGGATATTGCAGTGCTAAGCATTGGCCATCCCGGCAATTTTGTCGTTGAAGCTGCTGCTCACCTGCGTGACAAAGGGATATCAGTAAAGCATTATGATATGCGGTTCGCTAATCCGCTCGATGAAGATGTGCTGCATGAGGTAATGAAAAATTTCAAAAAGATCATTACCGTAGAAGACGGCGTCATCAAGGGAGGATTTGGCAGTGCTGTTCTGGAATTTGCCGGCGACCATGGCTATTCGGTTGAGATTAAGCGTCTTGGCATTCCGGATTATTTTGTTGAGCATGGCACCCAGCAGGAGCTATATCATGAGTGTGGGTATGATGTGGAAGGGATAATGCGTGCGATAGAAGAGGCAGCAGCAACAGGCAATAGGCAGTAGTATTGTCTTTAAGTATTGAGCATAGGGCTTGGGGCAAGGGGCAAGGGGAAGCTGTCATTTAAAAAAAATATCCTATTTTCGCAGACCGCAAGACATTTAGTTCTGCCCGGATGGCAGGGCCGAGCTACAAAAAACACCCTGTGGGTGTTTTTAGCGATGAGCCGGATTGCTGGTGAGGCAATTCCGCCATCCGGATGAGATGAGTAAACAAAGTTTTGACATGTAACCAGGTAAATTAAAGAAGCAGAAATGTACATGCAACCGCCCGGATGGCGGAATTGGTAGACGCGCTGGTCTCAAACACCAGTGGCAGTGATGCTGTGCCGGTTCGATCCCGGCTCCGGGTACAGAAACGGAAGAAACAGATTCTTTGTCTGTTTCTTTTTTTTGCTCCTGTAAAACATCTTTAACCCGGACAGCGTTGCTCAGTATCCTCCGGAATGGGGTGCTCAGTTTGTCCGGTTTTTCCAATCAAGGCGACTGCAGAGCTTTTGATTTGGGCTGTTATCCAAAGAGGAACTCGATCCGCCGCTTGGCGGAGGAGCATAATCCTCTTTTCTACTTCTTTATCTTTCCCGTAGGTCTAAAACTTTATCCATCCAGTCAAATATTTTTTCCCTCATTTCGCTGCCGAACATATCAAGGTTTTGGGCACAAATAGATTTTATACCGGGATCATTTTTGCATCGTCTCATCCTTCTTTCCATCCGCTTTTTTGAATAGTAAGGATGCAAGTAACCCAGATTAAGTTTTTCAATATGCCTGTTGCCATCCTTAATCTCCAGGTGATTGGCTAATGATATCATTATATACTGGTCAGGATTCCGGAAACGGTTTGCAATATTTTTTTCCAGCAATGCACTGTTTTCAGTAAAGAAATTTTCTAATCTTATTCTGTTCAGAGCGTGAGGTGTATGACAGTGAAAAAAGTATCTTGTTTTCATTCCAAGCAAAGAAGCAGCATTCCATTGGCGAAGATAAAATGAAAGCTTTGGGCAATAACCTGGATTCTTGCGGAGATAAACATTAATTACAGTTTTGATATAATTTCCCACCATTTTCCTGTACGGTGGCAAGAGCCATTTCCCGCGTAAAACGGGTCGGTTATTTATGAACCAGTCCCCGGGCTGATGATCTCTGATCAGAAAAACATCATCATTGAAATAAACAAAATCTTCGGAGAGATCCTTTATCCTCCATATCATTGACTCAATGGATGTGCTGTTGAAGGTTGGCAGGTACTGCTCGTAACCCCTGAATATTTCTTTGTGATCTACAATTCTGATGGTATCTGCTTTCCCGGGGAAATAGGTCTTTATATCCGCATTCAGGTTGGGATCCTGGCCATCGGTAACAATAAATATATTTCTTACAAAAGGGGCAAAAGTTAGAATCGACAATACACAATACCTGATTTCATTGCTTGATGCAAAAAACGAAGGTTGTACTCCATGCTGGCTGGTGCGCTTTGCTTCTTCAATGTAAAGATTTCTCTTTTCTGCCAGTCGGGGATCGCTGCCATCCACCCATGCAATTACTGCATCAATTGGATGGTTGCTTTGTCGTGCGGATTTGTCCGGCATTTTTTTGCCATAAAAGTATTACTTTTATTTCATATTTATACCCTTTGATTTCCGGAAGTATGAAGGATAACATTAAATGACACCTGAACTCTATTCAATTTTAAACAACTGAATATGAACACATTAAAAAGCAAGAGAGTCCTTGTAATCGGAGGAGCCGGTTTTATTGGCAGCCACCTTGTTTCGGAGTTGCTTAAGGAAGATTTAGGGGAAGTAATTATCTATGATAATTTTGCGCGTGGAAAGATAGAAAATATATCTGAATCGCTGAAAGATAAGCGTTGTTCTATTTTCCCATTGGGCGGGGATATCAGAGATATTGATATCCTGAATACTGCTATGAAAAACATTGACTATGTTTTTCATCTTGCTGCCATGTGGCTGCTGCACTGTAAGGATTTTCCAAGGACAGCTTTTCATGTAAATATTGAAGGCACATTTAACATATTGGAAGCTTGTGTGAACAACAAAGTAAAAAAGCTGATATATTCTTCATCAGCTTCAGTTTATGGAGATGCTGTTGAAGTGCCAATGACAGAAAGCCATCCCTTTAACAATCTCAATTTTTATGGAGCAACTAAGATTGCAGGAGAGGCAATGTGCACAGCATATAATGACAGATACGGACTAGAAGTCATCGGTCTCCGTTATATGAATGTTTACGGACCGGGGCAGGACCAGCATGCAGCTTATACCGGGGTAATACCTATCATGCTGAATAAAATTGCGGCAAATGACCCTCCTCAAATAAATGGTGACGGATCGCAATCATATGATTTTATTTATGTTGAAGATGTGGCAAGGTGTAATGTACTTGGATTGAAAAGTGAAATTAAATATGGTTTTTATAATGTTGGAACTGAGGTACAGACAAGTATAAAAGAACTTTGCGATACGATCCTCGACCTGAAAAAAAGCAATCTGAAAGTAAAATACATCCCCTATTCGGCTGAAGATGCCCGGCAATTTGTTCAGAACAGGATTGGCTCGCGTAAAAAGGCTGAAAAGGACCTTGGCTTCAGGTTTGCTTACGATTTGAGAAACGGACTACAGAAACTAATTAACTGGAGAATTGATAATCATATAGACCAACGTTAGAATTATGATATGAAAATACCACTCATCAAACCATTTATTAATGAGGAAATAAAGAAAAGAGTAATGGATGTACTCGATAGCGGGTACCTTACTGAGGGGGTGGTAACTCATGAATTTGAACGGGTATTTGCTGAATACATTAATGCAAAACATGCTATAGCGGTTAACTCTTGTACAACAGGGCTGGAGTTAGCACTCAGGGCGCTGGGAATTGGCCCCGGTGACGAAGTGATCGTACCTGATTATACTTATCCTGCAACTGCAACCGTAGTAGCAATTGTAGGTGCACACTGCGTTATTGTCGATGTTGACCCTAAGAGCATGTTGATAAATTATGATGCAATTGAAAAGGCGATTACTCCTAAAACCAGGGCGATAATACCGGTGTCATTATTTGGAAATCCGCTTGATTATGACAGGCTGGACCAGATTAAAAGGAAAAATGATCTGTATATAATTGAAGACGCTGCCTGTTCAATTGGAGCTGAGTATAATGAGAGAAAAACAGGAACATTTGCTGATATTTCGGTTTTTAGTCTGCATCCCAGAAAGTTTATCACAACAGGAGAAGGCGGAATGATCACAACCGAAAATGATGCCTTGGCCGAATGGATGAATTCGTATAAACATTTTGGAATGTCGATGAGTAATGTTTCAAGAGAAGGAATCCGCTTCGAAATCCCGGGTACTAATTATAAACTCTCTAACATCCAGTCTGCCATCGGCCTGGGACAAATGGAACAGGTTTGGTCTTTGCTTGAGAGAAGGCAGTTACTCGCGAGAAGATATGACAGATTGTTCGAAAATGTTCAAGGCATTACTTTGCCGGATACTACTCCAAATGGGATCCACTCCTATCAGTCATATTGTATTTTTACTTCCTCCCGGGATAAAATAATGAATACCCTCAGGCCACAGGGAGTGGAAGTTCAGATCGGAACTTATTCACTCCACATGCACCCTGCTTTCAGGAATGAACAGCTCTTCACGATAGCAGGCGAAATGAAAGGCAGCAGCTACGCTTATAATCATTGCCTTGCTCTGCCTTTATTTCATGATTTGACCCATGAAGAACAAGACTATGTAGTTAACAAAATAAAGGAGATTAATTAAAATGTGCGGCATTGCAGGTGTTTTCAATCTTGATGGCAGACCATTCCCGATGAATAACCTCGTTGCCATGACCAGGGAACTTGCTCACCGCGGGCCAGACGATGAAGGCTTCTATCTGAAAGACAAAATAGCACTTGGACACAGGAGACTTGCTATTATTGATACCAGTAAATTGGGTGCACAGCCTATGATTTCAAAGGATGGTAAATGGGTAGTGGTATTCAATGGTTGTATTTACAATTATCTGGAATTAAAGCAGGAATTAAAAGCACGGGGACATATTTTTGTTTCTACCTCTGATACTGAAGTTATTGTCGAGGGACTATCTGCATATGGACCTTCTTTTATTGAGCGTTTTAATGGGATGTTTGCCATTGCCGCATGGAATGATCATGAGAAAGCGCTATACCTTAGCAGGGACAGATTCGGAGTAAAACCATTGTATTATTGGTTTAATGGTAAAACTATTGCTTTTGCTTCAGAAATTAAGGCTATTATTAAACACCCCGAGTTTCATGTTAACTTGAATTATTATGCCTTAAACGAATACTTCACCTATCAAAATCAGTTTACTTTTCAGACCCTCTTCAAAGATGTTTATTTACTTCCGCAGGCTAACACAGTCAGAATTGATTCACAATCATCCGCAGTAATTTATCATGCCTGGTGGGATTATGACTTTACTCAGCCAGACAATGAGATGGGCTTTGATGAAGCCAAGGAGGAGACATTGAGGTTATTCAGGAGGGCTGTCACCAGGCAAATGGTTGCAGATGTTCCTGTTGGGGCCTACCTCTCCGGCGGGATGGACTCCGGTTCAATCGTTGCAATTGCATCTCAGCAAGTGCCAAGGCTCTCAACATTTACCTGTGGATTTGATATGTCAGAAGTTACCGGGGTTGAAGCTAATTATGATGAAAGAAGGGATGCTGAATTACTGGCAAATTACTTTAAAACAGAACAATTTGAGCTGGTTATGAATGCCGGAGATATTCGCTGGTCGTTACCTAAAGTAGTACGTCATATTGAGGATTTGCGGGTAGGTATGTCATATCCTAACTATTATATTTCAAGGCTTGCATCTAAATTTGTAAAAGTATGCCTTCAGGGGACAGGTGGCGATGAATTATATGGCGGATATCCATGGCGTTATTATAGGGTGTTCGATAGTATCTCAGAAACAGATTTCTTAAATCAGTATTATGGATTCTGGCAACGGCTGGTTCCTGATGATAAAAAAGGTGAGCTATTTACTCCGGGTGTTATTACCCAGATTGATTTGAATGAACCACGCAGAATATTTGAAAAAGTCTTCACATTTAATCCTAAGCTAAAATATAATACACCTGAGGAACACATACAAAACAGTATGTATTTTGAAATTAAAACCTTCCTCTCCGGTTTACTGATCGTAGGCGATAAGCTTGCAATGGCAAATGGGCTCGAGGAGCGATTCCCATTCCTTGATAATGATCTGGTTAATTTTGCACAGAAGATTCCGATAAGACATAAATTAGCAAATCTGGAAGGAATGAAGAAAATTGATGAAAATGAATTTCGCGATAAGAAGAAAATTTACAGAGATTATAACGATGGGAAAAACGTACTTCGCAAAGCCATGAATGAACTAATCCCTGACCAGATAATAAACCGGAAAAAGCAGGGTTTCTCAAGTCCTGATGAAAATTGGTACAGAGGTGAAAGCGCGGCGTATGTAAAAGATATTCTTCTAAATAAAAAAACTATTTCAACAGAATTTATCTCAAAGTCATATATTGAAACGATTGTCAGGGATCATATAGATAACCGTGTGAATCATCGGCTCCTTTTATGGGGTTTATTGAATTTTGAGTGGTGGTGCAGAATTTTCCTTAATCATGAAGAAATTAATTAATCGCTATTTTAGAAGAGTATTTTTAATACTCCGGGATAGAAAAAAACTCCATTTTAACAGGGTTTTGCCAATAAATGAGCTTGTGACTGATCGCTGGGAAAAAGCAAAATATCTCAGATTCGGGAAAGGCACATCTGTCTATGATTCATCCTATATTTACGGCGATGTAAAAGTTGGCAAGGACACATGGATAGGCCCCTTTACTATCCTTGATGGTAGCGGTGGATTAAAAATCGGTAATAATTGCAGCATTTCTGCAGGGGTCCAGATTTATACGCATGATACAGTGAAATGGGCAGTTTCCGGGGGGTTGGAACCATATGAATATGCTCCATCGGTTATCGGAAATAATGTTTATATAGGACCAAACTCGGTAATAACCAAAGGAGTTACTATTGGAGATGGTACTATTATTGGCGCAAATAGTTTCGTGAACAAATCTTTTTATGAAAACTCAAAAATAGCCGGGTCACCGGCAAGAAACTTAAATGATATCTAAAGACATGAAGATATGCTCCCGATGCATATATGATGAAAGAACTCCGGCCATTATTTTTGATGAAGAGGGAGTATGCAATTACTGCAAAACATTTGATTCCCTTTTGGAGGAATACCAAACCGGTAATCCGGAAGGTGAAAAAAGAATGAATGAAATTATTGAAAAAATAAAAAAGAATGGTAAGGGTAAAAAATATGATTGTGTTATAGGGGTAAGCGGTGGAACCGATTCCTCATTTCTTGTTTATTGGGCTGTTCAGAAGAGCTTAAGACCATTGGCTGTGCACTATGATAATACTTGGAATACATCTATTGCCACCGAAAACATCCGCAAAGTCTTAGGTAAACTAAAAGTAGACCTGTACACTCATGTTTGCGATAATAAGGAAGCAGATGACATTTTCAAGGCTTTCTTCATTGCCGGAGTACCGGAAATAGAAGCATCAACAGATCTTGCTTTGGCAGAAACCATGTACCGGGCAGCAGCAAAATACAAGGTAAAATATGTGCTTGAAGGTCATTCTTTCATTGCCGAAGGTATAACACCATTGGGGAAGAACTATTTCGATGGCAAATACATTAAAAACATACACAAAAAGTATGGCAAACTACCATTGAAGACTTACCCATTAATGACCTTCTGGAATCTGATTAAATGGACAACAATATATCGGATTAAAAAGATAAGACCTCTGTGGTATATACAATATAATAAAGAGGATGCGCGTGTATTTCTTGAAAAAACGTTTGGCTGGCAATATTATGGAGGCCACCACCTCGAGAACAGAATGACAAGCTTCTTTCAAAGTATTTATTGCCCTGAAAAATATAACATTGATTACAGGAATAACAGCCTTTCTGCTTCAGTCAGGGCCGGGAAAATGAAACGCGAACAGGCCATATATGAATACTATGAAACATCACCCTATATTGAGCCGGAGTTACTGAACTATTTCAAGAAACGACTTGTTCTGTCAGACGAAGAATACAACACCATAATGAAATCGCCACCAAGATACTGGTATGAATTTCCGACATATAAAAAACGTTTTGAGAGATTAAGACTTCTTTTCTATTTGCTGATGAAGGCAAACCTTATCCCTCGATCGTTTTATATGAAATATTGCTTCCCAACTCAAATAAATAAAAATTGATACATATCGTTGACTACGGCATGGGCAACCTGGGTTCTGTTAAAAACATGCTAAAGTATATTGGGGCAGAATCGACAATTACAGCTAATCCTGTTGAACTTCAGGATGCCAAGAAGATAATCTTGCCAGGGGTTGGTTCTTTTGATCAGGCGATGAAGCGTATTGAAGAATCGGGATTTCGTAAAGTGCTTGATGCTAAAGCGCTAACTGAAAAGGTTCCGGTACTGGGCATCTGTCTGGGGATGCAATTACTCACTTATGGAAGTGAAGAAGGGCTAATTCCTGGACTTGGATGGATCCCTGCCAAGACTATTCATTTTCAGGCTGACAATGGGTTAAAAGTACCCCATATGGGTTGGAATATTGTTACACCTTCAACTCCGAGTCCGCTTTGTGAAAAGTTGCCCGAAGAAAGCCGTTTTTATTTCGTACATTCTTACTATGTGAAGGTTGAGAATGAGTCGTGTAGCATATTAAAGACATATTATGGACTAAATTTTGATTCAGCTATTCAGAGAGGAAATATCTATGGTGTTCAGTTTCATCCTGAAAAGAGTCACAAATTGGGAATGCAACTCCTACGCAATTTTGCAAATTTACAGTAATGCTTAAAGTCAGAATAATTCCGTGCCTGCAGCTTATTGACCAATCACTGGTTAAGACAGTTCAGTTTCGTAAGTATTCCTATATTGGCGATCCAATTAATACTGTTCGGATTTTCAACGAATTAGAAGTAGATGAATTATGTTTTCTCGATATACGTGCCACAGTACAAAAAAGAACTCCTAACCTGAAAATTTTATCAGAAATAGCCGATGAGTGTTTTATGCCTCTCTCTTATGGAGGTGGAGTGAAAGATGCAGAAATGGCAAAAAAGATCCTTTCCATCGGATTTGAAAAAATCATCATTAATACTGCTGCCGTAGAAAATCCGGCCCTGATAATGGAAATTGCCAAACACTCAGGAAATCAAAGTGTCATTGTCTCAATTGATGTAAAAAGATCAATCTGGGGCGGTCATGCGGTCTATTCCAATGACGGGACAATAAAAACAAAACTTAATCCCGTAGAGTGGGCTAAGCAAGTGGAAGAATCCGGAGCTGGTGAATTGCTCATTACTTCCATGGATCAGGATGGTACATGGAAGGGATTCGATATGGAAATCATCAGAAATATATCAGAGGCTGTTTCTATCCCTGTTATTGCCAATGGCGGTGCAGGAACTGTTTCCGATATTGGCAAGGCTGTGCAAATTGGTAAAGCATCGGCCGTTGCATTAGGTAGTATGGTAGTTTTTCAACAGAAAGGTATGGGAGTATTGGTTAATTTTCCAGATAAGAAAGAATTGGAGGGAGAATTAAGTTAATATTTATATTTAATAATGCCTGAAGACCATATTAGCATAGTTAAAGAAAGATTATGGAAAAAGAGAAATATAGAATAGCGCTGATAGGCAATATGAATAATAATTTTTTTTCATTAATGCGATATTTCAGGGATTTGGGGCATGATGCAGTACTTTTCTTATATAGGGAAGATGGAACAGGGGCAAATAAGCATTTCATTCCAGAAAATGATACCTGGAGTTATAACAAATGGGGGCCTTATATTATTCATACAAGAATTACCAATGGCAAGTTTCACAGACTGCCAAATATATTCATACATCGCAGAAAGTATCAAAAATATTTTGAATCATTTGATTTCATTTTGGGGTGTGGTTTCAGTCCCGGTTTATGCAACATTTTAAATAAGAAACTTGATCTCTTCCTTCCATATTCATTTGCAGGTGAATATACCGGCAAAAACTATAAGACAAATTCATATTTAAGAAACCTGAAATACAGGTCTGTCAATAAAATTCAAATAACAGGTCTTCGTAAAAACACCAGGTACATTGGGATATTAGACTTTTCCGAGGAAAATTTAATAAACTACAGGAGAAATGGTTTAATGGATAAAATCATCAGTACCTCTATACCAATGGTTTACTTGGAGAATGATTTAATATCCGGCAAAATCGAAAATGATGATATCTTGGAAGTAAAAGAAATTTTTAAAAATCATTACCCGGTAATTTTATCTCATGTTGCTCATGTTAAATATTTGCTGGGTTGGCATTTAAAAAGAAATGATCTCTTAATAAAAGGATTTGCGGAATTTGTCAAAGAGCAAGAAACATCTGCCCTCTTAGTTTTGTTGGATTATGGTGATGGTGTGCCAGATTCTAAGAAGCTAATCAAAGAATTGGAAATAGAGAATTCAGTGATATGGCTTCCCAAAATGCCAAGAAAAAACTTGCTGAATATTATTAAGAACATTGATTTGGGCTGTGGGGAACTCGGAGGAGCAACCTGGGGAGGAACAGGCTGGGAATTTCTGGCTTGCGGAAAGCCTTTCATTCAGAACATTGGTATGACCGAGGATGAATTTATTAAGAAAACAGGGATCCCTTTGCCTGATATTTTTCTGGCAAGGACTGAATTTGATGTCAAAAATATTTTACAATCAGTGTCTGAAAATAAAGCATTGCTTGATCAAAAATCTTCAAATATCAAGACATGGTTTGAAAACTACGGCGGAAAGAATATTGCAAGGAAAATCATTGATATATTAACAGGTGTCTAGAAAGGTGCTGTCTTGAAGTTTGTATCGATTATGCCAGGGCTGGATTCTGCGACGCCAAATCAATTCCAAATCCCATAGAAAAGGTTCGGAAAATAGCTCTATCCGGGTATTCATGAAGCCCCTTAAACTCAGAAGTTGAGGGGTTTTTTTGCAATGTTGTACCGTTTGATTACTTTCGTTTCTGTAACAACAGAATGTTCATTATGCCATCCAATACCCGTATTTCTTCAATAGACATCATGCGGGGACTAACCCTCGTCCTGATGCTGTTTGTCAATGACCTGAACATGGAGACCGCCCCGTCGTGGCTCGGTCATATGCCTGCCGACTTTGACGGAATGGGCCTTGCAGACTGGGTCTTTCCGGGCTTTCTTTTCATCGTCGGAATGGCAATACCATTTGCGTTTTCAAACAGACTGTCAAAAGGCCAATCTTTATCAGCGATAAGTCTGCACATAATTATCAGGACTTTGTGCCTACTCATAATCGGAGTCCTTATGCTTAATACCGGCAGAGTTAATCCCGAACTTACAGGAATGGGGGAAAACCTGTGGGCAATTATAATGTATATTTCCGTTTTCCTCGTATGGAATGACTATCCTGAGAAGTTAAATAAATACCTGAGAAATGGCCTGAAAGTCCTTGGCATTGGCACACTTCTGTTCCTTGTCATTAAATTCAGGTCAGGGCAACCCGTAAACAACGGATGGCTGATCACAGGGTGGTGGGGAATACTCGGGCTCATTGGCTGGGGATATCTTGTATCAGCTTTTACATATATCCTGTGCCGTGATTCAATAATTAAAACCACAGCTGTTATCCTGTTCTTTCTTGCATTGAATATGCTCTCCGGGTGGAACCTGCTTGGATTTCTTGATCCTGTCAAACCGGCCTTTGGTATAATTATAGAAGGAAATACGCCTTTAATCGTACTGACAGGGCTGCTTGGAGGTATAATACTAAGGAAGATACACTCTTCAGAAACCAGGAAAACAATTCTGATATTTGCCGGATTTGGGGTACTATGTCTGGCTTCTGGATTTATCCTGAGAAACTGGTTCATTATATCAAAGATCAGGGCAACTCCAAGCTGGGGTATGATCTGCACGGGGATAAGCTTCCTGTTGTTCATACTAATTTACTGGATTGCAGATGTGAAGAACCATAGACGTTGGGCCGCATTTGTCAAGCCGGCAGGGGAATACTCACTTACCACCTACCTGGCACCCGATATACTCTATTACATCATATGGATGACAGGAGTGCCAATACTCTTTTATAAAGAGTCATCTTC
>Ga0207931_1000255_pt1 | contig 20275 bp, 21 predicted proteins | sample NGESurdeep092012_2_FD_184478 | JGI IMG/M metagenome (GOLD analysis project Ga0207931, IMG submission 184478) | Arctic peat soil microbial communities from Barrow, Alaska - NGEE Surface sample 415-1 deep-092012 (SPAdes) | ecosystem: Environmental > Terrestrial > Soil > Wetlands > Peat ...
TGCGGCGCGACTGCACATACTCAAAATTCGGTTCTTTAGTGATTTTCGGATAGATATTAAATAAAGAAAACAACACCCATAACCAACACTAAAGTGTCTATTCGTTAACACTTTGTGGGGGATATTATCCCTGTACATTGAGCAAGTGGCGCGGACTGTAATGACCGGCCACAAAAGGTACAGAGGTATGCGAAACAAATTCAACCCAAAAACAGATCCAAGTAAACCAACGGTCTACAAGATCAGGATCAAGGGCCACCTGAGCCCGGAATGGTCAGACTGGTTTGAGGGCCTGACCGTCACGCTGGAAGAGGACGGCAACACGCTTTTAACCGGCCTGGTGGTCGATCAAGCCGCGCTGCATGGCTTGCTCAAAAAAGTGCGCGACCTGGGCATGCCATTACTTTCGGTCTGTCCTGTTGAACACGGCCAGGCAGATGCGCCAGATGTCAAATAGGTAAACTCATCCATATCGTTCAAAAAAGGAGATACACATGAAAACTTTGCAGAAATTCGGCGGCTTTGCCGCACTGTACGAGGCAGCAGCATACATTGTGGGTATGATCGGTTTTCTCACCGTAGTGGACGTTTCTGGTGTTGCTGACCCTGTCAAGAAGGTGGCTTTAATGGCGGACAACCTGGCCTTCCTGTACATGCTGCACCTAATCGTCTATGTAGTATGGGGCATCTTTATGATTGTCCTGGCACTAGCGCTCTACGAGCGGTTGAAGGCCAGCTCACCAGCAATAGTGCAGACAGCGACCGCCTTCGGACTATTTTGGGGTTGTGTAATCATTCTTAGCGGCATGATCTACAACGTCGGTATGCAAAATGTCGTCGCTCTCTATGGTAAAGACCCGGTTCAAGCTGGGACGGTCTGGTTGACGATTGACTCTATATTGGGAGGATTAGCCGGCAGTAATGAAGCCATAGGAGGCATATGGATTTTACTGCTAAGTTGGGCAGCTTTGCGGACAGGAGAACTTTCCAAGGTACTGAACTATCTTGGCGTAGTGGTCGGCGTAGCGGGCATCATCTCGATTGTTCCGGCTCTCGCCGAGATATTTATTTACATTTTTGCGTTGGGCCAGATTGTGTGGTTCATCTGGCTGGGGATTGGCATGCTGCGCAGAAATGCGAGCAAGAATACGCCAAATGAGCTTTTGAGGGCAGCATAGATTTGCATCAGTAGAGAGGGAGGGCTTAAGATACTCCCTCTCCGTCAAAGCCTAATCAGGCGTAGGCAACTTGTTTACGCCAAAATCGTTCACAACAAGGAGATAAAAAATGAATACAACCGTAGGAAGTCCCCATGGGACATACAGAAAGAATGCAGTAATGGCAGGCGTCCTCTACTTCCTGGGGACGGTCTTTGGGATTTTGAGCGGAGTCATTGGCGGCGAAGTGCTTTCCTCGTTCAGTTTCGGCAAACCGCTTGTTGGTGTGGATATGCTGGGCCTCGTTGTCGCCAATTCGTCCCAAATTACCAGGGGTGCATTTTTAATCATCATGATGGCGATTTCACTGGTGGCGATGACGGTTTTCCTCTACCCGCTTTTTAGAAAAGATAGCGAAGAACTGGCGATGGGGATGGTCCTTTTCCGCGGGGCCCTGGAGGGAACCTTTTATTTTCTTTCGACCCTCGGTTTTTTGGTACTTGTCGTACTTGGCAATGAATACATTGCCACCGGGGCTGATTCGGCTGCTTTGCAGTCCATGGGCAATGTCTTGTATCAGTTCCAAGGCCTCCTCGCCCCGGTCGGTCCCATCTTTTTTCTGATTGGGGCTACGTGTTTATACCTCTCCTTCTACCGCACCCGGCTGATCCCCCGCTGGTTGTCCGTCTGGGGCTTTATCGGCGTGGTTTTCTATATGGCTTCCACCCTGTTGAAATTCTTTCACATGGATCCCGGCATTGGGTTTTATTTGGAAATGGTGTTGGCGCCACAGGAAATAGTAATGGCGGTCTGGCTTATCGTGAAGGGATTCAATTCATCTGCGATCACTGCCCTGTTTGCCAAAACAAAATAACAGATTGATTTTACGCGCTGTAGGATTGGCAGTCCTGAAAATGACGCTGGATTGCCAGTCCTGCGAAACATGAGCAACAAGTTTAATTCAATGAAACTCATCCATATCGTTCAAAAAAAGGAGTAAAAAATGAAAACTTTACAAAAGGTACAAGATAAGGAAGGGAGTAAAAAAATGACTGATCGAAGAAAAACCGCATTGATTTTAGGTACAGTAACGCTAATAATGTTCAGCCCATTGGCGATGAGTCTTTTTGGGCATCCAATCCCCATGTTTCAAAACCTCGGCTTCGAGAGAGAGACAATAGCTCCACCGTTAGCGTGGATACTCGCCACAATCATAGCAATCGCCTATGTTTTATACACAATGAAAGCCATCCCTTTGGTCTTAGCTAAACAGAGAGAAATCTCATTGTTTAAACTCCTAGGTATTCTCTCGGCGCTGGTCGGCGGCATCGTCGAAGAGGTCTTCTTTCGACGTTGGACCATGGATATGTTCATGAAGGGTGGTTTTAATCCCATCCTCCAGGTCATCATTTCCGGCGTCGCATTTGGTTTGGCACATTGGAGTTGGACACTACTCGCAAAGCGCGACTTCAAGGCTACGCTTCCGGCGATCCTATCGACGTCAATTCTAGGGATCTTTCTGGCTATCATCTATCTCGCGGGCGGGCGCAACTTGGGGCCCTGTATATTTGCCCATGTACTGATTAATATTGTTATCGAACCGTGGCTGATGTTGTCTGCAGTGTCAGGTAAGTGGCGCTCCCAACATCGGCTCCATCGGGAAGCAGCTCCGCCGCTCGCCCGAATGTGATCGAAGCCACGCGCAGTGAGCGGTTGAGCCTCAAAGCCCTCGCCTCCAGCCATCACCCCACATCGCGTCTGCCGCATTCGGAGGGCTAGATGATACTGGCCTGGCGCAGCCTGGTGCGCTCAGAATCGGGGCGAGAGAATGCAAAAAAGCTGGACCGACCTGGAGCCCCATACTGCAGTATGGTTAACTACCCTACGCCAGGATTGATTCTTCAAAACCCATAGGAAAAAGGAACTTTTTTAATTCTCCATCGTCTAACGTGTGAAATGGTGCACAAAATAAACTGTCTCCATAAACCACCAAAACCGGTGGATTTCTCACTAGAAAAGAAAGAAGGAAAAAATGAAAAGAATCTTTACATTCACAATAGTTCTAATGGCACTGACGGCCTGTACGTCATTTCGGGTTCAGACATCTGAATCTGCTGGGACGGACATGCCTCAGGCAAATATGCCGAATCCTGCCTCGGTCTATTGCGAGCAGAACGGCAATACACTCGAAATTCGCACTGCTGTCGATGGCAGCCAAAACGGAGTATGTGTTTTTCCGGATGGCAGCACCTGTGACGAGTGGGCCTATTTCCGGGGAGAGTGTGGTCCCGCAGCACAGAAAAGCCCAACACCTGACACGACCGCTGAGGCAACCCCAGAAGCAAGTGGTGGTGGCCCAGGAGGAAGCGGTGGCACGGGAGGAGATGGTTCGGGTGGTTACATGCCACCAGGTACCACCGAAGAGATAGCCGACTGGCGGGGCGTCATCAAGAGTACCGAACCTGGCGCACAGTATGATGACTACTTTGAGTTGTGGACCAACGGGCAGATAATCTATTTTGGCATCGATTCAATGGACCCGGCGGTAAAGTCCCAGATCGTGGCGCTGCGCAACAGTGGCAAGATCGTTCATCTCTATGGCACATTATTTAGTAATGTGCCTGACTACAACGGCTCGCAGGTCCAAGTGGACCGCATCGAGGTTGAAGGGTAATTATCAATACCAAATATTGGAGATGTCAAGTTAGATTGACATCTCCAATATTTGAGAAGCATGCAACAACATACTTACTGAATATTCCTGATCTGGTAGAGGTTGTAGTGGGATGGGATAAAGAAGTAAGGGCAATTTGCGGTAATGACGGTCTATGGTTTGCACAAGTATCACCTGAAACTGGAAGGATTATTCCAGGTACAATTGAAGCCGGTGTATATAGAGCTTCAATAGCCGTGAGAGATTTGAAGCTTTGGCTAAATAAAGTTGGTCTGCCTTTTCACTCTCCCCATAAATTCAGGCATGGTAATGCTGTTTATGCATTGAAGCGAGCAAAAGATATTGCCGCGCTAAAAGCGGTTAGCCAGAATTTAATGCACTCAAATATTAATATCACCGACGGTATTTACGGGATACTTTCAGATATTGATGTTAGAGGCCAAATAGCTACAATTGGTCAAATGACACATTCAAATGATACTGCAACAGATTTGGAAGAATTAAAAGTCATGACAAAACGGCTATTAGAAATATTGGGCGGTGATTCTCAGTAAGCACTTGTAAAACAACAATAGTAGGACATTTATTCCTAAAATAAATTGTATCTACTCACAGGGTAATCGTCGCACCCGAATATGTGGTGAAATAGGTGCAAAACTGCCGGAAATCGCCAGATGTGCGGCACCTAGATGTGGCGACGAACCCTGAAATATGTTGATTTGAGCCATATATTCCGACCTTTCACAAAACCCGTGAGTAGATACAATAAATTTTTCCATCACCACCAGGATTGTCATTTTCAAGGTCATGATCATCATTGTCATCGCGGTGATCATGGTCATCATCATTGTCGTCACCATGACCATGGTCATCATTGTTACTCACATTCTGTCGATGTAATTTATTACTAAGGTTATAAAAGTGGAGACTTATAAATCAATTCTTTTATTGATATTCGAACCTTCAATTTCATCTATTAGTTGTTGAATCGCTTTGCTAGCGTTAATTGAAAGTATAGTTATGTTTGGATGACTATTGGCAAACACACGGTATATTTCATCTGCAAAAGCTCTGCCGACAAATTTAACATTTCCAAAATCAAATGCAACTGTTTTAAATTTTTCTAGGCGGGTAAGCAACCGTTTCGCTTGGGACCTTGATATTAGGTTTTCATTCCCATAACGAGCAAGCTCAACAGGAATGATGGTCTTATCAAAGCCATAATCATCTTGATTACTTGCGAACTTATCCATAACGCTTTTTGTTGTCCTTTTTGAGGTGGGAGAAATTTCCATTGTTACTATAGTACCTTTGATATTCTGGTTGGTTTCAAAAAATAGATCTTGGGTTTTATGTCCAAAAAATAAATTCCCTGAGCCAATCCTAAAAGAGTCAAATATCCTTGAAGTAAAAAAAATGCCTTCGCCCGAATGACTTGTAGGATTTGTCGTCAATTTACCTTTTGAAAGTTCAAGTATTGCATGTAGTGGATCTTCAAGATTGTATTGGCGTTGGATTTTATTAAAAATCCCAATCCCATCATCAGCGATCTCCATAATAATTCTATCTATCCATATACTAATTTCAGTTTTGATTTCAGTGCCTTCGGAATGTTCAATCGCATTATTAAATATTTCTGTAAAACCATAATGGCAAATATGTTCAACATTTTCTTTTATATTTTCAAATAATGGTAAAACATCATTTCTCCAAACTCTATCTTCTTCAAGTGATGTATTCAACTTATATATATTATTGCTTATATGCAATGGTTTTAGAGAATACCGAATATTATTCGTCGAACCGATTACTTCAATAGAATTATCATTAACTAAATTATGAATATATCGCAGAATCGCAGGGCGAGATAATTTATATTTTTCGAGTGTGAATCGAACAATATCGGATGGGTGATTGCGAATATTCCATAAAATAAAATCCCTTATTTCATCGCGCTTTTGTTTCTTGACACTCATATTTCTTATTCCCTAAGCGTTTATTTGTAAACTTATATTGTTACAATTATAAACATATTCATAGTTGATTGTAAACATAATTCAAGATGATTATAAATATATTTAGTCTTGATTATAAACATAATAAGCACAAATTGTCAACTTGTTTTTGAATACGTATATTGAATAATTAAGAACCCCCTCAACAGAAATTGCGCAAATTGATTTGTATCAAAGGTGGGCCCGGCAGGATTCGGACCTGCGACCAAGCGATTATGAGTCGCCTGCGCTAACCACTGCGCCACGGGCCCGGAAAAACATCACCACGAAGGACACGAAGTCACAAAGACATCTTTGTGTTCCGCCTGCCCCCGTTTTTTTGGGGTTGTGTCCTTCGTGGTTTAAAAAAGAGCGGGCGATGGGACTCGAACCCACGATATCTTGCTTGGAAGGCAAGCGTTCTACCACTGAACTACGCCCGCAATGGACTGTTATTCTACCGTGAGGGGCGCAGACGGTCAACCTGTCATTTCACCATCTTCGCCACGTATGCGCGCAGGTCCTCGACAGCCTGCCGGTACAGCCGTTCCGCCTCGTCTTTGGCCGAGATAGTTTGCCGATCGCCGGTTTCAGCCAGAACATCCAGTATTTCCAGTTGTATTTCCTGCGTGAATCCGTCCACAGACGGGGCACGGTGGATGCGCTCGGCCCAGGCTTTTGGCAGACCATAGGAGGCGGTGTTGCCCTGGATGCGTTTTTTGTCGAGATCAGCCTTCGGGTGGGAAAAAACAACGCCGCCCTGGATCAGGCTCAGGATCCAGGCCCGCTCCGGCAGATGGTTCTCGAGCGTTTTTACGAACTCTTGTTTCTGTTGGAGCCATTGGTCATCAGGGCCTGGTTCGTGCGTCTTCTCTTCGCGGCGCTTGCGCCCGAGTTTATCGCGCATGGTTTGAATTTGCTTCCAGGCACCCTCCTGGTTGACAATCGTCCCGCTCCAGTACTTGACTTTAAAGATCCAGATCCCCGAAGGGCCGAGCAACAGTACATCGGCATCCGAAATGCTTTGGGCAGAATATGGGTCTGGAAGGTAACGGGCAAGCAGGGTCAGAATATCCACTCCCCCCTTTTTGCCTGCCTTCTCAACCGCCAGTTCCTGTGACGAGAGACTTTCCCACCAGTGTCCTTCCAAATCCACCACCGGCCCATCAACCGGCTGCGGAAGCGGCTTGCCATTCACCATCTCGCGGATATACTGACGTCCGGCCACCGCTAACGTGACCAGGATGATCAACACCAGCACTGCCCAATAGGTGATGACACAGGCCACATCGCGGAAATAATAGGCTGTCAGGCAGAGTACAATGATGGAGAGCGGCGCAACCGCCACAAGCGCAAAAAAAATCCGGCGCTTCTGTTGCCATTCGGTCAGGTCTTTGCGAAACTGCTGTTTATGACCCACCCTAACCGCCCGGCCAAACTCAGCCGTCAGTTTGGTTTTGAACGATTGAATGGCCTGGTACCCAGCGACCAGGTCGGTCCATTTGCGGTCAATGCTGTGCATGGCCGGAGTATAGTCGAAGTCCGCCGGGCAGACAAGCAAATGCCTTATTCAGGTTTATAATCGTTTCAACCGGAGAACCCTGTGAAAATTTACCGATTTGTTCTGGCTTGTTTCGCACTGATCCTGTTTCTCCTTCAGCCAATCCACGCGGCGGCGTCTGGATCGGTGGCCTTTGTGCTGACCATTAACGGGGCCATCACCCCGGCCACGCAGGAGTACCTGCACCGCGGCATCCAGACCGCCGAACAGAACGGCGCGGAGGTGGTTATCTTGCAGCTCAATACGCCCGGCGGTGGACTTGATCCGATGCAAAAAATGGCCGAAGACATACGCGCCAGTACTGTACCGGTGGTGGTCTACGTCAGTCCGCGCGGGGCCTGGGCCGCCAGCGCCGGGACCGTCATTACGCTGGCAGGGCACGCGGCAGCCATGGCCCCGGAGACCGCCATCGGCGCGGCCAGCCCGGTTGGATCGCAGGGGGCGGACCTTTCCACCACCGAGCAGATCAAAGTCAAAGAGGCGATGAAGGCACTGGTGCGCGCGTACACCGAACGCCGCGGAGCAGAGGCCACCGCCCTGGCAGAGTCCACCATTGAAAGCGCCGTAGCCGTCTCCGCTACCGAAGCCCTGAAAGCACACCTGGTGGATTTCATCGCCAGCGATACAAACGATTTGCTCAACCAGTTGGATGGCTACACCGTCCAGATGGCCGACGGCTCGCGCACGCTGCACACCGCCGGAGCCGTGCCGCAGACCCTGGAAATGTCGCTGATCGAGCAGTTGCTGCAACTGCTGGTCGACCCGAACTTCGTTTTCATCCTGCTCAGCATCGGCGCGCAGGCCATCCTGATCGAACTCTCCAGCCCGGGCGGCTGGGTGGCGGGGTTCATCGGCGTTGTCTGCCTGGCGCTGGCAGCCTACGGGCTGGGCGTCCTGCCGGTCAACTGGTTCGGGCTGGCCTTCCTGATCATCGCTTTCGTGCTATTCATTGTAGATATCAAAGCCGCCACCCACGGCGGGCTGACGGCGGCAGGCATCGGCTCGTTCATCGTCGGGGCGCTGGTACTGTTCAACTCACCGGGTACGCCCCAGTTCCAGCGTGTCTCGCTCCCGCTGGTCATCATGGTAGCCGCCATCATTGGCATCAGTTTTGCCATCATCGTCGGTTTTGCGCTGCGGGCGCAGAAGAGACCGGTCATCACCGGTCAGGAGGGGATGCGCGGCCAGACGGGTATCGCCCGTACCGACATCAATCCGACCGGACAAGTCCAGTCCGGGGCAGAGTTGTGGACAGCGGAACTGGCTGAGGGTCAGGGCAAGATCCGGAAAGGGGACCTGGTCGAGGTGGTGAGCGTTGACGGGCTGCGGCTCAAGGTCCGGAAAATGGACAAAGCTTGATGTCCGTTTTCAAGCCGGATACAATAAACTAGAATTTTTTTACAAAAATTCGTCAATCGATGAGTCTTTATGTCCACACCATCCACCCAAGATCAGGTCAATCGCGACCACTTCCGCGTCCCAGAGTGGGTTAGATCACGCGAGGCGGCAGCCAGCAGACCAACCAACGCCAGGGTGCGCACTTACACGCTGCTTTTTGGGGTGGTTTCCGGCCTGACGTTTTCGCTCTCCTCGTGGATCTACGAGGCCGTTATCTACTCCCAGGCACATGTCGCTTATGCGTGGATCCCCCTGGTGGTCGGGACCGCGGTGTGTGTGCTCCTGACCACTCTGGCAGCCGGGCTCACCTATTTGGCAAACAAAGCCCTGCTGGGAATCATTTTCTGGCTGATGGCAGCCGGCCTGGTCACAGAACTGATCATTGCGCTCCCCTTAAGGATTGAACCGCGCCTGATGCTACTCTTCGAGCCCGGGCTGCGCGCCTGGCTGCCAGCCCACCCTTACAACGATACGATCAAGACTTGGATCTTGATCGGCTTCTTCTCGTTGGGGTTCTTTTTTGCCTTCTCCGGCCTGCTCCAGCTCGTGCTGGTGGAACAAGGCGCCCACGCGGCCACACCCGCCAGCCGCCTGGCGCCTTACCTCTTTTGCATCACGGTCATGCTTCTGGCGAGCGTGCTGGCGGGCAACCTCGTCAATAACCAGTTGCGCACCCCGTTCGTGGCGACGAATAACCTTATTCAGTTTGCCCAGGACAGCCAAGGCAGGAACGTCGATCCGACCGTGGCGCGCAATATGCACCTGAGCTCGGTCAATACCATCTCCTCCCTGCTCAACCGTCCCCGGCGCCTCTTCCTGGGCCGGTTCAACGCCGTCTACGGGCAAGTTGAGGTGCTGATCGATTTCGCCGGGACGTGGGCCAGTTGCACCACGATCTACGGGGAGCCGGTCTTCTGCCAACCTATATCAAGTCCATAAAAGTATCTATGTCAGCATCCTCTACCCGTGAGAGGGTCAACCCCAAGACGGTCAATACCGCCCCACTCCGCCGCCCGGAGTGGATCAAGGTGCGCGCTCCTTCCGGTGAGACGTATGAGCAGTTGCAAACCCTGATGCGCTCCAAGGCGCTGCACACCGTCTGCGAGGAAGCCATGTGTCCCAACATGGGCGAATGCTGGGGCTCAGGCACCGCTACCTTTCTGATGCTGGGTGACGTATGCACGCGCACCTGCGGTTTCTGTGATATCAAACACGGCCGCCCGGAAGCCCTCGACTGGCTGGAGCCGGAACGTGTGGCACAGGCGGTCAAGTCCATGAATCTAAAACATGCCGTTATCACCTCCGTCAACCGTGACGACCGGCGGGACGGCGGCGCACCCATCTTTGCTATGGTCATCCGGCGCATCCGCGAACTTCTGCCGGGCTGCTCGGTGGAGGTGCTCATCCCGGATTTCAAGGGCTCGTTGGAAGCCCTGAAAATCGTGCTGGACGCCCACCCGGAAATCCTGAACCACAATGTCGAGACGGTGCCGCGGCTATTCAAGCAAGTCCAGCCGCAGGACCACTACGAGTGGAGCGCGGCGATCCTCTCGGGTGCCAAAAAACTCGACCCCGAGGTGCTGACCAAATCCGGCATCATGGTCGGGCTGGGCGAGGAGATGGAGGAAGTCAAGGCCGTGATGCGCGACCAGCGCAGTTGGGGTGTGGACATCCTGACCCTCGGCCAGTACCTCCAGCCGAGCAAGAAGCACCTGCCGATCGCGCGCTATTACACCCTAGAGGAGTTCAAGGAGCTGCGCGAGTATGGCCGCGAAATCGGCTTCAAGTGGGTCGAGTCCGCGCCGCTGGTGAGGTCGTCGTATCACGCCGCGGAGCAGGTACGGGCGTTGTCCATTGTGCACCGAAAGTTGTATGGGGAAAACCAATAATTTTATTATAGTAGCTGCCAAACTGCGATTGCTCTGAGAGATAACACATGTCGAGAAAATACGAACTTCCGTACCTCTTAGCGGATATCGTGACACACGAAACCTACGAACGCTGGCTACGCCGGAAGGCGCAACAACACGTTAGACACGACCGCCAACGTGGCAACAAAACTGCCATTGGTGAATTGTATCGAAACGCAATTCACGATGCGGTCAAAGAGAGTGGTGGATTGGACGCATACACCGGCGAGAAGCTTGAATGGAATCTTATCGGCAATACAGCAACGATGTGTCAAAAGAAAAGGGGCACTGCTACAAACACGCATTTTCCTTGCTACCCACAGTTGACCATGTTAGTGATGGAACAGGATCAGCCGATTTTAAAATCTGCGGGTGGCGAACCAACGACGCCAAAAATGGCCTCGACTTACATGAGTTTGTGTCGGTTTGTCGAGCCGTGCTTGAACATCAGGGCTTTATTGTTATAAAGCGCGGTTAACCAATCAATAAACCTGATGTTAGTACTAAAACACAAGAGACCGGCCTCTTCGACCAGGCTCTCGTTTTACGGCTTCGTCACCTGGTACGAGTCGACCAAATCTCCCACCCGGCTGAAAAACTCGAATAGCATCTCTGTCTCGCTAGCCGTGACCCGCATGGCGCCGTAATTGGCATTATAGCGGAACTGGCTCTGCGGCAGGATGGTTACAAAGTCATAGAGTGCGCCGCCGCCCGCGCCGTTCGTGAAGTACGGGATGCCATCCACCAGCAGGCGCTCGTAGAGATGGTCGTGACCCGCCAGCAGCGCGTATGCGCCCCAAGCGGCAAACGGCCACTGCATCCAGTCGGTGGAACCGTGAGACCCGGACGAGTACGGCGGGTGGTGCATATAAACGATATTCCAGGGGGAAGCGGAGGCGGTTAGTCCCTGCCGGAGCCAGGCGGCTTGTATTGAGCCTGCATTAACGCCATCCGGCTCGTGCTCGTCGCTGTCGAGGGCAAAGAAGTGGAGCGGACCCCAGACGAAGTCGTAGTAGTGCTCGTTGCCGGGCAGGGTGAAATAATCCAGGTACGGTTGCGCGTCCTTGGTGTACCAGTCGTGGTTGCCCAGGGTCGGGAAGAAGCGGTTCACGTCCGCGCCGGAACCATATGTGCCAACATAAGGAAAAATATAATCGTGGAAGTACTTCCCAATATTGGCGTCAATTGTGTCCGCCGCGCCGGAGGGATAGTTGTTATCGCCGGTGGTGATGACGAAATCCGGTTGCCAGCCCCGGATAAGCGCGGCCACATCCGCTTCGGCAGAATTGTCCATACCATAATCGCCGATAACGGCGAACTTCACCGACCGCGGCTGCGGGGTCAGCGTGGAAGCAAGCGTTTCAGCGGGCAGAGCCGTTTCGGTCGGCGGCGAGGCAGACGCCGTCGGCAAAATGGGCGTTGGGGAAGGAATCGAGGCGGCACATGCTGTCAGCAAAAAGACCAGACCCAAGAGACAAAAAACAATGCGCTTCATATCAACCTCCTTTAGCAGCCAGTCTCTTCAAACTCCGGGATGTATTTGACACGCCCGCGCACACCAGTCAGCGCTCCGGGGCGGAGTTCCAGCACCTGGAATTCGTCGCCATCGCCGTAATCGCTTGAAAGACCGAAAGCGCGTCCGGGTGTGAACCCGAAGCGGGAATAGTAGGCCGGGTCGCCCAGCAGGACAACGGAACCGTAGTCGAGGCGGCGGACGTGTTCCAGCCCGGCCCGCATTAGCCGGGACCCGATGCCCGTCCGCTGGAATTCGGGCAGGACGGCAATCGGCCCAATCCCCAGCCCGCGCCAGCCGGGGTGCGCCGGGTCGAGCGTGACAGGCGTGAAGAGGACGTGGCCGACAACCTGACCCTCCAGGATGGCTGCAAGCGAAAGGGCAGTCTTGCCGCGCTGGCGGCACAGGTCCACCAGGTCGGCTTCGTTGTGGTGGGCAAAGGAGGCTTCTTCCACCGCGCGGATGCCGGGGAGGTCATCTGGCGTCTCAGGGCGGAGAGCGAGCGGGTCGCCGAAGCGACTTAGCAAATCCGGCAGGGCGAGGTCAGACAGCGAGGCGAGGATCAGGTCAGCGGGTAGCGGACCGAGGCGGGCGGTAATCGAGTTCGGCACAGCCACCACGCGCAATCCGGCGGCTTTAGCCGCTTTGACACCATTGGGCGAATCCTCAAAAGCGAGCGCCTGGTAAGCCCGGAGGTGGAGAGCGGACAGGGCGGCAAGGAACAGGTCCGGGGCTGGTTTGATGCGGGGGACGTCCTCGCGGCAGATGACGGCGTCGAACAAGTCATAAAATTCCAGGCGTCGCAGATAGCCATCCACCCAGACATGCGGGGAACTGGAAGCAATCGCCAGGCGTAGTCCCAGGCGGAGGGCAGAGTCAAGATAATCCGCCACGCCGGGCAGGGGTGGCAGGACGGCCTGCCAGGTAAGCCGGGCACGGTGCGCCTGTTCGTGGAGGGCCTGGCGATCAAGCGGCAGGCCGGTGAGGCGCTCAAGCTGGGCCACCGGGTCGAGGTTGGCAACGGTGGCACCGACCACGGTACGCACCCATTCATCGAGCGGGAATTCCTGCCCATAGCGGGCATAGAGCTCCTGCCAGATTTGCACCTCGGGCGTTTCCGTGTCGAGGATGAGACCGTCGAAGTCGAAGATGAGCGCTTGGATCACGAACCTCCAGGGATTGAAGGGAGTGGATAATATTGGGTAAATAGGGAATTCTCGAAGACCCATCGAACTGGCCAATTATACTAGACCGATTTGTAACTGCTCAGGCACACGGGCCAGCCTTGCGAAGGTTGTATTTCTGGCAGGATTGCGGATGAAACCAGACTTTCCGCTGGAAAGCAATGTCAGGGTGCGGCAAAACCTTCGCCAGGGTGAGCAGTTTCACCGATTTGTTGTATACTGGCAAACATGGAAATCACCAAGACTACCTACGCCGCCAACCGGAGCGAGTGGCGGGCCTGGCTAGAACAACACCACGCCACCGAGACGGAAGCCTGGCTGGTCTACTACAGAAAAGAGTGCGGCAAACCGTCGGCTACCTACCTTGAATCTCTCGAAGAGGCACTGTGCTTTGGGTGGATCGACAGCATCATCCAGAAGATTGATGATGAGAAATACGCCCGCAAATTCAACCCGCGCCGGGCCGGCAGCAAATGGTCTGAACTGAACAAGCACCTGGTGGCGAAACTGGTCAAAGAAGGCCGCATGACCGGCGCGGGTCTCGCCACAGTGGATTTCAACCTGCCCGAGGCCGATGCGTCGCGGCCGAAACGTCCTGAACTGCCCCTGCCGGATTGGCTGAAAGCGGGATTGATGACCAGCCCCAAAGCCTGGGAGAACTTCAACAGCCTCCCGCCCTCGCACAGAAGAAATTACATCGGCTGGATTTCGGATGCCAAAAAAGAAGAGACCCGCCAGCGGCGCATCTGGGAGGCCATTGAGAGGCTGGAGAAGAATAAAACGCTTGGAATGAAATAACAAAATAACACGGGACTGTTTTTCGAAATTCATTCAGCGCAGGAGGAAACTCTTATGACACGGTCTGCAAGCTATGACGAGTACCTGTCCATCGCGGAACTCTACGATTACGTCGTCCCGTATCGCAACCGCCCGGACGTGGTCTTTTTCGTGGAAGCTGCCAAAGAGTCAGGCGGGCCGGTACTCGAAGTAGGCTGTGGCACGGGACGCATCCTGATCCCTACCGCGCGGGCAGGTGTCGAGATAGCTGGCCTGGACCTGTCGCCGCACATGCTGGCGGTCTGCCGGGAGCGGCTCAAAACCGAACCTGAACAAGTCCGCTCCAGGGTCCGGCTGGTGGAAGGAGACATGCGCCATTTCGAGCTCTCGGGGACCTTCAGCCTGGTGACCCTGCCCTTCCGCCCATTCCAGCATCTGACGACGGTCGGGGATCAGCTCGCCTGCCTGGATTGCATCCATCACCATCTGGAAACGGGCGGCAAACTGATCCTGGATATTTTCAACCCCTGGCTGGAGGCACTGGCCCGCCAGAACTTCGGTGAGGAGATGGCTGAGGAGCCCGAGTTCACCATGCCAGATGGCCGGCGCGTCATCCGCCGTCATAAGGTCACCTCCAGGGACATGTTCAACCAGATCAACTACGTGGAATTGATTTATTACGTGACCCACCCTGACGGTCGCCAGGAACGACTGGTGCAGGCCTTCCCGATGAGATACCTTTTCAGGTTCGAAGCGGAGCACTTGCTGGCACGGGCCGGGTTCGAGGTGGAGCAGCTTTATGCTGATTACGACAAGAGTCCCTACGGGTCGAAATACCCCGGCGAACTGATCTTCGTAGCGAGAAAACCCTAACACTTATGTCCAACATCACTCCCAGTAAATCCTATCTCACGCGCGGCTACACCATTGCCTTGATCAGCGCGGCCATCCTTTCGACCACGGCCATCTTCATCCGCTATCTCACCCAGACCTACCACCTGCCCGCCCTCGTCCTGGCATGCTGGCGGGAGTTTTTCGTTTTCCTGACCCTCCTGCCCATCCTGGCGCTGGGCCGCCATTCGCTTCTGCGGGTGAACCGCAAGCACCTGCGCTATCTCGTGCTCTACGGCCTGATGCTGACCATCTTCAACTCCCTGTGGACTCTTTCAGTCTCGTTAAACGGGGCGGCGGTCTCCACTGTGCTGGCCTACTGCTCGGCCGGGTTCACCGCCCTGCTGGGCTGGTGGTTGCTCAAGGAACGGCTGGACTGGGGCAAACTGGTGGCGGTAGTGCTCAGCCTGGCGGGCTGTGCGCTGGTCTCGGGCGCGCTGGACCCGGCAGCTTGGCGCCTCAACCTGTTGGGAATCATCACCGGGATCCTCTCCGGCCTGTTGTACGCCATCTACACGCTGATGGGACGTTCCGCCTCCCAGCGCGGACTCAATCCATGGACGACGCTGGTCTACACCTTCGGGTTCGCGGCGGTCTTCCTGCTGGCCTTCAACCTGCTCTCCGGCGGACACATCCCCGGCGCAGCAACCCGCCCGGCGGACTTCTTCTGGCTGGGGAAGGCCTGGGCCGGGTGGGGCGTGTTGTTCCTGCTGGCGGCGGGACCGACACTGGCAGGTTATGGGCTGTACAACGTCAGCCTAACGTACCTGCCCTCCAGTGTGGCCAACCTGGTCGTCACGCTGGAACCGGCCTTCACCGCCGTGACCGCCTATTTTTTGCTGGGTGAACGCCTGACCTGGATTCAAATTATTGGAAGCCTGCTCATCCTGGGCGGGGTGGTCTTCCTGCGGATTTACGAGGGCAGGCTAGCAGGTCCGGCACGCCCCGGGGGGGAGTCGCCTGTCCATGCGCAGTAGCAACTTCGCGAAGCATCCTTCAGGGTCAGTTTCTTTTGCCGATAGAACAATGACTAAAGTCGTTACTACGGTTGTTGGTCGCGACTAAAGTCGTCATTACGGTTGTTGGAGAAATTCCATTGGCCGAGTTAATCATTTCCCTGCTCGAAAAAGCCAGCGCAGCACGTGAGCCGTTGTTCGACGCCGGGCACAAGACCGCCTTCCGGCTGTTCAATGGCTTTTCGGAGGGCTGTCCCGATCTTACCGTGGACCTGTACGCGGCAACCGCCGTCCTGCACAACTACGCCGAGAGGCCGGAACAGGGCCTGCCGTTGGTCCACGGGGCGCAGACCTTCCTGCAAGAGCGATTCCCCTGGATGAGGGCGGGGATCGTCAAAACGCGCAACAGCCCATCGGCGGAGGAGAAACGGGGGAAACTCCTGTTCGGCGAAGCGCCCGACCGGAAGGTGCAGGAGCACGGGGTCTGGTACGCCTTGGACCTGTGCATGAACCGGGATGCCAGCCTGTACCTGGACACGCGGCACCTGCGCCAGTGGCTGCTCCAGCACCTGGGCGGCAAGACCGTCCTGAATACCTTCGCCTACACGGGCAGCCTGGGCGTGGCGGCCTGCGCCGGGGGGGCGGCACGGGTGGTGCAACTTGACCTGAGCCGGCAGTTCCTCAACCTGGCCAAGACCTCCTACACCCTGAACGGTTTCCCGATCAACAAGGCGGATTTTATCGCCGGGGATTTCTGGTCACAGGTCAACCGGCTCAAACGGGCGGGTGAACGCTTCGACTGCGCCCTGGTGGACCCGCCCTTTTTCTCGGCCACCCCCAAAGGCGCCCTGGACCTGAACACGGACAGCGCCCGGCTGATCAACAAAGTCCGCCCACTGATCAACGACGGTGGTTGGCTGGTCTCCGTCAACAACGCCCTGTACGTCAGCGGGAGAGAGTACCTGGAGACGCTGGAGGCCCTGTGCGCCGACGGGTATCTGAAAATCGCGGAATTGATCCCGGTCCCAGAGGATTTTATTGGCTATTCACAGACCCGCACCGGCGCACAGCTCACGGACCCGAGGCCATTCAACCACTCGACGAAGATCGCGGTGATGGAGGTGAGGCGGAAAACGGACGATGGACGACAGATGACAGACGACGGACGATGGAAGGCGGAGGAAAAGATTTAACACAAAGGCCACGAAGGAGCACGAAGGAATAGCATTTGCAGGTGGAAGAGCAAAGGGCGGGATGCGGACGATGGACGACAGACGACGGAGGATGGAAGGCGGAGGGTCAGAGGTACCAAAGGAGAGCAGATAGCGGGCGCCCCCTGGCCCAGGCCTGCGGGGGCAGTTTAAAAAGTATGTCAAAACGACGAGGAACGACTCCCCTTCGGAGACGATGCATCCTGTGGGCGGGCGCCGCCCGGCCTTACAAGTGCTGCGTGAACGCCGCTTCGGCATTTGTTTGTTTCTGATGAAAAAAGAGGAACAAACAAAGCCCCCCCGGAACTCCTTTTCTACTCGAGGGCTTCTTCATTAATAAATATGCCAGTTATGGCAGGAGATTCCGGCTCGGAGGTGTTTTTGCAAAACAAACAATTCCTCTCTCTAACTCTCTCTCTCCCGGAAGTGCACCGGGACAAAGGGTGGTGCCTTCATCATAATGGGAGGCATCAGCGAAGTGCTGGTGCAAGCCCTACGAATTAAAGTCACTTTTTTCGGAAATTTCGCGGAACGAATACCCTTTTCCCGGAAAGACACCGGGACAAGGCCGGGAAGAAATGTGAAGCCACATTGGAAAACCTTCTTCGAAATTTCAATTTTTAAGGTACAAAAAAAGTGGCAAGGATTTACAACGACCGTCCCTTGCCGTGCAATGATTATAAAACATATGTTCTATTTTGTCAATGCCGACCGGGCGCATTTGGAGGAACGCGACCTGCTGCGGCGAGGCCTGACGAGATACAGTGAGACCATGGCAGGAAGCGCCGCGCTAGTTCCCCTGCCCTGGGAAGAAGTGGGAGAAGCCAGACCCCGCTTGTTCGCGCAATGGATTTGTTGTATAGTTATCTCAGGGTGAGCATTATCGTCATCCGTATGTGGCAATTTCCATCCCTAAGCAGTCAGGTTGAGGCTGTCAACCGACACCATAGTCAGGCAGTCCGCGCGTCGCCGTGAGACTCTCGGACAACCCCGGATTACGAACGGGAACCAATCACAAAATACTGCTTCTTGCATAAATGAGTCTACTGAAATAACTTGTACTTTAACAACTCACGGCTAACCGGTTTGGCCTGGTAAGGCCATGCAAAGCAGCCAGGGTGGTTCTTGCAAAAGCCCAAAAAGAAACCCCGGCCTGTTCTTGGGTGCATTTTTCTGCTTCAAGAGCCACTTGCTGCGCTATTTCGGCTTTCGATTTAGCCTGCAGGTAGCGCTGGATACGCCGCACGTTGCTCACGGCGGCAGAACCGATCAGCAGACAGGCCACCCGGAACTTGCCTCGCACCGGCAGCTTGCCAGCCGGAAAAGGATGCTTGAGACTGCGCACGCTGGCTTCAACGGCGGCACGTAAGTTGCGGCCATCTTTACGCTGTTCCTGGCTGCGTCGTCGTCGTTCAGAGGCATGCGCGTCAGCTTGGGTAAAACGCAAATGATGGCGTGGATCGCGGCTGCCGAGCCGGGCCAGACAATTGTCTGCCAGGGGACAGGTTTGGCACACTTCGGCGGTGAAGTGGGCGACGAAGCCTTTCTTCTGGCTGGTGCTATGGACTGTCTCGGCCTGCCCCTGTGGGCAGGTGACTTTCACGGGCTGGCCGTCTTCATTGAACTTGATGGTAAAGTCGGCCAGGTTCAGCTTTTCAGGATTGGGAGTGATCCCGCGAATGGCAGTCTGAATATGTTCAACCTGCTGTTCCTGCAAGACCTCATCGGTAGCCGGGCCACCATGCCCGCTATCCGTGTAGATCGTCTCCAGTTTAGTGCGCTGCTTCAAATTGGGCAATGCATCGGCCAGCAGTTGGCTGTCGTCGGTGGTATTGGGAGCCGTCTGGACTTTAGTGATTAGCTGCAGCGGGTTCTGCGGGTCGCAGGTTTCGGTGAGGTTGGCAACGTAGCCTTTGTAGTGGCCTGTGCCTTTGGTGCGATAGCTGGCTTCCAGGTCGTCCACCGATTGCAGGCAGTCCGAGCTCAGTTCCTGGTTATCCTTGGCTTTCAGGCCGCTTTCCCCCTGCGGGGACTGTGCCAGCAGGTGAAAGTTATCAGCAAAGATGCGTTCGAGAACCTGATAGGCGCTTTCAGCGGCGTATGCGCTTTTCAAATCCTGCAAAAGCGCATAGATGGTCTGCCCGATTTTTTGCAGGTGTTCCTGCTGCGCTTCCTGGCCTTTGACCCGATAGGTGTAATGTCCGGCGCTGTCTTGGATGTAGGGAGCGAATGTTTCTGCCAGACGCACCTGGTCCGCTGCGCGCAGGATGCGCTGCACCCGCTGGACAGCCTCCACCAACAGTTGCAGGCGGCTGGCTGAAACGATGTTGCTGGCAATTTGGGTCGAGTCCATGCGCTGCATACCGGTACGCACCTTCAATTTTACGATTTGGGCATCGGTGATTTGCTCGAAGGCTTTTTCCAGAAGGTTCTCGCCAGTTTTGGCGTTATACTGGCTCAGGCGTTGCCGAAAGTAGTACAGTGAGCGAATTTCAAAGTCGCCATCGCCCAGCCGGTCATAGCCCAGCGCATAGCGCACTTGCAGGTCGTAGCAATAGTGATCGTATAGTTCTGCGTCGCTCCAGCCGAAACCCGCTTTCAACGCTTCCAGTCCGACCAATACGTTGATGGGCACATTCGGGCGCGATGGCAGGTCGGAGTACAAGACGGAAAAGGTTTCTTCATTCATGCGGCTGAAGAATTCCTGATAGAACGTGCCCGCCCAGGAAGATTCAAGTCGTTCGCGTTGCTTTTCGGGCAGTTCGCTGGCGGCACTGATCAATGCCGGTTGCTGGTGTTTGGTGTTTTTCTTGAACATGCTTTCCTCGATGGCCGGTGGGTTGCTCCTATTATATTAAAGAATCCGCCAATTGAGGAGGGTACAATGTGGATGAGTTTTGTCCAGTCGTTTTTGCAGTAGACTCATTTATGCAAGAAGCAGTAATTGATAAAAGCGACGCACTTTTCCGGTGCGTCGCTTTTTTTACATCCAGGCCTGTTCAGCACAAAAGGATGATTTTTGACGCTACCTATCTTGCATTGAGATAAA
>Ga0207931_1000260_pt1 | contig 20025 bp, 13 predicted proteins | sample NGESurdeep092012_2_FD_184478 | JGI IMG/M metagenome (GOLD analysis project Ga0207931, IMG submission 184478) | Arctic peat soil microbial communities from Barrow, Alaska - NGEE Surface sample 415-1 deep-092012 (SPAdes) | ecosystem: Environmental > Terrestrial > Soil > Wetlands > Peat ...
CACCCGACGGGCGAGCGAGCCGCTGTCCGCCGCGTCTGCCCCCTCGGTGTCCCGCTGTTCCGGGGCGGCCGGCTCACCGGGCGTGGCGCCGGTAACGGGCTCGACAGAGTGGTCGGTGTTCTCGGAGCGCTGCGCGCCGTGGGTGAACCGCCGGCGGACCACCTCGGCGATGGACGCAACGTCGTCGCCTGGCCGGTCCCGGATCGCGAACCGCCGGTAGTCGCTGCGCTTGGGCAGGCCGTCCTCGAAGACGACCAGCGACGCGACCACGTCGGTGCCCTGCACGTGCGAGATGTCGATGCATTCGATGCGCAGCGGCGGGGTGTCCATGCCCAGGGTGTCGGCAAGTTCGGTGAGCGCCGCGGACCTGGCCGTCAGATCGCTGGCCCGCTTCAGCCGGTGCTGGGCCAGTGCCTCGGCGGCGTTGCGGGTGACTGTCTCGGCCAGCGCACGCTTGTCGCCGCGTTGCGGAACACGTACGGAGACCCTCGATCCGCGCAGCCCGCCGAGCCACTCGGTGAGTTCCTCCACGGTGGCCGCCTCCTGGCTGGGCAGTACGGGGACCAGGATCTCCCTCGGCACCGCGGCGGCGCCGTCGTCGTCCGCGCGGCTGCCGTAGAACTGCAGCAGAAAGTTCTCCACCAGCGAACCGAGGCCCGCCGACCCGGCGCTGTCCGCGTCAACATCCACGATCCAGCCGCGCTGGCCGCGCACCCGACCGCCGCGCACGTGGAACACCTGGACGGAAGCCAGCAGATCATCGGCGGCGATACCGACCACGTCGGCGTCGGTGCCGTCGCCGAGGACCACCGCCTGCTTCTCCACGGCCCGCCGCACCGCGCCGAGGTCGTCGCGCAGCCGGGCTGCCCGCTCGAAGTCGAGTTCGGCGGCGGCCTCGGCCATCTCCTTCTCCAGCCGCCGGATCATCGGATCGGCCTTGCCGGCCATGAAGTCGCAGAAGTCGTCGACGATCGCCCGGTGCTCCTGCGCGGTGACCCGGCCGACGCACGGCGCCGAACACTTGCCGATGTAGCCCAGCAGGCACGGCCGGCCGATCTGCTGCGAACGCCGGAACACCCCCGCCGAACAGGTCCGGGCGGGAAACACCCGGAGCAGCAGGTCGAGCATCTCCCGGATGGCCCAGGCGTGGGCGTACGGCCCGAAGTACCGGACACCCTTGCGGTGTGGACCGCGCATCACCTGTAGCCGCGGGTATTCCTCGCCGACGGTGACGGCCAGCTCCGGGTAGGACTTGTCGTCCCGGTAGCGCACGTTGAACCTGGGGTCGAACTCCTTGATCCAGTTGTATTCCAGCTGCAGCGCCTCGACCTCGGTGGACACCACGGTCCACTCCACGCCGCCGGCGCTGGTGACCATCTGCGCGGTCCGCGGGTGCAGCGAGGCCAGGTCGCCGAAGTACGAATTCAGCCGGGACCGCAGGCTCTTGGCCTTGCCGACGTAGATGACCCGACCGCCGGGATCCCGAAAGCGGTAGACCCCCGGCGAGTCCGGAACGGTGCCCGCCGCCGGGCGGTAGGTGGTGGGGTCTGGCACACCGGCGAGGGTAATCCAGTGGCCCGACACGGCCGCCGGACCAGCGGTGATCAGCAGGGTGCGGCCGGTCGGCCGGACCCGGTGATTCCCCGTCGGGGCGTTTCCCACCGAGGCATTCGCCGCCCGCGGACCGGCCGATCCGGCCCCGCCGGAGCCTGCTCGCCCGGCTAAGGTGATGCGGCCAGCCGGGCGCATGACCGGCCGGTGCACGATCGACTGGTCGGCACGCAAGGAGCGCAGATGGAGATCTGGCCTGGTAAGCCCTACCCCTTGGGGGCCACCTTCGACGGGACGGGCACGAACTTCGGGCTGTTCAGCGAGATCGCCGAGGGCGTCGAGTTGTGCCTGATCGGCGAGCGCGGCGGCGAGACCCGCATCCCGATGCCAGAAGTCGACGGCTACGTCTGGCACTGCTACCTGCCGACGGTGCAACCGGGACAGCGGTACGGCTACCGGGTGCACGGCCCGAACGATCCTTACCAGGGCTCCCGGTCCAATCCCAACAAACTGCTGCTGGACCCGTACGCGAAAGCGGTGTCCGGGTCCATCGACTGGGATCCGGCGCTGTTCTCCTACGACATGGGATATCCCGACTCCACCAATGACGCCGATTCCGCGCCGCACATGATGCACGGCGTCGTCATCAATCCGTTCTTCGATTGGACCGGCGACCGGTCGCTGCGCATTCCGTACAACGACAGCGTCATCTACGAGGCGCATGTCAAGGGCCTGACCGCGATGCACCCGGAGGTGCCGCAGAGCCAGAAGGGCACCTACGCCGGCGTCGCGCACCCGGCGGTGATCGACCACCTGACCCGGCTGGGCGTCACCGCGCTGGAATTGATGCCGGTACACCAGTTCGTGCAGGACAGCACGCTGCTGGACAAGGGACTGTCGAATTACTGGGGTTACAACACGATCGGCTTCTTCGCCCCGCAGAACACCTATTCCGCCTTCGGCGAGCGCGGGCAGCAGGTGCAGGAATTCAAGGCGATGGTGAAATCGCTGCATTCCGCCGGTATCGAGGTCATCCTCGACGTGGTCTACAACCACACCGCGGAGGGCAATCACCTCGGCCCGACCCTGTCCTTCCGTGGCATCGACAATGCCGCCTATTACCGGCTGGTCGACGACGACAAGCGCTACTACATGGACTACACCGGCACCGGGAACTCCTTCAACGTCCGGCATCCCCATTCGTTGCAACTCATCATGGATTCGCTGCGCTACTGGGTAATCGAAATGCACGTCGACGGTTTCCGTTTCGACCTGGCGGCCACCCTGGCCCGGGAGTTCTACGACGTGGACCGGCTGTCGACGTTCTTCGAACTCGTGCAGCAGGACCCGGTGGTCTCCCAGGTGAAGTTGATCGCCGAGCCGTGGGACATCGGTCCCGGCGGTTACCAGGTGGGCAATTTCCCGCCGCAGTGGACCGAGTGGAACGGCAAGTACCGGGACACGGTCCGTGATTTCTGGCGCGGCGAACCGGCCACCCTCGGCGAGTACGCCTCCCGGCTGACCGGGTCGGCCGACCTGTACGAGACGTCCGGACGCCGCCCGGTGGCGTCGATCAACTTCGTGATCGCGCATGACGGCTTCACCCTGAACGATCTGGTCTCCTACAACCACAAGCACAACCAGGCCAACGGTGAGGACAACAATGACGGGGAGTCGCACAACCGCTCGTGGAACTGCGGGGCGGAAGGACCGACCGACGACCCGAACGTGAATGCCCTTCGGGCCAGGCAGAAGCGCAATTTCCTGGCGACATTGCTGCTGTCCCAGGGTGTTCCGATGATCGCCCACGGCGATGAGCTGGGCCGTACCCAGCTCGGCAACAACAACACCTACTGCCAGGATTCCGAACTCACCTGGATCCACTGGCAGGAGGCTGACGAGGCACTGATCGAATTCACCGCCTCCGTCGCTCGGTTGCGCCGGCAGCATCCCACCTTCCGGCGGCGCCGGTTCTTCGACGGCCGGCCGGTCAGTCGCGGTGCCGGTGAGCCGTTGCCTGACATCGTCTGGATGACGCCGGGCGGGCAACTGATGAAGCCCGACGACTGGGACGCCGGCTTCGGCCGCTCGATCGGGATGTTCCTCAACGGCAACGGCATCCGGAGCATGGACACCCGCGGCGCCCGGGTGGTCGACGACTCGTTCCTGTTGCTGTTCAACGCGCACGACGAGGCGCTGGACTGGGTGCTGCCGCCGGAGGAGTTCGCCCCGGCCTGGCGGTTGGTGATCGACACCGCAGGCGTCCCCGCGCATGTCGATTCCATCCACGGTGGCACTTCGGTGCGGGTGGCCGACAAGGGCATGGTCGTGCTGCAGGCTTTGGCCTCGGTCGGCGAGGAACCGAGCCCGCGCGGCGCGGCCGCGTCGGTGCCGACCATCGCCCCGGTTCCGGTGTCGATGCGGCCGGATGCCGATGCGGGTCACGCTCCCGAAAAGCTGCCCGACGTGGCCGACCCGGCGAAGGGCGCCGCCTCAGTTGAGGCAGAAACGAATGAGCCGGACGCCTCCGTGACACCCGACACTGCCGGGCCCACGGAGGCGTCACCCGAGGCCGATCAGGGTACTGAGCCACCGGCGCCGGCCAAGCCGGCTCGGGCGCCGCGAACCCGTCGTCACAAGAAGAACTAGCCCGGAGCAGCAGGCAGCAGAGCCGGCAGGGAAGGCAGTCGTGAAAGTCCCGCATTCGACGTATCGGCTGCAGGTGACGGAGGACTGGCGGTTGCCCGACGCCGCGGCGGTGATACCGCACCTGTCCCGGCTCGGCGTCGACTGGGTGTACCTGTCGCCACTACTGCAGTCCGAACCCGGTTCCTCGCACGGGTATGACGTCACCGATCATTCGGTGACCGACGGATCACGTGGCGGGAGAACGGGTCTCGCCGCGGTCGCCGAGGCGGCGCGAGCCGCTGGGATGGGCGTGATCGTCGACATCGTGCCCAACCACGTCGGTGTCGCCGCACCGAAGCTCTCGGTGTGGTGGTGGGACGTGCTGCGCCGCGGAAGGGGGTCGGTGCACGCGCAGGCGTTCGACATCGACTGGGAACGGGGCGGCGGCAAGATCCGGCTACCCGTGCTGGGCGATGCCGCCGACGGGCACGACGAACTCGATGCGCTGACCGTCGTGGACGGTGAATTGCGGTACTACGACAACGCTTTCCCGATTGCCGACGGCACGGGCGATGGCACGCCGCGCGAGGTGCACGCGAGGCAGCACTTCGAGTTGATGAATTACCGCAGGGCCGACGCCGAGCTGAACTACCGGCGGTTCTTCGCGATCACCTCCCTGGCCGGAATCCAGGTGGAATTGCCGGAGATCTTCGCGCGGTCGCACGAGGAAATCCGTCACTGGATCGACCAGGGCTGGGTCGACGGGTTGCGGATCGACCATCCGGACGGGCTGGCCGACCCCAAGAAGTACCTGGACGATCTCGCGGCGCTGACCGACCACCGGTACGTGGTGGTGGAGAAGATCGTCGAGGGTGACGAGCGGCTCCCCGAGTCGTGGGCCTGCGCGGGCACCAGCGGGTACGAGGCGCTCGCCGCGGTGGACCGGTTGTTCGTCGACCCGTGGGGCGAGGCGCCGCTGGACGAGCTGGACACCCAACTACGCGGCGGCCTGCGGGTGGATTGGCAGGCGATGACCAGATCCACCAAGCGGGCGGTCGCCGACGGCGCGCTGCGCTCGGAGGTGCTGCGGCTGGCCCGGTTGGCGCCGGAGGTGCCCGACGCGGACGATGCCATCGCCGAGTTGCTGAGTTCGTTCTCGGTGTACCGCACCTACCTGCCCGACGGCGCGAAGTACCTGGACGAGGCGGCCGACCGGGCGCGGTTCTCCCGGCCCGAGTTGACCGCCGCGATCGACGAGATCACCCGCCGGCTGGCCGATGTCGGCTCGGAGATCTCGATCCGTTTCCAGCAGACCTCCGGCATGGTGATGGCCAAGGGGGTCGAGGACTGCGCGTTCTACCGGTGGTCCCGGCTGACCTCCCTCACTGAAGTCGGCGCCGAGCCGGACCATTTCTCGCTCACCCCGGAGGAGTTCCACCGCATCCAGGCGGAGCGGCAGCGCAGCCGGCCGGCGGCGATGACCGCGCTGTCCACCCACGACACCAAGCGCGCGGAGGACGTCCGGGCCCGGATCTCGGTGATCTCGGAGCTTCCGCACGAATGGTCGGCCGCGGTGCGCCGGTGGAATTCACTGGCCCCGCTCAGCGACGAGCCGCTGGCACACCTGGTGTGGCAGGCCGCCGTCGGTGCCTGGCCGATCGAGCGGGACCGGCTGCACGCCTACGCGGAGAAGGCCGCCCGGGAGGCCGCGGTGTCCACCGGGTGGATCGACTCGGACACCCGATTCGAGGAACGCCTGCACGCATTGGTGGACGCGATCTACGACGATGCCGAGCTGCACGCCTCGATCGCCGCCATGGTCGACGCGCTCCGCCGGCCCGGATGGTCGAACTCCCTGTCCGCCAAGCTGATTCAGCTCACCGAACCCGGCGTGCCTGACGTCTACCAGGGCAGCGAGCTGTGGGACCTGTCGTTGGTCGACCCGGACAACCGCAGGCCCGTCGACTACGACCTGCGCGCCGATCTGCTCCACCGACTGGACGACGGCTGGCTCCCGGAGATCGATGAGCAGGGTGCGGCGAAGTTGCTGGTGACCAGCCGGGCGCTGCGGTTGCGCCGGGATCGACCCGGGCTGTTCTTCGGGTACACCGCGCTGACCGGAACCGGGCCCGCCGCAGAGCATCTGGTCGCGTTCGACCGCGGCGGCGCGGTGACGGTCGCCACCCGGCTCCCGGTCGGGCTGACCGCGGGTGGCGGCTGGCGGGACACGGTGCTGGAGCTCCCCGCGCTCGAACTCCCCGGCGGGCGCTGGTCGGAGGTGCTGACCGGCCGGGCGTTCCCCGGCGGCCCGGTCGATGTCGGCGTGCTGCTCGACAACTACCCGGTGGCGCTGCTGGCCGCTGACGTTGTCCCTGAAGTTGTCCCGCAGGGGTGAGCGGACATCTCCAGCCCTCCTGACCCTGGCGCTGAGCCAGATCACTCCGCCGTCCCGACGACTCGAACAGGGAGCGCGACGATGCCGCTGAACTTCCGGGTGTGGGCGCCGCAGGCGTCCGCTGTGAACCTGGTCGCGCTGGGCCGGGACCATCCGATGAAGGCCGGCGACAACCATTGGTGGATCGTCGATCTGGACACCGGTGGTGCTGAAACCGGCGAGCACACCGATGGCCTGCCGGAGATCGACTACGGTTTCCGGCTCGATTCCGGCGACAAGGTGCTGCCCGACCCGAGATCGCGGCGGCAGCCGCGGGGCGTGCATCAACCCTCGCGCACCTTCGACCACAGCAGCTACCGGTGGAACGACGGCGGGTGGACCGGCCGCAGATTGGCCGGAAGCCTCATCTACGAACTGCATGTCGGCACGTTCACCACCGAGGGCACGCTGGACGCCGCGATCGGCAAGCTCGATCACCTCACGTCGATCGGTGTCGACATGGTCGAACTGCTGCCGGTCAACGCATTCAACGGGACCCACAACTGGGGCTACGACGGCGTGCTCTGGTTTGCCGTGCACGAGGCCTACGGCGGCCCGCGGGCCTACCAGCGGTTCGTCGACGCCTGCCACCAGCGTGGCATCGGGGTCATCCAGGACGTCGTCTACAACCACCTCGGTGTCAGCGGCAACTATCTGCCGCTGTTCGGGCCCTATCTGCACGACGACGGACGCAGCAGCACCTGGGGTGCGTCGGTCAATCTCGACGGGCCGCTGTCCGACGAGGTGCGGCGCTACATCCTGGACAACGTCACGATGTGGTTGCGGGATTGCCACGTCGACGGGCTGCGGTTGGACGCGGTGCACGCGCTCAGCGACACCCACGCCATCCACCTGCTCGAGGACATCGCCATCGAAGTGGACGCGCTGGCTCCGCACGTGCGGCGGCCACTGACCCTGATCGCCGAGTCGGATCTGAACGACCCGAAGATGATCGCCCCGCGGGAGGCCGGCGGCTACGGCCTGACCGCGCAGTGGAACGACGACTTCCATCATGCGCTGCACGTCGCGCTGACGGGCGAAACCGATGGCTACTACGCCGATTTCGGGTCGATGTCGGCCATCGCGAAGGTGATCTCGCAGGCCTTCTTCCATGACGGGACCTACTCGAGTTTCCGGGGCCGCGACCACGGCCGGCCGGTGGACACCCTGGTGACCCCGAGCTGGCGGTTCATCGGCTACAGCCAGGACCACGACCAGGTGGGCAATCGCGCGGCGGGTGACCGGCTCACCTCCCAACTGAGCGCGGCCGACCTGGCCGTCGCCGCGGTGCTGGTGCTGACCGGGCCGTTCACCCCGATGTTGTTCATGGGCGAGGAGTGGGCCGCGTCCACGCCGTGGGCCTTCTTCACCTCGCACCCGGAGCCGGAACTGGCCGAGGCGACACGCGAGGGCCGGATCCGGGAATTCGAGCGGATGGGCTGGGACCGGGACGCGATCGCCGACCCGCAGGACGAGAACACCTTCCTCAGTGCGAAACTCAACTGGGACGAGGTGGAAAGCGGTCGGCACGGCGAGATGCTGGACCTCTACCGGCGCCTGGCCCGACTGCGCCGGGACCGCGCCGAACTCACCGATCCCCGCTTCACCCGGACGTCGGTGACGTTCGACGACGACGAACGGTGGCTGGTCGCCGATCGTGGCGGGCTCCGCATCGCGGCCAACCTGTCGGACGAGACCAGGACGATCGGGCTCGGCGGGCCGTCAGGCCCGGTGTTGATGGCGACCCAGCCGGGCGTTGCGGTCGAGGCCGAGACGGTGACGCTGCCCCCGCACACCGCCGCGGTGCTCGCCCCGGACGAGGAGTGAGCGGGAGTCGGTGCGGGAGGGCGAACCGGATCGTCGCAGGACGGCTGGTGGAACGGCGGCCACTGGAATGCCGGCTGCTGGCTTCAGCGGACCAATCTGGTCAGCGCCAGATAGGCCACGGGTGCGTAGCCGAGGACAATCGGCGCCGGCCCGGCGACGTCCAAGGTGGTCCGGGTCCCGCTTCCCCGCGCCTCGACCGCGTGCCCGAGCGTCAGGCCGATCCCGCCGGGGAGCGCGACTCGCCACTCCCAGCAACGCTTCTCGTGGTCCACGTCCAGCACCTCGAAGTCGACGCCGATACCGAGGGGGCCGTGCACCCGGCCCCGGGAACCGGCGCGGACCGGGGAATCCGCGCTGTCGACGCCGCGGATCTGCGGGGACCATCCGGACCATCGCTCGGGATGGATGTACCTGTCCCACACCACGTCCGGCGACGCCGGCCCGACCGCCGCGATCCTGCGGTTCACGCCGACGGCGCCTGGCCGGCACCGACGTGAGGCGCGCGTCGGGACCGGGCGAACTCGCGATGGAGGTGCCGGAGCTCTTCCACGGTCGCGCCGAGCAGTGACGAAGCGAAGATTCGGCCGGGACCCTCCGGCACCGCCACCACGGACGGCACCACCAGCACCGGGATCTGCGCGTCGACCGCGGCCTGCGTCCCGGAGGGCGAGTCCTCCACGGCCAGAACAGCGTCAGCGGTGAGCCCGAGGAGTTCGGTGGCCCGGAGATACGGGTAGGGGTCCGGCTTGCCGCGGACCACCTCGTCGCCGCAGATGATGACGTCGAACCGATGGTTCCCCAGCATGTCCAGCGCCACGTCGACCAGCGACCGGGGCGAGTTCGTCACCAGCGCGGTCTTCAGCCCGGCGGCCCGGATCGCGTCGATGAGTTCCTCCGCACCCGGCTGCCAGAGCAGTTCCGCGGCGAAGATCTCCCCGGTGATGGCCAGCAGCAATTCGACCGTGGACTCGACGGACTCGGCCGCGCCGATGTCCTCGAGCATGATGCCGACCGCGAACGGCACCGACTGCCCGACCGTCCTGGCCCTTGCCGCCGGCGACATCGCCCCACCCAGATCGCCGGCGACCCGATCCATGGCGACCGACCACAGCCGCTCGGAATCGACGAGCGTGCCGTCCATGTCGAACAACACGCCAGCGAGATCGGTTGCCTGATGCGCGATCTCGCCTGCGCCGAGCACCGACGCGGTGGTAGGACCGGTCATCGGGCAGCGAAGTACTTCGCTTCCGGGTGGTGCGCCACCAGGGCCGACGTCGACTGCTCGGGATGCAACTGGAACTCCTCGGACAGCTCGACGCCGATCCGGCCCGGCTCCAGCAGCTGCACCACCTTGGTCTGCTCGGTCAGATCCGGGCAGGCCGGGTAGCCGAACGAGTAGCGCGCGCCCCGGTAGGCCAGGTCGAAGTACTTCTCGATGTCCTGCGGGTCCTCCGCAGCGGCCGAGGTGCCGTCCGGGAACGTCAGCTCCGAGCGGATCCGCTGGTGCCAGAATTCGGCGAGCGCCTCGGTCAGTTGCACCGAGAGCCCGTGCACCTCCAGGTAGTCGCGATAGGCGTTGGCGGCGAACAACTCGTTGGCGAAATCGGCAATCCGCTGCCCCATCGTCACCACGGTGAATCCGATGACGTCGACCTCGCCGGAGGAGCGGGGCCGGTAGAAATCGGCCAGGCAGAGATGACGATCACGACGCTGCCGCGGGAAGCCGAACCGGGTCACCTCAGAGGCATTGATGTCGGGCTCGCTGAGAATGACGACCTCGTCGCCCTCCGACACACACGGGAAGTATCCGTACACCACCGCGGCATTGAGCACCTTCTCGGTGTGCAGTCGGTCGAGCCAGTACCGCAGCCGCGGCCTGCCCTCCTTCTCCACGAGTTCCTCGTAGCTCGGGCCCTTGCCGCCCTTCGCGCCGCGCAGCCCCCATTGCCCCATGAACGTGGCCCGCTCGTCGAGCATCGCCGAGTAGTCCGCCAGCGGAATGCCCTTCACCACCCGCGACCCCCAGAAGGGTGGCGTGGGCACTGGATTGTCCAGCGCAACATCGGACCGCGCCGGAATCGGCGCAGAATCACCAGCATCGGCCGCGGCGCGGCGTTTCTCGGCGATCCGTTCGGATCGCTCCCGGCGGGCCCGGCGCTCCGCTGTCTTGGCGGCGTCGACTGCGTCTCTGGCGGGGTCGAGTCCCTTCTTCTTGGACATCAACCCGTCCATCAGCCGCAGCCCCTCGAACGCGTCCCTGGCATACCGGACGTCGCCGCGGAACACCGAGGACAGGTCGTTCTCCACGTAGGAACGGGTGAGCGCCGCGCCGCCGAGCAGCACCGGGAACTTCGCTGCCAAACCCCGGGCGTTCATCTCCTCGAGGTTCTCGCGCATCACCACGGTCGATTTCACCAGCAGCCCGGACATTCCTATCGCGTCGGCACCGGCGTCCTCGGCGGCCGACAGGATCGTCGAGATCGGTTGCTTGATGCCGAGATTCACCACCGAATAGCCGTTGTTGGACAGGATGATGTCGACCAGGTTCTTGCCGATGTCATGCACGTCGCCCTTGACCGTGGCCAGCACGATGGTGCCCTTGCCCGCCGAATCGGTCTTTTCCATGTGCGGTTCCAGATGCGCCACCGCCTGCTTCATCACCTCGGCCGAGGTGAGCACGAACGGCAGCTGCATGGCGCCGGAGCCGAACAGTTCACCGACCGTCTTCATGCCCTCCAGCAGGGTGTCGTTGATGATCTCCAAAGCGGTTCGCCGCAGCAGTGCTTGATCCAGATCCGCCTCGAGCCCGTTGCGCTCGCCGTCGATGATGCGTCGCTGCAGCCGCTCGTCCAGCGGGAGCTCCAGCAGTTCCGCGGCCCGGGTGGCCCGGCCCGCCGCGGTGGTCGCACCGTCGAAGAGCTCCAGGATCTTCTGCAGCGGGTCGTAGTCACCTTGCCGCCGGTCGTACACCAGGTCAAGCGCCGTGCTGCGCTGCTCGTCGGGGATGCGCGCCATCGGCAGGATCTTGGAGGGGTGCACGATCGCCGAGTCCAGGCCCGCCGCAACGCATTCGGCCAGGAAGACCGAGTTCAGCACCTGCCGCGCTGCGGGGTTCAGTCCGAAGGAGACGTTCGAGACCCCTAGCGTCGTATACACATCGGGGTGACGGCGCTTGAGTTCCCTGATGGCCTCGATGGTCTCGATGCCGTCCCGGCGGGTCTCCTCCTGGCCGGTGGCGATCGGGAACGTCAGGCAGTCCACCACGATGTCGGACTCGGACAGCCCCCACCGTCCGGTGAGGTCGCCGATCAGCCGCTCGGCGATGGCCAGCTTGTGGTCGCGGGTGCGCGCCTGGCCCTGCTCGTCGATGGTCAGCGCGACCACGGCGGCGCCGTGCTCCTTGACCAGCGGCATGATCCGGCCGTACCGGGAGTCGGGGGCGTCGCCGTCCTCGAAGTTCACCGAGTTGACGATGGACCGGCCGCCCAGCTGCTCCAGCCCGGCCTGGATCACCGCCGGCTCCGTGGAGTCGATCATGATCGGAAGGGTGGACGCGGTGGCCAGTCTCGACGCCATCGCCTTCATATCAGCGGCCCCGTCACGGCCGACGTAGTCGACGTTCAGGTCGAGCAGGTGGGCGCCGTCCCTGGTCTGCGCGCGGGCGATCTCCACGCAGTCCTGCCAGTTCTCGGCCAGCATCGCCTCACGAAAGGCCTTGGAGCCGTTGGCGTTCGTCCGTTCCCCCACCATCAGCACGGACGCGTCCTGGGCGAACGGCACCGCCTGGTACAGCGAGGACAGGCTCGGTTCAGGCCGCGGGTGGCGGACCGCCGGGGTGGTGTCCCGGATCGCCTCGACCACCTGTCGCAGGTGCTCCGGGGTGGTGCCGCAGCAGCCGCCCACCAGACCGAGCCCGAACTCCGCGACGAAGCCGGACAGCGCCTCGGCCAACTCGGTCGGGGTCAGCGGGTACACCGCACCGTTCGGCCCCAGCTGCGGCAGACCGGCGTTCGGCATCACCGACACCCCGGTGCGGGCATGCCGGGACAGGTACCGCAGGTGTTCGCTCATTTCGGTGGGCCCGGTTGCGCAGTTCAGCCCGATGTAGTCGATGCCCAGCGGTTCCAGCGCGGTGAGCGCCGCGCCGATCTCCGAGCCGAGCAGCATGGTGCCGGTGGTCTCGACGGTGACGTGCACCAGGATCGGGACTCCGATGCCGGTGTCGGCCATCGCGCGCTTGGCGGCCAGCACCGCGGACTTCGTCTGCAGCAGGTCCTGGCAGGTCTCCACCATCACGGCATCGATGCCGCCCTCCAGCATGCCGCTGACCTGCTGGGTATAGGCGTCCCGCAGGGCGACGTAGGGCGCGTGGCCGAGCGTGGGCAGCTTGGTGCCAGGTCCGACCGACCCCAGCACGAACCGCGGCTGCGTCGCGGTGGAGAACTCGTCGGCCTCGGCGCGGGCCAGCGCGGCGCCGGCCAGTGACAGCTCGTGGATCCGGTCGGCGATGTCGTACTCTGCCAGGTTGGCCAGGTTGGCGCCGAAGGTGTTCGTCTCGACCAGGTCGACCCCGACCTCCAGGTACGCCCGGTGCACCGCCCGGACGATGTCCGGCCTGGTGACGTTGAGGATCTCGTTGCAGCCCTCGAGGCCGGCGAAATCGTCCATCGACGGGTCCTGGGCCTGCAGCATCGTGCCCATCGCACCGTCGGCCACGAGAACGCGCTGCGCGAGCGCGGCCAGCAAGGGGTGCACAGGGGTGGTGGTCACCGGTCCAGGGTAGAGGCCACCGCGGCCCGGTCCAGTGAACTGCCGTCGGACGTCGCGCATTCGACGCAATCACCGCCCGTTCGCCACACCCTGCGCGCCGGCAGACGCCCCCTTCGCGAGTTCGTGACCAATGCCTGCAGCTGACTCGTTCACCCGATTGATCGCCATGACCGCCGGCGTCTGCTTCCGGCCGCTGCGGACGGACGTAGGCTGACCTCCGTGAGTCAGTTTCAGGTGCTGCGGAACCCCGTGATGGTTGCCGCCTTCGAGGGGTGGAACGACGCCGGAGACGCCGCGACCGCCGCCGTCGAGCAACTCAGCCTGACCTGGGACGCCACCCCGTTGACCGAGCTGGATCCGGAGGGTTTCTACGACTTCCAGGTGTCCCGGCCGACGGTCCGGCTGATCGACGGCGTGACCAGGACGATCGATTGGCCGACCACCCGGCTCTCGGTGTGCCGGCTTCCGGATTCACCCAGCGACATCATCCTGGTGCACGGAATCGAACCGAACTTCCGTTGGCGGGCGTTCTGTGACGAGTTGCTCAAGATTGCTGTCGAGCACCAGGTTGCCACCGTCATCGGCCTGGGCGCACTGCTGGCCGATGTGCCGCACACCCGGCCGATTCAGGTCACCGGATCCGCGCACGACGAGTCGACGGCGGCCAAGCTCGGCTTGACCCGATCCCGTTACGAGGGACCCACCGGCATCTCCGGGGTGTTCCAGGACGCCTGCGTACAGGCCGGGATCCCCTCCTTGTCGTTCTGGGCCTCCGTCCCGCACTACGTGTCGCAGGCGCCGTCGCCGAAGGCAACCCTGGCGTTGCTGCACCGGGTCGAGGAGATCCTGGACATCGAGGTGCCGCTCGGTTCGCTGCCGCAGCAGGCCGACGAATGGGAGGCAGAAGTTTCCCAGATCGCCGCGGAGGACGAAGAGATTTCCGAGTACATCCGGGCTCTGGAGGAGCGTGAGGAAGCAGACGAGCCGTTGCAGCCCGCGTCGGGCGAGTCGATCGCCGCCGAATTCGAGCGCTACCTCCGCCGCCGCGGCCCGCGCCCCGGCGAGGGCCGCCGCTGACGCTCGAGATCTCCCGATCGACTCGCCACTTTCGGCCCCTTGACAACCCCTGCCTCGAAACGGCCGAAAGTGGCCACTCGATGGATGGCAGGCATTCGCCTTCAGCTCTCCAGCTCCCGGTGCCACAGGGTGTCCACGACAAGCGCGACTGCCGTCGTCAACAGCCGCCGGAAGGTGCTGGAAGGCAGGTCCAGCACCTCGGCCGCCCGTTCCAGGGTGGGCGCCGGCGACAGGTACGCGCGGTAGAGCACGCGCGCGAGCTTCCGGTCCGCCGGCGTCGGTCCCAGCGCCGCGGCGTCGGTGACGATCTGCTGCAGCGCCGCGACCCGTTCGCCGGCGGACGCGTCCTTGCCCGCACGATCGGTGACCATCCGGGAGCGCAGCAGCGGGTTGTCCCGCAGCCGGTCCGGCCGGGTCACGTCCCGCAACGCTCGCTTCACGGCGGCGCCGAACTCGGCCTCGCCCAGGACGAGCAGCGCCGGTGCAGCTGCCGGCGCGCCGTCGCCCACCTGGGTGCCGATCTCCTGCGCGGACAGCCGCGCCACCCAGGCCGCCGGCGGCACCACCCGCCAGTCGTGCCCGAACACGGTGTAGTTCCGTCCGCCGACGGTGAAATCGGCCTCCGGAACCCGCCGCTGGTCGGCGTACTCGCACATCTGCTCCCACTCCTCGGGATGCGCGAACGGCAGCAGCGTGACCGCCAGCCCCGGTGTGCTGAGGTAGTGACGGCCGAACTGGCTGGCGATCAGACTCTGCACCGGCGAGACGGACTGGTAGGCCTGATCGGACATCCAGAATCGCACCAGCGTCACCCGTTCACCCGGCCGCAGCGGGGCGTGCAAGGCCAGCCGCCGCCAGGCGGCTGCCACCGCTGGGTCGGCAGCGCGGTCGGCGGGCGCAATGTCCTGCACGGCGAGCAGGCAGATCACACCGGCCAGGGCGCCGCGGCCGTCGCGGTTCACCAGCCAGGCAGCTGGCTGTTCAGCGAACCAGTACCTGGCCAAAGCGGCCGACTGGGCACCCTCGTGCCGGTGCACCAACGCGCTGACCTCGTCGAGGTCACCGGGCCCCGCGGGCCGGAACAGGCCCATCTCGGTGTCGGAGTCGGGTGCCTGCAGGAACTGCCGCAGGTCGGTGTGCAGGTACATCAGGTCCATCAGCACATTGGCATGTCCGGCCGGATCCGCGCCATCCAGCCGGGCCAGATAGTGCAGCCGCGCCCGGGTGTGGACATCGATCCAGCGATCCGGGTGCCGCCACCGCAGGTCCGAGGCCAGCACGTTGCGGGCCAGGTCGTGCAGGTACAGACCGAGTGGTCCGGGGTCGACGAACGGCAGCCCGCGCATCCAGCCGAACAGGTCCGCGGCGTCCGGGACGTCGAGCAGCGCGGCAAGCAGCGGTTCGGTGACCACCCGGACCTGCGCGGACGCCTCGAGGGCCTGCCGGTGAGCGGGCGTCGGTGCGTCCCGCAGGAGGGTGCCGAGCAACTCACCGATGACGTCCGCCGACCGGTCAGGAGCGAAGACGCCGTGGTCCTTGAGTACTTCGCCGACCAGCGCCAGGGCCAGCGGGTGGCCGTGGGTGAAGTCCACGGCGGTGTCGTGCAGCGACTCCTGCACGCCGCGGCCGGACAGGTAGGCGTGGCATTCGCTCCGGCTGAGGTTCTGCAGGTTGATCACCCGGATCAGGTCGGCCCAGCCGGGGTCGGTCCGCCAGCCGGCCGACGGCGGCCGCTGACCGGCGACGATCAACAGCGTGTCGGCCGGCAATTGCGGGGCGATCTCCTCCCGGATCCGGGCGTCGGATTCCGCGAGCAGTTCGTACGTGTCGAGTAGGACGACGGTGCGCGGCCGCGGGCTCTCGTCGGCGAGCAGCGGCGCCAACCGGTGCCGCAGTGCGTCCACGGTCGGTGGCGTGTCCCTGGCATCGATGGCCAGCACGTCGACCCCCGTTTCCGTGCAGAGCGCGCCGAACCGCCGTAGCAGCGTGCTCTTGCCGACGCCGGCCGGCCCGTGCACGAACAGCACGGCGACCATCGGGTCGTGGGACGCGATCAGGGTGGAGAACAGCTCGAGTTCCGCCACCCTGCCGACGAAGCCTCGCCGGCGGGCGGCGGCGATCCGATCGGCCATTCTCGGGGCCATCGCCGGCTCCTGTTGGATTCCTGGGTTGGGACGGGGTCGGGACTGCTTACTTCACGGCATTCGGGACCAATCGGGCGTTGTGTCGCCCTCGGGTATACCGCGAACCGACCCCGGCCGCCTCGCTCAGTGCCCGGGTTTCTGGATGTCGGTCTGCGCCGAGACCGATAGCCCGCCGATTCCGTAGCCGTCGGCCTGCGCCGAGACCGACAGCCCGCCGATTCCGTAGCCGTCGCTCTGCAGCTGGGCGGTCTGGAGCTGCGGGGAGGACCCAAGTGCCGAGTGCTGTTCGCCGGCGTGCGCTGCGGCCGCGCCGGCGATGCTGAACGTGGCCGCTGCCGAGATGGCCAGTGCCGCGGCGGCGATCCGCGACAGCGGGGTGAGTTGGCGATTCATCGTGATCCTCAGAACTCGTAGTCGGAACGGATCTGCAGGGTCACCGTGGTGTTCGCGGTGCCGGTGTTCTGCGCGCAGATGCTGTAGTAGCCCGGACCGGGGAACGTGCCGTAGGCCGACCGGAGCTCTCCGGACCATGCATTGACACGGGTCGGCGTGTTCTGGATGACGACGCCGTTGCGCAGCAGCTTGAACTTGGCGCCCTGGTTCGTGGCGTAACCGTCCGCACGGACCTGGTAGCTGGCGTACTGGCTGGCGCTGCAGGCTCCGTTGCCCGGCGTCAGCACGGTCGAGGTGGGCGGCCCGGCCTGGGCGGCGGCGGCACCGGCGAGCGTGATGGCGGTGGCTGCGCCGGTGGCAAGGACGGCGGCGGCGATGCGGGCGGAAAGGCGAGTGGTCATGACGTTCCTCCGGGGATCCGGTGATCGGGACCCTGGTGGCTCCGATCTGCGACGAGGAGAAAGGTAGATCCGCCGTCCGCTCAGTTCCCAGACCGGAATGCGCTCACTTTCCGCTCAGCAGTCGACGGCGCCACTGGGTCGTACCGAATCCCCGATGAAATCGTCAGTACTTTCGCCGGCTGGAAGGCGTCCCCCGTGTCGTCCCGGACGTTGTCGGTGTCGAATTGAGTCACGACGATTCCGGGTGCGGTGATAACGATGTCACCGCGATGGTTCCTCAGCGGCGCACCGCGCTTCGATTGGCGGCCGCGACGATTGCGGTGCCTGGTCGGGCAACCGACATCCAGGTTGGGCTATTTGTTCTCGCCCGGGTTTCCGGCGTGTTCGGTCTCGGCGCCGGTGGGTTCGGGTTTCGCCGGGGCGGCGGTGGCGGTGGGTGATGGACAGGAAGTGGGGGGCGTGATGCTGTCGCCGGCCGTGCTGGTGCAGGTGGCGGCGGGTCTGCTGCCGTCGTTGGTGTCGCCGCCTTCCTTGCGGCCGACTCCTGCCACGTTGAGTTGGAATGCCAGGACAAGGGCAACGACGGCGAGGGTTGCGGTGATCCAGATGGTGATGCGGCGCATGGATTTTCCTCTGGTGAGCGGGCGGGCGAGCGAAAGTCGACTGGGTTACCAGGCGAAGTCTTCGGTGTTGATCTGGTCGGATGTGGCCCCGGCGTTTTTCGCGGCCGTTCGGACGGCTTTGATCCACCGGGGTGGACCGCAGACGAAAATGTCGCGGTGGGCGATGTCGGAGACAAGCGACTGGAGCGCATCACGGTCACTGGATGCCGAGCTGGTTCCTGCTGGTAACCAGCTTCCGTCAGCGCGCCGCGGTCCGGGCAGAAAGTGGACGTCGATTCCTCTCCGCGCGGCGAGTTCGTCGATCTCGGCGACGAAGATGGCGTCATTGGAGTCGGAGTAGCGGTAGACCAGGGTGGCCTCGCCGGGTCCGAAAGGTGTGTCCTCGAGCAGCGCACGGATCGGGGTGATGCCGACACCTGCGGCCAGCAACAGCACGCGGGGGTGGCGTCGGCGTTCAGCGGTCATGGACCCGTAGGGGCCTTCCAGGAACACTCTGGTCCCTGGGACGAGCCGGCCGACGCGGTCGCTGCCGTCGCCGATGGCCTGGACGGTGACCCGCAGTCGGTCGTTGGTGGGGGCGGCGGAGATGGTGAACGGGTTGCCTCGTGACCACCCGGGGCCGTCGAGGAAACGCCAGATGAAGAACTGCCCGGATTTGGTGTGGAGCCGGTCGAGATTGTGGCCTTCCACGCGGACGGAGACCACGCCAGGACCTTCCTGAACAACGGAAGTGACGCGGATCCTATGGCGCACCGAGCGCCAGATCGGCAGGAACACCCGGTACAGCAGGATCGCGCCTGCGCTGACTGCAAACAGGGTCCACCAATAGACCTGCGCGAAAGTGCCGTGGAAGTCGGCGCCGTCGATGATCTGATGGGGTAGGGCGAGCCCGATGCCGAGGTACGCGTACAGGGCGGCGAACGGCCCGATGATATCGGCCCAGCCAAAGCCGGCCGGCTGCGTGCGCCGAGGGGCCTGTCGGGAATGGGCGAGGTTGTCATTGGCGGTCATTCGGCCCTCCCAGCGCCGGTCAGCGCGATGCGAATGATGTGGCGGCCGTTCGGTGAACGCCGTGCAGGAGGTGGATCGGGACCAAGCCCAGCAGCAGCATCGGCGGGCCGAGCAGCATCGGTCCGATCACTGCCAGTGCGGACTTGATGGTGTCCGCGGCGGCGGTGAGCAGCGCGCCGCCGGTGACGAGCCCGGTCACCCAGACCAGGGCCGCTGCCACGGTGCCGGCCAGTACCCGGATCAGCGGAACCCCGGCCTTGGCGGCAAGGCGCGGGGTGATGGTCCGAGCCCCGGCGACGAACTGGCCGATCGCCGCCGCGGTGGTGGGACTGCGCGAGAGGCGTTGCCCTGCAAGGTCAGCGATCCGGGTCATCCGGGCTCGCAATCCACTGGCGCTTACTTCGGGCGGATCGGATCACCTCTACCCTGCGATCACCGCGGGTGCGACGGGGTTCCTCACCAAGGACGCCGACCCGGACGAACTCCTGAGCGGTATTCGCCGGGCAGCGGACGGCGACAACCCTTACAGCACAACGGTTCTCCGTCGCATTGTGAACGCAGCACTACAAGCCAGCACGGCAAACACCGAACTCGAACCCCGGCCCGTCCTCACACCCAGGGAACGCGACGTCCTCGCCCTCCTTGGTGAAGGACTGTCCAACAGAGATATCGCCGACCGCATCGCGATCAGCGTCACCACCGTGAAGACGCATGTCGCCCGACTGATGGAACGCACCGGCGCCACCAACCGCGTTCAACTCGCACTGCTCGCGGTGCGCCACAACATCACCCGATAGAGCCTGAGACAACGAAACTGGATCCGAGTCTGGAGCTCGGCGATCCGTGCGTCGAGGTCATCGATGTGCTCGGTGATCATTTAGGTGTGCCCCGGCCTCGACGGCGATGTCCGCCGCCGGCTCGCTTGTTCCGCCGGCCACGCACCGCGCGACTAGCGGATCAGAAACCGGGCCGGACGAGCAGAACCCCGGCGCAGCAGAGCATTCGGATCGGCAACCGGGCCGGTGAGGCCAGCGCGGCCGAGTCTCAGCCGGCGCCGAGCGCGCCGCGCCGGGCCGTGAAGAGCGGCTCCAGACGCGCTTCCAGCCGAGCGAACACCGCGGTCCGATTTCAGCGCAGCGAGATACCCAGCAGCGCATCGACGGCAT
>Ga0207931_1000261_pt1 | contig 20005 bp, 30 predicted proteins | sample NGESurdeep092012_2_FD_184478 | JGI IMG/M metagenome (GOLD analysis project Ga0207931, IMG submission 184478) | Arctic peat soil microbial communities from Barrow, Alaska - NGEE Surface sample 415-1 deep-092012 (SPAdes) | ecosystem: Environmental > Terrestrial > Soil > Wetlands > Peat ...
CGGCTGCCAGGGTCGCCTGAGTGTCGTCCAAGGGGTGTAGGCTGCGCACTAGTGAGGACGGTGGACCGAGGCCGGGTCGGCCGAGGCTGGTCGGCAAGGAGAACGCGAGGAGGACCATGACTCTGATCCTCGGCTATGTGCTGGGGACATCGCGACGCGGGTTCGCGACCATGGCCGCGGTCTCCATCGGTTCCGTCGTCGTCGCGTTCATGCTGCTCGGAGCGTTGGTCAGAAACAGATCACGCGATCATTCGCACGCCGCTTGACCAGCGTGACGAAGGTCACCTATGCACGGTGAGTCGCATCGCAGCGAGCGGATGGGCTGGTTGCGCGCCGCCACACTCGGCGCCAACGACGGCCTCATCTCCACGAGCAGCCTGGTCGTGGGCGTGGCTTCGGCCCAGCCCACCAAAGCGGCCGTCTTGCTCGCCGCGGTGGCGGGCCTTGTAGCTGGATCCCTCTCCATGGCAGCGGGGGAATACGTCTCGGTCAGCTCCCAAGCGGATACCGAGAAGGCTGATCTCGCGCGGGAGCGCGGCGAGCTCGCCACCTTGCCGGAGGCGGAGCGAACCGAGCTGGCGGAGATCTACGCGGCCCGAGGCCTCAGCCGCGACCTCGCGATCCAGGTCGCGGATCAACTGATGGCCGACGACGCCCTGGGGGCGCACGCCAGGGACGAGCTCGGCATCCACGAGAAGACACGGGCTCGGCCGATCCAGGCAGCGGTGGCGTCCGCGGCCTCTTTTGCCGTGGGGGCGGCGCCTCCCGCCCTCCTTGCGGCGCTGTTGCCGGCCGGGAGCCTGACGCTGGCCGTCGTGGGAGTGACGTTGATGCTCCTGCTCGTCCTCGGGGGCGTAGCTGCTCGCCTTGGTGGCGCGCCGCTCGCGCGTGGGGCGCTGCGCGTCGCGTTCTGGGGTGCGGTGGCCATGGGATGTACTGCCGCAGTCGGGCATCTGGTCGGCGCCGTCATCTAGCGGCTTCCGCGGGAGGCCACCTGCAGAGCTCGGAGTCCGGCGCCGCCGGACTCGCCCCTTGACGTATGCTACAGCGTATAGTAACCCACGCTACAGCGTAGCATAATGAACGGGAGGTACCCGGATGACTCCACGCAAGAAAGACGTCGAACCGCTCGCTCGCGAGCGCATCGTCGGCGCGGCCATCAAGATCATCGACGGCGAGGGGCTCGACGCGCTCTCGATGCGGCGTCTCGGCGCCGAGCTCGGGGTCAATCCCATGGCTGCGTACTACCACGTCCCCAATAAGGCGGCGCTCTACGACCTCGTGCTCGAGGCGGTGATGATGGGCGTGGACACTTCCGTAGTCGATCCCGCCGCGCCGCTGGCGGAGCAGCTCAAGCAGGCGGCTCGCGCGTACCGCGCGGCCATCCTCGAGCATCCGCGCACCATACCGGTGCTCGCGGCACGCTCCTTGAGGTCGGCCGCGGCGCTACGGCCGGTCGAGCCCTTCCTCGGCATCCTGTTCGCCGCGGGCCTGACGTCCAACGAGGCGTTGGCGGCCGTGGACGCTGTCGCGCAGTACATCCTCGGCGGGGTCGTCGGCTACTACCACCACATCGTCGACGGCGAAGCCGGCGAGCAGCGGGAGTTCGAGGCGCTGGACGTCGCCGAGTTCCCCAACATGAGCCGCGTGCTCGCCGAAGGGCACTACGCGGGGTTCGAGGCCGAGTTCGAGTTTGGTCTGGACGCCATCGTGCGCGGGCTGCTCAGCGGGCCGCGCTACCAGGTGTAGAGGAGGAAGTGATGTTCGCCGCGCTCAAGACTCGGGACTACCGGCTGCTGTGGGCCGGCCAGGGCATCTCGCACCTGGGAGACCAGTTCCACTTGATCGCTCTGCCGTGGCTCGTGCTGACCCTCACGCACGACCCGCTGCAGCTCGGCTTCGTGCTCGCCCTGGCGGGCATCCCCCGCGCGCTGGTGATGCTCATCGGCGGAGCGTTCGCCGACCGGCATTCACCGCGCACGATCATGCTCGTGTCTGACGCCCTCCGCTTCGTGCTGACCGGCGTGCTCGCCGTCGCCGTGCTCACCGGCACGGTGCAGATCTGGATGGTCTACGCGCTGGCGCTGGCCTTTGGCTTGGTGTCCGGGTTCTTCATGCCGGCCGCCGAGGCCTCTCTGCCGAGGCTGCTGCAGAGCGAACAGCTGGAGGGCGGCAACGCGCTCATGATGGGCGCGGACCAACTCGCCCAGTTCGTCGGCCCGGCGCTCGCCGGGACGCTCATCGCGCTTCTCAGCGTGTCGCACGCCGCCGGCGAGCAGGCCGGCAGCCTCACCGGCGTGGGCATCGCGTTCGCGGTCGACGCGCTCTCGTTCGCGGTCTCGGCGACGACGCTCGTGCTCATGCGCTCGCTGCCGGCGCTCGGCGCGGGGGCCGGCAGGCACCCTCTCGCCGCGGTCGCCGACGGACTGAGATTCACGATGTCGCGACCGGCCTTCCGCTGGATGCTCGCGCTCATCGCAGCGGCGAACCTGCTGCTCGTCGGTCCACTGTTCGTGGGCATCCCCGTGCTGGCCCAGACGCGCTTCGCCGAGGGAGCCGCCGCGTTCGGCTTCCTGCTGTCGGCGTACGGGATCGGCAATGTCTGCGGGATGCTCGTCGCCGGCTCGGCGCCGCGGCCTTCCTCGCGCGGGTTCACGTCCCTGCTGCTGGCTCTCTTTGTCGGATTCGGTCTCGTGACCGCATCACTCGCGTTCATCACGTCGGTCTGGGTGGGCGTAGCGCTTCTCGCCGTGCTCGGAGTCGGCAACGGCTACGTGGCCGTGGTCATGATCACGGTGGTGCAGCGCATGACACCCACCGCGATGCGCGGCCGCGTGATGAGCCTCGTCATGCTCGCGATGCTCGGCGTCACGCCGTTGTCGCAGGCGCTCGCGGGAGCGGTGATCGGGTTCGGCCCGGCCGTGCTCTTCGTCGGTTGCGGCGCCGCGATGCTCGCGGTCGCCGCCGTTGCGGCAGTGTACCGACACTCGTGGTCGCTCGACGCGCTCGAGTCCTGCGGCGCGCTTGCGGTAGAAAGCGCATGACGACGGTGCGCGCTCCGCTCCTTACCGCGCGCCCAGTTCTTTGAGGTAGGCGATCGTCGCAGCCAGGTCCGCGTCGCTCATCTGCCAGCGAGGCATGGCGGCGTCCAGCGGCTTGCCGCTCTCGTCCAGGCCGTCGCGAATGGCTGTTCGAATGGTCGCGTCCGTGAAGCCGGCGCCGATGAGCGCGCCGTAGGTGACGTCGGGCGCCTTGACGGCGGTCCCCGTCATCATCTTGATCGTGCCGCCCCGGCCGTCGGCGTCGTGGCACGATGCGCACCCGCCGCCGCCCATCATGAGTGCGCCTTGGGACACGCGCGGGGCAGTGCGCGAGATGGCTTGACCGTCGGCGCCCACGCCGGTGAGGTAGATGCGCTCGCCGGCAGAGGAATAGGTGTTCGCGCCCGAGCCGCCGCCCATCATGCCGCTGCCTGGGCTGCTCGAGCCGCCGCTTGAGGTGTTGGAACTCGAGCAGCCAACGATGGCTGACATGACGAGCGCGCTCAGACAGACCGCGAAGACAACGATGAGTGCGTGCCGACGCATGACTCCTCCATTCACTGAGGAGTGCCTACCCAGTGGCGGGCGAGATCAAGATCGCACAAGCGTTCGGCATGACCCGGCGACGGTTGACTGACCGTAGCTCGAATGCGGTACAAGCAGGAAGACGACCGCCGACCGGTCCGGATCGTCGAGGCTTCGTGACATGAGTCACCAGCACTTCTTCGAAGCGTACGCCGAGGGGGCGACCGCGCCTTGGGACATCGGCCGCCCCCAACCTGCGCTCGTGGAGGCGGGAGGCAGACGGCAACAATCGGGCGATGACCTCAGTCGTCGCCATAGACCTTGCTGTGCGCCCAGCTCGCCAACTCGTCAACCGCATTTGACAGCTCGTACTTGTCTTCGATCGAGAGGCTGCTCACCTTCAGGTCCCAGGTTCCGTCACCGGCGGACTCATCGAACTTCGAGGTGTCCATCAGCCCCAGGATCGTCTCTGCCCAGCCACTTGCGGAGTCATCGAGGTCGGGCAGGGGAGGGATCCGGAGCACCTTGGAGCACTCGGAGAATGCGTTGACGATGCTCTCCGTCTCGCCCTCCGGGTGTGGCAGCATCAAGGCTCTGCGAGCGTCGCGTAGCTTCTCCGCAAGGTGCATGTAGTCCTCGTTGATCATCTTGACTCCTCAGGCACATCGAGCCTACGACCTGTCTCGGACAGCAGCAACACGGTATCGGCAGCAGAGAGTTGGAAGCACCGGGAGATGACGACTACCGCCTCTGCCACCACCTCCGCCGAGTGATTCGCCATCGACCTCTTCCTAGGACCAGGACCAACACCACTATGGCCACTATGATCAGTATCGCTAGCCAGATGCTCATCTGACTTCACCTCTTTCAGAGAGGACTCACGTCCTGGTCACCTCGTCTTAGGGCTTCGCATCGTGCTGCTTCGCCCACTCGTCCGCACGCCGATCGGCTTCGTCGGCGGCGTAGCCGTACTTCTGCTGCAGCTTGCCTACGAGGCGATCCTTCTTGCCCCCGACCTCCTCAAGCTCGTCGTCGGTGAGCTTGCCCCACTGCTCCCGCGCATGGCCTTTGAGTTCCTTCCACTTGCCCTCGATGATGTTCCAGTCCATCTGCATCTCCCTTTCTCGACGGACTCCGGCTCGGCGGTCGGAGTCCCCGACAATCGTCATCCGGCCGACTCCGCCCGCCACATGACATCCGCCAAAGGCGGACGTGGGCTCGTCCCTCAGCTGCGCGGCTCTCGCGTGCGCCAGTGGAACAACGCGCCGAGGACCATGCCCAATAGCACGCCGAGGATGGCGGAGACGAGCACCAGCCACACCAGCGAGACCGAGGAGGAACCGAAGACCCAGCTGACCTTGATGTGGCTCGTGTTGGCGATCACGAGCGCGGTCAGGACGACGAGCAAGGCGACCGCGACACCCACATAGAGGTAGAGGCGGGTGCGATGGGCTTTGCGGGCGAAACGCGCGCCACGCGTCTCGCCAGAGACCTCCATCGTGACGGCCGGGCCCGTCGGAGGCTCGGCCGGCTCAGCCGACTTGGTCTGGCCGGGGAGTGGTGCACTCGAATCCAACTTGCCCTCCATCTGTCCGCCGATATCGCCAACAGTCTCCGCTGGGTAGCGGGTCGCCTCCGCTCAGGCGGCTTCGTCAGAACACGTTGAGGCCGCCGAGGAGGACCCCGATCACGATCAGCACGATCCCCAGGAGCAGACTGCTGCGGAAGAGGGCCACCACGCCGGCGACGATCAGCACGATGCCGATCACCCACACGATGGGGACCGCTCCGCCGTTGAAGACGGAGGCCAGCAGTGACGCCACGAGCGTAGTGTGCATCGCATTCTCCCTTACTTGATGTGCAGGCTCACGCCGAACAGGATGAGCGGCCAGAGCAGCACGGCGAGCAGCGCCGAGAGCACGGCGGTGAGGCTGTTCAGATGGACGAAGTAGTGGTGCGAATTGGCCACCACCACGCCGACGACCAGATAGACGATGATGAGGATGTTGCGCAGCACGCGGCCCTCCTGGCGAAGGGCCCCCGGTCTCGGGTTTGAGCCCGAGGGCCTCGGAGTCGCGTCTGCGATCCGACAGCCTGGCCATACCCGTAGCCGACTCCGTTCAAGCGCGTTTCCGCTGTGAGCGAACTGGAGTATCCCCTCGCGCTGCTCGCGCCGGCCGCCCCCGCTTGGCCTCCCTGCATCGGGGGAATCAACCATGCGCCGACTAGCGCCGGCGTGTGGTCACCCATAGGAAAGGACGTGAGGGCGATGGCATCATGCAGCGAGATGAAGGCCGGCGAGGTGTACGTCTGCGCAGACTGCGGACTGGAGATTCAGGTGCTCAAGTCCTGCGCCGACAGCGAAGAGGGTGCCTGCTCCTGCTCCGAGCCGCTCTCCTGCTGCGGTGAGTCGCTTACGCTCAAGAGGTAGGGGCCTGATCGCTGCCGCGAGGGGTGCAGACCTGCGCGACCGAAGCACCCGAGGCCGAGTCGGCCACGAAGACCTTGTTACCGGCTTCGTAGACACCCGCAGCCGACGGCAGCCCACCGGGGATGGAGATCGTGTCGACGACCGACGGGGCAGCGATCGCGCAGACGGGGAATCCTAGCGCCGCAACGACCGCTGGAGCCAGGAACAGGGCGAGAATGATGGCGCAGACCAACGCAGCCGATCGAGATCTCACGACAGGCCTCCCCTCGGTGTGGCCATGGCTGCACGGCAGCCCTACTCACACGGCCTCTCTTCACCCAGCCAGCTGGTACCCGCGTGGCCGTGGGATGAACCGGTCCAGCGTTGCTCGGCGATGAGCTGTGCGTCTGCCATGATCGGCTTCCTTTCGATCCGAGAGTCGCCGGCTGTTCAAGCCGGCAGACTCGGGCGTTAGCGTGGCCTCGCGCGCGGGAACAAGACGAGCGCCGCGCGTGCAGTAGCGGCGAATGAGAAGCGACAACTCGGCGCCGTCGGAGTGATGAGCACGAGCGCCTTGATGAGCCGTCAAGGAGTCACCATGAAGAAGATCACCACATTCCTCACGTTCAACGATCAAGCGGAGGAGGCTGCGAATCTGTATGTCTCCGTCTTTGGCAACTCGAAGATCGTGAGTGTCAGCCGCTATGGCGAAGGAGGACCTGGGCCGAAAGGGTCGGCCATGTCGGCAACATTCCTGCTCGAGGGCCAGGAGTTCATCGCTCTGAACGGGGGACCGTCTTTCGCCTTCTCTCAAGGCATCTCGCTCTTCGTCGACTGCGAGACGCAGCAAGAAGTGGACGAACTGTGGGAGAAGCTCTCCGCAGGCGGCGAAAAGGGACAGTGCGGCTGGCTGACGGACAAGTTCGGCGTGTCATGGCAGATCATCCCCGCCCCTTTGGGTCGGATGCTGCAGGACGACGATCCAAAGAAGGCCCAAAGCGTCATGCAGGCCATGATGCAGATGACGAAGATCGACATTGAAACCTTGAGGCGGGCGTACGAGCAATGAGACTCAGCGCAGGTGCGATCGCCGTGACGACTTTCGCCAGGCTGGGGCGGAGCGCCGGAAGTGCCTCCCGCCCCTCTGCGCGTACGTCGGTATCCCGCCATCCGGGTAGACTCCAAGTTGGAGCGCAGTCCATCGGCGTCCTGCGATACCCGCACCGTGCGACCCGAGAGGAGGACCGATGGCCGAAGGCGTCACAGATCAACTCCGCCATGAGCATGAGCTCGTCCTGATGGTGGTCGAGGCGATGGACCGCGAGGGCGCCGACATCGAGAGGACCGGCCGCGTGCACCGCGAGCGGGTCGCGCAGATGGTCGACTTCACGAGGACCTTCACCGACGGCTGCCACCACTCCAAGGAAGAGACCGTGTTGTTCCCGATGCTCGAGGAGCGCAGCGCGGCGGCGGGCGGCCCGGTCAGCGTGATGCTGAGCGAGCACGAGGCCGGGCGTGAGGCGATCCGCGTCATCGACGCGGCACTGCCCGACGCCGACGTCAGCGAGGCCGCCCGCACCACGGTGGCCGAGAACCTCGCGCTGTACGCCCACTTGCTGCGGTTGCACATCGACAAGGAGAACACGGTGCTCTTCCCGCTGGCCGACCGCCTGCTGAACGACCAGGAGCAGGAGATGCTGGCGGCCGAGTTCGAGCGCATCGAGGAGGAGGAGACCGGCGTCGGCGTGCACGAGCGGTACCACGAGCTGGCGCACACGCTGGCGCTATCGCCGCGCGAGGGCTGACGGCGCCGCCAGCGGCCGCCCGGTCTCAGCCGGGCAGCGGCTCGGTGTCCCAGTCCGACGGCGTGAACACGACGCCGGGCTCGGCGCCGACGATGAGCATCGCGGTCCCGGCCTCGCGGGCGACGGCGCCGCGCACGGTGGCCGGGTCGGGGACGTAGAGGAAGGTCCCGGCCGGGGCGTCGATCTCCTCGCCGTCGACCCGGTAGGTCGCGTGCCCGCTGACGATTAGGAAGAGCTCCTCGTGGCCCGTGCCGGCGTCGCTGAGCTCGGCGTGATCGTGGGTCAGGGTGTCGCCCGCCTGCGTAGCGCGGGCGAGGTTGGTGCCGAAGGAGCCGATGCCGAAGAAGCGGCGCACCGGCTTCCACTCGGTGGTCGGGTACTCGTCGTCGATCTCGAACGGCAGCTCGTCGATGTGCGCCGTCCTGTAGGTCGCGCGCCGTGCCTCGTCGCCCATGGCCTGAGCCTCCCCGCGTCGCTGGCTGGTCCAGCCTGGAGTCTAGCAGGGGCGTCGCGGCGGGCGTTGGCGGGCCGGCGGCGGATGTTTGGCGTTCTCGCCAGGAGGAAAGAGGACCAAAATGCCCTTGTTTCTCCACGGGAGTTGACCTCATGGATGCTGAAACCGCCCCGCAGCCGGCTCTCGTGCCGACGGACGGGTCCCACGTTCCCCGCCACCTCGGGCTGGCGCTCGTCGTCATCGCCGCAGCGCAGCTCATGATCGTGCTCGACGCCACCATCGTGAACGTGGCGCTGCCGCAGATGCAGCGCGCGCTCGACTTCAGCGGCGCCGGTCTGGAATGGATCGTCACCGCCTACTCGCTGGCCTTCGGCAGCCTGCTGCTGCTCGGCGGCCGCCTGGGCGACCTCTACGGCCGGCGCAGGGTCTTCATGGCCGGCGTGCTCATCTTCTCGTTGGCCTCGCTCGTCGGCGGCTTCGCGACGTCCGAGTGGTGGCTGCTCGCGGCGCGCGCCGTGCAGGGCGCCGGTGCCGCGCTGGCCGCGCCGACCGCCCTCGCGCTGATCGCCACGACGTTCCCCGCGGGCGTGCCGCGTAACCGCGCGCTCGGCGTGTGGGCCGGCATGGCCGGCGCCGGCGGCGCGATCGGTCTGCTGCTCGGCGGCATCCTCACGACCTACGTGTCGTGGCGCTGGGTGCTCTTCGTCAACGCGCCGATCGGGCTGCTCGTGGCGGCCCTCGCGCCGGTGGCCCTGGCGCGCACCGCGCGCCTGCACCGGCGCCTCGACATCCCCGGCGTGGTGACCAGCACGGCAGGCCTCGCCTTGCTGGTCTACGGCCTCACCCACGCCGCCGCCGGCCAGGACGGCGTCTCGCACTGGGGCGACCCGCTGACGATCGCCTCGCTGGCCGCGGCCGCGGCCTTGCTCATCGGCTTCGTCTTCATCGAACGCCGCACCCCCCACGCCGAGCTGCCGCTACATCTCCTGAGCTCGCGTCGGCGCTCGGGGGCCTACGTGATGATGCTGCTCCTGGGCACCGCGATGTTCGCGGTGTTCTTCTTCCTCACCCTCTACGTGCAGACCGTCTGGGGCTACAGCCCGGTGAGGGCGGGCATCGCGTGGATCCCGTTCCCGATCTCGCTAATCGCGCTCAACATCTTCGTCGCCCGCTACCTGGTGACGCGGGTCGGCGTGCGACCGCTGCTGATGGCCGGCCCGCTGTTCGCGGGCGCCGGCTTCCTGTGGCTGTCGCGGCTGAGCGAGACCGGCAGCTACTGGACCGAACTGCTGGCGCCCATGCTGCTCGTCAGCGCCGGCATGGGCCTCATGTTCGTGCCGCTCACGCTGATGGTCGTCTCGCACGTGAAGAACGAGGAGGCCGGCGCCGCCTCGAGCCTGCTCAACATCGGCCAGCAGATCGGCGGTTCGATCGGCCTGGCCGCGATCGGCACCGTGGCTTGGACGTCCGTGGCGCACAGCGTGAGAGACCAGATGGCCGCCGCCGCGGCGAGCGGGGGCGCCGGTGCCGCGCAGGGCGCCGCCGGCGGCCTGCCGCCGCAGGTCCTCTACCACGCGCTCACGGTGGGCTTCTCGACCGGCCTCATGATCGCCGGGGCGGTCGCGATCAGCGGGTTCTTCGTCGCGCTCGTGACGACCTGGACCCCGGGGCGCTGGCGCCTGAGCTCGGCTCTGCACGACCGCGAGCCGTCGTGCGATGAGTCGCTCGGCACCTGCGAGCCGGCAGGGGCCACCGCCGAGTGACGAGCGACTGCGGGGCGGGCCCGCGACGCATCGTCTTACGACGCGTCGCCCTCCGGCCCCACCAGCTTCCAGCCGCTCTGCCAGCTCCACCCGTGGCGCATCTGCAGCGAGATGTTCAGGAAGGCGAGCGCCTCGAGGTACCGCGACATGGCGAGCTGGCCGGCGTCGATGGGGTTGAAGCCCATGCCCTTGACCAGGTCGAGCACGACCGCCTTGGCCTCGTCGTCGTCGGAGGCCACGAAGCCGTCGACGTGCACGCCCGAGATGGCCGGGTCGGCCTGCCGGGCGGCGAAGGCAGTGTTGAAGGCCTTCACGACGCGCGCCGCAGGGACGTGCGTCTGGATCCCCTCGGCGGCGGAGGTACCCTCCACCGCCAGCCCCGAGTAGTCCGGCTTGAGCGGGTTGGTCGCGTCCACGACGATCTTTCCGGCGAGCTGCGGGCCGATCTCGTCGAGCAGATCGACGATGGCCATGTAGGGCACGGCGATGACGACGAGCTCGGCGCCCTCGACGGCCTCGCGGTTGGAGGCCGCCGCCGTCGCGCCTGTCTCGCGGGCGACGGTGGCGGCGCTGTCGCCGCTCGACGAGCTCACGGTGACGGAGTGTCCGGCGCGCAAGGCCGAGGTCGCGAGTGCCCTGCCTACGTTGCCGGCGCCGATGATGGCGATGTTCATGAGCTCTCCCCTGGTCGCTGCCGTTCCTCGAGGATGTTCCCGACGCGGCCTATCTCACACGGTTGGCCGGGCGCGAGGAGGTTGCCAAGCCCTTCAGGGACCCTTGACATCCGTCGGGACTCCCCGTAGGGTGAACGCCGTTCACCGGAGCAGACAGTGTTCGCCACGGGAGCGTCAGTGCACGACCAGCTTCACCACCATCACGAGCACCACGCCGAGCGCCACCTCGAACGCCACGCTGCACGGATGGAGCAGCGGCTCCAGCGTCGTGAGCGCCGGCACAGCGAGACGCGCGAGGATATCCTCGAGGCGGCCCGCGAGGTCCTGCTCGAGCGCGGCGCGGCCGACCTCTCGCTGCGCGAGATCGCGCGCCGCGCCGAGTTCAGCCCCGGCGCGCTCTACAAGTACTTCGACTGCAAGGACGACGTCATCAAGGCACTCGCCGACAAGGCGATGGGCGCGCTGCTGGCGGAGTTCGGCAAGGTGCCGGCCGACCTCCGGCCCGACGAGCGCGCCCTCGAGATGGGCATGGCCTACCTCGAGTTCGCGCGGCACAACCCCGAGGACGTCGCCGTGATCGCCCTGCACGAGTCGACCCTCCACCCGCTGCCGCTCTCCGACGAGCATCGGCTGATGGAGGAGGCCGTCCTCGGCGTCTTCAAGGACGGCGTCGCCCAAGGAGTGTTCACGCTCTCCGACGCCGAGGACCCCGACTACATGGCGTACGGCGCTTGGGCGCTCGTCCAGGGCCTCGCGACCTTCGAGCAGCAGCAGCGCCCCACAGTGGCAGAGAAGGTGCGGAACAAGCAGCGGCAACTGCTGCGCGTGTACATCAACGGACTCAAGACCGACTGGTCGAGCGCCAGCTGACCTGTCGCGGCGCGGATCTGGAGGACCCTATGCCGATCGACCTCAAGAGGACCAAGCGCGTCACCCTGGGCACCATGTGCTTCGCCCTGTTCATGGTGATGCTCGACAGCACCGTCGTGAACCTGGCGCTGCCGACGATTCAGCGCGAGCTCAACGCCAGCATGAGTGAGCTGCAGTGGATCGTCGACGCGTTCGTGCTGGCCCTGGCCAGCCTGTTGCTCACCGGCGGCACGCTGGGCGACATGTTCGGGCGCCGCAAGGCGTTCATGACCGGCGTCGCCCTGTTCACCGGCGGCTCCCTGGTCTGCGCCCTGGCGCCGTCCACCGGCGTGCTCATTGCCGCCCGCCTGCTGCAGGGCGTTGGTGGCGCCGTGATGCTGCCGAGCACCCTCTCGATCCTCACCAACACGTTCCCCGACGCGCGCGAGCGCGCCCGCGCCATCGGCCTCTGGGCCGGCATCTCGGGCCTCGCTCTCGCCATCGGCCCCCTGATCGGCGGCACGATGGTCGATCGGCTCGGCTGGCAGAGCATCTTCTGGATCAACGTGCCGATCGGCGCCATCGCGCTGTTCCTGGCCGTGCGCTTCGTGCCGGAGTCGTCTGACCGGGCCGGACGCAGTCTCGATCTGCCCGGTCAGGTCACCGCCATCCTCGGCCTGGCCGCGCTCACCTACGCCTTCATCGAGGCCAACACCTACGGCTGGACCTCGGCGCGCATCCTCACCTGTTTCATCGGCGCGGCGGTGTCGCTGGCCCTGTTCCTGGTCATCGAGGTCCGTGGTTCCAGCCCGCTGCTGCAGCTGAAGTTCTTCCGCAACTGGACCTTCAGCGGCGCCAACCTCGTGGGCGTGATCATCAGCTTCGCCTTCTTCGGCGTGGTCTTCTTCCTGTCGCTGTTCCTGCAGGACGTGCAGGGCTACTCGCCGACCAAGGCCGGCGTGCTGCAGCTGCCGTCGACGCTCGGAATCATGGCGGCGGCGATCGTCTCCGGCCGCATCGTGGGGCGCATCGGTGCGCGGCTGCCCATCACCATCGGCCTGCTGATGACCGGCACGGGCCTGCTGTTCCTCACGGGGCTCGAGCCGACCACAAGCTACGCGTCGTTCTGGTACTGGCTGCTGCTCATCGGCCTCGGCAACGGGCTCATCATGAGCCCGATGACGACCGCCGTGATGGGTACGGTGCCGCCGGCGCGCGCCGGCATGGCGTCGGCGACCTCGAACACGATGCGCCAGGTGGGCAGCGTGTTCGGCATCGCCGTGCTCGGCAATCTCGTGACGCACCGCTTCACGTCCGACCTGAGCGGCGCACTCACCAAGTTCCACCTGCCGGCGGCGGCGACGCAGAAGATCATGGAGATGGCCGGGCAGGGGCGCGAGTCGGCGTCCGGCCAGCTGCCACCCGGCGTCGACGCGGCGGCGCTCAGCCACACTATCAACGTGGCGTTCACGTCGGGCATCCACGTCGCCCTGTGGGTGAGCGGCATCATACTGCTCGTCGGCGCGCCCATCGCCTTCCTGACGGTGCGCTACACCGCGCCCCACCACGTGGAGGCGCGGCAGAGCAAGGCCGCGGCCCTGGAGGCCGCTGTCGAAGAGGCTGGAGCATGAGCGTCGCGCACGGCGCCGGCGACGTCCGGCCGGCGCGGGACGTCTGCCCGGCCGAGCATGCCGGCTGGCTCTCCACGCCGGTCCGGCGCCTGGTCACCAGCCCGAGGCGCATCCTTCGCGGCCTCGTTCGGCCGGGGGACACCGCCGTTGACCTCGGCTGCGGACCCGGGTTCTTCACGCTGCCGCTGGCGAAGATGGTCGGCGACGGCGGAAGTGTCGTCGCCGTCGACCTGCAGGCGGCCATGCTCGAGAGGGTCGGTGCGCGCGCCGAGCGCCAAGGCCTCGCGGCGCGCATCCGCCTGCATCAGTGCCTCGCCGACTCGCTCGGCCTGAACGGCGAGCGCGCCGATTTCGCCCTCGCCTTCTGGATGGTCCATGAGGTCCCGGACGCGGCGCGGTTCCTGGAGGAGGTGCGCAGCATCCTCCGCGACGGCGCGCACCTCCTTCTCGTGGAACCGCGGGGCCACGTAGGCAACGAGGCCTTCGAGCGGACGGTCGCGCTGGCCGTTGCAGCCGGGTTGAAGCCGTCCGGCCGGCGGCCTCGCGTGGCCTTCAGCCGCGCGGTGCTGCTCGAGCGGCGCTAGCTTCCGTCCGCGTCGAGCCGCCGCCGTGGCGCCCAGAGACCACGCTGGCCGAAGGCATGGTGGTCGTCTGGCCCTCTGCGGTCGGCGGGACCGTTGCTTGTACCTCCAATGGCCCCGTTGGACGTACGCCTGTCGTGAACGAGCCGTCGCGGATATGTCTCTCCCGGCGAGGGCCGCCAGGTGCCTTGCGCCCGGCCACCGGGGAGAGACTGTCTATGCGCGACGACGCCTGCTTCGTCGACGACGAGCCGGTCCAGGCCCAGGGGGGCGACTTCTACGGCGGCTGGATCACGTCCGAGATCGGGGGCCCCGCCGCCCGAGCCTGCGCGGCCGGCCTACTCGGTCAGCCGCTGCGGCTGGTCGCCCGGGGCGACCTGCGGCGCCTGGGCGCGGAGCTCGAGCAGCTTCTGCCTGAGCTCCATCTGCAGCTGCCCGATCTCGCTTTCGGCCTCGAGGCGCCGGCCGCGGCCCTCCTCCTGGATGCTGATCGTCTCCTCGAGCGTGGCCACCAGGTCGGCGTTGACCTTGCGCAGCGTCTCCACGTCGATGATCCCGCGCTCGACCTCGCGACCCACCTTCGCCGAGCCGGTCTTCAGCAGCTCGGCGTTCTTGACCAGCAGCTCGTTGGTCGTGTCGCTGACCTGCTTCTGCAGTTCCACCGTCTTCTGCTGGCGGTACAGGCTGATGGCGATGACGATCTGGTTCTTCCAGAGGGGGATCGTCGTGAGCACGGAGGCCTGGATCTTCTCCACGAGGTTCTGGTCGTTGCTCTGGATGAGGCGGATCTGCGGCGCGGTCTGGATGGCGACCATGCGCGTCACCTTGAGGTCGTGGAGGCGGCGCTCGAAGCGCGTGGCCGCTTGCCGCAGGTCGGTCAGCCGCTGCGCCGCCGTGACGTCGTCGCTGGCGGCTGTCTCGGCCTCCAACGCCGGGATCCTGTCTCGGTGTAGCTCCTCCAGCGCCTGCTCGCCGCCGGCGATGTACACGTCGAGCTGCTTGAGGTAGTCGAGGTTGAGCTCGAACATCTTGTCGAGCACGGTCATGTCTTTGAGCAGCGCCATGCGTGAGCGCTCGAGGGCATCGACGATGCGGTCGATGCTGGTGGCCACCTTCTGGTAACGGGCGGCGAAACGGTCGAAGGTGTTGGCGAACTTGCCGAGGATGGGGATCTTGGCCATCCCGGATCCACCGCCGAGCGCGTCGACGTCCAGCTCGCGGACCTTCTTCAGGAGGTCGGTGAGCGTCTCACCGCCGGTGCCGGCGTCCTTGTTGCGTACGTCGCCGAGGAGCGAGTCGGCGAAGTTGGCGATGCGGCTCTGGGCGGGCAGCCCGTAGCTGAGCACGCCCTGGGCGTCGGTGACGTCGACGCCGGCGCGTATCTCGGCCACCCGAGCCAGATCGTCCGGGGTGAGCGGGCCGGCGACAGGCGCGCTTCGCGTGCCCGGGTCCGGCCCGGCGTCCGGCGCCGCGGCCGGGACATCGCTCGACCCTTGCGCCCTCTCGATCTCGTCGCTCATCAAAGCCCTCCGGTCTGGCTGTACATGGTCTCGCTGCGCACGGTGCGCTCGAGCAGCTCGATCTCGCTTTCGAGGTCGAGGGCCCGGTCTTCGAGCACGTTGGCGAGTTGGCGGTCGAAGGCCTGCTGCACGACGTGCAGCGAGGTCTCGGCGCGGGTCACGGTCTTCGCGATCTCCGGCGATGACGAGCCGCGGCTCGTGAGGTGGACGTAGCCCTCCACGATGCGCAGCGCCGCGTCGAGGTAGTAGGTGAGGAAGCCGCGCGCGGCGTCGAGCTTGCGCGGCTGAGCCGCCAGCTCGGCGATGATCTGGTCGGCGGTCTCGCACAGGGCGACGACATCGTCCCGAACCTCCGCCTTGCCGATGGAGCCGGCGCTCTCGAGGATGGCGTCGACCTGCCGGCGCGCCGGTTGGAGCACGTCCGCGGCCGCTTCGTCCATCCCCCTGGGCAGCAGCGGCCGCTTGCTCGCAGCCAGGAGCGGCGGCGGCTGCGGCGGCGCCGGCAGGGCGCGCGGCGGCACGTCGCCGAACATGATCGCGCGGTAGTAGGGCCGCAGGTACAGCGCGTTCACGACGCTCACGGCCGAGACGACGAGCTGCACCGCGACCATCACCTGGAACAGCGGCGTGCCGATTGCGAGGATCGTCAAGATCAGCGGCGTGAGGTAGACGAACCCCAGCAGCGACCAGGGCAGATGACGGGCGCGCACGCCGATGTAGACGAAGGCGGCCCAGTTGAGGAAGCCGGCGGTGAACGTCCACGCGACCCACAGGGAGTGGCGCCACCCCCAGCGGAAGCGCGCCCGGCGCGCGGTCGGAGGTTGGGCATCGGCGACGACGACCGGCTGCGTCTGCGGCTTGAGTTGCTGGACGTCGCGCACCGCCGACGTAGGGTGACCGTTCTGGCACTCCCCGTAGGGTGTGAGCCAGACCCAGCGAGCGCAGACGCTGCAGTATCCACCAATGGCCATGGAGGTCCCTCTCGGAGTGTCCTTCACTGTGCAGGATAGCCCGCAACGGCTGCGAGCACACCTCGGACGCGTAGCGCCGTTGATGCGTGTACGCTTGAGACCCCCCATCAACGAAAGAAGGCCTGTACCACATGACCGACCGTACTGGCAGCCGCATCCGCGTCGCCGTGCCGTCCGAGACGCCGGGCGGTCTCGGCGCCGCCCGCTCCGGGCACTTCGGACGCAGCCCATCCTTCACCCTCATCGACCTGATCGACGGCGAGATCGCCGCCGTGGACGTCATCGACAACACCCCCCACGGGCACGGCGGCTCCATGTCGCCGGTGCTCACTCTCGGCACCAACATGGTCGACGCCGTGATCGTCGCCGGCATCGGCCACCGGCCCCTGCTGGGCTGTCTGCAGACCGGTATCCGCGTGTTCGCCGGCGAAGACCGGCCCGACGTACGCAGCGTCGTCGAGGCCTTCGTCGAGATGGAGCTGTCCCCGGTCGGGCCGGACGCGACCTGCCGGCACTAGAGTGAAGACCAAGAACCCCGACGACGCAGAGCTGAAGCAGCGCCTGACGCCGCTGCAGTACCAAGTCACGCAACGCGAGGGCACCGAACCGGCCTTCGCCAACGAGTTCTGGGACGAGCACCGCGACGGCATCTACGTGGACGTCGTCAGCGGCGAGCCCCTGTTCAGCAGCCGCGACAAGTACGACTCGGGCACCGGTTGGCCGAGCTTCACGCGTCCGTTGCGTGACGAGGTCGTGACCACGAAGACCGATTTCAAGCTGTTCCTCCCTCGGAGCGAGGTGCGCAGCGCGGCCGCGGAGTCGCACCTCGGCCATGTGTTCAAGGACGGCCCGGCGCCCACCGGCCTGCGCTACTGCATGAACTCGGCGGCCCTCCGCTTCATCCCCATAGAGGAGCTCGCGGCCGAGGGGTACGCGGAGTTCCTGAGCCTGTTCGACACCGCCCCGGACGACATTCGCTGACGCGGACGTGGCAGGCGGACACTACACAGACGACGGCGAGGCGCTGATCGGGCTGGCGCGGCAGCTGGCGGACGCCTTCGAAGAGGCGCAGACGCCCGAGGACCAGGAGTACGCCGCCGAGGCGATCGACGACTTCCTCAGCGAACACGATAAGTACGCGCCGGACGAGGCCCTGATCCCCCTGCTGGACCTGCCCATGACGAAACTGACGTGGCCGCTGGTCGACAGCGTAGAGACCACGCTCGCGGAACGTGGCATCACAGCCGTTTGGGCTCTCCTCGAGGCCATCGACGGGCGCGTGTACGACCACGGGGGCCAGACCCCGGCCCGGGCGTTCGAGACCCTGGGCGCGATGCGTGAAGCAGACGTCATCCGGGGCCTCGTCAACGTGATGGCCGGCGCCGCCGACGACGATCTCAAGGCTGCCGCCGTGAAGGTGCTCGTCAGGACCGGCAGGCCCGCCGTCCCGGCCCTGGAGGATGCGCTCCGGGATCCTGCGGCGCGGCGCTGGGTCGAGGACGCTTTGGGCGACATCCGTGCGGTGCGCGAAGAGGCTGGGGAGTAGCTGAGCGCGGCCTGCCGTAGGCAAAATCTTCCTCAACGTCGCCGCAACACATACTTCACATTCGGGTCGCAGAATAGCGGCAAGCCATACAACGGCAATGACGGCTGCCCCCCCGGCCGTCGGGACCCGACTGAAGTACGGTGCGCCCCCACCGAGTCAGGGTCCCACCAGCCCGGGCGGTATACCTCCTTCGCCCGGGAGCCGCTGGCCCCACATGGGCCGCGACGACTGAACCAGAGTCGTCGCGGCCCATCCCCGTTTCTGGACTTGCGCAGCGCGTCAGGCCGCCACCGCGACGCCGCCGGCTGTCCAGTTGCGGGCTTTGACGCGCGTTCGCGCGTGCCACTAGGGTAGCTGGGCGACGTGCTTGAGGGGATTGGACTGAGAGTGAGTGCTCACGGCTTCGGGCGCGCCATCATCGAGGTGGACGGCCTCTCCAAACACTACGGTGATGTGCGTGCGGTAGATGATGTCAGCTTCAGCGTGGCCGAGGGCGAGATCCTGGGCCTCCTCGGCCATAACGGCGCCGGCAAGACGACGACCATCCGCATGCTGACGGGGCGGGCGCGTCCAACAAGCGGGCGCGCACTCATCGCCGGTCGCGACGTCGTGCACGAGCGCGAACGTGTGAAACCGCTCATCAATCTCGTGTTCGAGGAGCAGAATCTGTATGAGCGTCAAACCGGGCGTGAGAACCTGGAGCTGTTCGCCAAGCTCTACGGCGCGCCATCGGCTCGCGTCCCGGAGCTTCTCGAGCACGTCGGCCTGACGGACGCCGCATCCCGCAAGGTCAGGACGTATTCCAGCGGCATGAAGCAGCGTCTGCTCATCGCGCGAGCGCTGGTGAACGATCCCCGAGTCCTGTTTCTCGACGAGCCCACCAAGGGCCTTGACCCGTCCTCTGCCCGTGACGTGCGCGGCATCATCCGCGACCACGCCCGCGCTCACCCTGATCGCTTCCGGCGCGGAGGTGATCGTCGCCAAGTCGCTGTTCGGGCTCACCTACTGTGTCATCTCCGTGCCGCTGATGCTTGCTGTGACCCGGGTCGTGCCCGAGGACGTAGCGCTCTTGGTCGTCGCCATCGTCCTGACGTCGGTGACCCTGGTCGGCTTTGGTCTGCTTCTGGGCGGGCTTATGCGGACCCAGACGCAGCTCAACACCTGGAGCTCCGTCGCCCTGCTTCCCTTGCTCGTCCCTGCCATCGTCGCCGGGCTGCCCATGCCGGGCTGGGCCTAGGCGGTCGTGTCCGTCATCCCCACCGCGCAGACGATGCGGCTCGGCGTGAACGCCCTTGCCGGCCGCCGGCTGTTCGGCGCGGAGTGGCTCTCATTGGCGATCATCCTGGGGTGGGCGGTGGCCAGCTATGGCCTCGTCTGGTGGCGTCTGTCGCGCCAGGAGGCCGCCTAGCCGTCTTGCTGGGGCGTCACGGCCTCCTCGTGCGATGGCTCGGGAGTACTCGCCGCAGCGACGCGCCACACAAACCTCAACGCGACCCTCGCACGGCCGCAACCTGAACAGTAGACACTGCGCCCAGAAGCCGGTGCGCCCGTGCGCCGGCCTTGTGGGAGGAGCGCCGATGGAACTCACGATCACGTGTCTCGTGTGCGGCCAGGAGATCGACTTGCAGCTCCTGATGGCTCTGCCGGAAGACGCGCCCCTTGGGTGTCCGTACTGTGACGAGGACGTGGCGGAGGCGATCCTTGCCTACCACGCCAAGAGGTTGCGGGCGGCGGCCTGAGCCGGTCCTCCGGCCGCCGGCAGTGCCGAACCCGGCGACCGCGGCGCTGCGTCAGCCGGCGGCCGCGCCCTGCTCGGCCGCGACCCGGGCGAGCCGCTCGGCTCGCGCCTTCACGCCGAGCAGACATCTGCGCCTGAACGGCAGGTCGCCGAGCTCGGTGATGATCTGCTGCGGCAGGATCAGCGGGTTCGTCCACCGGTACTTGTCGCGCATCCGCGTGATCAGCCGCGTGTGCTCGTCATCGATTGGATCGAGGTACCAGAGCCAGGTGCCGGCTTCGTCGCCGGTGCGCCAGAGCATCCATCGAAGCTCGTCGAAGTCCTTGCAGTAGACGGCCGTGAACGGGCTCATGGGGAAGTCCTTGCCGACCTCGAGCCACTGGTGCTCGGGGAGCAGCTCCCAGGTGCTCGGCCGGCCGCCGTTATCGACCCAGTCGTAGCCGTACCAGCCGGCGCGACCCCAGCCGATCTGGATCAGGAACGGCCAGATCTGCTCC
>Ga0207931_1000262_pt1 | contig 19930 bp, 19 predicted proteins | sample NGESurdeep092012_2_FD_184478 | JGI IMG/M metagenome (GOLD analysis project Ga0207931, IMG submission 184478) | Arctic peat soil microbial communities from Barrow, Alaska - NGEE Surface sample 415-1 deep-092012 (SPAdes) | ecosystem: Environmental > Terrestrial > Soil > Wetlands > Peat ...
CGCACTGATGACTGGCTGAAGACTGACCCCCAGATGCCGAAGAGCATCTGGTGGTACTCTGATTGCTTTTATGTGGGGTTCAGGGTAGTTATGAGTTGGGAGTGAACTAAAGTGACTAAAGTTGGGAGTAGCAGATTTAATAGAATCGAACAAACGAATAAACGAACAATAGAACAATCGAATTCAGAACTGACAACTGACCCTCAGACTTCAGACCAAAATTAACAGACAACCGATAACATTAAATTTTAACTTTACTTCATACACAAAACCGTTATGAAAAAATCACCAATTTCAAGAAGAAACTTTCTGGGCACGGCAGCAGCTGCCGGCGCAGCAGGTATTATCGTCCCTTCACTGATCACATCTTGTAAACCAAACGCGAAAGTAATTCTGCCTGTCATGCTCGACAAGGCGCCTGACGGACCGTTGCTTAAGGCAGGCCTGATAGGTTGCGGCGGCAGGGGTACAGGAGCTGCAATAAATTTCATCCACTCAGGTCCGAACCTTACAATTTCAGCGCTTGGTGATGTATTCACTGACAGAATTGCTTCCTGCCGTGAGACTCTTGCCAAGGACGGCGTGGAGATAGCCGATGAAAAATGTTTCACCGGTTTCGATGCATATCAGAAGGTCATTGAATCGGGTGTTGATATTGTACTGCTCGCAACTCCTCCTGTATTCCGCGCTGAACACGTCGAGGCTGCAGTGTCAGCTGGAAAACACGTTTTCATGGAGAAGCCTGTTGCCGTTGACCCCGTTGGTGTAAGACGGATACTCGCTTCGGGAGAGAAGGCAAAGGGGATGGAGCTCTCGTTAGTGACCGGCACTCAGAGACATCATCAGCATGATTATGTAGCCACCTGGGGTAAGATACAGGAGGGAATGATTGGAAATATTGTTTCAGCCAACTGCTACTGGAATCAGGGTCAGCTATGGTATCGCGAGCCTAATCCGTCATGGACAGAGATGGAATATATGATTCGCGACTGGGTCAACTGGTCATGGCTTTCAGGTGATCATATCATTGAGCAGCATGTTCATAATATTGATGTCATAAACTGGTTCACAGGCAAAAGACCTGTCTCGGCAGTGTCATTCGGCTCACGTCAGCGTCGCCCCACCGGTGATCAGTACGACTTCTTCAGTACGGACTTTGTCTATGAAGGCGGCATCCATGTTCACAGCATGTGCCGCCAGATAAACGGCTGTGAAAACAATGTATCGGAATGGATACAGGGCACCAAAGGAACCAGCAACTGCCAGAATACGGTTTGGGATAAGAATGGCAAGCAACTGTGGAAATTTGACGGGTACAAGCTTGATGCAGAGGGGAAGATGACAGAGGACCTGGCGATAAGCCCTTATGACCAGGAACATATTGATTTTGTCACTTCAATACGTACCGGCAAGCCGCTCAATGAAGCAGAGTTTGTGGCTTTTTCCACTATGTCCGGGATGATGGGACGTGTCTCGGCATATACCGGTAAACTGGTTACCTGGGATGAGATGATGAACTCAGAGATGAAACTTGGGCCGAAAGTGTATGCTATGGGACCTGTCGATGTACCAAAAACGGTGCCGGTACCCGGTGAATAATTAATACAAGCGCTAATGGAAAATAAGAGATCTCGCCGCAGTTTCCTGACTGGTGCTGCTGCAACAGGTGCAGCACTCTTTGCTGCTCCGACCCTTCTCAGGGGACGAAACATTGTGTCAGCAGTGCCTGATGCTGACAGGCCTTTCAAGCTTGGATATGCACCTTATATTGGCATGTTTAGCGAACTGTGCGGCAGCGATGACCCAATCGACAATATTAAGTTCATAAACGACAAGGGTTTCAAAGCGGTTTTTGATAACGGCCTCCCGGGCCGCCCGCCCGATGAGCAGGAACGTATTGCCAGTGAAGTGCAGAGGCTGGGAATGATGATGGGACCATGGGTGCTCTATGCCGATTTTTCAAAGACATCCTTTGTTCGTGACCCGGGGGAGGTACGTGACTTCATGAAGACAAAGATGCAGGAGGGCATAGAAGTTGCACGGCGAACCGGATTTAAAATGGCGCTTGTTGTTCCCGGACGCTATGATGAGAGACTGCATCCCGACTACCAGAGATCAAATGTGATTGACAATTTGAAATACTGCGCTGAATTTGCTGAACCTGAGGGCATTAAAATCTTGATTGAACCGCTGAACACACTCAAAGACCACCCTGGACTTTATCTCACACAGATGCCGCAGGCTTACCAGATCTGTGATGCAGTCAACAGTCCTTCCGTTAAGATAGTGGAAGACATGTACCACCAGCAGATCACTGAAGGCAACCTGATTTCCAATATCGAAGCATGCTGGAACCAGATTGCTGCCTTCCATGTCGGAGACAACCCTGGCCGTAATGAGCCTACAACCGGAGAGATCAATTTTAAAAATATATTCAAATATCTCCGTTCACGCGATTACACGGGTGTACTATGCATGGAGCACGGTCAGAGTGTTGAGGGACCGGAAGGTATAAAGAGAGTGATTGAAGCCTACAGGGAATGCGATCCGTTCTGACCGAACGTGACACCACCATAAGTGATAAGTGGATAAAGGCATCCATTATCGGAACTATCTGGGCGGCTGCCGAGATTGTGCTCGGCAGCTTTTTGCATAACCTCAGGGTACCTTTCAGCGGCAATATTCTGACGGCCATCGCCCTGGTGATACTTATCTCACTAAGTCATAAATGGCGGGAGAAAGGGCTATACTGGCGTGCGGGAATTATCTGTGCCCTGATGAAGACAATGTCGCCCAGCGCAATCATCTTCGGGCCGATGATCGCTATTATTGCCGAATCGTTTCTGCTCGAAGCTTCTGTCAGGCTCTTCGGCAGAACATACGTCGGATTTATAATCGGATCAATGCTCGCCATGTCATGGAACCTCTTCCAGAAGATCCTTAACCTTATCATTTTCTACGGCGGCAACCTTGTTGACCTCTATTCGAACCTGACCAACTATGCAGCCAGAGAGCTGAACCTTAAATTTGACACCTTCTGGGCGCCACTGGTATTATTGCTGGTTCTTTATGCGGTTTTTGGCGCTGCCTCAGCTGTAATAGGTATCCGGACGGGCAGGAGGATAGTTTCCCATCCGGCCGAAACCGCATTGACGGAGAAGCAAGTTGCCGAAACGGCTGAACCCCGTTCCGGGAAACCATTTAAGTATTCACTGGCCTGGCTCGCAACAGATATTTTGTTGATTGCCGGGTCCCTTCTGGTGGTGAGTCTGGCAAAATGGATGTATTGGATATTGATAGTAATACCTGTTGTTGCCGTACTGGCGATACGCTACAAACGCGCAATGAGACAGCTCGCACGGCCCGGGTTCTGGATCACTTTCGTGATCATAACTATGCTATCAGCACTGGCATTCACGGCATTCCGGCCAGGCAGCTACAATATCACGGAAGGAATTCTCATTGGAATACAAATGAACTTCCGAGCACTGATAATCATAATAGGCTTCTCTGCCCTGGGCACTGAACTTTATAACCCGAAGATCCGCCAGCTCTTCAGCAGGACGCATTTCAGGCAGTTGCCGCTGGCGCTTGAGCTCTCTGCTGAAAGCCTGCCCTCGATGATCGCGGCTATGCCAGATCTGAAAACTGCAATCAGGGACCCGGCATCAATCCTCAGCAGCATGATTTCGCGTGTTGAGAGGCGGCTGAGCGATAGCAGGGTTGAGGAGCAGCAAAAGAAAGAGGTTTACATTGTCACAGGTGAGATGGGTGAAGGCAAAACAAGTTTCCTTCAAAAACTGACGGAAACCTTGAAAAACAAAGGCATCAGAGTGGGAGGCATCCTGGCTCCCAGGATTATGGAGGGCTCAACTACCGCCGGCTATGATATTCTTGACATAAGGTCAGGTGACAGAGCGCCATTCCTGAGAGTTATCAATCCGGAAATATCAGGGATAGATAAGTTTGCCCGGTTTGATGAAGGCTACCGGGTTGGTCTTCAGGCTCTTGATCCTGTAAATAACACAGAAAACAATGTTATATTGATTGATGAAGCCGGACCAATGGAGCTACGCGGCGAGGGCTGGGCAGGGCGGATCAGCGAACTAATCAGTCAGAATAAATGGCAGATCATTCTTGTGGTAAGAAAAAGTCTTATCGACCAGGTTGTAAGTAAGTTTGGAATTAAAGACGTTATGATTTTTGAGGTTGGCGACAGAGATGAGAGCAAAATAGTGATTGAGATTTTAAATGCAGCTAATAATGGATGAGATACTCAGGAAAGTCAGACAGGAGCTGAAAGAAGCCTCGGATGAAAAAAGCAGAAAATCAGGTATGAGATTCTTCAGGGAAGAGGTCAGCATGTACGGTGTTAAATCAGCCGATGTAAGACAAATCGCAAAAGAGAATTTCGAGGCTATAAAGGGCAGGACCAAATCAGAGATTTTCGGTCTCTGTGATGCGCTATGGCGGTCAGGTCAGATGGAGGAGACTTTCGTCGCCTGCGAATGGTCACACAGATTGCAGAAACAATATACTTCGGAAGACTTCCATGTTTTTGAGAAATGGGTTCACAAATATGTGAACAACTGGGCTTCATGTGACAGCCTGTGCAACCATACGGTCGGAGACTGCGTTCAGATGTTCCCCGATCACCTCAATGACCTTGGGAAATGGGCTCTTTCTGAAAACAGGTGGGTCAGGCGTGCATCTGCGGTGTCACTTATCGTTCCTGCACGCAAGGGAAAATTTCTGAAAGATATCTTCGGGATTGCGGAGATACTGCTGCAAGATAAGGACGACATGGTCCAGAAAGGTTACGGGTGGATGTTAAAGGAGGCCAGTAAGCCGTACCGGAAGGAGGTCTTTGATTTTGTCATGAAGTACAAAGCCATCATGCCCCGCACGGCTCTAAGATATGCCATTGAAAAGATGCCGCCTGCTCTCAGGGCAGAAGCAATGGAGAGGTAAATTTATTTAATATCCCTTGTCCTCTCTTTCCAGAAAGTGTTGAAGCTTGTAACGGGCTCTTCACAAAGAAATACTCCCGTGCCGTATTCACGGGCATCAGGATCAGATATCCTTCCGATTAGAGTGATCCTGGCAAACAGCTCCTTAACATCTTCCCCGGGCTCATCGTTTATATAGACAAATGACCTCATCTCAACCGGAAACTCACGGGGAAACCAGTATCTGAAGCTCTCACTGAAGCTTACTGCCTCAGGTAATCCGTATTTTTTACCTATGACAGTTATTGCTCCTGCCTGTCCGTAGTTTTCACCGTATATGACTGAGGCTTGCTTGTCTCCGATCATATTATAAGCACTGTCGGTAATTGCAGTGAGCTCTCCCCACCCGATCATATCGGCATAATCCTGTGGCAGGGAGTGGATTGTACCGTCTTCAAATCTTCTTCCCAGGTCAATACCGTATTTTTCATCGAGTACCTTAAAATAGGCTTTCAGGCCCTCTTTGTCCAGCACGGGCAATCCGATCGGCACAACGGGAATAGTAATCAGAACCATAAAAAGTGGCAGGACAATCCTTGTTATCCGGCCTCTGAGCCATGTATCAAATGCTGCACCACCTGCGGCGATCATCATAGGGTAGATACCAAGAGTATAATAACCCTTCCCCTTCATGAATAAAAGTCCTACAATGATAAAGATTGACAGGAAACCAAGGAATCTTAGGTTCTTCATCTTTTTGGAAAAGAGCAAGAAGATCAGGCCTCCGATTACTAATATTGATCCGGCATAGGGACTGATGATCTGTTCTGTGAGGAAGGTGGCGGCATCCATATGTACCAGTTGAGTACCATACAGTTCTGACATATGGTTAAAGACAGGGAAGCCCTTTTCTGCCTGCCAGATGAGATTCGGGAGGAAGATTAATCCTCCTGCAATCATACCGATCCAGAAAGATCTGTTTCTGAATACATTACGGAATTTTGTAAAGGGGATAATAAGCAGTAGTCCTGTAAATAAAAGTCCGGAAAGGTATTTATTGAGCAGGGCAAATCCGGCAGCAATTCCAAAAAAAATCAGATACCTGTCTTTTCCGCTATTTATGAATTTAATTATCAGCCATATACAGAGCGTCCATAAAAATACCTCAATATGAACAGGCATAAAGAGGAAGTAAGTTCTCATGAAAAAGATGCTGACTGACAGGCCGGTTGCAGCGAGTATGGAGCTGTATCTTGTACCGCCAAGCTCTCTGGCCATGGAAGCAACGATGAAAATCATTACACCCCCGAGCAGGGCAGGAAAGAGTCTTACGGCAAAGAGGTTACTACCAAAGACATTCTGCATCAGCCAGCTTATCCACCCTATGAGCGGAGGGACGCTGGCATAACCGAAGGCAGGATGATGACCAAGTGAAAAGTAAAGCAGCTCGTCGCGGTGGTATTCAAGGGTATCATATATGAGAAGCCTCACTGCTATATTCAGGAGGGCTATAGCAAGGATAACAGGATCAATTCTTTCAAAAAGCTTTGGTTTCATATCTTACATACCACCCCGTCCCGACAAGTCGGGACACCCCTCCTCACTGAGGAGGGGAAACCTTTATATTTAAATCACTACTGCCTACTGCTCGCCCTGCAGTCTGACAACTCCCTATCCCGACATACTATGTCGGGACTTTACGGTCGCTTCTCTACTGCCTGTTGCCTCATAGTCCATTCTTCCACTGAAATCACTTCTGCATAACTTTTCATTGCTGCCAGTGTGGAGGCCTGCACGTCAGCGGCGGACACCTCACGGTCGCCGAATTTCAGATTACGTGTGGCGCAGGCATCATGAAGCAAGATAACAGAATAACCGAGATCATGCGCCGCGCGCACTGCCGCTTCAACACACATCTGCGTCTGCATCCCGCAGATCACTAATGTGTCAACACCAAGATTCTTTATATACTCTGTCAATCCTGTTCCCAGGAAACTGTTGACTTCTTCCTTTACAAAAACAGCTTCGCCCGGTGAAGGTTTTACCAGGTCATTGATTTCCATCCCTTCTGACGATTTATGCTGTATGAAGATGACAGGATTATTTTCTGCCCTGGCATGAGCTATCGCTATGGCAGCCTTTTCGGCTGCCTGAACCGGTTCAACCAGCTCGGAACGGCCTCCGGGGAAATAAAAATTCTGTACATCTATCACTAAAAGTGCATAATTTTTCTGTGCCTCCATTACAAACGCTGCAGAGATCAGCAAGATGGAAAGAATGATCTTTTTCATTTTATGAAACCGGTTAGTAATTCAAAAATAGAGGTAAATTCTGTAATGAGCAGGAACATCTGCCATTAAAAATTGTTTTACTTTTCAGAAGTGAAACTTCAATACCCAAACCGAATGAAAATATTCAATCATATCATCGCCGTATTATTAGCGCTGCTCTCATTCGCCGCCTGCAGCAATGTAAGAATTGAAAGGGAAACGCCCTATGTGGTCATGGTATCACTTGATGCCTTCAGGTGGGATTATGATTCGATATATGGTACTCCGATGCTTGATGATATTGCAAAAAAAGGGGTGATGGCCGAAAGGCTCATACCTTCCTTTCCTACAAAAACCTTCCCGAATCATTATGCCATAGCTACAGGTTTGTATCCTGATCATCAAGGGCTTGTCAATAACAGTTTCTATGCACCTGACCTTGACCTGGTCTATAGGATAGGTGACCGGACAATGGTAGGGAACGCCTCTTTTTATGGAGGCGAACCGATATGGGTCACTGCAGATAAAGCCGGCGTGAAAACTGCATCATTTTATTGGGTTGGCTCCGAGGCACCGATCATGGGAATTCAACCTGATTACTGGAAGGCGTTTGATGAGGAGGTTCCTTTTGCTGACCGTGTCGACACAGTCATGAAATGGCTCTCATTACCGCAGAATAAAAGGCCTCACCTGGTGACCCTCTATTTTGAAGAGCCCGATGCCGTCAGCCATGTATACGGACCGCTGTCACCCGAGACAGGCGCTGTTGTTAAAAGCCTTGACAGCCTCATCGGCTCATTACGCGATGGGATCAGTAAGCTGCCGCAGGCAAAAAATACTAACCTGATCGTTCTTTCTGACCACGGTATGGGCGAGATAGACGCTTCACGCTATAACTATATTCTTGATACTCTGCCTGAAAGAATGATTAAAAGGATATATGGCGGTACGCCTGTATGGGCTATTGAGCCTGCAGAGGGAATGACTGACAGTGTGCTTTATTATCTTAATATTCAAAAAGGTATTAAGGCTTACAGGAGAGAAGAACTGCCTGCTTACCTGCACTACGGCACTAATCAGCGAATTCCCGCCATAGTTCTGATCGCCGATCCCGGGTGGATGGCCGGCCTGCGTCCAGTGCCTTCCAATTATAACAGGGGTGATCATGGATACGATTGGAAATTTCGTGATATGCAATCTATCTTTTACGCTGAGGGTCCGGCATTTAAAAAGGGCTTTACAGTTGATACCCTGTATAATGTGGATGTTTATGATATCATTGCCAGGATCCTAAAGCTGACCCCTGCAAAGAATGACGGGAATCAACAGAGGATATCACCTCTTTTCAGATGACTTGAAATTCACAAAATCGATATTCCTTTTGATAATTTTAAAACCTGTCCGCTTGATTGCTGACGACTTGAACATCTTTTTAAAGTCTTCCGGGGTCATTGCCAGCCAGTCTTTCCTTGAAAGCGATGTGATAGGAAATTCGGGAACAAGTTCTTTATCCGTGTAATGCACGGCTTTTCTGTTAAACGGGCAGACCTCCTGGCAGCGGTCGCAGCCGAATATTATTTTTTCAGTCTTTCCCCTGAATTCTTCCGGCAAGTCTCCCTCATACTCGACAGTCAGATAGGATATGCAGCGGCGGGCATCTATTGTACGGTTATCGCATATAGCACCAGTGGGACATGCATCTATGCAAAGCCTGCATTCTCCACAGCGATCACGTGAAGAAGCATTTTCGTACAAAAACTCTGCTGTAGTGACAATCTCACCGAGGAAAAAGAAAGAGCCAATATCTTTATTGATGATCATGCTGTGACGTCCGCGCCATCCCAGTCCGGCGCGCACGGCCCATGCCTTTTCAGTCACCGGTCCGGAATCACAGAATACACGGCACGCTGCTCCGGGCACCTCCTTTTTAATGATTTTCTGAACGCGGTCAAGCTTTTCTTCCATAACCTGATGATAGTCTCTGACCCGCGCATAGCGGCATACGAAATAATTGTCCTTACCTGCGGAAGGATCATTGCTGTAGTAACGGAGTCCTGCAACAATAACTGATTTTGCGCCCTCAACCAGTGAGGTAATGTCACCGCGTTTATCAAGGTTCCGTTCGATGAATTTCATGGCGCCATTCTTTCCTGCAGATATCCATTCACTCAGGTGCTGGCTGTCCTCGTGATGTGGCGAGGCCGGGGCGATGCCGAAAATATCAAAACCCTCCGAGCGAAGGATTTCATGCATTTTCCATGTAAGTGCGATCTGGCGGGCGTCGGACATAGGTCATATTTTATATAAATCCTAATTCAAGCTTAGCCTCATCGGAGAGCATGCTGCGGTCCCACGGCGGATTGAAGGTGAGCTTCAGATCACATTCTTTAACTCCCTTTGTTCCGGCAACCTTGTATCTGACCTCTTCCACAAGGTCTTCTGCCATCGGGCAGTTGGGTGCTGTGAGCGTCATCGTTATGTGCGCCGTCTGCTCCTCGTCGACCCTGACCTCATATATCAGGCCAAGATCATAAATGTTGACAGGGATCTCCGGATCAAAAATGCTTTTTAGCACTCCTACTATCCTTGCTTCTGTTTCCTGTATCTCCTGAGTGTTCATGACTGTTCCTGTTTTGATTTGAATGCCAGGGCATAGAGCCTCATCTGTTTCATCATTGAGAGAAGACCGTTTGAACGGGTGGGCGAGAGGTTTTGCTTCAGCCCAATCCGGTCAATAAAATATATATCGGCACTGATAATCTCATCAGGTGTGCGTCCTGAAAAGACCCTTACAAGCAGGGCTACGATGCCCCGTGTAATAAGAGCATCACTGTCGGCCGTATAGGTTATTATTCCGTTGCTGAATGAAGGATAGAGCCACACCTTGCTCTGACATCCTTCAATGAGGAAGTCAGGGACCTTATGAGCAATGTCAAAGGGAGGGAGTGTCCTGCCCATATCGATAAGGTACTCATACTTCTCCATCCAGTCTGTGAAGACCGAGAATTCATCAATGATCTGGTCCTGTATTTCGTTTATTGTCATTGTCATATGGTCAGGCGAACATTTCCGTCACTTTTCTTACGCCTTTTACAAGGGCATCTATCTCCTCCTCCGTATTGTAGAAAGCCATCGAAGCCCTTATTGTTCCTGTGATACCGTAACGGTCCATCACGGGCTGGGCGCAATGTGTTCCTGTTCTTACCGCGATACCCATCTTGTCAAGAATCATGCCGGCGTCATAAGGATGTATGTTTCCGGGGAGGAAAGATACAAGAGAAACTTTTCCCGGAGCTGTTCCATAGATACGCATGCCGCTGATAGATGACAGTCCGCCGGTTACCTGTGCCAGGAGAGCCTGTTCTCTCTCTGCCACTGCTTCACGGCCCAGAGCCGTGAGATAGTCAAGTGCGGTACCGAGGCCTATTGCCCCTGTGAAATTCGTTGTTCCCGCTTCAAACTTAAAGGGCAGCTCGTTGTATGTCGTCTTCTCAAAGGTGACGCTGGCGACCATGTCTCCGCCTCCCTGGTATGGAGGTATCTCGTTGAGCCACTTCTCTTTGCCATACAACACCCCAATTCCGTTAGGGCCGTAGATCTTGTGCCCGGAAAAGGCAAAGAAATCACAGCCGATGTCAGCCACATCAACAATACCATGTTGGATACTCTGTGCCCCATCAATGAGTACAGGCACATCATGACGGTGTGCTTCCATAACTATCTCCTTAACGGGATTTATTGTTCCCAGTACGTTAGAGGCATGGGTGACAGCAACAATACGCGTGCGTTCGGTGAACATGCTGCGGTAGGCCTCCAGATCAAGCACTCCCTGATCAGAAAATGGGATGATCCTGAGTTTTGAACCTTTTCTCTCGCACAGCATCTGCCATGGGACAATATTGGCATGATGTTCCATGCCGCTGATTATGATCTCATCGCCTTCATGAACAAACCTCTCGCCGAAGGAAAAAGCCACGGCATTTATTGAGGCAGTGGTGCCGGCCGTAAATATCACTTCCTCTCTTTTTGGAGCATTGATGAATGCCCTCACTGTCTCACGGGCGGCTTCGTAACGCTCAGAAACAATGTCTGAGAGGTAATGTACGCCGCGGTGCACATTGGCATTAGCTGTGCGGTACAGCTCATCCATAACCTGAAGCACCTGAACCGGCTTCTGTGTTGTGGCGCCGTTATCCAGATAAATAAGCGGTTTATCATGGACTTTCACCGACAATATCGGAAAGTCGGACCGTATCTCTTCTATGCTCCTGGGAAGTTTCATGTTAAGGGTCAATTACACTGAATGGCGCAGGAGGCGCAGCGCGACAGCTCTCCACGGAGACGCTGAAGAACAAGGTTATCAATGCGGTCACGCAAAGCTTCGATAGGGATATTCTGTATTACCTCGTGAGCAAAACCGAACATCAGCATAAGCCTTGCCTCACGTGCATCTATACCTCGTGAACGAAGGTAGAACAGAGCATCTGCGTCAATCTGACCTACAGTTGCTCCATGGCTGCATTTCACATCATCGGCAAAGATCTCCAGCTGCGGTTTGGTATCCATCCTGGCATTTTCGGAAAGAATAATATTATTGTTGCTCTGATATGCATTTGTTCCCTGGGCCTCTTTATGAACCATAATACGACCGTTGAAGGCTCCGCTAGCGTTGTCATCAAGAACACCCTTAAAGAGCTGAGTGCTGTTGCAGTTTGGTGCTACGTGGTCAACCTTTACAAAATTGGCAATATGCTGGTGCTTGTCAGCAAGGAAGAGGCCGTATGAATGTGTCTCTGCGTTCTCACCCCCCAGGTGGTGCCATGTAGCATTCCGTACAAGTCCCCCGTGAAGGGTGATGTTGTTTGAAGATGCATAGCTGTCACGCTCCTGGTGAATATATGTATGGGTCATCTTTCCCGAGTTGTTATGCTGGTTCTGCACCCTGATGATATCAAAACGGGAATTCCGGCCCACATAAACTTCAGTGACTGTGTTCGTGAGGAAATGCTGAGGAGAAAGAGCATGGTCGCAAACTAAAAGTGAGAGCTGTGCTCCGTCTTCCACTACCACAAGATTACGGTCCTGAACAAAGATATCCTTATCGGAATGAAGCAGGTTGACTATCTGTACAGGTTTAGTGTAGACAGTGTTTTTTGGCGCGTAAATGAACAGTCCGTCAGAGGCCAGTGCAGTGTTCAGCGGCACCAGTCCGTCATTTGCATTCTCGACATATTTGTTGTAATGCTTCTCCACCAGGGCAGGGAACTGTTTCACTGCGAACTTCATGCTGCCGACCCATATTCCTCCGGGAAGCATAACCAGACCCTTTTCCCCGTGAGGGAAGAAACCGTTGAGAAGGACCATATTCCATACATCAAGATCCTCCACTTCACAGTGAAACTTCTCAGCTTCCCTGAAGTCGGCAGGCAGCGGAGAGTAGTATTCCTGGTACTGGTAATTCAGGAATGTTTCGAGGTTGGTATATTTATAAGCCTCATTCTTTCTGTCAGGGATGCCGAGGCGCTTGAAATCTTCAAAGGCACTTTCGCGGTACCTGTTAAAGAGCTCCGGAGAGTCTTTAAGAAAGCTCCCGCTGCCAGCAGCATAGAGTGCTGACATTTTGCTTATCACTTCCGGTCTGTAGTCCATGACTCCTCGCTGACGTCTGCTTCTTTTCTTATCCAGTCATATCCTCTCTCTTCGAGCTCGAGAGCAAGTTCAGGTCCGGCCGATTTAACAATTCGCCCGTCATACATCACATGTACAAAATCAGGTATTATATGATCAAGCAGTCTCTGGTAGTGTGTTATGACGATGACTGATGTATCAGGCCTGCGTATCTTGTTGACGCCGTTGGCCACGATGCGAAGGGCGTCGATGTCAAGGCCCGAGTCGGTCTCATCAAGGAGTGCCAGCCGGGGCTCAAGCATTGCCATCTGAAATATCTCATTCTTTTTCTTCTCCCCGCCAGAAAAACCTTCATTTACACTCCTGTTTGTAAGGGCTGAGTCTATCTCAACAAGCTCTTTCTTCTCACGCATCAGCTTTAAAAAGTCAGAAGCTGACAGCGGTTCGAGACCGTGGTGCTTGCGTTGTTCATTGACAGCTGTCTTCATGAAGTTGACCATGCTGACTCCGGGTATCTCAATCGGATACTGAAACGAGAGGAAGATACCTTCGCGGGCTCTCTCTTCAGGCGACATCTCGAGCAGGTTATGACCTTCGAAAGTCACAGAGCCATGAGTGACAGTAGCTATATCACGCCCTGTCAGTACATTAGCCAGGGTACTCTTGCCACTTCCGTTCGGACCCATGATTGCATGTATCTCTCCATACCCGACCTCAAGGTTTAAGCCTTTGAGGATCTCTTTATTATCAATTGAGGCTTTGAGTTCTTTTATCTGTAGCAGAAAATTGTCTTTCATATTATCTGTAGGGTAAATTCATTTTAACCGACACTGCCTTCAAGGCTTATCTGCAGCAGCTTCTGTGCCTCAACAGCAAATTCCATAGGAAGCTTGTTTATAACCTCACGAGCATAGCCGTTAACGATCAGTCCGATAGCATCCTCGGTGGAGATACCTCGCTGGTTGCAGTAAAAGATCTGGTCCTCACCGATACGTGAGGTGGTTGCCTCGTGCTCAACTATTGCTGAAGGATTATCGACCTCGATATAAGGGAAGGTGTGGGCACCGCACTTATCACCCAGAAGGAGCGAATCGCACTGTGAAAAATTGCGTGCGCCTTCCGCCTTACCCAGAACCTTTACCAGTCCGCGGTAGCTGTTCTGTCCGAAGCCGGCCGAGATACCCTTGGATATGATCGTACTCTTTGTGTTTTTGCCGATGTGTATCATCTTGGTACCGGTGTCAGCCTGCTGGTGGTTGTTGGTGACGGCGACCGAGTAGAACTCACCCGTGCTGTTATTGCCGCGCAGGATGCATGAAGGGTATTTCCATGTAATGGCCGAGCCTGTCTCGACCTGTGTCCATGATATTTTTGAATCATCGCCCTTGCATATTCCGCGCTTTGTCACAAAGTTTAAGATACCACCCTTACCGTCTTTGTCACCCGGGTACCAGTTCTGCACGGTGCTGTATTTGACCTCAGCACCGCGTTCGGCAACTATCTCTACCACAGCGGCATGCAGCTGGTTCTCATCGCGCATGGGAGCCGTACAGCCTTCAAGGTAACTTACATAGGCCTCTTCGTCAGCTATCAGCAGTGTACGTTCAAACTGGCCGGTGTTGGAGGCATTGATTCGAAAGTAGGTAGAGAGTTCCATCGGACACCTGACGCCTTTGGGTATATAACAGAACGAGCCGTCAGAGAATACTGCTGAGTTTAAGGTTGCAAAGAAGTTATCTGTGTAAGGGACCACCGAGGCGAGATACTTCTGCACCAGCGAAGGGTGCTCTTTTACTGCCTCGGAGAACGAACAGAAGATTATGCCCATCTCTGCCAGTGTCTCACGGAAGGTGGTCTTCACCGAAATGGAATCCATCACGGCATCAACGGCCACTCCTGTCAGATGCTTCTGCTCCTCAAGCGGGATACCAAGCTTGTCAAAGGTCCTGATCAGCTCAGGATCAACATCACTGAGGCTGGAAGGAGCGATTTTCTGTTTCGGGGCAGAGTAAAAAATGATATCCTTATAGTTTATTTCAGGTATCCTGAGATTTGCCCATGTCGGCATCTTCATCGTCAGCCAGTGGCTGTATGACTTCAGGCGGAATTCCAGCAGCCACTCAGGCTCTTTTTTCTTCGATGAGATGAGCCTAATAACATCTTCATTCAGACCGGCGGGGATAGAATCTGATTCAATATCGGTAACAAATCCAAACTTGTATTCGCCCGATGTCACATCGTTCAGTATCTTATCCTGATCATTTTCCATAAAATAATTTCTTCAATCAGCGTACACAATCAACAAGCCTGCACTTGTAAAGTTCTAAGGATTTGCCGGAAATCAGACAAAATTACATAAAAATGACGAGAGTAGAGAGAGGTCTCAGGCCTCTCTCTGCTCAGGATATAAACCGTGAAATCTATTTTCTGTTGTTTATGATGAGGGCACCGATCACCCCCGGTACCCAGCCGCAGAGTGTGAGCAGGAAGATGATAAGGACGGACCCGCAGCCTTTGTCAACGACAGCAAGGGGAGGGAAGAAAATACAGAGAAGTACGCGCAATATGCCCATGGTTATTTGCGATTTGCTCAGACCTAGCAGAGCTCCTGGAATGCCTTCCTGAATGCCATTGGCCTTGCTATGTTATGGAAGGTCTCCTTTGTACCGCCGGTGCCGATGATAGTTATTGAACCGAAATTAAGGATGCGTCCCATCACGGTCTGCTCGACATTCACAGTTTCGATCTTGGAGAGGTTCATCTCAAAGGTCCTCCTGGCAATAAATCCGGTTTTGATAACGACCCTTCTGTTTGTTATTACGAATTCGGAGAGCCACCGTATCATCCAGGCGGCGATGGTTAGTGTTAATATCGACTTCAGTGAGAAGAAGATGACCCAATGCAGTCGGGTCTCATAGACTACAGTCTCATCCTTGATGAGATGTTTGCTGACGTATTTGCCCATTTTGTTTCTTTCAGATAAATATTATATCAATCAATCACCTTAACTGCCTTGTCCTCGCTCTGCCACAGGCCGTGCTTGGTACATACGGCCATAGCGCTCAGATTCATTGACACCTCCGGCGCGACGATGAAAAAGTCGACCTCGAAGTGCGTGGGCTTGTGGCCGTTGACGCCGGCTGAATAGCGTGCCTCGGCAAGCAGCGTCTCCCTGTTCCAGAGTTGAATCAGGCCTATATAATGGTCGTTGTCATCGGGGTGAGGATATTCTTCTCCGAGACGCACTTTGACCATAAACTTCTCTCCGCGTTTGACGGCGTCGGAACAGATGACATGCGGCATGTGGCGGTCGAGATAATCGCGCATTACCTCTTTGTCTTCCTGCTCTATCTCAAGGGCTTTAAATACTCGTGGCATAATTTTTATTTGTTATAACAACTACATTAATGATTCGATCAACCGGTGTGATGTAAAATTACTATGTTTTTCTCTACTTTATCCGTACGCACAAAGTGTTTTTCCTGCTTTGTTGTTTTGATACTATTTTTTGATTTAAATTTACATTAACAAGAAAAGGAGGGCTCCGATATGAAAACATTAAATTTTTTAAGATTGAAAATCAGTTATCTGATTTTCATTTTAGCATTCAATGGATGCGTCACAACTTCTTATGATAACCAGGACATGCAGTATTCAAATCCATCCTGGGCACCTGCTTATTATCCGGGAGTAAGATATTACTACTTGCCTGATATAGAGACCTACTATGATCTGTCCAACCAGGAATTTGTATATCTCTATGATGGACAGTGGCTATTCTCCCATACATTACCTCCCTTCTATAGCGGATATGATTTGTATAACGGTTACATAGTAGTTTTGAACCGGGATGTTTATCAGCCCTGGATGCATCATCAATTTTACGTGTCAAATTACCCCAGATTCTATTATCGAAGCTTGTACAATAATACCGGGAATCGGGACGTCAGAGGATTCAATGAAATGGAACGCAAACCAATTAACTGGACACAGGAAGACAGGGACAGGACGAAGGAACGACGTGACAATGGGAATACTGACAGGAAGTATGAGAATTCAAGACCGCCTCAAAACTCTAATTATTACGGAAGGAGGATCGGGCAACCTGTAAAAGTTCAACCTCAGATGAGAGAAAATGAACAGACAAACCAGGAGCGCAGAAGACGTTAAAAAATCTTTGGTTGTAGTCTATGACGCGACTTAAATCACCGCTGCCACAAAATCCTGGAAATTTCAAGCGGCACAGAAACATTTGGTAAACAAGGTATTGCCCTTGGGGTATAATCCAAAGCCGGGCGTGTTGAGGACACCGAGGTAAAATAGTTGTACCCGTTGGCTGTGCCTTCTAATTTTGAACCTCGTGCCATCTTTTGCATTATCGGAGGATGCCCATCAGTTCCATTGGCAAATAGTTCAATCTGCACAGTATCAGGATCGAGTTTATTGAAATAAATCTGAACCTCGAACTTATGCTGTTTCTCAAGAGTTTCGACCTTTACATCACCAAAACGCATCGAATCCCATCCTTGTTCAAGGGTGTTCAGCCGGTCTATCAGTTCTTCCCCCTTCACACCTTTATTTGCAGCGCGTGCAAGATATGCTGTTGAGGCTGGCATATAGTGCTGCCCGGTGTATTCCCGGACTGTCCTGTCAGCAGAGAATCGCGGTGTCAACTGTGCCATGCTTTCCCTCATTCGCGATATCCATGCCACAGGGATTCCCTTTTTATTGCGATTGTAAAACTCAGGCACCACCTCCTGTTCCAGAATATTATAAAGTTGTTCGGCTTCGCTGGCGTCCCAGGCCGGATCATCACCATGTTCATTACCGTCTCCCAGCGCCCAACCCACTTCATGAGTGTAAGCTTCAGCCCACCAGCCATCCAGCTCTGAAAGATTAATGCCTCCGTTCACAAGCACTTTCATGCCACTGGTTCCACTCGCCTCCCATGGTCGACGCGGTGTATTGATCCAGACATCAACTCCCTGTACGAGATTTTCCGATATATGCATATCGTAATCACTGAGAAATATTACCGGAGGGTGAATATTGCCCTGCCAGATAAATTGCATCCATTCTTTGATCAGATCCTGTCCGTCATGATCGGCGGGGTGGGCTTTACCGGAAATGATGAGTTGTACCGGAAATTTGGGATTTGTTAACAACCGCAGCAAACGCTGCGGATCATGCAGCAATAAATTGGGACGCTTGTAGGTTGCAAAACGTCGTGCAAAGCCCAGTGTTAATACATCGGGGTCAAATAAATGCTTTGCCTGTTCGATTGAGTCGCGTGAATAACCTGAGCAAGGTAATTGCATTGACAAATGTTCACGGGCAAATGCAATGAGTGCCTTATTTGCATTCGTGCGCATCTCCCATAACCTTTCATCAGAAGCATGGCGAATATCCTGTTCAAGGGTTTTACTCATACCCAGCCATCTGTCCTTTCCGCAGGTTTCTGTCCAGATTTCGTCTGCTTCTTTGGAGTCCCATGTCGGCATGTGTACACCGTTGGTAATATAGCCAACAGGAATCTCGTCAGTTGGCCATTCAGGGAATAATGGTTCAAAGATATGGCGGCTGACTTCTCCATGGAGCCTGCTAACCCCGTTTATTGCCCCGCTTCCACGGATTGCCAGATAGGCCATATTGAATTTTTCTGATTCATCCCCTGGATTCCTGCGCCCCAGGGCCAATAACTGGTTAGGTGTGATATGAAGGCTCTGGTCAGCGTATCCACCCAGGTATTGCCCGATAAGTGCCGGCGAGAAAGAGTCAAATCCGGCTGCCACTGCTGTGTGCGTTGTAAACAGATTACCGGCTCTTGTAACAGCCATGGCAACATCAAATGATTGCCCTGTGTCTTTCATAAAGCTAAAAGCCCGTTCTAAAATCGTAAATGCTGCATGGCCCTCATTGAGATGACATACCTGGGGGTGAATGCCAAGAGCATTGAGCAGGCGCCATCCTCCAATTCCAAGCACCAATTCCTGTTTAAGCCGAAGTTCAGATTCGCCGCCATATAATTCGCTGGTTATTCCCCGGTTAACTGGAATATTTGCCGCATCATTACTGTCCAGCAGATAAAGTTTTACCCTGCCGACCTGAACCTGCCATGCACGCAGCCATACATTGGATCCGGGCAGGTCAATCTCCAGGCGTAACCATTCTCCATCAGGCTGCCGCAACGGTGTGATGGGTAATTGCCCGGGGTCGTTATAAGGAAAAAGCGCGTGTTGCGTTCCGTTTCTGTCTATTTCCTGACGAAAGTAGCCTCGCTGGTAAAGAAGGCCTATGCCAACCACAGGTACGCCCAGATCACTTGCAGTTTTAAGCTGATCACCTGCCACGTTGCCTAGTCCACCCGAATAAATCGGAAGAGCTTCGCTCAGCATGAATTCCATACTGAAATAAGCTACGCACGTAAGTGAAGAATGCGGAAAGTTTTGCTGGAACCATGCGGGTGCCGTGTTCGCAACCTTTCTCGAATGCAAAAGTGCCTTAACCTTATTCCGGAACGCCGGATTATTCATCACAGCCCGGAACTGATCGCGGGAAACTGTCTGCAGGACCACCCAGGGGTTATGGGTAAGGTCCCAGAGTGCAGGGTCAAGGGTCCGCCATATTTCATCGGCTCCATGATCCCACGACCATCTCATATCGAGGGTAAGCTCCATAAGGGAATCAAATCCCTCAGTATCGGGCGGCAGAGAACTGTATGCTGGTTTCTTCATATAAAATAAAAATATTGCTAAATCACCAGGCTGGTAAACATGAAAAGTGTCTTATTATATTAAATGTCTATAATAAGTTATTGACTGTTTTTGCTATCAGGAAGGCAGCTGCTGCAGCTATAATACCTATCAGAGTAACTTTAAATGCTCCTTTCAGGGGTGGCTGTCCTGTGACTTTGCTTTTGAAATAACCGAACAGGAACAGACAAATAACTGTAAGAATAGAAGAAACAAATAATCCCTGATAAGGGGTATGTGTAAAAAAATAGGCTGTAAGAGGGATTAAACCACCAATAATGTAAGAGATACCTATCGTAGCTGCGCTGTTTCTTGCCCGGTGGGCATTCGG
>Ga0207931_1000263_pt1 | contig 19867 bp, 21 predicted proteins | sample NGESurdeep092012_2_FD_184478 | JGI IMG/M metagenome (GOLD analysis project Ga0207931, IMG submission 184478) | Arctic peat soil microbial communities from Barrow, Alaska - NGEE Surface sample 415-1 deep-092012 (SPAdes) | ecosystem: Environmental > Terrestrial > Soil > Wetlands > Peat ...
CCCGCGTGCAGCTCGCGGTGCTGGTCGACCGCGGCCACCGCGAGCTGCCCATCCGGCCGGACTACGTCGGCAAGAACCTGCCGACGGCCCTGCGCGAGCGCATCAGCGTGCGCCTGCGGGAGTGCGACGGCGTCGACGAGGTCGTGCTCGTGCGCTCGAAGGAGGCTTGATCATGCCCAAACGCGATCTCATCTCCATCGAGGACCTCTCGCGCGCCCACGTCGAGCTGCTGCTCGACACGGCCGAGAGCTTTCTCCCGGTGCTCGAGCGCGACATCAAGAAGGTGCCGACCCTTCGTGGCCGCACCATCATCAACCTCTTCTGGGAGGCCTCGACGCGTACGTCTTCGAGTTTCGACCTGGCGGCCAAGCGCCTCTCGGCCGACACTTTGGGCCTCATGGCCAAGGGCTCAGCCGTCGAGAAGGGCGAGACCCTGAAGGACACTGCCATCACGCTGAGCGCGTACTCACCCGACATCATCGTCATGCGCCACCCCTCCGCCGGCGCCTGCCAGACGCTGTCCCAGAACACCGAGGCCAGCGTCATCAACGCCGGCGACGGCAAGCACCAGCATCCCACGCAGTGCCTTCTGGATCTCTTCAGCATGCGCCAGAACCTGGGTCGCGACCTCGGCGGCCTGCGGGTGTTCATCATCGGCGACATCCTGCACAGCCGCGTTGCGCGCAGCGACATCATGGGCTTCCAGATGCTCGGCATGGAGGTCACTCTGGTGGCGCCGCCGACGCTGATGCCGCGCGGCATCGAGGAGATGGGCGTCAAGGTCGAGTACGACCTCGCCAACCTCAAGGACGCCGACGTCATCTACCTGCTCCGCATCCAGCAGGAGCGCATCGAGGCGGGCGCCAACTACCTGCCGTCGCTGCGCGAGTACAGCGAGCTCTACGGTATCTCGCAGGCACGCTTGCGGCCGGGGCAGAGGGTCATGCACCCCGGCCCCATCAACCGCGGCGTCGAGATCGCCTCGGACATCGCCGACGACGACGAGAACCTCATCGCCCACCAGGTCTTCAGCGGCCTGGCGGTGCGCATGGCCATCCTGTACCGGACCATCGTCGGCTACAGCGACGGTGTTGCGAGTGGGGAGGTCCTCTGATGGAGCGCACGTGGTGCAAGTACGCGCCGGTGGCCGACCTCCTCATCAAGGGCGGCCGGGTGGTCGACCCCGAGGCGGGTATCGACGCAGTCCAGGACGTGCTGATCGGCAAGGGCAAGGTCGCCGAGCTCGGCTCGGGCCCGAATCCAGACAAGAATACGAGAGAGGTCGACGCCCGCGGCATGCTCGTGCTGCCCGGCTTCGTCGACCTCCACGCGCACCTGCGCACGCCCGGTCGCGAGGATGAGGAAGACATCACCAGCGGCACCCGTGCCGCCGCGGCGGGCGGCTACGTGGCCGTCTTCGCCATGGCGAACACCGACCCGGTCGTGGACACGGCCGCGGTTCTCAGGGGGCTCGCCCAGACGGCCCGCGCCGAAGCGGTGATACCAGTGGGGTTCTTCGCTGCCGTCACCCGCGGCATGGCCGGCGAGCAGCTCACCGAGATGGGCGAGCTGGGCGCCGCAGGTGCCGTCGGCTTCAGCGAAGACGGCCGTCCGCTGGCCACCGCCGCTCTGACGCGCCGCGCCCTTCAGTACGTCAAGGTCAGCGGGCGCTTCGTCGCCATCCACGCCCAGGACGACTCGCTGATGAAGGGCGGTCAGATGCACGAAGGGCCGGTCTCGGCCCGCCTCGGGCTCACGGGTATCCCGTCCTTGTGCGAGAGTCTGGACGTGTCACGGACGCTCGATATCGCCCACTACGAAGACGCGACCGTGCACATCTGCCACGTCAGCACGGCGGCTTCGCTGGCGGCCATCGATCGGGCCAAGACGGCGGGTGTGAAGGTCACCGCCGAGGTGACGCCGCATCACCTGACGCTCAACGACGAGGCCCTCGAGTCGCTCGACCCCAACCTCAAGATGAACCCGCCGCTGCGCGCGGAGACCGACCGCACGGCGCTCGTCGCCGCGCTCAAGAGCGGCCTCGTCGACTGCGTCGCGACCGACCACGCACCGCACGCCGCGGAGGAGACGGACGTGCCGTTCGAGGAGGCGCCGTTCGGCACGATCGGTCTGGAGACCGCCTTCAGCGTGCTCTACGGGGCGCTCGTACGGTCGTCGGAGCTGGACGTCGGCACCCTCGTGCGGCGTCTGAGCACCGCGCCGGCGCGCATCGCCGGCTTGGACGCGCCCACCCTGGTTCAGGGCACCGTCGCCAACCTCTGCGTGATCGACCCTAAGGCCGCCTGGACGGTGGACCGGGCCACGCTGCAGTCCCGCTCGTTCAACTCGGCCTGGCTGGGCCGTGAGCTCACTGCGAAGGTCAAGCTCACGCTCGCCGCCGGGCGCGTCGCCTGGGACGACCTTGCCTAGCCCGGCGCTCATCGTCCTGGAGGACGGGGCCAGCTACCGTGGCGAGGCGATCGCCGGCAGCGGCACCATCGGCGGCGAGGCCGTGTTCAACACGAGCATGGCCGGCTACCAGGAGATCGCCACCGACCCGTCGTACTGCGGGCAGCTCGTGGCCTTCACGTTTCCCATGAACGGGAACTACGGCGCCGACCCGGACCGCGACGAGTCCGGCAAAGCTCATGCGCGGGCCATCATCGCCCGCGAGATCACCAACTACCGGTTCAACCGCGCCTCACGCGTCACCTGGCTTGACTGGCTGGCGGAGCGCGGCGTCCTGGCCGTGAGCGGCGTGGATACGCGCGCCCTGACTCGGCACATCCGGGACAAGGGCGCCCTGCGCGCCGTTGTGAGCACGGAGACCGACGATCTGCGCCACCTGCGCGAGGTCGCCCAGGGCCTGCCGAAGATGAGCGGGCTCGACCTGGCCAAGGTGGTCACCGGAGTCGAGGCCTACGAGGCGCCGGCGCCCGAAGGGACGCCGGCGCCCGACCTGCACGTGGTTGCATACGACTACGGCATCAAGCGCTCGATGCTGCGCTACTTGGCCGGCTACGGCCTCCGCGTCACGGTCGTTCCCGCGCAAACGAGCGCCCGGGAGGTCCTCAAGCGTGCCCCCGACGGGGTCTTTCTGAGCAACGGCCCCGGCGACCCGGCGGCCGTGACGTATGCCGTCAAGGCCGTCGAGCGCCTGCTCGGCAAGGTGCCTATCTTCGGCATCTGCCTGGGCCACCAGCTGCTGGCCCAGGCACTCGGTCTCAAGACCTACAAGCTCAAGTTCGGGCATCGCGGCGCCAACCACCCGGTCAAGGACCTGCGCACCGGCGTCATCGAGATCACGGCCCAGAATCACGGCTTCGCCGTTCGCGACGACGCCGTGCCCGGCGCCGAGATCACTCACGTGAACCTCAACGACGGCACCGTCGAAGGCGTCGCGGCGCCGGACCGCTTCGCCTTCTCCGTGCAGTATCACCCGGAGTCCACCCCCGGACCGCACGACTCGCTCTATCTCTTCGGGCGTTTCCGCGACGAGATCGCGCGCTTCCGCAAGGGCGGCGCCTGATGCCGCGGCGCGACGATCTGCACAAGATCCTCATCATCGGTTCGGGGCCCATCGTCATCGGCCAGGCCTGCGAGTTCGACTACTCCGGCACGCAGGCCTGCAAGGTGCTGCTCGAGGAGGGCTACGAGGTGGTCCTGGTCAACAGCAACCCGGCCACGATCATGACCGACCCGGCGTTCGCCACGCGGACGTACATCGAACCGCTCGACCTCGCCACGCTGACGCGTATTATCGAGGCGGAACGCCCGGACGCCCTGCTGCCCACGCTTGGTGGCCAGACTGCCCTCAACTTGGCCATGGAACTCAAGGCCGCCGGCGTGCTCGACCTCTGGGAGGTCGAGATGATCGGCGCCGACGAAAAGGCCATCCATCGCGCCGAGGACCGCCTGGCATTCCGCACCGCCATGGAGGAGCTCGGCCTGCGTGTGCCACGCAGCATGCTGGCCGAGACCATGGAGGAGGCCGAGCTGGCGGCCGAGGAGCTCGGCCTCCCGCTGGTCGTGCGCCCTGCCTACACGCTGGGCGGAAGTGGCGGCGGTATAGCCTACGACCGCGAGAGCTTCCGCCGCATCGTCGCCCACGGGCTGCGGCTCAGTCCGATCTCTCAGCTGCTGCTCGAGGAATCGGTCGTGGGCTGGCACGAGTTCGAGCTCGAGGTGATGCGCGACCGGGCCGACAACGTGGTCGTCATCTGCTCCATCGAGAACATCGATCCGATGGGCGTGCACACCGGCGACAGCGTCACCGTCGCGCCGGCCCTCACGCTCACCGACGCCCAGTACCAGGAGCTGCGCGACGCCGCGAAAGCGATCATTCGCAAGATCGGCGTGGACACCGGCGGCAGCAACGTCCAGTTCGCCGTGAACCCGGAGACGGGCGAAATGGTGGTCATCGAGATGAACCCGCGCGTCTCGCGCAGTTCGGCTCTCGCCTCCAAGGCCACTGGGTTCCCCATCGCCAAGATCGCCGCCCGGTTGGCCGTCGGCTACACGCTCGACGAGATCGACAACGACATCACGCGCAAGACGCCCGCCTGCTTCGAGCCGACACTCGACTACGTGGTCGTCAAGATGCCTCGCTGGGCGTTCGAGAAGTTCCCCCTGGCCGACCGCGAGTTGACTACGCACATGAAGAGCGTCGGCGAGGCGATGGCCATCGGCCGCACTTTCAAGGAGGCGTTCCTCAAGGCTCTGCGCTCGCGCGAACTCGACGGTCCGACCGACCTCCCGGCAAGCGCCCAGGAGCTGCGCAAGGCGCTCGCCATCCCCACTGCGGAACGCTACGAGCTCGTGTTGCAGGCGTTTCGCCAGGGACTCGGCGTGAACGATGTCCACGAGCTGACCGGCATCTCGCCGTTCTTCCTTTCGGAGCTCGCCGATGTCGTGGAGCTCGAGCGTGAGGTGCGGGAGGCGCCGCGGCTCTCGGAGGCCCTGCTGCGGCGCATGAAACGCTACGGCTTGAGCGACCGGCGCCTGGGCGAGCTCACGGGCAAGACGGAGCGCGAAGTGCGCGCCCTGCGCATCGAGCACGACGTGGTCCCCGTGTACAAGGCCGTGGACACCTGCGCCGCCGAGTTTCAGGCCGAGACGCCGTACTTCTACTCGACCTACGAGGAAGAGAACGAGGCCGAGCCCGGCGATCGCGAACGCGTGATCATCCTCGGTTCGGGGCCCAACCGCATCGGCCAGGGCATCGAGTTCGACTACTGCTGCGTGCACGCCGCGCTGACCGCCCGCGAGATGGGCTACGAGGCGGTCATGGTCAACTGCAATCCCGAGACGGTCTCCACCGACTATGACGTCTCCGACCGCCTGTACTTCGAGCCGCTCACCTTCGAAGACGTGGCCAACATCGTCGCCAACGAGCGTCCCAAGGGCGTGATCGTGCAGTTCGGCGGTCAGACGCCGCTCAAGATCGCCCGCGCCCTGGCCGAGTCGGCCATCCCCATCCTGGGCACGCCGCAGGAGTCCATCGACCTTGCCGAGGATCGCGGCCGTTTCGGGCAGCTGCTCGCCGAGTTGGACGTCCGTTGTCCGGAGTACGGACTGGCCAGGACGGCCGCCGAGGCTGCGGCGGTCGCCGACAGGGTCGGGTACCCGCTGCTGGTGCGGCCGTCCTACGTGCTCGGCGGACGAGCCATGCAGATCGTCTACAGCGCCGCCGAGCTGGAGCGCTACATGACCACCGCGGCGACCGCGAACCTCGAACACCCGGTGCTCATCGACAAGTTCCTCGAGGACGCCATCGAAGTCGACGTCGACGCCATCTGCGATGGGGAAGACGTCTACGTCGGCGCGGTCATGCAGCATGTCGAGGAGGCCGGCGTGCACTCCGGTGACTCGGCCTGCGTGATCCCTTCCATCTCGCTTGGCGAGGGCACGCTGGAACAGGTACGAAAGCAGACCCGGCGCCTGGCCCTGGGGCTGGGCGTGCGCGGGCTGATCAACGTTCAGTTCGCCTACCAGAACTACCAGCTCTACGTGCTCGAGGTGAACCCGCGCGGCTCTCGCACGGTGCCGTTCGTGAGCAAGGCCACGGGCATCGCCATGGCTCAACTCGCCACCCGCGTCATCCTCGGCGAGAAGCTCGCCGACCTCGCGCCTGAGCGTCGCGTGCCCGAGCACGTTAGTGTCAAGGAGGCGGTGCTGCCGTTCAGCCGCTTTCCGGGCTCGGACACGCAGCTCGGCCCGGAGATGAGGTCCACCGGCGAGGTGATGGGCATCGCCGACAACTTCCCCGCGGCTTTCGGCAAGGCCGTTGCCGCGGCCGGTTCCCCGTTGCCTCTCGAAGGCAACGTGTTCCTGTCGGTCTGCGACAGCGACAAGTCGGCGGCTACCATCCTCGCCCAGCGCCTGCATTCCCTGGGCTTCGCCATCTACGCCACGCGGGGTACCGCCACGGCGCTCACCAGCCTCGGCATCCCCGTGCACGTGGTCAACAAGGTGTCCCAGGGCGAGCCCCACGTGGTGAATCTCATCGAGAGCGGCGACATCGCCCTCGTCATCAACACGCCGTTCGGGCGTGGCGCGCGCAGCGACGGCTACGAGATCCGCACCACGGTCCTGCGAAAGGGCGTCCCCAGCATCACCACGCTCGCCGGCGCGTCGGCCGCCGCCTCGGCCATCGAGGCCGCTCGTCGGCCGCGAGTGCAGGTACACTGTCTGCAGGACCTGCACCGGGCCACGGAGGCGCAGTGAGTCAGGCCGTTCGCGAAGATCACGCAGATGGGCAGCAGTGGGCCGAGACCTCGCACTGCAGAGTCGCGGGCGTGCGCCACCTCGGCGCCTTCACGGCGCTCGAGCTCGTGGCGCCACGGGTGGCTGCAAAGGCCGCGCCCGGGCAGTTCATCATGGTGACCGTGCCCGGCGCCGGCTTCCTGCTGCGTCGGCCGCTTTCCCTGTTCACCGTGCACGGCGACCGTGTCGGCCTGCTGCTCGAGGCCCGCGGTGCCGGCAGCGAGCGCCTCACTCGGCTCGAGGTGGGTGAGAGCGTCGATCTGGCCGGCCCGCTGGGCAGCGCCTTCCCCTGCGTCGGTGTGGCCAGCGCGCTGCTCGTGGGCGGCGGCATCGGCTGCGCTCCCCTGCAGTACCTCGCCGACGAGCTGGCGTCGGCGGGGTCCTCCGTCACCGCCGCCTTTGGCTTCCGCGACTTTCGCGCCGCACGCGCCGCCGGCGCCTTCGCCATCGAGCGCCTGTGGGTGGCCAGCGAAGACGGCAGCACGGGCCGCCGAGGTACCGTGCTCGATATCCTCCGCGGCCTTGACGTTCCGCCGGGTACCGTCGTGTACGCCTGCGGGCCTACGCCCATGATCGCTGCGGTGCAGCGCTGGGCGCTCGATCAGGGCCTGCCCGGCTACGCGTCTCTGGAGGCGCACATGGCCTGCGGCACCGGCTCGTGCCACGGCTGCGTGGTCGACACCGCCAGGGGGAGGCTTCGCGTCTGCAGCGAGGGGCCGGTCTTCGCTCTCGACGAGGTGCGGACATGACGGCGTCGCTGGACCCGACGCAGGTCAGCCTGAGCGTCGAACTCGGCCCTCTGCATCTGGAACACCCCGTCGTCGATGCCTCGGGCACGTTCGACCTGCTCGAGCATGCCCGCCGATACGAGGGCGACTACTTCGCCGACTTCCCCTACGCGGCGTACGTCCCCAAGACCGTCACCGCCGACGCGCGCACGGGCAATCCGGCGCCGCGCGTCACCGAGACGCCGGCGGGGATGATCAACGCCATCGGCCTGGAGAACCCCGGCGTCGACGCCTGGATCGCCGAGCTGCCCACGTGGGCGCATCTGCGCCAGCCGGTGATCGTCAGCGTGGGCGGCAACGAACCGGGGCAGTACGCGGCCGTTGTGCGAGCCGTCGAGGAGCACCTTGCCGCAGCCGCCCCGGGCGCCGCCCCATCGATCGAGGGTTACGAACTCAACGTGTCGTGCCCCAACGTCTCCAGCGGCCTGCAGATCGGCGCCGACCCGGCCGCTACCGCGGCTGTGGTCGGCTCTTGTCGCGCCGAGACGTCGCGCTTCCTGCTCGCCAAGCTCACCCCGAACGTGAGCGACGTGACCACGGCGGCCCGCGCAGCTGTGAACGCGGGCGCCGACGGTGTCTCATTGGTCAACACTTTCAGTGCGATGGTGCTCGACCGGGACACCCTGCGTCCGTTCCTCGGCAACCGTACCGGCGGGCTCTGCGGCCCGGCCATCAAGCCGATTGCCCTGCGCATGGTCGCTGAGGTCGCCCAGGCGCTGCCCGCCGTACCTCTGGTGGGTATGGGTGGGATCATGAGCGGCCTTGACGCGCTGGAATTCATCGCTTGCGGCGCCACGGCGGTGGCCGTGGGCGCGGCGAACTTCACCGGCCTCGAGGCTCCGGCGCGCATAGTCGCCGAGCTGCGCGCCGAGCTGGCCGCGCGCGGCCTGGCTACGCCGTCCGCCGCGCGCGGCCTGGCTCTCGGCGGTTGAACTTACCCGGAGTGTCGGAGTCGGACGAAGAAAGACCAGCTAGACGACCGGTTTTCCGCACTTCGCACTGTTGAACTGGCTGCACGCCTTCGTGTAGACTCACGCCCGATGTCCACATTGTCCAAGCAATCCAACACGGCTCCCGAGCGTTCTCTTGGCCAGCGCATGGACGCCCTGAGCAAGGCGAATGCCGTGCGCAGTCGCCGGGCTGCGCTCAAGGCCGACCTCAAGCGGGGGACCGTCAGCCTCAGCGAGATCCTCGTGGCGCCGCCGGACTACCTGCTCACGGCCAAGGTGGCCGACCTCCTCATGGCGGCTCCCAAATGCGGACGCGTCAAGTCGGCAAAGATCATGGAACTGTGCCGCGTCAGCCCGAGCAAGACCCTCGGCGGTCTCTCCGAGCGCCAGCGCAGCGAGCTTCTCGCCCACTTCGGAGGCTGAGGTCATCCCGTCGGTGTTCGTGATCTCGGGGCCGTCGGGCGCCGGGAAGGGGACCGTCATCGCCCTGGTCAAGCGGCGGCTCGGTCACGTTGCGACGTCGGTGTCGGCCACCACGCGGGCGCCGCGGCCCGGCGAGCAGGACGGCCGCGAGTACCATTTCGTGGACCGGGAGAGCTTCGAGCGCGGCGTCGCCGCCGGCGAGTTCCTGGAATGGGTAGAATACAGCGGCAACCTCTACGGGACCCTGCGCTCCGAGGTCCGGAGCAAGCTGGCCGGCGGGGACGACGTGATCCTGGAGATCGAGCTCGTCGGTGCCCGCGCCGTGCGCGCGGCGCTGCCGGAGGCGATCGCCGTGTTCATCGCGCCGCCCACCACGGCTGAGCTGAGCCAGCGGCTGCGCGGACGAGGCACCGAGACCGACGAGGCGATAGCCCGGAGGCTGCGAATAGCCGAGACGGAGGTCGCGGCCGCCGGGGAGTTTGAGCACGTAGTCATCAACGAGGATGCAGGGCGTGCGGCCGATGAGGTCGTCGCCATCATCGAAGACCGACGAAAGGGTACCTAGTGGACAAGCCCCGCATCGACGAGCTCCTGCCGCACGCCGGCGGCTCGCGCTACGCGCTGGTGATGATCGCGGCCAAGCGCGCCCGTCAGATCAACAGCTACTACCACAGCCTCGGTGAGAACACGATGGGCATCGAGGACCTCACGCCGCCGCTCATCACCACGCGCAGCACCAATCTCCTCACGATCTCGTTCGAGGAGATCGTGGACAACAAGATCGAGTACCAGGCGCCGGACTGAGGCCGGCATGAGCGGTCTGCCGACCCCGCCGCCCTCCGCCGACCGCACGGTACTGGTCGGCGTCACCGGTGGTATCGCCATCTACAAGGCGGTGGAGCTGGTGCGCGGGCTCGTCAAGGACGGTCTTCAACCTCTGGTCGTGACCACGGAGGCGGCGCGGCGCTTCGTCATGCCGCTCACCTTCGCGGCCGTGTCGCAGGCCCCCGTCCTCGACGACGAGAGCGCCTGGCAGGCGAGCGGCGGCTGGTTCCAGCACATCGAGGCGGCCCGCTCCGCGCGCGTGATGGTCGTCGCTCCGGCGACCGCCAACACCCTGGCCAAGATGGCGGCCGGCATCGCCGACAACCTGCTCACCGCCATCTATCTCGCTTTTCGCGGACCGACTATCGTCGCCCCGACCATGAACTGGGCCATGAACGAGCACCCGGCGACCAGGGAGAACCTGCGCGTGCTCGCCGAAAGAGGCGTCGAGGTGCTGCCCACCGAGCAAGGTGACCTTGCCTGTGGCGAGGAAGGCTCGGGGCGAATGGTGTCTCCCGACGCCATCCGTCTGGCGGTGCGCCGGGCCTTTGCGAGCACCGGCACCGGCGCGCTCGCCGGCAAGAAGGTCGTCGTGACCTCCGGCGGCACACGCGAGCGTATCGACGCCGTGCGCTTCATCGGCAATCGTTCGAGCGGCAAGATGGGCCGCGCGGTCGCCGACGAGGCATACCTGCGCGGTGCCCGCGTGGCCCTGGTCACCACGCAGCCGGCCCAGAACGTGCCCTACGAGGTGGTACAGGTCGAGAGCGCCGCCGACATGGCCGGCGCCGTGAGCGCGCAGGTCCGCGACGCCGACGTGCTCGTCATGGCCGCCGCCGTCGCCGACTTCCGGCCGCGCGACGAGGAGCCGGGCAAGATCCAGCGCGGCGACCGCGAGACCCTCAGCCTGGATCTGGTGCGTACCGTAGACGTGCTCGCCGAGACGGCGCGCCCCGGCCTGTACCGCGTCGGCTTCGCCGCCGAGGCGGGGCCGCAGCTTGCGCGAGCGCGCGCCAAGAAGGCGGCCAAGGGCGTCGATCTTCTTGTCTTCAACGACATCCTCGCCGAGGCCGTGGGGATCGGGTCCGACGAGAACGAGATCACCATCATCACCCCCGGCGAAGACGTCCACGTGCCGCGCACCAGCAAGGCCAAGTGCGCGGCCGCTATCGCCGACCACATCGAGGCGGGGCTGCGGCGGTCATGAGCGGGCCGCAGCGCGAGCAGGTCGTCGCGGCCGTGGAGGCGCGGGTGGCCAACGAGCATCTGCGTCGCCACATGCTGGCCACCGAGGCCGTCATGCGCGGCCTGGCCACGCGTCTCGGCGAGGACCCGGAGGTCTGGGGTCTCGCCGGCCTGGGGCACGATCTGGATTCCGAAGAGACCGAGGGCGACTTCGCGCGGCATGGCGCCGTCGCCGCCGACGCGCTGCGCGAGCTCGGCTTGACCAAGGAGGCCGTCCACGCCGTCGCGGCCCACAATCCGGCCACCGGCATCGCCGTCGAGACCGGCTTCGACGTCGCGTTGCTTGTCGCCGACCAGCTCAGCGGGCTCATCACCGCAGCCGCGCTGGTGCGCCCGGAGAAGGACCTCGCCGGAGTGAAGCTCAAGTCCATCCGCAAGCGCTATCGCGAGGGAGCCTTCGCGCGCGGCGTCGACCGCGAAGCCATCGCGCGTGGCTCCGAGCTCGGTCTGGAACTGGACGAAGTCATGGCCGTAGGGCTCGAGGCAATGCAGGGCATCGCGCCCGATCTCGGCCTCTAGGGGACTCCCTGATGACCACCGAGCCGCGGCGCGAGCCGGCTTTCGAGGCGCAGAGCGAGGCCTACGACCTCTACGTTCGCGGCGCGGCATTCCTGGGCGAGCGGCATTTCGCTCAGGCGGCCCTCCTGCTGGCCCGCGCTCTCCGGCTGGAGCCCGGGCGGAACTCCATCCGCGAGGCGCTGGGGCGGGCCGAGTTCGCCCTCGGCAGGTATGCCGGCGCCGCAGACCTGTTCGCCGCCATCGTCGCCGACATCCCCGACAACGACTACGCGCACTACGCGCTGGGGCGCTGCCTGACGGCGCTGGGGCGTGGGGAAGAGGCGCGGACTCATCTGCAGCTGGCCCGCGCGCTCGACCCGCTCAGCGACCTCTATGCACGGGCGCTGGAGGAGTCCGGAGCGGACGGATCCATCTGACCCGGCGGTACCGCCCGCCGGCCGCGAAGCGGCGCACCGGCGGTCAGGCCGGGGGCTGCGTCGCGGCCGCTTCATCGACGTGTGGCGCTGCGCCGGCTGTCAGAGCCTCCGGTCCGGCGTGCGCCATGGTCAGCAGCACATCGATTCGCGTCTGGATGGGCGGGTGAGTGTCGAAGACGCCGGTCACGGCTTTGTCCTTCTTGTTCTTGCGCGGGTTGGCGATGTAGAGGTGCGCCGTGGCGCGGTTGGCATGCCTCAGCGGCTGTGGATCCGAGGCGATCACGAAGAGGGCCCGCGCCAGGCCCAGCGGGTTGCGCGTGAGTTCCACGCCGCTGGCGTCGGCCAGATACTCGCGGCGGCGTGAGATGGCGAACTGCACGGAGTACGCCGCCAGCGGAGCCACGATGGCCAGTACGATGGCGATGATCAGGAGGATGGCGCCGACGTTGCCGCCGGAGTCGCCTCCGCCGCGGCGGCGCCCGGAGCCGCCGAAGAAACTCCAGCGGAGGAAGAAGTCGGCGATCAGCGCGATCATGCCGACAAGGATGCCGACCAGCGTAGCGAAGCGGATGTCGTAGTTGCGCACGTGTGACATCTCGTGCGCTATCACGCCTTGAAGCTCTTCGCGGTCCAGGTCCGTCATGAGGCCGCGGGTGACGGCGATCGACGCATGCTGCGGGTCGCGGCCGGTGGCGAAGGCGTTGGGCGCCGGTTCCTCGATGACGTAGACCGCCGGCGCCTGCGGCAGGCCGGCGGCGATAGTCATCTCCTCGACCACGTTGAACAGCTGCGGCTCGTCCTCGTGGGTCACCCGATGGGCGCCGCTGACCGCGAGCACCATCTTGTCGCCCGAGTAGTAGCCGATGAGGCTCCAGACGATGGCCACGATACCGAACACGCCGAGGAGCCCGATGCCCCCGCTGGTGCCGCCGATCACGGCCGCGCCGATAGCGAAGCCCAGCGCGGCGAGCAAGGTGACGGCGAACCCCATGAGAAGCCATGAGGCTCGCCGGTTGCGGCGGATCTGTTCGTACATCCTGTTGGCGGGCTAACGAGAGACGGTCAGCGCAAGTCGACCGCCGGGACTGCCTTGTCTTCCTCGGGGGCAGCGAAGAACTGGCGCGGCGAGAAGTTGAACGTGCCGGCGATGATGTTGCTGGGGACGGTCTGGATCTTGTTGTTGTAGGTGAGGACGCTGTCGTTGTAGAACTGGCGCGCGAAGGCGATCTTGTTCTCCGTCGCGGTGAGCTCTTCCTGGAGGCTCATCACGTTCTGATTGGCCTTGAGATCCGGGTAGTTCTCGACCACGGCGAAAAGCGACTTGAGCGTGTCGGTGAGCACGTTCTCGGCCTGCGCCTGCGCCTCGGGACCCTGGTTGCCGGCACCGATCGCCGCGGCGCGTGCCTCGGTGACCTTGGTGAGCGTTTCCTGCTCGTAGGACATGTAGTCCTTGACCGCTTCGACCAGGTTGGGGATGAGGTCGTGCCGACGTTTGAGTTGCACGTCGATCTGGCTCCAGGAGTTGTCCACCTGGTTGCGGCGCGTCACCAGACTGTTGTACATGGCCGCGAGGATGATCCCCAAGACGACCAGGATCACGATGATGGCGATGATCGCGATCACGCAAGGCTCCTTTCTTTGGCTGCCACTGACTGTGCCTAGTGTACGCTACGACGCGTCAAAGACCTTGCCGGCGTCTGTACTGTTCGTGCCCGCTGCTCTATCCTTCTAAGACCATGAACGTACGCATGCGTGACATCGTGATCCTCGTCGTGGGCCTGGCCATCGTGCTGGGCGCGGCCTTCGGCGGCTACGCCGCGGTACGGGCACGCGCCCACGGATCTCGTGCGCGGCAGGTTCTGGCGCCGGTAAGGTTGCCCAGCGTGGCGCCCGGCGTCAAGCTGGAACCCCAATACGAGCGCTGGACTGTGGGCAAGGCCCTCGGCCCCGTCACCGTGTTCAGGCGACCTGAGGCGGGCGCGGCCGTCATGACCCGCCTGGGCAAGTTCAATCAGAACGGCTACCCCAACCTTGTTCTCGTCCAGTCGATCCGCGACAAGGGCGCTACGGTGTGGTACCGCGTCTGGCTGGCCCAGCGCCCCAACGGCAGTCGCGGCTGGGTGCGAGAAGGCGAGCTCGCCTTCTACACGGTCTCCTCGAAGATCGTCATCGACCTGTCGGAGCGCAAGCTCACCGTGTTCCGTCGCGGAGAGCAGAAGGGGACGTTCCCGGTGGCCGTGGGACAGCCGGGGCTGGCCACACCGACAGGCTTCTTCTTCGTGAACCAGAAGCTCAAGCCGCCGTCGCCGGGCGGGGCCTACGGGGTGCTTGCTCTGGGCACGAGCGCGTTTCAGCCGAAGCTCACGTACTGGCCGCAGGGCGGGCCGGTGGCCATCCACGGCACCAACGAGGACTACCTGATCGGCAAGGCCGTGAGCCATGGCTGCGTGCGTATGCACAACAAGGACGTTCTCGAGGTGAGCAGGCTGGTGCCGGCAGGCAGCCCGGTCGTCATCCAGAAGTAGCCCAGGCATTCCCGTGGGGACCGCTCTTACCAGTACTCGCCCTGATGCAGCATCATGTCGTGCGCTTTGCACTTGGGGCAGGTGTACGATGCCGCTTTCTCGAGGAAGAAGAGCTCGCTGCCGCAGACGACGCACTTGAACTCGTCAATGTGGATATCCGCGCCGGTCATGTCGACCTCGACGATGGTCCCGCACTCCACGCAGTAGCCGGGCATGAAGCGCTGTCGCGGGTCGTATACGCTGACGCCCCAGCGGATGCGGTCGGCCTTGTAGCCGCACTGGCGGCATTCGAACGTCGTGTACTCTCCCATGGCGAACCTCTCCGGACCAGTCGAGGGGTGCGATCTGTCGCTGGGAGTATCGGCAGATACGCCCGGTTGATGAGCTTCGTCACCGTCTCCCGTCACCTTGTACCGTCAACCCACACGGTGGTATACTCCCTCGGCTAGAGAACACACCACGAGGCGGACTTTTGCGCGAAAAGTCGGTGGCAACCGACTTTTGTCTTGTCAGGGGTCGTTCATGAGGGAGAGCAGAGAGGAACTTGAGGCGATGATCGAGGCCACGCTGGCCGAGCGCTTCCCCGAGGTCGAGCTTGTCGATCTCGAGGTGCGCGGCGGCCCCGGCGGCACGCTGACGCTGTTCGTCGACCAGCCCGGCGGCGTCGATCTCGAGCTGTGCGCGGCGGTCAGCCAGGCGCTGGACGACGTGCGCCTGCGCCACGCGCTCGAGGTCTCTTCGCCTGGCCTGAACCGGCGCCTTCGCAAGCCGGCCCACTTCGCCGCCGTCATCGGCCGCGACGTGACGGTCAAGCTGTCGCAGGCGCGGAGCGGGCGCAGCAACTTCCGCGGCGTGCTGGTGGCGGCCGGCGAGGCCGCGATCACGTTGACCCTTGCCGACGGCGGCAGCGTCACGTTGCCGCTCGCCGACATCGCCAAGGCGCACGTGGTCTACAACTATGACACCGACGGAGGCCACCGTGAGTAGAGATATCATCGAGGCGCTGCGACAGATCGAGAAGGAGAAGGGCATCGCCTTCGATGCTCTCGTCGAGGCGCTCGAAGACGCCTTGCTCTCCGCGTACAAGAAGACGCCGAACGCAGTGGAGCACGCCAAGGTCGAGGTCGACACGGAGACGGGCGACATGCGCGTCTACGAGCTCATCTTCCCCGAACACATCGACGTCGAGGCGCTCAAGATCCACGACGAGGAGGGCGAGGAGATTGGGCTCGACCTCTCAGGCGTCGACATGAACGAGGTCGAGCGGTTCGAGGTGACCCCGGATGACTTCGGGCGCATCGCCGCGCAGACCGCCAAGCAAGTGATTCTGCAGCGTATCCGCGAGGCCGAGCGCGACCTCATGTACGAGGAGTACATCGATCGCGTCGGCGAGCTCATCACCGGCCTCGTGCAGCAGAGCGACCCGCGACACAACACGCTGGTCGAGCTGGGCCGGGTCGAGGCTGAATTGCCGCGCGGTGAGCAGATCGAGACCGAGCACTACGACCACGGCGCGCGCATCAAGGCAGTCATCATGCGCGTGGAGGACTCGGCCAAGGGCCCCCAGGTCAAGCTCTCGCGCCGCAGCGAGGAGCTCGTGCGCAAGCTGTTCGAGCTCGAGGTCCCGGAGATAGCGGACGGCCTGGTGGAGATCAAGTTCGTGGCGCGCGAGACCGGCTACCGGGGCAGGGACGGCAAGCCGGTCCCGGGTCGCTGCAAGATCGCCGTCATCTCGCATGCCGACGGCGTGGATCCTGTAGGAGCCTGTGTGGGTCCGCGCGGGTCACGCGTGCGCATGGTCGTCAGCGAGCTGCGCGGCGAACGCATCGACATCATCCCGTACAACGAAGACCCGGCGCGTTTCGTGGCCAAGGCGCTGTCGCCAGCCCGCGTGCGCGAGGTCATCGTCGATGACCAGGAGCGCTCGGCGACCATCGTGGTGCCGGACGACCAACTGTCGCTGGCGATCGGCAAGGAAGGCCAGAACGCGCGCCTAGCGAGCAAGCTCACCGGCTGGCGCATCGACATCAAGAGCCAGCAGCAGATGGCCGAGGCCGAGAGCAGCATGGACTTCGCCGACGACGAAGGCGTCGACGGCCAGTGCATGGCGGTCATGCGCACCGGCAAGCGCTGCCCAAACCAGGCCGAGCCCGGCTCGCGCTACTGCAGCATCCACGTGGACTACGTGGCGCCCGAATCGGCGGCGGAAGAGGCCGAACCGGCGGCGCCCGAAGAGGCCGAAGCTCCGAATGCCCCGGCCGGCGAAGCCGACGAGGCCGGCGCGGGGTGACCGTGGTGGTCACGCCGGAACGTACTTGCGTCGGGTGCCGCAGCAAGCGCGGGCAGACCGAACTGGTACGATTGACAGCTGAAGGGGGCTGCGTGGTGCCTGCTCGCCCGGGTTCGCCCGGCAGGAGCGCGTATCTCTGCCCTGACCAGAGTTGTCTCGAGGCCGCGGACAAGAGGCGCGCGTTCGTGCGTGCCTTCCGCGCCCCCGTGACCCTTGATCCCGCAGTGCGCCGCGCAGTGGCGCGACTCACGAGCGATGAAAGGCGGTGAGGTGAATGGCGGACAAACGCAAGGTCTCGGATATCGCGACTCAGCGAAAGACCAGCGTCGATGACGTTCTCGCCCACCTCAAGAAGGCGGGCATCGAGGTCGCCGAGGGCGAGGTGGCCGTCGACGACGCGACCCTGGACAAGGCGCTTGCAGTCCCGGGTGGCGGCGCCGTGCGGCGCCGGAGCGGCGGGCCCGGAGGGCGTCGCCGCCGTGTGATCATCGACGCCGGCGCGTCGCGGCGCGGCGGCGGTCCCCAGGGCGGTCAGAACCGCCGCAGGGGTCGTGGCCGCGGCCGCGACCGCGAGGAGCAGGTGGTCGCGCCGGTCATTCCCACAGGCCTGGTCAAGGTGCCGTCGGGCTCCAGCGTCAAGGACATCTCTCAGCTTCTTGGCGTTTCGACGCCGGAGATCATCAAAGCGCTGATGGGCTACGGCGAGATGGTGACCATCACACAGACCCTCAGTGACGAGGCCATCGAAGTCCTAGCCACCGATTTCGAGCGGGAGATAGAGATCACGCACGCCGCCGACGAGGAGGCCGAGCTCGAGGCCGAGGCCGTGGACGAACCCAAGGATCTGCAGCCGCGCGCCTCGGTGATCACCGTCATGGGCCACGTGGACCACGGCAAGACCAGCCTCCTCGACGCCATCCGCGAGACCGAAGTGGCGGCTGGCGAGGCCGGTGGCATCACGCAGCACATCGGCGCCTATCAGGTGAAGCACAACGGCCAGCTCATCACGTTCATCGACACGCCGGGCCACGCCGCCTTCACCGCCATGCGCGCCCGCGGCGCCAAGGTCACTGACATCGCCGCCATCGTGGTGGCCGCCGACGACGGCGTCATGCCCCAGACCGTGGAGGCTATCGACCACGCCAAGGCCGCTCAGGTGCCGGTCGTCATCGTGATCAACAAGATCGACAAGCCCGACTCCAACATCGAGCGCATCAAGCAGCAGCTCGCCGAGCACGGCATCGTGCCCGAGGAATGGGGCGGGGACAACGTGTTCGTCGAGGCCAGCGCCAAGAAGCGCATCGGGCTGGACAACTTCCTCGACATGCTGCTCCTGGTCGCCGAAGTGGCCGACCTCAAGGCCAACCCCGAAGCGCCGGCCAGCGGCTTCATCATCGAGTCGCGGATCGACCCCGGGCGCGGCGTCGTGGCGACCATGCTCGTGAGTCGCGGCACCATCCATGTGGGCGACGCCATCGTCGCCGGCGAGGCCAGCGGCCGGGTGCGTGCCATGCGCGACTTCAAGGGCGCGCCGCTCAAGAACGGCGGCCCATCCACCCCGGTGGAGATCATCGGCTTCGACGACCTGCCTGTGGCGGGCGAGTTCTGCCGCGTGGTCAAGGACGAGCGCACCGCCCGCTCTCTGGGTCAGAAGCGTGCCAACCGCATTAAGACCGAGGCTCTCGCCAAACAGCACGCACTCACCCTTGACGACGTGTTCGCGCGCATCGCCGCGGGCAAAGTGCTGGACTTGAATCTGGTGGTCAAGGCCGACGTCCAGGGCAGTCTGGAAGCCCTCAGCGATGCCCTGCTCAAGATCCAGCACCCGGAGGTCAAGGTGCGCGTCATCCACTCCGGTGTGGGCGGCATCAACGAGAACGACGTGATGCTGGCCAGCGCGTCCACGGCCATCATCATCGGCTTCAACGTGCGGCCCAGCCCCGCGGCCACCTCGCTCGCCGATAGCGAGGGCGTGGACGTGCGCACGTACCGTGTGATCTACAAGGTCACCGAGGACATCACCGCCGCTCTCGTGGGCATGCTCAAGCCGACCCTCGAAGAGGTCGTCCTGGGACAGGCTGAGGTGCGGACCACCTTCAAGGCGTCCAAGCTCGGCACCATCGCCGGCTGCATGGTCACGCACGGCGTGATGGTGCGTAACGCCAGCGTGCGCGTCTTGCGCAACGATGTAGTGGTCCGGGACAGCAAGATCGGCTCCCTCAAGCGCTTCGCCGAAGACGCGCGCGAGGTGGCGGAAGGGTTCGAATGCGGCATCCTGCTCGACGGCTTCAACGACCTCAAGGAAGGGGACGTGCTGGAGGCCTACGAGACCAGGGAAGTCGCCCGTGAGGCCTGACGCCTGCATCGGCGTCCTGCTCGCGGAACTGCACTTCCCGGCCAGCCGGTCACTGAAGGAGAAGCGCGCGCCGCTCACCTCGCTGCGTGACGTGGCGCACAACCGCTTTCGCGTCTCGTTCAGCGAGGTGGGCCTGCAGGACGTGTGGCAGCGGGCCCGCGTTCTCATCGTCCTGGCCGCCTCTTCACTGCAGCAGGCGCGCGAACGCCTCGACGACATCGACCGCTACCTCCATGGGCAGGACTTCGAGGTGACGCGCGTGCTCATCAAGACTACGGACACGGTGGATACCCTGTGGGACATCGACTCCTGAGGATCAACGAGAGCATCAAGGAGACCCTGTCGTCGGTCATCACCGCCGAGGGTCTCAAGGACCCGCGTGTGGGGTTCGTGACGGTCACAGGCGTAGAGACCTCGCCCGACCAGCGCCACGCCAAGGTCTACGTCAGCGTGCTCGGAAAGCAGGCGGAGCGCGAGGAGACGATGAAGGCGCTCGACAAGTCAAAGGGGTTCCTGCAGGCGCGCATCAACGCGTCGCTGCACATCAAGCGCACGCCGCAGCTGGAGTTCGTCTACGACAGCACGCTCGACAGCGCCCTGCACATCGAGAAGCTCATGAAGCGCGAGGAGGAAGTGTTGGGCAGCGAAGCCCCGGAGATCTTCGTCGACGGCGAGACCGACGACGGGGAAGAGGGGCCGGCGTGAAGGCGCTGCCCGCCGATCTGGCGGCGGTGTGCCGGCGCATGAAGACCGAGCGTAGCGTCG
>Ga0207931_1000264_pt1 | contig 19853 bp, 16 predicted proteins | sample NGESurdeep092012_2_FD_184478 | JGI IMG/M metagenome (GOLD analysis project Ga0207931, IMG submission 184478) | Arctic peat soil microbial communities from Barrow, Alaska - NGEE Surface sample 415-1 deep-092012 (SPAdes) | ecosystem: Environmental > Terrestrial > Soil > Wetlands > Peat ...
GTTTTGATTTGTGGCAGGTGGCGCGCAGGGAAACCGGCTGTCCGGGAGTGAGAAAACGTTCCCAGGGCAGGCGGGCGAGACGTTGCTGGAGTTCGGGGATGGTGGTGGCGTAGAAAAAATTGCCCAGCCGGGCCAGGATGCGGCTGGCAGTGCGCAGGTGCAGGTTGGCGCGGTAAAGCGCGGTCAGGTCCCCTTTGAAGAGCACGCCGCCGGGTGCGGTGGCAGGCTCAAGGTCCAGCCCGCGCAGTTCCTGTGCGGTGAAGGGTTCCAACCCGGGGGCGGTTACGGCGAAATACGAGTCCAAACTCAAAACCTTTTCTCAACACAACCCCCAATCCCCCAAAACCCCCCAAAGTACGGGGGACATATGTGCGGGGGACAAGAAGACGGGGGCAGGCATATCACGGAGAGGTTGTTAAACCTTTGTGTTCAGGCGCTTTCACGAAAACTCTATGGCGGGTTTGCGCGTTACGATGTCCTTCTGATGTTCCTTGCGGCGTGGGTCTTTCTCCACAAAGACCGGACGGCGGGTAAAGGGGTCGAGTTCAGTGTAGTACATCAGGCTGGCGTAAGTGGACGGGGTGGGGGTGAAGATCTGCACCTGCTCCGGGTTGACGTGCAGTTTCTCACTGGTAAAGCGTTTCAGGCGGAGCATGTCCTGCGCGCTGCATCCGGGGTGGGCGGCGATGATGTAGTAAGTGAGGAACTGGGGCTTGCCGGCGAGGCGGCTCAGGCGGTCGAACTTATCCTTGAACCTCAGCAGCGAGTCCGTGCCCGGTTTGCCCATCAGGTCGAGGACGTTGTTTTCGGTGTGCTCGGGAGCCACTTTCAACTGGCCGGAGACATGGTGCTCGACGATCTCGCGCAGGTACGCCTCGCCGCAAACTGCGTCACCCAGGACCATATCGTAACGCAGGCCGGAGGCAACGAACACCTTTTTGACACCCTTCAACTGCCGGACCTGGCGGAGCAATTCCAGTTGTGGACGGTGATCCACCTCCAGCAGCGGGCAGATTTCCGGGAAGAGACAGCGTTTGGCCGGGCAGGCGCCGTTCTTGAGTTTCTTGTCGCACTCGAATCCGTACATGTTGGCGGTCGGCCCGCCCACGTCCTGGATGTAACCTTTGAATTGTGGGTGGCTGATGAGGCGCCCGGCCTCTTCCAGGATGGATTGTTGACTGCGCCAGCGTACGGTGCGGCCTTCGTGGACGGCGATGGCGCAGAAGTTGCACTCGCCGTAGCAGCCGCGGTGGGTGGAAATCGAGAAACGGATAGTCTCCAGCGCCTTAACCTGGCCCTGGGCTTCATAATAAGGATGCTGGAGGCGCTCGAAGTCGAGGGAGTAGATGGCGTCCAGTTCGGCCTGAGTCTGGTATGGGGCAGGCGGGTTCTGGACCAGGAACCGGTCGCCGTGCTGCTGACAGAGTCCGCGCCCGCTGACGGGGTCGTTATTCTTATAGAAGACGTGGAACATCTCGATGAAGGCCAGTTTGTCTACTGCGACGGTTTCATAGGAAGGCATTTCAATGTAATCGGAGCGCTTCTCTTTGGCGATGTAACACAGACCGCGCACCTGATGCGGGTCCTGGCCGTCGCGCAAGGCGGCGGCGAATTCCAGGGTCGCTTTTTCGGCCATGCCGTACAGGATGTAATCGGCCTTGGCGTCGAACAGGACGGAGCGCCGGATGGCGTTGTCCCAGAAATCGTAATGCGCCACACGCCGCAGGCTGGCTTCGATTCCGCCCAGCACGATAGGGCGGGTGGACTGACCGGGATGGAGTTGCTTGGAAAAGCGCCGGATGATGTTGGCGTAGACAATCGTCGCCCGGTCGGGACGGCGGGTGTTTTCGCCACCGGGGGTGTAATCGTCCGAGCGGCGCGGCTTTTTCAGGGCAGTGTAGTTGGCGACCAGCGAGTCGATGCTGCCGGCGGTCACACCCCAGAACAGGCGCGGCTCCCCTAGACGGGAAATATCGGCATCCGTTTTCGGGTCCGGCTGGGCGATCACACCGACGCGGTAACCGGCTTTTACCAATAGCTTTCCGATAACTGCGGTACCGATAAAGGGACTGTCTATGTAGGAATCGCCAGTGACCAGGATGACATCGAGCGCATCCCAGCCCAGGCGTTTGACTTCTTCGAGGGTTGTGGGGAGAAACATGGGGTGATTATAGTGCAAATAAAATTGTCCGGGCAGGTAACCCGGCGGCACCCGGAGACACCTCCTTACCGCTGCTTCCTTTCGGACCTGACGGGGTTCGAAAGGCTCCGCCGCGCCGGACCCACCCGGACGGGGGAAGGATACCCCAAGGTGGGGGGCATGTCAACCATTTTATTTTACCGGGCTTGCGAACATTGGTTACCGAGTCCGCGAACAGTGAATATCAACCCTGCGCCTTATTTAGGTAGGGCATGTAAACCCAACCGCTTTCATCAGCTAGCTGTCCCCAGTCGCCTGTGATTTTCGTGATAAAGACAATTGGTGTTTCATTTCGCCAAATTGTTTTGACTAACGCAGAGGTCGAGTACGGACCGCTTCGGATATTGATGCCGTTAATCTGTTTGCCATTGGACACAGCGAACCCATACATATTCCCGACTGGTGGATGAACGGGAACGGACAAGTCCTGAACGGGAATGGTCGTAACAATGGCAGCATTATTCGGATTACCATCCAGACTGGCTTGTGCCCATGCCTGCTTGAAAACATCAATCGGCACTTCGAGACCTTTCCCGATTCCGGTAGAGTCCGGGTCATTTATGCAAATATACTTTATGTCCATGCCAATGACCACTACGAAGTGCGCGCCGAGGAAGTTGGTCTTCTCGGTCAGTTTGGCCTTGACAAGTGGGGCGTAGTGTATGAGGGCAATGGCAAGGCGCTGTTCGATCAGGGTATCAAACAAGTCATGGATCTGCATATCAGCCAACCACTTATTGTTGACTTTGTAGGTCGATAACATCGCCTGCAAATCATGAACGGATAGGGGGACATCACCATTGGGAAAGACTTTATCGTAAAACTGGTCTACGGTCAGGTCTTTACCCAGGTTGTAGGCATTCAGAACCATCAGGGTACTGGCTGCACCGCAATCATTACTGTGCTGCAATGCACCCGGCAGTCTTTGCGAAACATATGGGACAGGAAGAATATTCATCTCAAACTCACTCTTATTTGAACTTGGCCCACTGACCGCCAAAGAGCCAATTGGGGGATCCGGGCTTGGATAGAGCAGAAACATACTGGGCTGGTCGTTTCTGATTGCCTCGATGAATGTGGGGCATAATATATGTATATCCAACGACGTGCGCCCATCATAACCAAAATTCTATCATAATATTGGTTGCAGGAGACTGGTAAGCAGGAATCACCTGTCACCAGGAAGACGTCCAACAGAAGGTTCCATCCTAGCCGGCTCGTCATGCGATCCGGCCAATAAAAAAAAGTCCTGGCGGTGCTGGTGTGCATCCTGCCTGAAGATGAAGCACAGATTGGCAAGTGAGTAACTCACCTTTCGCAAAACGTCCCGCCCCGTGCTAGAACCGGGACTACCGCAGGTTTGGGCAGAATGCGAGCCTGAATTGCTGGAACCTGCCCCCTTCACCCTTTGGGTACTTCGCGGGTACTATGCGGGGACCTTCGGCGGGACGGTGCGTAACATCAGTAAGTAACAAAAATTTCCCGCGTGGGACCTGCGGGAGATTTTTTGTTATTTCGGAATATGGCTTGGCCGTGATTCATATTACATCTTTTATTCCATCACGACGATTCCCAAAGACCAAAATTTATTTCAACGAATTAGTCAAACCGGTGATCAATTGTTGTTTCTCGGCGGCGGTCAGTTGAGCATTCGGGTGCATCGGCAGGTAAATTGCCGGGGGCATTCTGCCATCCTGGATGATCCTGGATATCTCGTCCACTCCGCGCCGCGAACCAGTATTCCACTCCGAAAAGTTCAGCCTGCGCCGGCCTTGCATCGTATCATTATAGACCAGCCACGAGACTGGTGCAACATAACTGTACCAGGGCCAGACGGTCTCGTTGCTGTGGCAATCGAAACAGGCGCGTTTCGTCAGGGCACGTGTTTGGGGGCTGTCCCAGAGCGGTTCTGATGTGACCGGCGGATTGTTCCCCCGACCCGGCAGCGGGACCAACTGGATGAGCAGTCCCACCACAACGAGACCGATAATGACCCAAAGAACAGCTTTTTTCATGGTTTTCGCCTTATTTATATGAGTATTGTGATTTTAACCTCAAAATTCATTTCAGGATAGTTTATTGCGATGACCATGACCTCTATGCTATACTGGTGGCGGAGAAGGACACATGCCTGATCTATATCAATCCAAAGTAGTTGTCCAGATGGATCCGCGCCTGCTGCGGCTGAAAGAATTTCTGATCAACACAGTTTCAACGGAGATGCAGAATCAATCCACTATCCATCAACAGACCCGGGAGGCGGTGCGCCGTTCGTTGCTCGAAGCGTATGAGCGCACCAAAGCGGACCTCAAACCCGAGGTCCGTGACCGGGTCGTGGATTCTGCCCTGGCTGACATGATCGGTTATGGCCCGCTCGAGTTGCTCCTGCCTGACCCGGAGATCAGCGAGATCATGGTCAATGGGGCAAAACAAATCTTTGTCGAGCGCAACGGGGAATTGCTCGAAACCGATGTGAAATTCGAAAATGACGAACACCTACTGCGCATCATTGACCGCATCGTCAGCCCGCTGGGCCGCCGGGTTGATGCGGATAACCCTACTGCCGATGCACGCCTGCCGGATGGCTCGCGCGTCAATGTCATCATCCCACCCGTGGCTGTGGACGGGCCACACATCACCATCCGCAAATTCCTGCAGACCAAAATAACAATGGATGACCTGGTATCGATGGGCGCATTGACCCCCTACATGGCGAAATTTTTGGAAGCCTGCGTAGTGACGCGGCTGAACATCCTGGTAACCGGCAATACCAGTTCCGGCAAGACCACCGTCCTTAACGCCCTTTCAGGCTTTATCCCCGATAAAGAGCGCATTGTGACGATCGAAGACGCCGTCGAATTGAAGCTCAAACAACGCCACGTTGTCCGGCTGGAGACCAAAATCCCCAATGTGGACGGGAGTGGTGCGGTCAGCGTGCGCGAACTGGTCCGTAATGCCCTGCGCATGCGCCCGGACCGGATCGTGGTGGGCGAAGTGCGCGGCGGTGAGGCGATGGACATGCTCCAGGCAATGAACACCGGTCACACCGGGTCGTTGACCACCCTGCATGCCAATATCCCACGGGATGCTATTTCCCGCCTGGAAACGATGGCGATGATGGCCGGCCTGGATATGCCCCTGCTGGCCATCCGCAAGCAGATTGCCGCAGCAGTTAACCTGATTGTCCACCTGGCGCGCCTTTCAGACGGTTCGCGCATGATGACGCACATCACCGAACTCTCGGGCATGGAAGGCGAAGTGGTCACCTTGACCGACATTTTCAAGTTCGACCAGACCGGTGTCACTCCGGAAGGGAAAATCATCGGACAAATCCGTCCCACCGGGATGCGCCCGATGTTCACCCCGCGTCTGGAAGCCTCGGGCTTCAAACTTGGCGGAGAAATCTTCGGCGCAGGATTATAAACCTTTACTGCTTCTTGCGTAAATCCATGAACTATCATATATCGAAGGGTTCGAAAATAACGGGATTTTGGTTCAATTATTTACGCAATACCCTGCAAACCATCACCACGGCGATCCCCAGAGAACCGGGGAAGAGACGAAACAGGGGCAAGATTTCTCGTGATATAATTTCTTCACCACGACTACTGCTTCTTGCATAAACATGTGAACTAGAAACGGTCAAATGCAGGAAATTACAACAATATTGATTCATAGCTTTGCGCAGTACCCTGCAATCACAGAACGGAGGCCAAATGGAAATTACAAGCCAGCATTTCAAACATTGTGATTTGCTCAGCGTTAAGGGCAAGGTGGATAGTTTTACTGCACCTGACCTGACCAGAGCGATTGAAGCACTCAACAACGCAAAGCGCTTTAAGATCATCCTTGATCTGAGCAAACTGGAATATATGTCCAGTGCTGGGTTCCGCGTCATACTCCTTGGCCAACGCAACTGTAAGCGCTATAACCGGGGTGAAGTTGTCCTGGCCTCGGTACCTAAAAAGGTGATGGATGCTCTTGAATTGACCGGTTTTACCCCCCTCTTCAAGATATTTGATGAGATTACTCCGGCGGTCGGTAATTTCTAAATTGCATCCATTGCCGATATTTACTGCTACTTGAATAAATTTCTGAATTGAGGCGGCCAAAAAGCAAGGAAAAAAGGACGATTTGGGTTCAAATATTTACGCAGTACCCTGTAATTCAGCCGCCTCCATCCTGCCAACTGTGAGGCGGCCTCGTCATTATTATGCGCACGGCAATCTTCGCTGCAAAATTCAACCAATTGGATGCCATCCGTGAGTTCGCCGTCCAGGCGGCCCGGGATGCAGGCATGGACGATTCTGCAATCTGTGCCGTCGAATTGAGCATGGATGAGGCTTGCACCAATATCATTGAACATGCTTACGAAGGAATGGCCGGGGGTGAAATTGAATGTACCTGTGACTCAGACGTTAAGAACCTGACTATCATCATCCACGACCACGGCAAATCATTTGACCCTTCCACCATCCCTTTGCCGAACCTGGATGCCGATCTCGATTCCCGTCCCATTGGCGGCCTGGGTGTTTTCCTGATGGAAAAACTCATGGATGAGGTACGATTCGAGCCCATGGGAGAGGCGGGCAACGTGCTGACCATGATCAAGCACCGCAAAATCGAACCAGATAAAGCAAAGGCCGCGCATCCAGCCTCTGCCTGGAAACAGATTATCATGCTGGGCGAGGAACTCATGCGGGCAACCTCTCTCACCAGACAGCACGATCTCATTGTAGTTACAACGGCGGGTATCCTGGGCGGTCAAGCAGATTTGTGGCTGGACGAAAGGCTGTTCCGGTTACCTGGTTTAAACCAGACCACTTTATTTCCTTCGCAGCCGCCCTCCGAGCCGATGAAAAAGGCCTTTTCCTCTGGCCTTACAGCCTCACCAGAAGGACAAAAAACACTCCTGGCTGTCCCGCTCAAAAACGGAGGCGTGGTGATGGGTGTGCTCCAGGTGGAGAAGTCCGCCTCGCCTTTCCGAAAAAAAGAAATTGAACTTCTGGACGGTTTGGCGGGCCACATCTCATTGGCGCTGGTTGCCTCGCATCGCGCTGTTATTGAACAATGGCGCATCGAGCAATTGACTCTTGTCCGCAGGGTAAGCGCGCAGATTGCCAATGTGTTCGACCTGGATAAATTGACACGGCGGGTCACGAAACTTATCCAGCGTACTTTCCATTATTACTATGTTGCCATCTTTACCCGCGAGTCGGGTCTGGATGTCCTGAACTTCCGTTCGAGCGCCGGACCGGACCGGGGTGGAGGCAAGCGCGTGAAAGCCAGGTTGGGGGAAGGGTTGGTTGGGAGCGTCGCCCAGACTGGTGAGGAAGCTGTCACCAATGATGTCCGTTCTGACTCGCGTTATAAATTTATTGATTTGCTGTCCGAAACCCAGTCTGAGGCAGCCCTGCCGCTAAAAATAGAAGATCATATTCTGGGCGTTCTGGATGTACAGTCTGACCAACTGGATGCGTTCCACCCGAATGACTTACTCGTTTTGCGAGCGTTGGCCGATACAATCGCGATTGCGATCAATGGGGCGCGCCTCTACAGTGAATTACAGATGCACATCGATCATCTGGCAATGGTGGCGGAGGTCAGTGAAGATATTACCTCCACGCTTGATCTGGATGAATTGCTCAATAAGGTGGCAGTCCTCATCCAGAAGCATCTAAACTTTCCATATGTGCACCTGTATTCAGTACATCCCAACCGGCGACAGATCATTTACGAGGCTGGCAGCGGCGCGCGCAGTACGTCGCTCAAAGGTTCTGTACTTGACCTGGATAATAATGCGGGAATTATTTCCTGGGTGGCACGCAACGGGCAGACCATGCTGGTCAACGATGTAACGCAGGAACCGCGATACCATCCTTCACCATTCCCGCCCGAGGATACGCGCGCCGAGATGACCATCCCTTTGGTTTTTAATGACCAGGTGAATGGAGTGCTCGACCTGCAAAGCAACCGTATCAATGCTTTTACCGAGGACGACCGTTTCCTGTGCGAGGCGTTGGCGGATAACGTGGCTGTTGCCGTCCACAATGCTGATCTGTACCGCACCGAACGCTGGCGTCGCCAGGTAGCAGATAGCTTGCGCGAAGTAGCCGGTCTCATTTCAGCCGATGTGGGCCTGGAGGATGTGCTGGATAGTGTTCTGCGAGAACTGGAGCGCAACCTGCCTTGTGATGTGGCTGCCATCTGGCTGTTGGAAGGAGACAATCTCAATCTGGCTCAAGCCCACGGTGCGGACATAATGGAGATAGACAGCGCGGCCCATCGCTGGCCGGAGGCTTATGGTTTTCTCGCTGCCGCCCTCACTGCCGAACACCCGATCGTCCGAAAACCAGATGATCCGATTGGCCCAACCGGGACAGCGCTGGGCTTCTCCGCCGACTATTCCTCGATTGCGGCTGGCCTGCGCGCCGGTGACCGTCCGCTGGGTGTGTTAACGCTCTCGCATCATACGACCGGGCGTTACGGTCACGAAGCCCAGGCTATGACCGCCACTTTTGCCAACTACGCCGCAGTGGCTATTGAGAATGCCCGTTTGTACGATTCGGCCCAGGAGCAGGCCTATGCTTCAGCTGCCTTGTTGCAAGTGGCGCAGGCGGTAGCCAATTCAAACAACCTGGACGAGATCATCGGCAGCATTGTCCGCATTACACCCATCCTGGTGGGTGTGAAAGCCTGTGCGATATATTTGTTGGAAGCGGAACGCTTTCACCCGACCCAATCCTATGGTTTCTCGGAGGCTGCCCAGGCCATACTTTGGGACCGGGATTTCATCCCCGGCGATTTTCCTTTGCTGGATGCCGTCTGTAAGAGCGCCCAGATGGTGGTTGGTCTGCTGCCCTCCGAGATTTCCGACGACTGGCTGGACCCGGAACTTGCCCGTACGGAACAGGAAACGTTCTACGCCTTACAGACCGGCGACCACCTGCTGATCGGCTTCCCGCTGATGATCAAGAATGACCTGTTCGGTGTGATGCTGGTGGAGGAAGATTCCGATGCCCGACGTTTCCGCCAAAAGCGGGTGGATATTGTCAACAGCATTGCCCAGCAGGTGGCGCTCAGTATTCAGAATGAACATCTCCAACGGGAGATGGTGAACCGTGAGCGCCTCGAGCATGAAATCAATCTTGCCCGGCAAATCCAGAAAACTTTCCTGCCGGAGCACCTGCCTGAGATCGCTGGTTGGGACCTGGCAGCTACCTGGATTACGGCCCGGCAGGTGGGTGGCGATTTTTACGATGTAATTGAACTGCCCGGCGGACGGCTGGGCCTGTTCATCGCTGACGTTTCCGACAAAGGCATCCCGGCTGCTCTCTTTATGGCCCTCACGCGGACCCTGGTGCGGGCAGTCGTCTACGATACGCCTTCCCCTGCTGATGCCATGCAGCGCGTGAATGCCTTGATCATTCCCGATAACCAGCAGGGCATGTTCGTCACGGCGGTGTATGGAGTATTGACGTTGAAAAGCGGGGAATTCACCTATGCCAATGCCGGGCACAACCCGCCCATCTGGTTATGCGGTGCAAAGCGGACGATGGAGTCGTTACGGCGAACGGGGGCGGCGCTGGGTATTATCGAGAATGTGCCGATGGAAGACCGCACGATAATGCTCGAGCCTGATGATTTTCTCCTTCTGTATACTGACGGCCTGACAGAGGCCTTCTCACCCGACGACGAGACCTATGGTGATGAACGCCTCCAGCAAGTGCTCGAGGCGGCGGAGGCAGCAACAGCGCGCGGGGTTTTGGATGTGCTCGAGGCTTCGGTGAGACAGTTCATGGGTCCGCTCCCGCCTGCGGATGATTTGACCATGCTGGGGGTCAAGCGGACGATTTAGACTGGTTCCCATCTTCACCTGACGGGAAGACTTCCACGACCACCGGATCTGCGGAAGAATCGCCAATTTAAGCCTCATGGTATAATAAACGCGCTGGAAATTTCGTTAGGAGCATCGCACTTTGGCTTTCAATCCCCTCAACTGGCTTCTGGGTCTTTTTTCTCTGGATATTGGCATAGACTTGGGTACTGCGAACACGCTTGTCCTTGTCCGGGGCAAAGGGATTGTAATAAACGAACCCTCTTGGGTGGCGATTGATAAGCGTACACGCACACCGCTGGCGATAGGTTTACAGGCCAAAGAAATGGTAGGCCGCACATCAGGGAATATTATCGTAGTGCGCCCGCTGCGGGACGGTGTGATTTCCGAATTTGAAATTACCGAGGCTATGCTGGAATATTTTATTGGCAAAGTTCACGAGCAGAGTGTGGTACCGCTGCCGCGCCCGCGCGTAGTCATCGGCATCCCATCCGGTGTGACCGAGGTCGAGAAGCGTGCCGTTTACGACGCGTCCATGTCTGCCGGAGCGCGCGAGACCTACCTGATCGAGGAGCCGACTTCCGCCGCGCTGGGGGCGGGTCTGCCCATCGGCGAGGCGCGCGGTTCGATGATTGTGGATATCGGTGGCGGAACGACCGAGGTGGCGGCTCTGGCCATGGATGGGGTGGTCGTTTCCAGGTCTCTGCGCGTGGCAGGCGATGAAATGGACCAGAGCATTGTCCAGTATGTCCGTAACAAATACAACGTCTTGGTCGGTGAACGGGTGGCCGAACAAATCAAATGGAATGTCGGCTCGGCCTTCCCCCTGCCGGTCGAGAAGACTGTTGAGCTGCGGGGCCGTAACCTGGTGACCGGCCTGCCGGAATCGATTGAAATCTCGTCCATTGAAGTGCGCGAAGCGCTTTCGCAGCCGGTGCTGGTTATTGTCGAGACCATAAAGGATGCCCTCGACGAGGTCCCGCCCGAAATCATCGCAGACCTGATGGATACTGGCATTTGCCTAGCTGGCGGCGGAGCCCTCCTGCATGGGCTAGCTGAACGTCTTTCTGATGAACTCAACCTACGCGTCTGGGTTGCCGAAGACCCCCTAACCTGCGTTGTGCGCGGCACTGGCATTGTATTGGATGATTTCTCTGCCTCCAGCCGTTACCTGGTTGGGTTGGAGCGCGGCAGTACGCATCACTCATAATCGCGTGGCCGCGTCGCTCCGGCGCGGTTTTCCCTACTGCCTATGAAAACTAGTTTTCCTCGTTCCCTGCAGACGGTGATCATTGCATTGGTGGCGGTTGGCCTGGTGGCACTCGCTCTGGGTGGATACTTCAATCCGGTCGCCTCCTGGTTCACGCGGCTCACTGTTGATGCACAAACCTGGATTTCCTCCCGTTATCTGGCGGTGGCAGACTTCCTGACCGTGCCGCGCGACGTGGCTACCCTGCGTCAGCGCAATGCCGAACTGGAATCTGAAGTATCCCAACTCCAGACTCAAGTAATTGACCTCCAGCAAAAAGTGACAGAGACGAACATCCTTTCTGCCCTGGTGGACTTTGCAAGGGCCAATCCTGCATACTCATACAAGGCTGCTGCCGTCATCGGCCGGGACCCGAGTCCGTTTCTCCGTTATGTCATCATTAACATCGGTTCGAACCAGGGCATTTTGCCCGGCATGCCGGTGGTCACCGACAAGGGCCTGGTGGGACGGGTGGATGCTGTCATTGCCGAAGCTGCCCGCGTCCAGTTGGTGATCGATGCCGCCTCGGCTGTCAATGTCCGGTTGCAGTCCTCGGATACCGAGGCGATACTGGTCGGTTCTGTGACCGGTGACGTGTCGCTGGATATGATCTCGCATGATGCCAGCGTGACAATCGGCGATGTGGTCTTGACCTCCGGGCTGGGCGGCAGTTATCCCCCCAATTTGCTGGTGGGGCAGGTGGTCAGCGTCCGCAAACTGGCTACAGAATTGTTCCAGCAGGCTGGCATCCAACCTAATGTGGATTTCAACCGGCTGGGCTTCGTGCTGGTCATCACCAACTTCGCGCCGGTGGATATCACCCCTCTGCTCCCAACTCCAGGACCGTAATATGAGGCGAAGTATCCTGGTTGCAATCCCTGTCCTCGGTCTGGCAGTCATGCTTCAAACCTCGATTGTCGGGCGCATCAATCTTCTTAACGGCGCGGCTGATCTGATGTTGCTGATCCTGGCTGCCTGGAGCTTGCAAGAACGCGTCCGCAGCGCCTGGGTCTGGGGCGTGGCGGCCGGGCTCCTGGTCGGGTTTGTTTCGGGCGTCCCCTGGTACGTGTATCTGGTCGGTTATCTGGCCATTGTCGGTATGGCTCGTTTACTGGCGCACCGTGTTTGGCAGGCGCCCCTCCTGGCGATGTTTACTGTTACTTTTATAGGAACAATGGTATTGCTTATGCTCACCTATGTGGAACGCACTCTGTTTGAAGTGTCGCTGCCGTTTAATTTGTCTTTCGTGCAGATTATTTTACCGAGCATCCTGCTGAACCTGCTCCTTGCAATCCCTATCCATGCCCTCATTCGCGATCTGGCAAACCGTCTCTATCCAGCGGAGGTGGTTTCATGACTGTTAAATCAAGTATGACGCGTTTCCAGAACTGGCGTAATATAGTCGTTTATGGTCTCCTGGCGAGCGTCGCGGTGATTTTTGTGGCGCGCCTGTTTAACTTGCAGATATTGAACGGGAAGACTTATTTCCTTCAAGCGGAAAGTAATCATACGGAGACCATCAGCGTTGCCGCGCCGCGCGGGACCATTTATGACCGCAATGGCACCCTCCTGGCACGTAATGTGGCTTCTTATAGCATTGTAATCACCCCAGCCTCTCTACCAGAGGATGATGGTGACATCCAACGCATCTACCGCGAACTTTCTGCACTGACTGGCGTGCCAGTCAACCATGGGACGGTGGACGAGGCGAAATTGCTGCAAGCCTGTACGCCAGGCCCCGGCATTACCCAACTGGTGGATTTGGGAGTCTCCAACGCACCCTACGACCCGGTCAAAATCCAGTGTTATGTGGGTGAACAGGTTGCATTGGTTGTCCGTGAGCATGAGGTGGAATGGCCGGGTGTCAGCGTGGAGATCGAGCCGATGCGCGATTACCCGACCGGCTCATTGACGGCCACTATCATTGGCTTTTTGGGACCGATCCCGGCTTTGTTGGAACAGGAATACCGCGCCCAGGGTTTTTTGCCCAACCGGGATAAGGTCGGGTACGCAGGCGTGGAATTAACGATGAATGATACGCTGATGGGAACTCCCGGTCAGCGAACCGTGGAAGTGGATGTGGCCGGACAGGTGCTGAGCAACCTGGCAGCGCCGGTCGCGCCGGTGCCCGGCAACAATATTGTCCTGACGATCGATACCCGTCTCCAACAGGCCGCGGCAACCATCCTGAAGCGCGACATCGATTACTGGAACACCGATTGGTACGGTAAATACCAGATTTCCAGCGGAGTGGTCATTGCCATGAATCCCAAGACGGGTGAAATCCTGGCGATGGCGCAATACCCGACTTACGAGAATAACCGTATGGCGCGGATCATCCCGGCATATTATTACAGCCAATTGGTACAAGATCCCGCTCATCCCCTGCTCAATTTTGCCATTAACACAGAATACCCGCCGGGCTCGACCTTCAAAATCGCCACAGCTACCGGCGCTTTGAACGAAGGTGTTGTCACGCCAACAACGATGATTGACTCACCCGCAATGATCGGCTTGAAGACTACATTTTCGCCCACCGATCCTGGCAAAATCCAATATTATTATGACTGGACCTACACTTTCTACGGTGAGACGAGCGGACTCGGTAAAATTCCTTTCCTGGAGTGTATTGCACGCTCCAGCGACGTATGCTTTTATAAAGTCGGCGGTGGTTATGCCGGTGAGATTGACCAGGGTTTGGGCATTGACCGCCTCCAGCAGTATGCCCAGGCCGTGGGCTATAACCAGGCGAGCGGCATTGAACTACCGGGCGAATTGTCCGGCCTTATCCCCGACCCGGCCTGGAAACGGATCTACCAGGGCGAGAATTGGTCCACGGGCGATACCTACCTTGCCTCTGTAGGACAGGGGTACGTGCTGGCGACCCCGCTGCAGGTACTCATGTCGGCTGCGACGATCGCCAACGATGGACGCCTGATGCAGCCGACCGTTATCCGTGAAATTGTGGATGGCGAGGGAAATGTCATCCAGCCCTTCACGCCACGCGTGCGCTGGGACATCACGACCGACCCGGTCATCAAAGATTTCAGTTGTGTGAAAGGTGAATGCAACCCGACGGGTATAATGAAGACGGTAAGTCCTGCCGCAGTGCAAGAGGTGGGGGCGGGGATGCGCCTGGCAGCCACCGACCCGGCTGGGACGCTCAACCACAGTTTCTCTTTCCTGAACTACCCGATCGCCATTGCCGGGAAGACCGGTACTGCTGAATACTGTGACGATGTGGCAAATGCAAAAGGTATGTGTGTTCCTGGCAAATGGCCTGCCCATGGCTGGACGGTGGCGTATGCACCGTACGATAACCCGGAGATTGCCATCCTGGTCTTCTTTTACAACGCCGGTGAAGGTGGCTTTGTGGCTGCTCCCACCGTGAAATCTGTCATGAATGCGTATTTTGAACTGAAGGCGGTTGATGCTGCGCAGGGGTTGACGGGGAATCCGTAATATGTTTTGGCTCTCTTAGCAGTGGGGCTGTGTAAAAGTGGGGCGAGATACCCCTTCGGGGCACTTTACTATCTCGCCTCTACAATTGGCGCAAAATAAATGCGGAGGCCACCATAATTAGTGGACTCCGTAAACTTTAAAGATGTTTTTGGACAGCTCCACTTTTTATTTCCAATGAGGATTTTCGTCGGGGTAACAACACAAGAGCGTATCCAGATATTCCACCCCGCAAAAATATGGGCAGATGGACACATTCTTTACCGCGCAACGGTGCTGGTTGGTCACTTCTGCCTCGTTCCAGGGGCATTTGGCCTGTTGCCATGCAATTTTGCCTGCCGGGGTAGCCAGGTCAATATCCAAGTTCGCGCCGGTCAATTTCTTCATATCAACTATCCTCCAGACGCGGTCACTGCACCCTCAGCAGCACTTTTCCCTCGTCCCACAACTGCTCCAACTGGTAATACCGGCGCAGATCAGCATCAAAAAGATGGACGACGATATCCCCGTAATCAACGATCATCCAGCCGGCATCCGGTGTACCTTCGATGCGGCCTTTCTTTTTATGCTCCAGGCGTGTTTTTTCGACCACCCCGTCTGCCAGGGCATTCAACATGCGGTTACTGGTGGCAGTACAGATAATGAAATAATCTGTGAAGGAAACGATCCCTTTTAGATCCAACAGGATAATATCTTCGCCCTTTTTGTCTTCCAGGGCATTGACAATAGTGTGTGCTAGTTCCAGTGTATCCAGAAGTCACCTCGTTTCAGGTTAATAACGGACTATGTCGTTACCAGGTTGATTTCATTGGTAGAGTGTACAAGTGCGTATACACCGACCCGCCCGGCTGCAGATCGGATTTGAAAATATGCAGCGCGTCCACACGGACCGTGCCAAGTGTACCGACAATCGTTCCTTCGAGAGCAGTGCGGATGCGCTGTAAATCTGTCCCGGATACATTCTGCCCGACCCGTCCAATCGTCAGGTGCGGGGAAAAGGGACGATCCTCCGAGGCGTAGCCCAGCTTGGCTGCAACCGCTTCAACGCCGCGCAGGAGCGCCAACAGCGCAGCCGGGGCTTCGAGTCCGATCCAGATGATGCGCGCCCGGCGCGGGGTCGGGAAGGCTCCGAGCCCGCCTACGGACAGGGTGAATGTCTCGTGATTAAGGGCTTCCGCTTTCAGCGCTTCAGCCAGCCGTTCGAGGTTGGCGGGCGAGACGTCCCCCAGAAATTTGAGAGTTAGATGGACGTTTTGCGGGGCCACCCAGCGGATGAGCGGTTTGGGCAGAGCCTTTTGCAGAGGGGCTGTGCTGCATGCAAGCGCGTTCTGGATCTCGGCGGGAATTTCCACCGCGACGAATGACCGCAGCATCATGAGCCGAGTACCTTCTCCGCGGAGTCTTTTCGATCAAGATAGCCAACCGGCCTGGTCAGGAAGACCGAGGCCCCAGCTTCCAGGGCGTAGAGCTCGGGCATCATAATATCCAGGATGATAGCGGCGAGTTCCTCTCTGCAAATCATGCTCAGGCCGGACCGCTCCCGGCGGCCTTCAGCACCCGGAACCTGTTGAGGCGCATCGCCCTGTTCGTCTTCGACAACAATAATGGTTTTTGCTTAGCGGGCATTCGATCGTTTCCTCGATGAATAAAAATAGCACAAGATGATGGAAATGACAAGGGGATTACTGCTTCTTGCATAAAAAGATGGACTTTTCCGTAAAGAAAAGCTTGGAAATGACGGGATTTAGGTTCAGTTGTTAGCGCAGTACCCTGTAAGGTCGCTGGCGGGCATAATCTTCCGGCGTATCCAGGTCTTGCAGGATGCTTTCATCCGCGGCGACATATTCCACCTGACCGGTATAGGTGTTGAGGAACTGCCGCGGGGTTGTGGAGATGGTGAGTGCCAGGATTTTCGGCCAGAGCGGTCGTGCGGCCAGCCAGGGATGCCCGCGCCGGTTCTGGAAACTGGGGATAACCAGCGGGGACCTGGTCTGAGCAAAAGTGGCACAGATGCGCCGCACCGTCCCTTCCCGGACCTGGGGCTGGTCGCCGAGACCGATAAGCGCGGCGGGGGTCTGGGAGTCCAAGGCTGCCAAGCCTGCCTGGATGGAACTCAGCATTTCCCCGCGCGCATAATCCGGGTTATACACTGTCCGGACAGGGAAATTTTTTACCAACTCCGCCACCAGCCCTTCGATCTGTTCACGCGCTCCGCCTGTTACAATGATAATTTCTTCCATCCCTACCGCGGCAAATGTGGACACAACCTGCCCGAGGACTGTTGTCCCACCCCAGGGTAAGAGCAGTTTGGGCTGACCCATGCGGCTGGAAAGACCCGCGGCGAGCAGGACGGCAGAGATATTATTCCCCATTGACCAGTTTCCTGTATTCTTCTGGTGTATCCACATCGGATAATAGACTCTCATCGTGCCAGGGTAGATAATTAACCGGAACCTTGCTGAAGATCGCCCGTCCGCCCACATCACCGTTGAGTGCCATCAAATCCGGGAATGTGACCCGGTCAAAAAGCACCGGGTTGGCGCGCTGACCGGCAACCAGCGGTGCAACGATGGGCGCCAGCGTGCGGGCGTGTTCCTCGGTCAGGGCGTGCAGAACTGTCGGCGTGATCTGTGGTTGGTCGGCGAGAAGGAAAATGGCGGCACCGACCTCACCCATTCCCTCCCCATCCCTCGCCTTCCCTCTCCTGTCAGGAGAGGGAAGGGAAGGGTGGCCGGCGGCCGGGTGGGGTAGGACGAGGTCCGCCAGCCCGGCCTGGATGGAAGTACTTTGGCCATTCTGCCAGCCTGCATTGTGTACCATTATGACTGGTAAATCTCTCACCACTGCCTCCACCTGTTCCGCGTTCGCGCCCGTCACAACCAGTACCGGCGAAAGACCTGCCGCGAGGGCTGTCTCTGCCACGGCGCGGACGAAAGGCTTGCCGTGCCAGTCCAGCAGTGGCTTGGGCTGACCGAAGCGGGACGACCCTCCGGCTGCCAGAATTATCCCGGCAACCGGCTCGTATACGGCGTGAATTTGGGATTGCTGATTTGTGATTGTTGATTGAGGATTGAGCGAGGCGGCGACAACTGCGTGATAGCAGGGCAGCAATTGCTCCGCGATCATTTTCACCTGTGCCTGCAACGCTGGTGTATCAGCCTGATTGAGAAGCGCCACGCGCCGTGCTCCTGGTGGGATATTCTTCATCCCGCCAGAGGGGTGGGTGAGGACGCGAGTCAGCGCCTCGGGCGTGACCGTCTCGCGGCGCGCAAGCCCACTTAAGCGGGCAAAAATTTCCGGGCGATGAACGAACTCCTCTACCAACGGTTTACCCAGGCCAGACAGACCAGCGACCACAACAACCGTTTTGACAAACTCCGGGATGACCGGTTCAGGAACAGCGGGTGCTTTCAGCGGCCTTTGCCGGGAACCGTCCGCCTCGATGAGCAGGGGGATGTTGTGGGAGTCGCAAACTTCGCGTAGCCAGGATATTAAATTAGCATTCAAACCTGTGGTTCGATCCTCATCCATCAAACCTGTGACGAGCATCACCCCGCACAGATTCTCTTCAAGACCAGCCAAGTCCTCCGGCTTTTCCCCGATCCAGTGTGAATTGGCCAATTTGATCTGGTCAATGTTTAGGTGTGTTGTGGCGGTCACGATGACCGGCGGTGGCAGTTCACGCGCCAGTTGGAAGAGGGCGGTGGACTTTCCGCCCGCGCCAACCAGGGCGAGGCAGGGAGTGTTTCCAAGACGAAGTGCCTGGGCGAGATTCATATCCAGAGTTGGGCGCGCAATTCGGGTCTGGACAGGATGGCTTCCAGTACCCCGCCGCCGATGGACAGAGCTTTATCCGAAACCATCTGGCAAAGACGAGGATCGTTACGCGGGTCAATGTCGCCAATCTTCAGGCCGCGTGTGACGGTCAGTCCGGGATGAAGCAGTCCGCGCAGGATTCCCGATAACGGGGCTATCACCTTCTCTGTTGCGATTTCAGCAATGAGTTGTCCCATTTCGATATAGTCTCCGATGTTGACGCTCGTTGCAAGTTCTCCGTCAGCGGGCGCGCGCAGGATGCGCGCCGGGTCGCCGTCGGGCTGACCGGTATCCGGGTCCGGGCCGCCGCGCCAGAAGAGGCGCCCGAGGGTATGGCCGCGGCGGGTCTCGATCACGGCCTGGCAGTTCACGCCTGCCTCGAATCCTGGGCCGAGACCGATGTACAGCGCGGGCGAGTACCCGATGGGTTCAGGCGGGTGTTTGGTCATGCGCGCGTCCACGATGACAGCGGGATGCAGGAGTTTGGCGGAGGTACAGCCGGGGTCCACCAGTACGGGGACCTGTTGTTTACCAAGAATGCCGAGAATGCGCAGGGAATCGCCGGGATCGTCCACGCGCCGGGCGGTAAGACCCTCGACGCTGATTTCGCCGGAATAGACTGCTTCGGCAAATGAGACCGTACGCCGCACGGCCAGCGGTTGCGGGAGTTCGGTGACGACGACGCGCAGGCCGGAACGGAGCAGACGGATGGCGACACCGGTGGCGAGGTCTCCGCCGCCGCGGATGAGGATGAGAGAAGGCATGGGGATATTAAACCACAGATTTGGGATGGCGGTCGTTTGGGCAGACGCCGTTCCCAAGGGGGATGGCTATTAGTCCCTATAATGAAACGAGGCGCGCCTGCCTCCGCTCGAACTGGGTGAGGTGGGAAATGCCCGCGAGGCGGACGGCTTCCAGGGCAGTGTTGAGGTGCAGGCCAACCTGATTGGCAGCGTGGGCGTCAGAGCCGAGGGTGAGGCGTTCGCCGCCCATCCCGGCGTACCATTTCAGGATGAGAGGGTCGGGCATCAGATTTTGCGCGGCTTTACGCAGGCCGGCGGTATTGACCTCCAGCGCCAGGTTGCGGTCAATGACCATGCGCAGGATGCGACGGATCTGATCTTCGTAACGGGTCGGATCGTAACCGAAAATGGGTTTGGCGGTCCGAACGGGAACATCGAGATGGGCTAAAATATCGAGGTCAGCAGTCTGGAGCAGTGTCTCGACTTCGGCGAAATATGCCCGGTATACCTCGTCAGCGGTGTGGGTGTGGAAGTAAGTCTCGTCGAAAA